>Ga0180094_1000012_pt1 | contig 42750 bp, 31 predicted proteins | sample EasRivT47_16_1Da_FD_121786 | JGI IMG/M metagenome (GOLD analysis project Ga0180094, IMG submission 121786) | Soil microbial communities from meander-bound floodplain in the East River, Colorado, USA - East River metaG ERMLIBT47_16_1Da | ecosystem: Environmental > Terrestrial > Soil > Floodplain ... | reverse complement strand
TGCCGGACGAGCGGATCGGTCCGGCGTTCGATGCGTTGTTCGGCGTCAACGTAAAGGGCTATCTGCTCGGCGCCAAGGCCGCGTATCGCGAGTTGCTCAAGACTCGCGGCAACATCATCTACACCGTTTCAACCGCGGGGCTCTATCCAGCGGGCGGTGGGCCCCTCTACACCAGCACCAAGCACGCGGTCGTCGGGCTGATTCGCCAGCTCGCGTACGAGCTGGCTCCAAGAATTCGTGTCAATGGAGTCGCACCCGGTCCGATTCCAACGGATCTGCGAGGTCCAAGCTCGCTCGGCATGGCGGAACAGTCGCTCACCGGATTGCCGCTCAAGGAGCTGGCGGTACCGGTGCTGCCACTCGGGAAACTTCCGGAACCCCGCGATTACACGGGCGCATACGTGATGCTCGCGTCATCCGAGAACTCCTCGACTCTGACGGGCACGGTGATCGTGTCCGATAGCGGATTGGGCGTGCGCGGATTTGGCAGCGCCGCCGGCGGAGAAAATCTGGAGTGAGCTGGGAGCGCGGGCGCAATCAATCGCACCCGGCTGATTCGATGCTTCGGTCTCGTCCACTGAAAATCCGCGTGTCGGTGGTTCGATTCCGCCCCTGGCGCCAGCTGCTCGTCCCGCAACCACGGTTGGAACCCTGCTTTTCCATGGACTTGAAGCGTTTAGCGGTAGGCGAAGCCAGTCGGGAGGAGTGGTTTCTGGTCTCGGGTCCTGCTGATCCGGACTGCGCGGCGCGTGGCCGCGACGAGAATGTTCGCCGCTACACGCCGCCTCAGCGGCGCAAAGTTAAATCACTTTTTGTGTCGAGTAGATCCGCGTTCACCACGCTGCAGAGCGTTACTCTGCTGCGTGCAATCTTCGAATAACGGCGCGGTCCAAACGGCGCAGGAGAACAACAATGATTGCTCACTCAAAGCGGTGGCACGGCGTCTTCGCGGCGCTGATCGTCCTCGCGTCCGGCGTTTGTGCTCGAGCTGACCAGAGCGCCCCCACCTCGTCCGATGCACTCGCCGCCTACATCGCTCGCCCCGATTCAAGCTACGGCTGGCACGTCCGCTCGTCAGGCACCGTCGGCGGGACAAGATATGTAGAGCTCATCATGAGCTCGCAGACCTGGCGGGACACGCTGTGGCGCCATCAGCTTTACATCATCGTTCCAGCCAGTCTCGATCCCAATTCGCGACAGGCACTACTCTATATCTCCGGGGGACGTTGGAAGCCGGAGCTCGAGAATGATGCGACGCCGGGCAAACTACCAAGCGGTACGGACAGGTTCATCAAGTTGACCCAAGAGCTGCGCACGCCGGTTGCGGTGCTGCGACATGTCCCCTTCCAACCCTTATTCGATGGGCTGACCGAGGACCGGATCATCGCGCTGACCTTCGATCGTTATCTCGAGACCGGGGACAACGAGTGGCCGCTGTTGTTGCCGATGGTGAAGACCGTAGTGCGTGCGATGGACACGATTCAGACATTCGCCGCGCAGGAATGGGGCGTGCACATAGACTCGTTTACCGTTGCGGGGGCCTCCAAGCGCGGCTGGACGACGTGGTTGACCGGTGCCGTGGATGCTCGCGCGACCGCGCTCGCCCCCATCGTGATTGATGTCGTGAACATGGGCGCGCAGATGAAGCACGCCAGCGCCACCTGGGGTGCACCCTCGTCGCAGATCGCACCCTATACAGAACGTCGCCTGCCTGAAAGGCTCGCCTCACCAGGCGGCCAATCGCTGCTCGACATCGTTGATCCGTACAGCTACCGCCACTCGCTGCTGCAACCGAAGCTCATCATCAACGGTACGAACGACAAATATTGGCCGCTCGATGCGCTCAATCTGTACTGGTCCGAATTGGAGGGCGAGAAATACATACTTTACGTCCCCAACCAGGGCCACGACATCAAGGACTACGATCGAGTCATCGGTAGTCTCGTTGCCTTGCATCGACATGTGGCCCACGGCGCACCGCTGCCCAAGTTGCAATGGCAATTTGTGGAAGGTGCTGACGACGTGCGTCTCGAGCTGAGCCCGAGCATGAAGCCCAAGCAGATGCTGGTATGGATGGCGAGAAGTGACACCCGGGACTTTCGTGATGCGCACTGGGAATCAGTGCCGATGAAGCGCAAGCACGACCAATATGTTGTCACTTTGGATCGACCACGCAACGGCTACATTGCAATGCTGGGCGAAGGCAAATTCACCCGGAAATTCAAGATGCCGTGCTATTTCTCTACGACGGTAAAGATCTTCGGCCCGACAGCGGGCCCAACGGTGTTGTCGTCGATCGACCCGGTGCTGCCGGAGCATCAGTGACAGAAAGCATCGCGCCGACGCAGAGACCCTCAGGCGTCGTCTCGCATTCGCATGGAGAATGCCCGTGGAACCGATCTGAGGGGTGGGTCCCCTAGTGAGTCGGCAACGTTTTGGCCCCTGTGGGCTGTTTCCAGATTTGTTTCCAGTCGACCGTAACGCATCAGCACCGAAGAACGCGCAACGCCGGGCGGGCTGAGTCGTAACTAGCTGATTTGACGCACCTGCATTCTCATGGACAAATATCGAGGTCCACTGAAAATCCGCGTGACGGCGGTTCCATTCCGCCCCTGGCCACCATTCTGCAGCCTCCCCAGGCCATTTCCGTCGGTTCGAATTCTCATTACCGGCACCAGATTCACAAGCATTCAGAACGATTCACCTCCGCGCAAGGACTTTGCAACGCGGATCAAGGGACGATCGCTCTCCAAAGAACGGCAATTCCGCCGCTCTCGAGGAGCAGAAACACATGAACACCAAGACCATCCTGTTGTCCTCCATCACGGCGCTGATGTTGTCGGGGGTTTCGGCCCTGGCGGCCGCTCACGGCGTAGCCCACGGCCCGTCCAAGTCACCGTCGCGGCTCGAAGGCGCGTGGGAAGTGACGGTCACGCCCTACGTCTGTGCAACCGGAGAGCTGCTGCCCGCTGCTGCGACTGGCACGTACATGACGTTCGGCGCACGAGGAACGCTGGCCGAGACGACGTCGCACACGTCTTTTCAGCCGGGCCAACGCAGCCCGGCCCATGGCTATTGGGAGCGCACCGGACCCAACTCGTATCGTGCGGTGTTTCAGGCGTTTGTGCTGTTTACGAGTGTTGTGACTCCGCCGACGCTACCCCGGTATGTGCGCGGCAAGCAGCGCGTGGACCACGGCATCGAGCTCGTCGACAAGGATCACTGGAAGAGCATTGCGACCGTCTCGTTCTTCGACACGGGTGGGACGCAGGTACCGCCGAGTGGATGCGCGGTTGCTGCGGCCGTGCGCATGGAGTAACGACTTCGCACTTTCAATTCGAGTAGTTCGATGGGGTCCTCGTCCGAGGACCCCTGCTTGCGCGATCGAACTTAGCGGGCGCAATGTCGAAGATCGTGAATGTCCCAGCATCTATTCGCGCGGGGAATGAATTGGACAACTTCTCAGATATGCGGCTGCGAGCTAGGCGAGACACCCCGAGATATGGAGTTTCAATGGCTCCAAAGCCGCCATCAACTGCAGGCGCCGTCGCAGTACTTCTGCTCATCACCTCGTCAGCGCCGCTTCCTGCCGTTGCACAAGCGTCGAACTGGGAGACGGAGCCGGTCGAGGCGATACCGGCTCCGGAACAGCCCGCGGGCGCCATCGCGCTGCCAGTCGGCGAGGGCGTCTCGACGGCCTTGCCGGAAAGTTGGGTGAAAACCCCCTCTCACATCCTGGTACGCAACGTCTCGCAACCCACACTGACTCCATTCCTTCCCAGCGCCGACAAGCGCACGGGCACAGCGGTGGTGATCGCCCCAGGCGGAGGTGGCATCACAGTCGCAATAGATCGCGAAGGGTGGGAGGTCGGTCGCTGGCTCGCCAGTCACGGCGTGGCCGCATTCGTGTTGAAGTATCGGGTCAAGCCAAGCCCCGCTGGTCACGCTGAGTTCGCTGAATTCTTCCATGCGAACCGGCGAGCTGTTGCCAAACCGCGATTGGATTCGAAAGCGCCGCCGCCTAATCCGGACACGCTGTCAGATGCGCAGGCGGCGATGCGGCTGGTGCGCACTCGCGCTGGCGAGTGGGCGATCGACCCCCATCGAGTGGGCTTTCTCGGTTTTTCTGCGGGCGCAAACCTGGTCCTTCGCCTGGTGCAAGCTGAAGCGACCGGCGACCAACCCGACTTCATTGCGCCGATCTATGGGCGCATGAACCGAATTGCCGTGCCAGCGAACGCGCCCCCCATGTTCGTTGCGCGGGCTGCAGATGATCCGCTGGGCGGCGGAAGGGGCTTTGGACTGGTCGAGGCGTGGCAGGAAGCAGGAAAACCGGTCGAGTTCCACTTGTTCGAACGCGGCGGCCACGGCTTCGGTTTTGCAGGATCGCCCGGGACAACGAGCGGGCATATCGGGGATGCGTTCCTGTCGTGGCTCAAGAGCCGCGGCTTGGTGGAACCGGGCAACTAACCGATTCGAGCGAACAGCGAAACACCGAAGAAACGGATGCCCTCGTTCGGCTGGCAGTTGAGGGCGTCGCCGCTGCCGAGACCCCCGACGATCGAGCGGCGCACGCAGTAGGTCGACCCACCGAGGTTTCGGCCCCACAGCGTAACTTCGAATTGCTCGTTCTCACCGAAACGATAGCGCGCGTTCGCGTCGACGAGCCAGTATTCCGGCTCGACGAGCGAAACGTCGGGGTCGAGCGAGAACGTTCGCTCGTCGACATATGCTGCTTCGATCTGCGCAGTCAGCCGGCCGCCGCCGAGCGTCCAGGTCCGCGCGGCCAGCGCGTTGAAGGTGAGCTCGGGCACGGCGGTCAGCGGAGTCCCAGGCACTGCGTTGACGATGTCGCCCACATCGCGCACTTCACTGTGCGTAAAGCCGAGCCCGGCGCGCAGGCGCCACTCGGGCGACGGCGCCCAGTCGACTTCGAGTTCTCCACCCCAGGTGCGCACCTCCGGCAGGTTCGTGAGCACGCTCGCGGTAACGGTCGGCGGCGTCGACACACTGAGAGCGAGCTGGTAGTCCGACCACTCGTTGATAAAGGCGCTGCCGTTGATGCGAAGCGTATGGTCGCGCCATTCGCTCTTCGCGCCGAGCTCGAACGTGAGTACGCGCTCGGGATCGACCGTGCTGCCGCCGCGGCCCACCAAGGCTTCGCGCGCTATCGGACTTGTACCGGCACCCTTGAAGCCGCGCGCGACGCTCGCGTACCCGAGCAGGGTGTTGCCGAACCGGCGATCGAGCGTGAGGCGCCCGCCCCAGAGCGTGTCGCTGCGGTCGAATGGTGAAAGCGTGTAACAGCGGGTGAGGGCAAATGGGGCGGGACACAGCTGCGTGAGCGCACCGGCGCCGACTTCGACCGACGTCGCGGCGAACCCGAGCACGTCGGCGGTGCCGAGGAATTGATCCGGCGCGAGCTCAGGCGTCGTATCGGCCCACGCACCCGAACGCATCTCGCCACTCAGCTGCTCGTACGCAACGCGGACCTCGCCCGTCAGCGTGCTCTCACTCGACAGCGCGCGATCGGCTCGCGCCCAGGCCGAGGCATGTCGCGTTCGCTGATCGAGGTCGCCGTACAGCACCGAGGTGCGCACATCCGTTTCGGGGATCGGCATTCCCGGGACGAGCGCGGGCGTGAACAACGGGTTCGGGTTGCGCCGCACGCTCGTGTATCGCGCATCCTCCTGGAAGAGGTAGATGCCGAACTGCCAGCCCGTTCCGTCGTCGTCGAGTGACGCGAACTGCAGGTCCTGCGACCACTGATCCGAGTCCGTCTCCTGCCAGGAGGCGAACAGGTAGCTCGGGCCGCCGTCCGTGTCCTCTGACCGACGCGAGTCGCCGCCCTCGAATGCAGTGAGCGACGTCAACTGTGCTGCAGCAAACTCTCGCTCGAAGCGCAGCGACGCTCCGGCCACCGTCGCGGAGAGCCCGTCCGGATTGCCAGAGAAGTTCTCGTCGAACACCGCACTATCAGCGAAACCGGTCTGATCGACGCAGCCGTTTCCCGGGTTGGGGTCGATAGCCATGAAGGGACAGTCGGTCCGCCCCGGGCTTCCCGGAGTGCCGCGCCCAATCTGCTTGTAGCGGATCGAGTCTCCCGCGATGCGACCGCCGTGCACGCCGACGTCGAAATCGGTGCCGCCCGCGACTTCGCGACGCCATCGCGCGCGCGCCGTCGTCCGCGCATAGCCGCCTTCGTCATGCGCGAGCGTCACGTTGTCGATATAGTCGCCAAGCGATTCCTGGGCCACGGCGATGCGCGCGGCGTTGTGCTCGCCGAGCGGAAATCCGGTTGCCAGCTCGGCGTCGAGACGCCCTTCTGTGCCAACGCGCAGCAGCGTATGGGCGCTTGCATCCTCACCGACCACCGGCGCGCGGCTCACGAAGTGCACCGCACCACCGGAGGCGTTGCGGCCCAGCCCGGCATTCCAGGGGCCACGCAGCACCTCCACGCGGTCCAGATCGAGCAGCGCCATATTCGCGAGGAGCGGTGCATTCAGGATGACTTCGTCCGCGTAAAGCCCTACGGCTCCACGTTGGTTCGAGTGAATGGACGGCGAGCCGACTCCGCGAATGAAGACGCTTCCCACCGATGCGCCATCGGTCGCTTGCCAGGTGAGGTTCGGTACGGCAGTCGACAGCTCGCGCGCTGTGACGAGGTCGCGCTCGCGTAATTCGTCGCCGGACAGGGCGCTTACGGACGTGGGGGTCGCCTGGGCGGGGCGGGCGACGCGCTGTGCGGTCACGATGACCTCTTCGAGGGGCGCGGAGGCGGCGCGGGCTGCACCTGGCGGCGTGAGCGCGATGGCAGTCGCGAGCATCGCAGCCAAGGCTCGCCGCGCGAGCGAGCTGACCCATCCGTTCGCGTTTGCTTTCGACATGACGATTGCGCCGATCTTGGCTCAGGATATCCGCTTGAGTCGTTGAGGGCGAGGCCGTACCCTGCATCGCCACCCGCGGCCAATCTCATCAGCCACAGTTCAGGAACCCACCTGAGCACCGACGCCGACCGATCTGCGCTGTACACCTGCCGATTCGGACGATTCCGGCTCGACCTCGCCGCCCGTCGCCTCACTGACGAGACGGGCACGGCGCTGCCGCTCGCCGGACGGGCGTTCGACGTGCTCGAGTACCTTATCCGTCACCGTGACCGTGTCGTCGACAAGGACGAGCTTCTGTCGGCCGTCTGGCCGCGCGTCGTCGTTGAGGCGAACAACCTTACTCAGGCTGTGTCCACGATCCGTCGTGCGCTCGGCGACTCGCGCGAGACGCCCGAATTCGTGGCTACGGTAGCGGGACGCGGATATCGCTTTGTCGCGGCTGTAAGCAAGGACGTGGAGTCGGAGGTCGCAGGAGTCGCGACGGTGACGTCGCCGGCGCATGTTCTCGATCGTCGCCGCGTAATTGCCGGAGTGGGTGCGCTCGGTGCCGTTGCACTCGTCGGCGTGGGCGCCTGGTGGAAATGGGGGCGAAGCAGTTCGACGCGAGGCTCTGCGCCGAAGTCGATCGCGGTGCTGCCTTTCCAGGCGATCGTCGCTGGCGCGCCGGACGTGATGCTGCAGCTCGGCATTACGGAAACGCTGATCAATCGGCTGAGCGTCATCCCGGACCTCGCCGTGACGCCGCTCACCTCCGTGCGTCGGTATGCGGCGGCGGATCGCAATCCGTTGGCTGCCGGGCGCGAGCTCGGCGTGGAAGGCGTGGTCGACGGCGCCCTGCAAGTCGACGGCGAGCGCGTGCGCGTTACGGCGCGCCTGCTCGAAGTGAGCACGGGTCAAGCGCTCTCGAGCAACATCTTCGATGAACATGGCACGAACCTGCTCGACGTTCAGGACTCTCTTGCACGTCGAGTCGTCGAGGCCCTCGAAATCGAACTGCGAGGCCCCTCTCGTGAGGCCTTTCGTAAGCGCGTGACCGACGATCCCGTGGCATGGCGGGAGTACGCGTACGGCCGCTACCAGTGGGAACGGCGGAACGAGGAGGGACTCCGTCGCGCGCTCGAGTTCTTCTCATCCGCGGAGCGCCGCGACCCGCGTTTTGCACTTGCCGCCGCCGGAATCTCCGATACCTGGGCGCTGCTCGGCATCTTCGGCCTCGAACCATCGGCACACGCAGGCCTCGAGGCACGCGCCGCGGCCGAGCGTGCCGTCGCGCTCGATGGCGAACTCGCCGAAGGTGTCGCCGCACTCGGGCACGTTCTCTTGATCTATGCGCGCGACTGGGCGAGCGCGGAAAACCTGAATCGTCGCGCCCTGGAACTCAAGCCGACGTTTGCGCAGGCACACGTCTGGCTCGCTATGCACGCGACCTTCGCCGGACAACACGACGAGGCGCTGCGCCATATGGAATTGGCGAGGGCACTCGAGCCGAAGTCTTTATCCCTCTCCGCCCTTACCGGCTTTCTGCTGCACTTCGCCGGACGCCTCGCGGAGGCGCGCGAGGAACTCGAGTCGGTGGTCGAAACTGAGCCGCGCGCGCCTCTGCCCCGGCACTTTCTTGCGCGGGTGCAGAATGCGATGGGCGACGGCGCCGCGGCACTGCGCACCATCGATGGCGTTATCGATCCCGGTCCGGGCAGCTACTCCAACGCGGGACGCGCCTACGCGCTGCTCGGCCGCGCGCGCGAGGCGCGCGCCGAGATTGCGCGCATCGCCGCGCTCGGCGAACAGGGCTTCGGCGTGGGATACGATCTCGCGCTCATGCAAGTCGCGCTGGGCGAGCGCGATTCCGCGCTCGATTCGCTGGAGCACGCGCTTGAGCCGCCGTCGCTCATGATCGGTTACCTCAACTCCGAGCCGGGATTCGCGTCCTTGCGCGAAGAACGGCGCTTTCGATCGTTCTCCCGCCACATCGGACTCGGTTGATCGACGGGAGGAATCGAACGCCGAGGTTGAGCAGTAACGCGAGCGCGAGGAACGGCAGTACCTCGAGCGAGATCGCACCGCCGCCTCCCCCGCCCGTCGGCGGAGGCGGTGGCGAAGGAGTTCGAGGCGGTGTCGGGGGAGTCGGATTGTCGGCCACCTCAATGCGTGCGACCTTCCAGTCGTTACCGTCGCGCAGCGTGCCGGACACGTCCGCCAGGGCGACGTAGATCGTGTCGACCGGCCGCGCGTCGGCGTTTCCGTATTGCAAGGCGCTCACTCGCAGCGTTCGACTCGAGGTGTCGCCGCCGCTCCATCGCAGCTCGCCGACGTGGTAGTTGCCGATGCGCGTGTGTGTGGCCGGTATCGGCGCACCGTCGTGCGGATCAAGGTCGGGCGCCACGGCGTAGCGCACGACGATGGATCCCCGGGCGGCCGCTGGAGGCGTGATGACGACGTCCGAAGCCTCCCCTTCGAGAATTCGAAGTACCGGTTCGGCGAACTGCAGTGCACGCAGCGCCTCGTCGTCCTCGATCGTCACTTCGATCTCGGGAAACCCGAGCCCGGCGCCGCCTGTCGGTTCGCTGAGCCTAATGCGAAAGCCCTCCTCACCTTCCAACGCAGCATCGTCCACCGGCACGAGTGGGATCGTGCGCGAAGATGCGTCGCCGTCCGCCCACGTCAGCGTTCCAGCGATCGGCGCGACATCGGCCCCGTCCGCCGTATCGTGCAGCAGTTCGTAGCGGACCGAAATCGGCCCTGTCGTACCTCCCGAACGATGCACGCGCAGGTCACCGGGCCGCCGCTCCGCGATGCGCGCAGCGGCGTCATTGAACCCGATCGATCCGACGCCTTGCGATGGCGAGACCTCCACACGTGTGATGAGGGTGCGCTGTTCGCCTGCGCGTCGCGCGAGCAGCAGAGCGGCGCCATTCGCAGCGAAAGCTGCATCGGTTACGTACCAGCTTGACCACTGATCCGGTGTGCCGACTGCTAATTCCTTTCCGCGACCCGAGGGATCGAACGCAGCGTCGATCGCACCGAACGCGTCGAGGCGCGCCAGCAGGATGTGGCCGCCGCCGTACTCGTATGGGTTGCTCCGGTCCCCGACCACAAGGTAGCCATCCTCAGAGCCGCGCAAGAGCGCGCGGCATCGCGGTGTTCGCCAGTATGAAAAGCCAGGCCGGGTTTCGGCACCGAGTTCGACACGCCCGCCGGTGTCGGGCGCGAACGTCGGGTCGCGCTCGCCATCACTCTGCAAGCGCTGGACGAGCAATGCTTCCACGGAGCCGCGCGATCCGCGCGAAAAGCCGCTGCCGCACGCAAGGAGCCGCGCGCCATCGCCGTCGGTTGCGAGGCTGGCGACGTCGTTGAACGCGTTTACGATGTCCGGCGCTGACCAATCCCTGACGCGTTCACCGGATGCTGAGACTCGGGCTAACTCCAGCCATTGATCCCAACCGTCCCAATAACCTGAGCTCGCGATGACGCTTCTATCCGACATCAACAGCATGGCTGACACGCTGTAGATCGATCCAATGGCAACGGCCGAGACCTCAGAACCGGGGAACGACGCAGGTGTGCCATTCGGCTCCAGTCGATGCAGCAGGCCCGGGGCCGCTGCGGCGATGGCGCCGTCGGTAAGCAGCGCGATGCGGTCGACGCCGTACTCGCCAATGCGCGCGACGCCGCCAACGCCGAATGTCGGATCGATCGACGCATCCGACGAAAGTCTCACGAGCCAGCCTGGAGCCCGGCTGCGACCCTGATCGTCGGGCCCAAATCCCAATTCGTTGCCTCCAAAGTATCCCGCGACCAGGATGCGACCGTCCGCGAGGAGGAGCGCATCAGTCGGAACGGGCAGTGCTTCGCTGCCGAGCCGCAGGTTGAGGTGTCCGCCCGGACTGAACGCGGCGTCCGGCTCCCCGTTTGCGAGCAATCGCGCGACGGCTATCGCCCCATCATTCCGCGCCGCCACATCCTCGGGCACGCCGACGACGAGGATTCGTCCATCGGGGAGCGGAATGAGGGCCGCACTGTCAACCTGGCCCGGGATCGCGGTCTGACCGTGCGTCCCGAATCGGACGTCAAGATCCCCGGGCCCGGAACGCGCGGCTGGGGGGACGCCGAGCGCGAGGAGCAGTGCAATGACGAGTGCTGACGAATGATCGATTCGAGTGCGATCCATGGGGCCTCTCCTCGCGAGTAATTGCGGGATTGATCGGGCCCGAATGGATGCGCGCAATCAATGAAGGCACGCTGAATCGTTCTGAATCGTTCTGAATCGGCGCTGGAATGCGCTGTCAGGCGAAGACGCGCCGCGCGAACAATTGAGGCGCGCGCCCTGAGACTGGGCATAGTCGAGTCGTAGACGTCGATCGCCCCCGCGCTCGGCTCGGGCGTGCCGCTCACGTTCTAGTTGCTGGTACCGGGCAAGTAGCAATTCGGTCCAGAACCAGGGCTCAATTGTCAGCCACGGCCACTGCAGATCGGAACTACCGCCCAGGTCACTTTGCCGTCACTGCACCGGAAGTTTCTCCGTCGAACCACAAGCCCGTCCAATATCGAAAACACAAATCTCAGGCACTCAAATGGTTTTCTGCGCTTGTCCGACAGAAGTATTAGACAGCTGGTCACTTGCATCACTTTCATGATCAACAACTTGCCTGGCTTTGAAATCTGGACTGAAAATCCGCGTGTCGGTGGTTCGATTCCGCCCCTGGCCACCATCCGCTTCAATAACGAAATCAGCGAGTAAGGAATGGCCAATGTCCCGTCTATATCAGCGCCAACGATGCGTTGTTTCCATTTTGTTTCCACCGCGCGGCAATGCTTCCGGCTTAGCCCACCATCATTGCGATCTGGATTTCGCCAACCATAGCTACGTGCAATTGTTGCCTTCTCACCCCCGGGCCTTGCGCTGTGGCAAGGAGGGATCATCCGCCATGCTCGTGCTCATGGGGCGCAGGGTCAGGTAACTCACGTGGCGAGCGGGCCGCCCCTGATGGGCGGCGTGGCGACCGGGGTGCAGCTACGCGCGCGGTACAAGATCAAATTGATGCAACCGTCAAGAATTGCGTGAGACGCGCGCAGAATCGGTTGCCATCCGGACATGCACTCAGCCACTGGGAGGAATGCAGTGCCGAAATTCCAGAAGCACGGCCGCGCGCCGGCGGCACTGGCGTCTTTCCTGCGCAATGCGCTGGCGCCGAAGTGATCAGCGGCGACAATCGCCGTGTGGCGCCCGACGCTCAATCCAGCGGAGGCATGCAAGCACATGAGAGTGAGCTTTGAAGTATGCGCTGCGGCGATGCTCGCGCCTCGGATCTCCACGGTTGTCGCGTCGGCACGTGCAATGTTCCAATGGCGGTGCGAACAGTGAGGTAGTGTCCATGCAGTACGCTCGATTCGGCGACACGGGACTGATCGTGTCCCGGCTGGCCCTCGGCAGCATGACCTTTGGAACGATCACGCAGGGCCCGTTCGCATCCACCTACAAGGTCGATCAGGCGGGCGCGAACGATCTCGTGGCGCGCGCGATCGACGGCGGCGTCAACCTCTTCAATTCCGCAGACGTCTACGCCGGCGGCGAGTCCGAGCGAATACTCGGTAACGCGATCGGCGCCCGCCGCAAGGAAGTGGTGATCGCGACCAAGGTCGGCAATCGCATGGGCCCGGCGCTGATCGAGACGGGGCTCTCCCGCCGCCACATTCTCGCAGCTGTGGAGGGGAGCCTCGCGCGTCTCGGGACCGATTACATCGATATCTATGTCGTTCACAAGGTCGATGCGCTGACGCCGATCGAGGAGACGATCGAGGCGCTCGAGGACGTCGTGCGCCAGGGCAAGGTGCGCTACGTCGGCTTTTCAAACTGGCCCGCCTGGCTCGCGGCGAAGGCGGTCGGCGTGCAGCGCGCTCGCGGCTGGAGCCCGTTCAGGGCGGCCGAAGTCTACTACTCGCTCGTAGGCCGCGATCTGGAGCACGAGATCGTACCGTTCTGCGCCGATGCCGGCATTGGCGTGATGGTCTGGAGTCCGCTCGCCGGCGGATTCCTGAGTGGCAAGTACACGCGCACGAACCCCAAAGGCGACCCTGGCGCGCGCCTGGCCAGTTTCGAGTTCCTACCCCACGACCGCGAGCGCGGCTTCAACCTGATCGATCTGTTGCAGTCGATCGGTAAGAAGCATAACGCAGCGCCCGCGCAGATCTCACTGGCGTGGCTGCTGACCCGGCCGACGGTATCGACGCTCCTCGTCGGAGCCGCCAGCGTGAAACAGCTCGAGGAGAATCTCGGTGCCGCCGACGTCACGCTGGACACCGATGATCTGGCGCAGCTCGACGCGGCGACCCGGCCAACTGTGCCGTATCCCAATTGGTTTACCGCCCGCGTTGCCGATGGCAAAGCGTACGAGGCGCTGGGTGTCCCGCTCGCCGTGCCGCCGGTGCGTTAGCGCCTCAGGCCTCTTGCGATGTTCGTCTCGGTGGTTCGATTCCGCCCCTGCCCACCGCTCTCAACGCGGTTACGCCGGTCATCCTTGGTTCTCGGGGCTCTGCAAAGCACAGGCCTATTGTTTTCGCCGACTGCGGAGCTGCAATCGCCATGGTGCAACGAGACGGCGCGTCAAGGGAAATCCTCGTGTGGTGGGAGGTCGATCAGCGGCAATGGAAGTGGGAGGCCTGTGCTGGAATCGACTCCGGGACTTACAGGATCGTTGAGCGTTCTAGCGTGATCCCGCGGTATTTCCATCTGTGTGCGCAGCGGCGCCGGCTGCTGCAGGACCAAAATCGGCATTTCGATCTGCGGGTCCCAGATCGGATGTGCGGAAGGGCTGTCGCTGACCGCGCAGGGCCAGGTGCGTTAGCGGCTGAAGACGCCGTATCGAGACGGTAGCACGCACATCGTGCTGGAGCCCTTGGACTTTCTCGCGCGGCTCGCCGCTCTGGTGCCGCCGCCGCGGATGCACTTGAGCCGCTTTCACGGGGTGTTCGCCCCGCACGCCGCTCCGCCGCAGGGGTTGTTGTTGTGATTGCGCGGTTGAGCGTCGAGGTGCTCGTGCTCTTCGGGACGAGCGCAAGGGTTCTGCTGCGCTCGACGATGCCGGGAAGGCGAATCGCCGGGCAGGAGCGAGGAAATTCTGTCGCGAAGGGTGTTCTTGCGGCGAGCGGCGCCGGATTCTCGTCGGGCGTACCTCCCTTGCGCCGCCCGGCGCTACACTCGGGTTTGACAGAAAGCCCTTTTGTACGTCCTAGCCGCTAGCCGCAGAGGGTAGTCGCATGAAAGATATTGTCGGCAAGGTGGCGTTCATTACCGGCGCTGGCAGCGGCATCGGTCTCGGCATGGCCCGGACCTTTCATGCCGCGGGAATGAAGGTCGTGCTGGCGGATCTCGACCAGCAGCACCTCGATGCGGCGTTGCCTCACTTTCGCGCGCAGCCGCAAGCCGTACATGCCATCAAGCTCGATGTCACCAATCGTGAAGCGATGGCACGTGCTGCAGATGAGGTGGAGCGTGTCTTCGGAAGGGTTCATGTCCTTTGCAACAACGCGGGCGTTGGCGTCTTCGGCTCGCTGCTGGAGGCGAGCTACGACGACTGGGACTGGGCGCTCAGCGTCAACCTCGGCGGTGCAATCAACGGTGTGCAGGCTCTTCTGCCGCGCATGCTTGCGCATGGCGAAGGCGGGCACATCGTCACAACATCCTCGATGTCGGGCTTGCTGGCCTGCATCGGCGGCATCTACATCACGAGCAAGTACGCGCTCGTCGGGTACATGGAATCGTTGCGCCTTGAACTGGCGTCGCACCGCATTGGTGTCTCCGTGTTGTGTCCGGGCCTGGTCAATACGGCGATCTTCGAGGGCGAGAACTCACGACCGGCGCGCTATCGCAACACCCGCTTCCGTGCGCTCGTCAGCGACGCGCAAGGCGATGTGATGCGCGAGCAGGTCCTGCCGACGGGGATGGATCCCATGGAGATTGGCCGGCGCGTGCTGCAGGGAATTCGGCGCAATGACCTGTACATCCTGACGCACGCCGAATACGAGCCGGGTCTGCGCGAGCGCTTCGCTGCAATCCTGGCGTCATTTCCGGCCGAAACACCACCGGCGGCGAGGGTTGCCGCCTCGGCAGGCGTGCTGCGTCATCCGATGTTCGCGGCCGAGCGCGATCGGCGGCTGGCCCAACGTCGCAACCGATCGCCGAACAAGGCGCGTCGCAAGTCCAAGGCACGAGCGAAGTCAGGATCGGGCCGAGCAATCAAGAAGCGCAAACCCAGGTAGGCGTGGTTCGGGAGAGCAGTCATGAGAGACGTCCAGGGCAAGATGGGATTTGTAACCGGCGGTGGCAGCGGCATCGGCCTGGGGCTTGCGAAGGTTCTTACCGCAGCCGGGATGAAAGTCGTCATTGCCGACATCCGTGTGGACCATCTGAAGAGTGCGCAGGCAGAGCTGCGCAGACACCCGGATTCCGATAACTCGCCGCGCGCCACGGACTCATCGATTACTGGCGGCAAACGGAATGGCCGCTAGATTCCTCGCTCGACGGCTCAAGGCGTCCGTCGATACGCCTGTCCGAAAGTGTTTCCACCGATGTTTCCAACCCACCGTCATCTACCGCGATCTACGGTGACCTACCGTCGCACGAGGTGCGCCTAAGTCGCTGTATCGTTACGCACCGTCGTCTGCCGGGTCGTCACCAACGTCGCCTGAAAGTCCGCGTGTCGGTGGTTCGATTTTGCCCCTGGCCACCATATCTACCGTAACAAGATCATCTACTTGCACACCCACCAGCGCGTTCGCTGTGCTGGCGAGTGCGCGTTTTCCGCTCGATGTTTCCATTTTGTTTTCAAAAACCGCTGCCGCGATCTTTTCTGCTGTCGCGTAGCGCCCGGTCGGTAACGCGTGCGAATACACGTCAAGCGTGATCTTTGGCGATGCATGACCGAGGAGCCGCGAGACGCGCACAACGTCTTCGCCGCTCGCGAGAAGGAGCGACGCGAACGAGTGCCTTAGATCGTGAAAGCGGATCTTCCGCAAACCCGCCCGTCGAAGCGCCGGGAAGAACCCGCGTCGCAGAAGATTCGCATGCCCCATCGGCTTGCCTTTGAAATCTGGAAACACAAGATCGTACGAGCCCTTCGGGCACGTGAGGCGCCAGGCGCGCAGGAACGACGCTTCGAGCGGTAAAGTCATCATCGCGCGACACTCGCGAATTGGCCAGGGTTCTAGAGATCTCGGACTCCGAACGAGCCGCCCTCGAGGTCCAGATGGAGCTCGTCGCGCGGATCGAGCTGGAAGTCCGTCGGCTCGGGATGACGCACCGCGCGTTGGCGTGTTGCGAGGATCTCACGGCCGAGGGTGACGGCGATCCTGAACGGAAACCTGGAGGGCGTATCCACGGGCCTTCTGCTGCGGATCCTCGCGGCATTGGGCACGCAGGTGCAGCTCAGGTTTCGCAGGGCTGCCTGACGGGCCTGGCCAATCGCGGTTCGTAGCGATCGCCCGTACCTTCATGCTCTAATCCCGCCGCAACAATCAGCGCGAAACCGCCGATCCGAACCGCGCAGGGGTCTCATATATATGAGCGGCGCCACGAACCAGAACAACGAAGCCGACAGCCTTCAGCCGATCCCGGGCACCGCCCGTGTGTTCAGCCTCGGCTCGTACATCTTCATGTGGTGGTCGTCGCTGATCGTCATCCAAGCCTTCGTGCTCGGGCAGGGATTCCTGCCACCGAACGGCAGCATGAACCTGTTCCAGGCCTTCCTGGTGATGGTTCTGGCCGTGTTCGTGGCCGTCGTCATGTTCTCTCTCAATGGCGAGCCGGGAAACAAGTACGGAATCCCGTATCTGGTCCAGACACGATCGGGGTTCGGCGTGCGGGGTTCGAAGATCGTCGAGTTCCTCCGGGCGCTGCCCGCGATCGTCTGGTACGGCATCGGCACCTGGATCGCGGCGCTGTCGCTCGACGGCATCCTGACGACGCTCGTGGGGTTCACGGCGCCCTGGGCGAAGTACGTTTATTTCGTCCTGTTGCAGGTTGTGCAGACCGCGCTCGCGTACGGCGGCATCCGGACCATGAAGTGGTTCAATGTGTACGGCTCGTTCGTCATCGCCGCAGTGATGATCTACATGCTGGTGCACATCCTGAGCACCCACGGGTTCCAGATCCAGGAGTCCTGGCGCCGGGCGGCGGACTGGGGCACGCCGTTCTGGGCTGGGCTGACCACGGCGATCGGGATTCTCGCGACGGTGATGCTCAACATCAGCGACATGACCCGCCATCTGCACAGCTCGTCGCGTGCCAACTGGCTCGGGCATATCTTCGGGGTCGTGCCGCCGTGGTTCTTCATGTTGACGCTCGGCATCGTCGCGGGCGCGGCGCTCGGCATCTGGGATCCGGTGCAGGCGCTGATGCAGCTGAGCCCGAACCCGGCTGCGCTCGTGGTCCTGCTCGCGTTCATCCTAGTGGCGCAGTTCACGACCAACCTGACGATCAACATCCTGCCGCCGGCGCTGATCTTCATGGACACCTTCAAAATTGCCTGGCATCAGGCGGTGATGATCACCGGCGTGCTGGGCATTCTCTCCTGCCCGTGGCTGCTGATGGCCAACATGCAGGCCTTCTCCGGCTTCATTCTTTATTACTCGGCGCTGTTCGGCCCGATCCTGGGCGTGATGCTCGCGGACTACTACGTCATCCGCAGGCGGCGGCTCGTGGTCGAGGATCTTTACGTCACGGATTCGACCAGCAAGCACTGGTACCAGGGTGGCTTCAACGTCGCGGCGCTCGTGGCCGTGGCGGTCCCGAGCGTGATCACGATGATCTGGTTTCTGCCCGTGTCGTGGCTGATCGGGCTGCCGGTCGGGTTCGTGCTCTACCTGCTGTTCAACCGGCGGCGCGAAGCTTAGTCGTCGCAGCCGCGTCGAGCTTGCCGTCCGCGCTGATCGCGACGCGGAAATCCCGTGCCGCGGCCTCGCGAGTCAGATACCCGTCGAGCACGTCCTCGACCACGGCCGCGGCCGGCCGGTCGAGCGCCTTGCCGTAGCCGCCGCCGATCCCGCCGACGGCGCGGATCCGGTCGCCCTTGGCGATGGAAATCGTCGGCATCATCGACGGCAGCTCGACCGCCGGCTGACCCTCGCGGATCAGCTGCAGCTGCGAGGTGCGACCATCCGCGCCGCCCTGGAATCCCCAGGGCGTATGCGAGTGGCCGTCGCCCTCGACACTGATGTTGCCGTCGGTCAGGAACGCGACTTCCTTGATCGAGTTCAACCCGCCGCGCCACTGGCCGGGAGCTACCGCGTCCTCCCGCAGCTCGTAGCGGGTCACGCGCAGCGGCACATGGCTCTCGATGTCCTCGATCGGGTTGTTGCGCGTGTTGGCATAGAGCGTGTCCACGCTGTCCATGCCGTCCTTGCCGTACCGGCCGCCGTAGCTGCCCTCGAAAATCTCGATGTGCACCCACTGCTGCTCGCCTGCGAACCCGGTGAACGTCACGGCCTTGAGGTTCGCAACCCCCGCGCAGACTTGCTTGGGGACCGCGGGTGCGAGCGCGCGCATCAGCGTGTCGGCCACCACGTTGCCGGGTGCAAATCGCGCGATCGTGGGCGCCGGAAAGATCGGGTTCGCGATGCAGCCGCGAGGCGCGACGATTTTGACCGGGCGGAAGAGCCCATCGTTCTGCGGAATGTTTCCGTAGATCTCGGTATCGAGCAGGATCGACCGCAGCGTGAGCCAGAGCGCGACGTCGACGGTGCCGACGAAGGGCATGTTGATGGCGTGGCCGGCGACCTGCTGGGCTGTGCCGGTCAGGTCGATCGTGAGATCGCTGCCCGCAACGGTGACGGTAATCTTGATCGGCAGGTTCTTGAGCGCGGGGTCATCGCTCCCGAGGAATCCGTCGATGTAACCGGTGGCGGTGTAGGTGCCGTCCTTGAGCTTCGCGATCTGCGAGCGCATCAGCCGCTCGGAGTAGTCGAACAGGTCCTCGATCGCGTTGGTGAGCGTGGCGAGGCCGTAGCGCTCGATCAGGTCAAGCAGCCGCTTGGCCCCGACGTGGCAGGCGGCGATCTGCGCATCCATGTCGCCGACGACGAGATCCGAGACGCGGACGTTGTCGGTGATCATGCGCCACAAGGCCTCGTTGCGCTGGCCCTGGTCGTAGACCTTGAGCGCGCGGAAGCGCAGCCCCTCGGCGTAGGAGTCCGCGCACACCACGACGCCGACGCTGCCGGGCTGGCTCGAGCCGATGTCGAGGTGGTGCGCTGTCGTCATCGAGAAGCCGATCAGTTCGCCGGCGTGGAAGATCGGCACGCAGAAGCCGATGTCGGGGCTGTGCGAAGCGCCGTTGTACGGGTCGTTGTGGATGATCACGTCGCCCGGCCGGAACGTGTCGCCGCGGGCCTCGAACTCGCGGATGATGCCGCGCACGTAGCCGGGGATCGGCCCGGATTGCAGCGGCGTGCTCTTCGAGCATTCGCAGAGCTGCCGCCCACGCGCGTCGCAGATCGCGGCGCCGAAGTCCTCGGACTCGCGGATGATGCTTGAATACGACATCCGCATGAGCTTGTAGCCCATCTCGATCGCGATGTTCTCGAGCGCGCCTTGGATGATGCTCGCGGTCACGGGGTCGACGCGCTGCTGGGGCGCGGTCGTGTCGATGACGGGCTGGCGGACACTCATGCTGGTGGACCCCCTGAACGGATGCAGGTCGCCGCGGCACACAGGCTACTGCAGGCTGGGGCGGGCGGCAATCGAGAATGAAGTTGACGCCAGATTCAGGTACGGGTACACAGGCGGCATGCTGCTGATCGGCGTTGATGTCGGCGGAACGTTCACGGATATCGTGTTCACGGACACCGATGCCAACCGCACGCTGACGCACAAGGTGGCGAGCACCCCGGAGGACCCGTCGCGGGCCTTCATGCGCGGCGTGTCCGAGATCTGCACCACCGCCGGCGTCGGGCTGGCGGCGCTCGACCACATCTTCCACGGCACCACGGTCGCGACCAACGCGGCTCTGCAGTACCGCGGCGCCCGGGCCGGAATGATCACGACCCGGGGCTTTCGCGACATCGTCCACATCGGCCGTCACCAGCGCCCGCATCACTACTCGATCCAGCAGGGAATTCCCTGGCAGGACCAGCCGCTGGTCCGGCGCCGGCACCGCAAGGTCGCGACCGAGCGGCTCGCGCCGCCGCACGGCGAGGTCGTGGTACCGCTCGCCGAGGCGGAGGTCGAGCAGGCCGCACTCGAACTCAAGGAGGCGGGCGTCGCGTCGATCGCGGTCTGTTTCCTGTTCTCCTACATCAACCCCGAGCACGAGCGGCGCGCCAAGGCGATCGTCCGGCGGCTGTGCCCCGGCGTGTTCGTCACCTGCTCGCACGAGGTCTCGCCGCAGTTCCGTGAGTTCGAACGGTTCACGACCACGGCGATGAACGCGTTCATCGGTCCGCTGGTGCGCGACTACGTTACGCGGTTGGCCGGTGGGCTGACGGCGGCGGGGTTCCGCGGCGAAGTCCACATCATGCAGTCGAACGGCGGTGTGGCGCCGGCGCGGGCGGTCTCCGAGCTGCCGGTGTACACGCTGATGTCGGGGCTGGCCGCCGGCGTGCTGGGCGGCGCCTGGGTCGGCGAGCTCGCAGGACGTCGCAACGTGATCACGCTCGACATCGGCGGCACCAGCGCGGATATCGGTGTGGTCACCGACGGGCGCTTCGCCGAGGCCTCGGCGCGCGACACCTTCGTTGCGGGCTACCCGATCCTCGTGCCGATGATCGACCTGCACACGATCGGCGCCGGGGGCGGATCGATCGCCCACGTCGACGCGGCCGGCGCGTTCAGGGTCGGCCCGCAAAGCGCGGGCGCGGTCCCGGGGCCGGCGGCCTACGGGCAGGGCGGCACGGACGCGACCGTGACCGACGCCAACATCGTGCTGGGCCGGCTCGATGTGCACAACTTCCTGGGCGGCGCGATGCCGCTCGACCGCGCCGCGGCGATCGCCGCGGTGCAAGCGCTCGCCGACCGGCTCGGCCTGCCGCTTCTCGAGGCCGCGGAGGGCGTCGTCGCGGTGCTGAACTCCAACATGGCGAACGCGATCCGCGCCCGCACAGTGCAGAAGGGCATCGATCCACGCAAGTACGCGCTGGTCGCCTCGGGCGGGGCGGGGCCGCTGCACGGTGCCGAGGTGGCGCAGATGCTCGGCATCCCCGAGGTCGTCGTGCCGCCTTATCCCGGGATCAACTCGGCGATCGGCCTGCTCACGACCGACCTCAAGTACGACGTGGTCCGCACGGCGTTCCTGGTTTCGACCAGGGTCGATCTCGAGCGGCTCAACGCGGATCTCGCCGCGATGGAGGAGGTCGTCCGGGCGCAGCTCGCGGCCGACGGCCTTGACCCGGCGGCAGCAAGTTTCCAGCGCTCGGCCGATGCGCGCTACGTGGGCCAGGGCTACGAGCTGCGGCTCGCGTTGCCGCAGGCGCGCATCGGGGCCGCCGAGCTCGAGGCGGCGCTCGACGCGTTCCACGCGCTGCACGAACGCGAGTACGGGCATCATTTCGCGCAGTCGCCCATCGAGCTTGTCAACCTGCGGGTGACCGCGGTCGCGCAGGTGCCGAAGATCCGCGTGCCGCCGAAGCCTGCGGGCGGTTCGCTCAATGCGGCGCGCATGCGCATCGACAACGCGGTGTTTCGCGTCGGCGTGGAACTCAAGTCCTTCGAGACGACGTTCTACGACCGCGGCAAGCTCCCGCTGGCCCAGCCGATCCCGGGCCCAGCGATCGTGCTGCAGGTCGATTCGACGACGGTCGTGCCGCCCTATTGCACGGCCGAGGTCGACGATTCCGGATCCATCATCCTCAGGCTTCCGCCCGTGCGGCGCGACGGCTGAGTTCGTCCTATCGTTCAAATTGAAGTGACGGGAGAGCATGTCATGAAATCGATGATCGTAACGGGCCTGATTCTGGTCGTGCTGACGAGCGCACCTGCCCGAGTCATCGCCCAGCAGGCGACTCTCGAGGAAATCGTCGTGACCGCCACGCGGCGTGAGGAGCGGCTGCAGGACGTCGCGAGTTCCGCGACGGTCTTCTCCGGCGAGGACCTGCAGGCGCTGCGGGTACTCGAGCCCCAAGACCTCGCCGAGCAGACGCCGGGGCTGCTCGCGAAGTATGGGCCCAACGGCCTGGCGACGGTCGGCTTCTACATGCGCGGCGTCGGCATCAACGACTTCACCGGCACGGTCGACCCCTCGGTTGGCGTGTATGTCGACGAGGTGTTCCAACCCACGCCGGACATGCTCAACTTCGCCGTCTACGACATCGAGCGGGTGGAGGTCCTGCGCGGCCCGCAGGGCACGCTCTACGGGCGCAACAGCACCGGCGGCGCGATCAACTTCATTACGGCCCGGCCGACCTCGGAATTCGAGGGCTACGCCCGCGCCGGGTACGGCAGCTTCGACACGTTCACGCTGTCCGGCGCCTTGAGCGGCCCGCTGTCCGAGACACTGCTCGGCCGGTTGTCGATGAGTGCGATCAACGCCTCGAGCAGCGACGGCTACTCGTTCAACCGCTTCACGAACAACGATCTGGGCAAGAACGAGTCGCTCGCGGCACGCGGCCAGCTCCAGTGGCAGCCGAGCGAGGATTTCACCCTGCGCGTCATGTACAACTACGGCGATTCCAAGTCGGAACAGGCCCTGCTGCAACACGTTGGCACGCGGGACCCGGCCAACCTCGCCAACGTCTGCGCACCGGTCATCGCCGGACGGGTCGACGAGGGGGCCTGTGTCGACTTCCTCGGTTACTTCGATGACGACGGCGATGTCTATGACGGCGCGGCGAATGTCGATCCGGAACTCGACCTGAGATCGGATGACGTGACCCTGACGATGGATTGGAACATTGGGAATGTGACGCTCACCTCGATCAGCGGTTACGCGGATTTCTCCAAGCGCCAGAGCCAGGACATCGACGCCTCGCCGAACGTGGTTGCGGTCAACTTCACGTTCAACGACGTGGAGAACTTCTCGCAGGAGATCCGGCTGACCTCGGACGATTCGTTCCGCTGGCCGTGGATCGTCGGCGCCAATTACGGCAAGACGGACATCGACTGGTTCCAGACGATCGACCTGAGCCAGCTGGCGATTCCGACCAGCAACGGCGCGGTGCAGAGTACCGAGGCGTGGGCGCTGTTCGGGCAACTGACGATCCCGCTGTCGGAGACCTTCGATTTCGTCGGCGGCCTGCGCTTTACGAACGAGACCCGCGATTGGACGGGCGCCACCTTCGTCGGCACGTTCGGCAGCCTCGACGAGGCGCTAGCGAGCGGCGCACCACGGTTGTCGCAGCTGCCGCTGCCGGACGGTGACCCCGGGCAGGGCGGTCCGCTCGACTTCCCGACCAGCCTCGAGGAGGACAAGGTCGACTTCTCGGCCGTGCTCCGATACCGGCCGAGCGAAGATGCGATGTATTACGCCAGCATCAGCGAGGCGTTTCGCAGCGGCGGTTACTCCTCGGCGGTGATCTTCTCCCAGGCGGCGCTCGAACCCTACGCCCCGGAGACGCTGCGCTCGTATGAGATCGGGATGAAGCTCTCGCTGGCGGAGAATCGCGTGCGCTTCAACGCCAGCGCCTTCTTCTACGACTACGAGGATTTCCAGGCGACGTTCGTGCGTGCAACGGAGGCGAGTGCACGGCTGCAGAATGCCGGCGATGTCGAGATCATCGGGCTCGAGGCCTCGCTCGACTGGGTACCGGTGACGAACCTGACACTCGGCGCAGGCGTGGCTCTGCTCGACACGGAGATTGTCGAGACCGACGTGGTGCTGCCGCCGCTCGACGGCGGGCTTGAGTCCACCATCGAGGGCAACGAGATCCCGAATGCGCCCAATGTTACTTTCAACGGCCGCATTCGCTACGAGTGGCCGGTGGGCGGCACGCTCGCCGCCGCGATCCAGACCGACTTCAACTACGTCGACGAGCACTTCCTGGAGCCGAACAACCGGGAATACCTCTCGTAGGACGGCTACTTCCTCGCCAACGCGCGCCTGTCGCTGTTGTCGCAGGGCGGCCCGTGGCAGGTGTCGGCCTGGGTCAAGAACCTGAGCGACGAGGAGTACCGCACGGCCGCCCAGGATCTCGCCCTGTCGCTCGGTTTCTCGGAGATCGTCATGGGCGTGCCGACGACCTGGGGCGTCGAGTTCGAGTACCGATTCTGAGGCCGATGGCGAAGCAGAATCCGCGCCTGGCGCCGACCGAGCGCCGCGCATCGGTCCAGCCGCTGGCGGCGCTCAACCCGCGTGGGTTGAAAAGCCGCGAGCGGTTGAAGCGCGCCGCGCGCGAACTGCTGAACGAGCAGGGTTTCCGCGGCCTGCGCGTACAGGACGTCACTGAGCGCGCGGGCGTCGCGACCGGACTCTTTTACCGGTACTTCCACGATCTGCGGGAGATCGTCGCGGAGATCTCGCGGGACTTCTTCGCGGAACTGCTTGCGGACGTCGATCCCGGCGAGGCCAGCGAGCACCGCTACGACTGGATCTTCGACAACCTCAGCAACGTCGTGCGGCGTTTCGCGCAGAACCCTGGGATCGTCGCCTGCCTGTTCGGCCTGGCGGGCGACTACACCGAGTTCGACCAGATCTGGAAGGAGAACGCCCACAAGTGGAACCTGCGCGTCGCGAAGTACCTGCGGCGCGAGATTCGCTGCGACGCCGCCCATGCCCGCCGCATGGGGTTCATGCTGGGTGCCATGACCGAGGGGGTCGTCTACCAGGCATTGATCCGGCGGACCGAGGACCTGGTCGAGTTCGCCGGGCGGCCGGAAGATATCGCCGATGTCCTGGCCGTGATGTGGTACCGGGCCATCTTCCTCGACGACCCGCCGCTCGCGCGGCTGCGGCCAGCCGGGCGACGCCTGATCGGCGCAAGCGCGAAACGCAACGGCAAGGCGAAGGCATGAGCGCGGACATCCCGGTGGACGAGGCCCGGCTCTGGCGGAGCTTGATGGACATGGGCGAGGTCGGTGCGCTGCCGCACGGCGGCTGTTGCCGCGCCGCGTTGAGCGCCGAGGACAAGGCCGGCCGCGACCTGTTCGTGCGCTGGTGTCGCGAGGCCGGCTGCAGGATCGCCGTCGACCAGGTCGGAAACATCTACGCCCGGCGACCCGGCCGCAACGCCGAGCGACCTGCGGTTGCGACCGGCAGCCACCTGGACACGCAGCCGCACGGCGGCAAGTTCGACGGCATCTACGGCGTGCTCGCGGGTCTCGAAGTCGTGCGCGCGCTGAACGAAGCGCATGTCGAAACCGAAGCGCCGATCGACGTCATCGTCTGGACCAACGAGGAGGGCGTGCGCTTCAGCCCACCGCTCGCCGGATCCTCGGCGTTCGCCGGGGTTGCGGAGGTCGCGAAGATCCACGCCGCCATCACGCTCGACGGCACGACCGTGCGCCAGGACCTCGAGTCCACGGGCTATCTCGGCAAGGAGCGTCCAGGTGAGCGCAAGCTCGACTGCTTCGTCGAGGCGCACATCGAGCAGGGTCCGATTCTCGAGGCCGCGGGCAAGACCATCGGCATCGTCACCCAGATCCAGGGCATACGCTGGCTGAAAGTCACGGTGACCGGGATGGACTCGCATGCCGGGACAACCCCGATGAACCGGCGCCGTGACGCGCTGCTCGGTGCGGCAGAGATGGTGACGACGTTGAACCGGATCGCCCGCGAACAGGACGAGTGGGCGCGGCTCACGAACGGGCGCCTCGAGATCGAGCCCAATTCGGGCGCGACGATTCCCGGCAAGGTCGTGTTCATCTGCGACCTGCGGCATCCGGACGCGGCGACGCTTGAGGCGCTCGATGGCCGCATGCAGGCGGCGATGCGGGTGATCGCCGCGCGCGGCGGCCTCGAGATCGACATCCAGCGCGTGATCGAAAAGCCGCCGGTGCACTTCGCCGGCGAACTTGTCGACACGGTCCGCGACGCCGCGCGGCGTTGCGGTTACGCCAGCATGGACTTGCTGAGCGGCGCCGGGCACGACGCGATGAACGTTGCGCGTGTCGCCCCGACCGGCATGATCTTCGTCCCGTGCAAGGACGGGCTCAGCCACAACGAGGCCGAGAGCGCCACGCCGGCGGATCTCGCGGCGGGGGCGCACACTCTGCTGCACACGCTGGTCGCGCGGGCGCGCCGGGTGTAACCGGCACGACGCGGCGGTGCTGCGTTGACCACGCGCCGGAATTTCTCCTTCCTGCGCCCGATGCTCATGCGGGGCGGCCGCGCGAGTGGGCCCTGACGCTGATCCGGACGTTCTGAGCGCGGATGCCCTAGCCCTTCCTCAGGTGTCTGGGCCAGATGCCGTAGCGACCAGCCGCAAGGATGCCGTTCGGATCCACCGCGTCCTTGACCGTTTCATGGAAGCGCCGCAGCGCGTGATCATTGAAGGAATAAACGTTCATCACGTCGTCCTGGTAGATCACCGGCGTCCGGTACTCACCCCATCCGTGCTCGGCACTCACTTTCACCAGCTTGCGAAACGCCTCGCGGTTGCGCTTGTTGAATTCGACATCGCGCGTGACCGGGAAGAGGAAAAGAAACACGAAGCAGCGCTGCCAATACGTGAATGGCATCACCAGTGGATTCATCGGCAGATCATATTCGCGTGCAATCTCGCTGAACACTTGCTGCGCTTCAAAGATCGCCTCGCCCGTGCGGGGAATGATCGGCGAGAAGCCGACATGCCCGTCGAGTCCAGGCCCGGCTTCGCTGCGTGCCAGGAGCGAGAAGATCGAGAGGCTCGGAATACCGAACGCGTTCTTCGATACTTTCTCGAGCTGCTCCGGCGTCAGAGGAATGCGGTAATACTCGCCTTCGAGGAACTTCGCGCCCGTGATTGCAGCGAATTTCTCCTTCGCGTAGTCCCATTGGGCGTGAATGATCTTGGTCGGCCCGTAGAACTGCAGCATTGCGCCCCAAAGTCCCTGGCCGACTTTTTGCGCGTGGACTTCCAGCGCACTCTTCGACGGGCCTCCCGGTGTGGCGAGCAGATCGAGGAGCTCTTTGTCCGGGCGTGCGGCCACTTGGTCAGGCGGGCGCAAGCCGGAGTAGATGGGGCTGCCGAAATAGGGCATGCCCGTGACGATCTGGCAATTCTCGAGATGCGTAACGATATCCACGAGCGGGATGAGATCGTCGTACTTGTAGACGTGAACGAAGCCGTTGAGATAGGCCTCCGGCTCAGGCATCAACCAGAATCCCATCTTGGTCACGATGCCGAGGTTCGATTGCGAGAAAATGCCATCGATCGCCGGACCAAAGCCGGTTTTGAACTGCTGCCAGGTCTTCGCGTTGGGTAGTGCCCCCATGCCGGTGCGCATGACCTCTCCACTGGGCAGGACTACTTCCATCCCGCAGTGCGCCTCGAAGTGGTTGCGATAGGCCGCAGTCGTTACACCGCCGCCGCGATCGAGCGCGTTTCCAACCAGCGAGCCCCAGCCGGGATCGGGGCAATCCAGCCAGACTTTCAGCCTGCGCTCGGAGATGTGGCGATATAGATCGAAATACGACACACCCGGCTCGACCAATGCGTAAGCGTGGCGCTCGCTGACCTCGATGATCCGGTCGAGCCGCTTCAAGTCCAGGATGACGCTGCCTGACAGCGCGGGTGCGGAGCCGCCATAGCCGAGATTGCGGCCGGTCGAGATGGTGTAGATCGGTATCCGGTATCGGTTCGCGGCCCTGACGACGGCCTGCACCTCCTCAACGCTGGATGGCGCAATCGCTGCCGAGGCGATACGTTCCTCGGGTTCCCCCCACACCTGTGAGTAGGCGTCGCGATAAAGCGCGACATCCTCATCGCTCGTGAATACCCACGCCTTGCCGACTGCCGCCTCGAAGTCCTTGAGAGCAGCCGTGAAGTCAGTGCTGCTGACGCCCGGTGGAAATCTCATCTTCGCCCCCCTGTATCTCGTCGCTATTCTTGTTCATTCAAAAACTCAGCTATCGCGGCGCGTGCCGCCGGAGATTCATCCAGCAACAGATGCCCCGCGTGATCGATGACCCTGACTGTGGAGCTTGGAATGCGCACCCGCCACTCCTGCGCATTGCCGGCGGGCACCATTCGATCTTCCTTTCCCCAGATCAGCAGCGTCGGCGCGCGGATACGTGTCAGCCTGCGTGCATCGAGTCCCTCGCTGAGCGCAACGCGCCGCACCGCTTGAGCCTCGCGAGCGCGTGCGGCCAGAAACTCCTCGTCCGGCTCTTTCGGCCAGTACGGCCGAATGATGTCCGGATCATGCGTAAAGTAAGCCGGCCAATCGTGGTACGCGATTCTTGAGAAGTCAGGCTGCGGGAATGCGGGCGTCGCAATGCCGCCAGGTGCCACGAGCACGAGCCGACGCACGCGATCCGGATGCGAAATGGCGAATTCCGCTGCCAGCCGCCCGCCAAAGGATGCGCCAACTAGGTGAAACGACGTCAGGCGCAGCGCATCGAACAGCGCCAGGCAATGCCTTACACGGCCTTCGAGCGAGTCGATCGATGGAGCATCCGCCGATTCGCCGAAGCCAGGATGGTAGGGCAGCAGCACACGAAAGTGCGGGATCCACTCCCGGGCGAACTCAAAGCCGTGGAAGGTGCCGCCACCGTGGAGATACACGAGGTCGGGCCCGGATCCGGCCGCGTACGCCACCGCACGGACGCCGGCGATGGTCAACTCGAGTCGTTCGAAGCCGGCTGTACTGTAGGCCGTCACTCGGTGAGCCTCCCGCGCTATACGGGCATCGGCTGGCCTTCGACCAGCTTGCTGAGCGCCGTCGACAGCGAAAGACGCGCCGGATCCTCAGCCTGGCGTCGAAACTCCTCGAAATCCGCTCGTTGACGCGTTAGATCCTTCTCCGACATGCGGCGCTTGAAGTCAGAAGCGATCGGGGAACTTACTTCGAGAAATACGCGACGCCGCTCGGTCGAATAGAAGTCGAGTACGCTTTCCGCTGCGCGGCCGGCGAGCACTGCCGTCAGGACATCGATGAGCGCGGCCGCATCGATGACCCCGCCAGTCAGACCCATCCCGCCGCAGGGATTGCAGGCATGGGCCGCATCGCCGACGAGCAGCGTGCGGCCCACCCGGAACGTAGGCGCGCAACGTTCGTGCACGCGGTAGGGCGAATAAGCGACGATCCGATAGGGCGCTGACGGATCCGGAAAGAGAGTGAAGTACCGCTCGGCGATGCGTCGCGGGATATCGCTTTCCGGCAGGCTTGCGTCCTCTGCAAACGTAACGCGCCAGAGATTCTCCCTACCGAGGCGCGCCACCACCGCCCAGTTGATGGGGTCGGCCACCATGTTCGCCGGTTCGAATCCATAGCGCTCGAAATCGTAACTGACGTTGGTCGCAACGAATCGCTCGGGCCAGGTGTGCCCTTCGAATGGCAGGGACAAGAGATTGCGGACGGTGCTGCGTGCGCCGTCTGCACCCACCACCAATCTTGTACGAAGGTCCTCGCGTCCGCGCGAGGTTTCCACAGTCAACGTGGCCCCGGATCCGTCCTGAGTGAGTCCGACCAGTCGCGTGTTCCAACGCATCTTAGTCCCGGGCAATACGCTGAAATGCTTCAACACCAGTTGCGCAAGCAAGTGCTGGCCGAAATGAGCCGTGTACGGGTAAGGGGAATCTGGTGGAAACGTATCAGCGACATGAACCGCCTCTCCACTCGCGAGGAGGCGGAAGGAAAAGCTCTTGCTCAGATATGAAATCGCGAGCGTATCCTCCAGCAGCCCGAGCCGATCGAGGATCTTGAGTGTCGTTGGAAAGTACACCGCGGCGCGCGGCGAATCGTTGATGCCTGGTTCGGCTTCGATCACCGTGACTGACCGGCCCGCCTGCGCTAAGCCGAGTGCAGTGAGCAAGCCGACCGGTCCAGCTCCAACCACTACGACGTCACAGGCTTCGCTCATGTCGGATGCTGTCAGATGACTAGTTAAGCGTGTTCTTGTAGATCACACGGTCCTTCATGATCAGCGCCAAGTATTTGCCGTTGCTGCCCAGCAGTTTTAGATCCTCCAGTGGATTGTCGTCGACGAGCAGAATGTCCGCGTACGCGCCCGGCTTGATCATACCCAGCGGACCTTCCTTATAGGGACGACGTTCGCCGCTCATTAGAAAGTTGGCGTGCTTGGTTGGGCAGTTGCGGTGACGGTGCCCACTTCGGTGCCAAACCAGCATGATCTACTGTGATTCAGGATGATCCATCGGATCAAGAGTGCGTCGGTATTCTCTGAACGTGCAGCGCGAACCCCGACGCTCGTGCCACTCGATCGTCTCTCGCTTTCCGGCGTCGACGCTACGATCTGCAGCGCGAACGCCTTCTGCCCCGCCCCCGGGGCCGATCGCAGCCGAATCCTCAAGCAGTCTTGCTATTTCGCGTAGCGAAAAGATTTTCGCCTTCGGCGTTTGCCATTGCCGGCTGGAGTCCTATACTTCGGCCAAGTCGCGGGATTAGTCATCGATCGAAGGACAACTGCAGACCACTGCAGAGGGGGATGCCATGAGGCCACTAGTCGCGCTGTTACTCCGTGTTGGTCCGCTGGTGTGCGTCGCCGCCGGGCTCGTTCCGATGGCCGACGCGGCCGAGCTCGGGGAAATCGTCGTCACCGCCCAGAAGCGCGAGCAGTCGCTGCAGGATGTCAGCGCCGCCGTCACGGCCCTCAGCTCCGACCGCCTGGAAACCGCGCAGATCAACAATATCGAGGATCTGCAGTGGATCGTGCCGAGCGTCTATTTCGGTAACGACTTCAACATGGCGAAGGTCACGATCCGCGGCGTGGGCGCCAACACCTCCACAACGGGGAGCGAGACCGGTGTCGCGCTGCACGTGGATGGGGCGGTGGTCTCGCGCGCTGAGGCGCAGCTCACCTCGCTGTTCGATCTGGAGCGCGTCGAGGTGCTCCGCGGCCCGCAAGGCTCCCTGTACGGCCGCAATGCCGTCGGCGGTTCGATCAACCTGATCACGGCCAAGCCCACCGAGCAACTGGATGGCTACGCCCGTCTTTCCTACGGCGATTACAACTACATGAACTTCGAGGGCGCGCTCGGCGGCCCGCTCGGGTCGGACTTTCTGCTGGGCCGGGTCGCCATCAAGGCGGAGGAACGCGACGGTTACGGCGAGAACCCCGTGAGCGGCGAAGACGTCGACGACCTCGAGCGCAAGATGGCCCGGGTGCACCTGCAGTTCAACTTCACCGACGACTTCGACATCCTGCTGAGCGGCGAGTACTACGATCAGGAAGATGCATCGCGTGCCCTGAAATACCGCCGCGACGCATTTCCTGGTGTCCTCCGGCTGACCTCGGGTGGCTGTCAGCCCGTGGTAGGGGGGGTGCCCAGTCCCTGCCAATACGCCAGCGATCCGCGCGACATCGCCTCGGAGCTTGAGCCGTTCACCGATACCGAGACCTGGGCGGTCACGGGCACATTGACCTGGAAGTTGAGCGACACTTTCACGCTGGTAAACATCACCAATTACCGGGACCTGGAGACAGTCATCGGCCAGGACCTGGACCTCGCTGCCACCGCCAACAGCCGGGCGACTACCGGCTTCAACACGACCTACCAGCGGCGCGACGTGGACAGCGAGCAGACGAGCAGCGAGCTGCAGCTCAAGTTCGAAAGCGACCGCGTGAACGGCGTTCTCGGCCTGTTCTACCTCGACGAGACCCAGCGCCCGGTGGACACGGTGGACCTGAATGCCTATTACGGCCAGCCAGGCATGCTCGCGCTTCTGGCCAACCCGGCGCTCGGCGCGTTTCCGCCGATCAGCGCGACCGGCCTGCAGATCGACGGCGTCAACGTTCCCGCGGTGCCCATCGATCCGCTCTATGCCGCTGAGCTCTGCAATACCGCCCATTACGTCGACGTCGATCCGGCGAATCCTCCTGAGCCGAAGCGCGTTTGCATCCATTCAGACCTCGGCACCGAGGTGTATGCGCTATTCGGCCAGGTGAACGTGACGCTCGGCGAGGACTGGATCCTCAAGCTGGGGGGGCGATACAGCGAAGAGGAGCGCACAGCCTCGAATCCGTCGATCATCGTTGCGCGCAACGGCCTCGGACCGGTGCTACTCACGACCTCGGACGGCACGTTCAACAGCAGGACGTTTTACAACTTCACGCCGGAAGCGGGCCTGTCATGGCGCCCCAACGAAGAGTTGATGCTCTATTACAACTACTCCGAGGGCTTCAAGGCCGGTTCGGGCGAGAATGCGGCGCCCGGCGCGGCCACGAATTTCGTCTCGATCATCGTCGAACCGGAGGAGATCACGAACCACGAGATCGGCCTGAAGAGCGTGTGGCTCGACAACCGGCTCGCCGTCAACGTCGCCGCATACACGTACGACCTCACGGGTCAGCAGATCAACAAGACGCTGAGCGGCGGTGCGGCGGGTTTCAGCACCATCTTCGAGAACGCCGCGGAGGCTTCCGCCGAGGGTGCGGAGCTCGAGCTCTTTGCCGCGCCCACGGACAACTTCCGGTTCAGCGCCGCCATCTCCTACCTGCACTCACGCTACGACGACTTCCTGACCAAGGATCCTCTCGATCCACGCAACGTGTCCGGCGGCGCGCCGGCCGGTAATCCGGCGACGGACTTCGTGGCGCCGAACGGTGTGCCGGACGTCCAGCTCGCCGGCAATCCGACGCGCAACTCGCCCGACTGGGCGGGAAACGTCCACGGCGAATACGATTTCGGCCTGACGGGGCAGGGTACGCTGACGCTGATGGGTGATGTCTCGTACAAGGACGACGTGTACTTCACCGAGTTCGCGCGCCTGCTGGAGGGCCAGGAGGCCTACACGATCTTCGACGCGCAGCTTCGCTACGTTTCCGGCGACGGCCGTTGGAGCGCCGAGCTGTGGGGCAAGAACCTGAGCGACGAGGAAGTCGCATCGAGCACGTTCCAGCTCGCCACGGCCCGCGTCATCGGCGTGACGTACATGCCGCCGCGGACCTACGGGCTCACCGTCGGCTACCAGTTCTGACGCCGGCGCGAAGACACGTGAGCCGCTGTCGCAAGTACTGCGATCCACTGTGACCCACCGCTGCTAACGGTTAGCGGTTGCCCGTAAAGAACTGACTATGTCAGTCCTTTACGGGCAGCGCGCGCAACTCTCGGATCATGCCGCGGCGCTGATCTTCGAAAGCCTTGCGCCCCGCCGGAACCTGCTGGTTGCGGGGAAAGGCCGCATCGAGCATTTCGTACAACTCGCGCACTTCGTCGCGGAACTCCGAGTGAGTGAGGATGTAGCCCGCATTATTCCGAATGCCCTCGACAACGTAGGCGCCGAGCTCGACGGGATCCATCCAGGATGCCGTAGTCTCTCTCGCCGCCGCGCGCCCGGCCTCGTCGCGCGCGCTGGCCTCGACGATGCGCGTGCGTGCGCCGCCGGGAAACAGGCACGACACGCCGATTCCGTGGGGTGCGAGGGACATGCGCAGCGATTCTGTGAAGCCGCGGATTGCGAACTTGGCGGTCTGGTACGCGCCGAGGCCTGGCAGTGGTAGCGGCACGACGCCCGCCATCGATGACGTGTTGACAATGTGTCCACCCTCTCCGTGGCTCAGGATCAGGGGCACGATGATCTTGGTGCCATTGACGACGCCGCCCACGTTCACGCGCAACGCGCGATCCCAGGCATCGAAATCGGGGTCGTGCGTATCGCCTCCACCGCCCACGCCGGCGTTGTTACAGAGCACGTGGATCTTGCCGAACTTGCGGATCGCCTGATCCGCCGCGGCTCGCACCTGGTCACGGTCGCCGACGTCCGCCTGCACGAAGTGCACGTCGTTGCGTCCGGCGAGCGCTTGCTGCACTTCCTGAAGATAGTCTCGGTTGAAATCGACGATCACGACCTTCATCCCGAGCTTCAGGAAGTTCTGAACCAGACCGTAACCAATGCCGCTCGCGCCTCCGGTCACGAGTGCGACACGGCCGGAAAAGATCTTCATCTCACGCTCCGATGCTACTTGCGGCTTGCGCTCGCCAGAGCGCACTCCGGTTCAGTGCGCTTCACCTGTGAAAGTGCGCAGCGCCGGGTTCGTCTTGTTCGGCATCGCCAGAGCCGCCTTTACGCCCGGCCGTGCATTCATGCGCGCGACCCAATCCACCAGCCGCGGTGCGCGCTTCTCCACATTCATCTCCGGAAACATCCGCTGCACGGCCATCCCGCACATGGAGTAGAAATTGATGTCCGCGAGCGTATACATGCTGCCCGCAATCCAGGGCGTCTGCGCGAGCTGCTTTTCAACCTTGTCGACCGCCACTTCGATCTTGCGCGTTGCGTTGGCCAGGTCAGCTTCGCTGAAGCCCGAACGGGCCGTGCGCCACTTCTCGCGCTGCTCGTACAGCGGAATACGCGCCACCAGTTTCTCGAACTCACCCCCCTCGATCGAGCGGGCGATCACTCCGACCATGCGATGCCAGCCGTGTATCGAGACGTAGTTCATGACGTGCTCGTCGACGAACTTGTTCCAGTAGCGCATGCGCGCCCTGCCCACGGGATCGGCCGGTCGCAACGGGGGCGCCTCGGGGAAAGCGTCTTCGAGGTATTCGCCGATCACAGTGGTGTGCGTGATGATGACGCCGTCGTGATCGAGCACCGGCACCTGGCCCTCGGGATTGATCGCGACGAACCAGGGTTCGTGCTGCTCGAACTTGTGCAGATCGACATACACGCTCTCGAATTCGAGACCCTTCTCCTTGAGCGAGAGCAGCGCTTTCAGGGAGTTGGCGGCGGGCTCGGCGTGATAAAGCTTCAGCATGAAGGGTCCCTCTGTGTGAGTTCGCTGGCGGCACCCGGTTGCGGGCCTCAGCTCTTTTGTGCGGCACCTTGCGGGCGCCCAGCGAGCATTGCAACGAGCGCCGGGTCGAGTTTCACGGGCATCGCCGTGATGATCGCCGCGTGGCGGGTCTCTGCCATGGGCCGCCATTCGCCATGCGTAATGATGTAGAGCTCATCATTAAGGACAGCCTTCAACACCAGAGCGCCCACCTCAGAAGGCTCCATCATGCTCGGAAACGGCACCCTGGTCGCTCCAGCCTCATCGGCCGCGCGGAACGCGTCACCCACGCCGAACTTTGCGGGGCGGTTTTTCGCGAGCTCGTGAATGTTGGTTCTGATGGGACCCGGGCACAGGACGGAGACGCCGATGTTCTCTTGCATGAGCTCGCCGCGAATGGTTTCGGAGATTGCGACGACCGCTGCCTTGGCCGCGACGTAGGTGACGAAGGGGGCCGGCATCGGTACGAGGGCGGCGAGTGAGGCGGTGTTGACGATATGTCCTCCTTCGCCGTGTGCACGGATGCGCGGCAGGAAAGTCTGCAATCCGTTGACCACGCCGCCGAGGTTCACGCCAAGCCCGAAATCCCAGTCCGCATAGGTGATGCCCTTGAACGGGCCCTGGATGCCGACCCCGGCGTTGTTGACCAGGACGTGCAGTTTCCCGAAGACGCGCTCGGTTTCGTCGGCCGCCGCCGCCATCGCTACACGGTCCGTGACATCGAGACGAATCGCATGAACGCTCTGCGACTGGCCACGCTGGTGAAATTCCGCCAACGCGGTGTCGAGGTGATCCTGCCGCAGGTCCGCGAGCACCACCTTCATGCCGGCATTCACGAAAGCGCCGGCGATGCCCAGGCCGATACCGCTGCCGCCGCCCGTGACGAAGGCAACCGTGCCTCGTAGTTCTTTCATGGTCTGATCCCCTTCGCAGCGCAGCCTACTCGCCCCGGCTTGGCGCATGCTCAAGGTCCGTATAAAAGGTTACCTGTCAAAGAATAGCAGGCGCCCGCCATCGGAAGGGTTCGGGGGCAAGTTGCCGGCGCGGGCTTCCTGGCTCGTCGCCTCAGGCCCGCGTTCCACGAATCGCCCAGGCGCCCGCCGTGAGTGGAATTGAGCCATCGGGCGCCTTGGGCAGATACTTTCGAATCGTCTCGCGCAGGCGCTGACGCTGATGGGGAGCTAGCGAGCGGACGTACGCGGGCGCATTCCCATGTCCACTTGCGAGACTCTCCCAGTAGTCATTGAAGTCCTGGAAAGGCGTCGCGATCTGCAATCCCTCCACGCCGATCGCTCTCAGCCCGGCTGATTCGAACAGTGCTCGCAGCGGTTCCGGCCGGCAGAGCGGGTAGCGGTTCCCCTGATCGAGCGCATCCGCCACTGGATCGAACGTTCTTGCCGCATCCCAGAGATGACGCAGAAGTCGCATGCCGCCGGCGAAGTCCCAGACATAAGCAGCCACCACACCGCCGGGACGCGTCACGCGCACCTTCTCGCGGAGGCCTGCGGCCGGATCCGGCAGGAGATTGAGCACCAGGCCTGAAACCGCCACATCCAATCCTCCCAGTTCGCCGGGGAGCGTTTGCGCGTCACCGACTATGAAATGCCGGCGATCGCCGCCCAATCGCTCGGCAGCACGCCTCACATAGGCTTTCTCCGGATCGATTCCCCAGACCTCCTGTGGTGCCGCGCGGTCCAGAATTGCAGCAGTGAGTGCCCCGGTACCACAACCAACGTCCAGCCAGCGGTATCCGGCGGGTAACGCAAGCCAGTCGACGAACATCTGAGCCATGAGCGCGCTCCAGCGCCCCATGAACCTGTCGTAGTCGAGTGCGACATCCTGCTCATCTCTCGTCTCTGCCATTGGAAACCATGCCTTCGTTGATTGGCTGGCTCAGCGCACTGCGTGGCACTCGATTCGTTTCGAGAGTGTCTCGCGGACCGGTCATGCGGCCGCCTGCGCGGTCTGGGATCGCCCCTCAGCCCATGCCGACGATGCCGAACAACGCGTCGAGGATCACGAACAACGCTGAAGTCGCGAGCGAGGCCAGCACTGCGGCGATCGGACGTTGAAAGATGAACATGGTTGCTCCTTTTTGAAGTGTGATGCGTTAAGAGTTGACAATGGGTGCGAGCGCCGCGCCGATGCGCGTCATTTGTGCTGGCGTCGTCAGGCTCGTGAGCAGGCGCATGAAGTGCGGGTGCTGCACGCCCGAGCCGATGTACTGCCAGCGATAGGCCCTGAGCACGCCGGCATCGAGCGCGCCGTGCTCTTCGGCATTGAACTCGCGCCCGGCGATTCTGGCGAAGTATTCGACGTCGGCCGCAGCCTGCCCTTGCAGGATGCCGTCCACCGCAGCGACCAGCTCGATCAGGTCGCTCACGGCGCGATCGCGCTCGGCGGCCGACAGCTTGGTGTCTTCGCGCTGCCACTCGAGCTCATCGAGGATGGCGTGCTGGCATTCCTCTCTCCAGTGATACATGAAGACGTCCTTCCAGACTGGCGACAAGTCCTGTTCCGTCTCGATGCTCTCGGTGTAATGTTTCTGCGTGAAGAGCTCGATGAAGCAGGTGAGAGCCAGCACCGACCAGGTCGACTTGCCGAGCACGAACTCGGCCACGGCGTTGGCGTCAGCCGCGGCGCGATAGCCCGTCGGCATGGCGGCGGCAATCATCGCCTCGATCCTGCGGAACAGCTCCTGGTGCTTGAGCTCTTCGTCGCTGAAGCGGATGAGCGCCTGCAGCGCCGTCTGGTCCTTCAGCCAGTGGTCGCGGCTCACTTCCAGCACCTTGGCGTTGATGAAGCGCTCGACCAGGCCGAAGATCAGCGCATAGGTGCGCCCCTGCACCTGGGTGAGCAGGCGCGCCTCAGCGGCGCTCAGGAAGGTCAACTCATCGACCTTCGACAGCCCGTTCGGCAGGAAGCGCTGCGACAGGTCGAACTGTCTGCCGCGAATGACATCGGCATCGATGTCCCAGCGCACCCGCTTCGACGCGCTGATGCAGCGGGCATACCGGCTGGTGTGGATCGCGCCGTGCGCGGTTGCGTATTCCGGGAGGAGGGCAGTGGCATTCATGCGAGGATCTCCATAAGGAAAGTGTCTGCGAATTGGGGGGTGCAGGATGGCGAAAGCGTTAGCGTCTCGACGATGTCCGGCGGATCTTTCCGTCAGTTCCAGATGCGCGAGTACACTATGCAGCTCCCAGCTCGAGGTCTCGGGAGAACGCCGGGATTTCGCCGGAATTTCGCCGGGACGGCCCCGGGACCAGATGAGATCGCGTTGACAATGCAGCAGAGCGTCAGCTTTGGCCTTTTTCGATTCGAGCCGCCGAGTGGGAGGCTCTGGTCCGGCGAGCGGGAGGTCAGGCTCACGCCGAAGGCGGCTGCAGTTCTGAGCGCGCTGGTCGCGCGCGCTGGCGAGCCGGTACCCAAAGAAGCGCTGTTCGCATCCGTCTGGCCGAATGCTGTGGTGAGCGATGACGCGCTCGCCTCATGTATCCAGGAATTGCGCAAGGCGCTTTCCGACGATCCGAAGGAGCCACGCTTCATCGAGACACGGCATCGCCGCGGCTACCGGTTCGTCGCCAATCTGGTGCCGGCTGGGGATCAGGCTGCAGTTGCTCCGCACGTTGCATCGTCACGGACCACCGGCAAACCGACGATCGCCGTACTGTCGTTCGACAACATCAGCGGTGATGTGGAACAGGAATACTTCTCTGACGGCATTTCCGAAGACATCATCACGGCACTGTCCAGACACCGCTCTCTTCTCGTAATCGCACGAGGCTCCACTTTTGTGTTCAAGGGACAAGGCATCGACGTGCGCCAGGTCGGTGTGCAACTTGGGGCCGAGTACGTAGTGGAAGGCAGCGTCGGCAGAGTCGGGCAATCGGTGCGAATCACGGCGCGGCTGGTCGAGACGGAAGCGGGCAGGTGCGTGTGGGCGGAGCAGTACGACCGGGATCTCAGCGAAATCTTCGACGTGCAGGACGAAATCGTCGCGACCATCGCGGCACGGATCGAGCCCGAGGTCGGCAGCGCCGAGCGGACGAGAGCGGAACGGAAATCTCCGCACGCCTTGCGTGCCTGGGATTTCTTTCACCTTGGGATGAAGTGCGTCTATAGGTGGACGCCCGAGGATAATCTCGAGGCACAGCGACTGTTTCGTCGCGCAATCGAGCTGGATCCCGGCCTCGCGCAAGCCTACGCCTGGCTCTCATATGCGAGTGTTCTGGCGATGCTGTATTTCGACGCTGATCCCGCGGAGGCGAATCTCAACGAGGCCGTCGCCATTGCGCGAAAAGCCGTCGAGCTTGACGAGCGGGATGCGCTGGCGCACTTCATCTATGGCCGCGCGCTGCTGTCGTGCAAGGCGTATCAGGAGTCGCTCGCGGAACTCGAGTCCGCCGTCGCGCTGAACCCCAATCTGGCCGTCGTCTATTGCGGCTTAGCCGACTCGCTCGCGTACGAGGGGCGGTTTGCCGAGGCGATTCCATACTTCGAGAAAGCAATCAATCTCAGTCCGTTCGATCCGCAGCGCTGGGCCTTCTACTCTTACCGATCGCTGGCACATATCCTGGCGGGCGAGTTCGACCACGCCCTCGAGTGGGCACAAAGAGCAATCCGGGTCCCCAATTGTCACTATTGGCCGTTCGCCCATCGTGTAGCCGCACTCGGACATTTGCACCGGGAAAGTGAGCTTCCCGCTGCGCTAGCGGACCTGCGGCATCGGAAGCCGGAGTTCTCGTGCGCGTTCGCGCGCGAGCGACTCTTCTATATCAAGGATCCAGAACACCTGGAGCGGTATCTCAAGGGCCTGCGCAAAGCAGGCCTGGGGAATACCGCCGCCAGCTAATTCGGTTGTTCGGACTGCGCATGGCCAATGCACATTTGCGTTGTTACGCCATCGCTAGTCCAGCGTAATCGGCGGATCGTGCGTTAGCGCGGCACCTCGCCTGCGATAGTCGTGCGGTACATCTCGCGGCGGTAGCCGTCGTAGTCGTTGAACGCCTGGTGCACGCACAGGCGGTTGTCCCAGAGCGTCAGCGTCTTCGGCTCCCAGCGCAGCCGGCAGGTGAAGGCCGGTTGCGTAATGTGCTCGGCGAGGAAGCGCAGGATCGGCGCGGATTCCTCCGGGTGCAGGCCCTCGATCCCGATCGCGTACGAGCTGTCGCAGTAGAGCGCCTTTTCACCCGTCACCGGATGCGTGCGCACCAGCGGGTGAAAACTCCCGTTCACTTTCGCGGCCAGTTCGTCGGAAAGCTGCCCGGCGCCGCGCGTCGCGGCGAGTCGGCCGATGGGACTGTCGCGCTGCTCCGCATTGTCCTGCGCGGACTTGAGGACATCACGCATGGACATGTGCACCTTGAGGCCATCGATGAGCTTGCGCATCCCGTCGCTCAGCATCGCGTAGGCGAGCGCCGAATTCGCCCAGATCGTATCGCCGCCGAAGGGCGGGATCTCGACGGCGTAGAGTGTACTGATGGACGGCGGCTCGCGCAGGAAGGGTGAATCCGTGTGCCAGCCCGAGCCGAAGATCATGGCGGACCTGTCATCTGCCTCCTTGATGATCGGCTGCACGTCACGGTAGCCGGTCACGCCCTGCGTGTAGGCATCCTCGGCGAAGGGGCCGAAGCGCAGGCTGAAGGCGGCGTGATCGGCGTGCGCAATGTCCTGGTCGCGGAAAAAGATCATCTTGTGCCGGAACAGCGCGTGCCGGATCTCGGCAAACTGCGCGTCGGTAACCTTCGCCACGTCGACGCCGCGGACCTCCGCGCCCATCACAGCTGCCAGCGGGCACGCCTGGACGTGGCGGTAGTCCCGCGCCTGGTTGTCAAAGCGGCCGTGTGGATGAAGCCTCGTCGTGGAGTACTCGAAGTGCGTTCAGTCGTTACATGCCTGAGCCGATTGCGCCGCTGACCACCAACCCATAAGTCAGTTAGAGCGAGTCAGCGAGCAGCGGAATTTTCCGTTGCTACGCAGCGCCTCGATGGATACAACGACAGCCGACTGAGCGGCGCGCCATAATGTGGATCGCGAAGTGCTTGCAGGCGTGATTGCCTGATGCACGGCCCAAGCCCGCGCGCTGCAAGACTGGGCTGGCAGAGGTGCACCTAAGTCAGTTACTGGTTGGCGGCACGCACTCCTGGTGTGGCGGAACAGCGCCATTAATCGTTTGGCGCGTGATCAATGCCCGCGTCGCGTTGGTCAACACTCGCGCGGCGCGCGGATCGCGGTTGGAGAGGATGATCGTCGTAAGGCCGGTGTCGGGGTACCAGTAGACCATCGAAGCGATGCCGAGATCGCCTCCGGTGTGCCCGAAAGACGTGTGACCGTTCTGCCGGATGACTTCGATGCCCAGGCCCTCCCGCACGTCTCCCACCAGCCCTCCGGCTCCGGCTCCCGAAGGACTCTGAGCCGTGGTCATCTCCGCGAACCTCGCGAGACTCACGAGCTTGCCGCCTCGCAAGGCCTTCTCGAATGCGAACAGGTCGTCCGCGGTGACATAGGCGCCGCCCTGCGGCCCGCCCTTGGCCGCGAGCTCGTAAGTCGCATTGCGCGGCCGACCGAGCCGATAGATGTAGTCCTTTTCGCCCTTGTTGAAGAGATTGGTCAGGGGTACGGCGACGTCGGGATCTTCCTGATCCATTTCATGATAGAAGCTGCGGGTCATGCCGGCGGGCTTGAAGATGTGATCGCGGACATAGTCGTAGTAACTCTGGCCGGTCAGCCGCTCGATGATCGCGCCGAGAATGACGTAGCCGGAGTTCGAGTAATGGAACTCTCCGGGCTCTCCGCCGAGCGGAGTGCCGACCACGAGTTTCATGTAGTCCGCCACGCTGTGCATGCGCGGCCGCAATGCCCAGAGCGGCCCGTCGTAGAAATCCTCGGGGCCCAGACCTGAGGTGTGCGTGAGCAGCTGGCGAAGGGTGACCTTTTCGCGGACATCCTGATTGGGATAGTCCGGCAACACCTTGCCCACCGTGTCGTCATAGGCCACCTTGCCGGCGTCGACGAGCTGGGCGATCGCCACGCCGGTCAGGCTCTTGCCGATCGAGGCGATGTTGAGCCGCGTATCAAGCGTCACTGGCGCACCGTAGGCGATGCTCGCCGGCCCATAAGCCTTTCTGAAGACAACGATATCCTCATTGGCGATGAGGATGACACCTGAGAACAGTTCGCGCGCCAGGTAGTGGTCGACCAGCGTCTCCACCCGGCGCGCGACTTCGTCGGCCGTCGGCGTCTCCAGCTGCGGTCCGGCCGGATACAGACCTCGGGTGCTGAATTCGGTGATGAACTCGCGGCCGCCCGCCTCGCTGCGATTGAGCGTCAGGCAGTAACGGATGCCCGTCATCCGGTCGCGCGCCTCCGCCTGCACCCATTGGGGGGACTCGCCCACGACACGTTCGAGCGTGAAGCCGCCCGTGTCGGTATAGATGCGCGCCAACGATGCCGCGTGGTCCTCCGCCGGATAGTTGGCAAGCGCCGCTGGTGCATAGTTTTTCTCGATGAAGCGCTCATAGGCCGCTTGGTCGCCGGTAGCGAGTACCGCGAGCAGTGACGCGAGCAACGGATGACCGGAACCGACATCCGGCGACGCCGTGACGCTACCCGCACACGCTGCAATCCAACCGACAGCGATCGAATGAACGAGCCGTCGCATCCACTTCGACATCTTCAACCGCTCCAGGCGATGGCGACGATTGGGCCACATGCGGGCATCAGATGCCATTCCCGCGGCGTGGGTATTGAACAAGCGGGCTGCTCCGGTTTCGCCGGGTTGCGCGCGGTCCTGGTCGGCGCAGCGTCCGCTGTGATCGATAACATTCCCACAATGTTTTCCGTGCGCAGCTTCGAGCCGGGAGCGTCCAAGGGCATTGGCTGCTCGTCACCTCGACGGCCGGCGTGGCGGGCTCGCTGCTCTCGATTGGCTCGGTGTCGATGTTCCAGAGTCGTCCATGATCGTCCACTTACAGCCAATGACTTGACGGGTACTCTCGGGGTAACTCTGGAAACCTCATCCGGCTTACGCCGGCGCCATGTCCGCAAAGGGCTGTCGCCAGCTC
>Ga0180094_1000011_pt1 | contig 43436 bp, 48 predicted proteins | sample EasRivT47_16_1Da_FD_121786 | JGI IMG/M metagenome (GOLD analysis project Ga0180094, IMG submission 121786) | Soil microbial communities from meander-bound floodplain in the East River, Colorado, USA - East River metaG ERMLIBT47_16_1Da | ecosystem: Environmental > Terrestrial > Soil > Floodplain ... | reverse complement strand
TCTTCGAGTTTTCGTCGTATATGGAGCGGAAAAATCCCTTTGCTATCTTGAAAGCCTTTGAGGAGCTCTGTACGAAGGCTCCGGATGCTAATGTCTCCCTTGTCATCAAACTGAATGGACGGGAGCACAGAATGCAGGATTACGTACAGTTTAAGACCGTAATCGCTGATTTCAAATACAAGGATAGACTTCACATTATTGATAGGACCTTAAGCAATAATGAAATAAGGAATCTTGTAAGGTGTTGCGACTGTTTTATATCCTTGCACCGCTCAGAAGGATTTGGCAGAGGTATGGCTGAGGCCATGTATCTCGGTAGGCCAGTTATAGGCACTGGCTATTCTGGTAATTTAGATTTCATGAACGAGGAGAATTCCTGTCTGGTTCACTTCAAATTAGTGCCTGTCGAGAATGGTCAATATCCATATGGAAAAGGACAGGTATGGGCGGAGCCTGACATTGACCATGCCGTGTGGTATATGCACAAAGTCGTGACGGATTATGACTATGGGAGGAAATTAGGAGCTATTGGAAGTAGACAAATGCGACAGTTCTTTAGTTATCGCGCTATTGGTATTAGGTATCAAAGCCGGATAGAAAGTATCCTGACGACGCAAAAACATCCGGTTAAGTTGCCTAACCCACCTAAGATTCCATGAAGCACATCCTTGTTTGTGATGTGGGGGCAGGTCTTAAATCGTGATGTCCGGGTTGCCTGCCGAGGGGGGACAAGGCGCGGCTCGGCGAGCTGAAGCAGTTCACGGGAGTCGACGACCCCTATGAAGAGCCCCTCAACCACGAGGTGATCGTGTCCACAGATCGCGAGACCGTGGAGGAAAGCGCGGGAAAGGTGATTCGAAAATGGGACGAGCTGGAGTTGCTTCAATGAAGGGGCCGATATGGAATTCAGCGAATATTGCATGCCACGGTGCCGCGGCGGACCTCGGGGTGAGCCCCATGTGGTCGGGCGGCGGTATGCCGGTCAATCTGCTGGAGTTTCTCGCGACGGGCCTACTCATGCTGACGACTCCGATCGGCTCGAGGGGCGTGTCGGCCAACCAATCGCCTTGGCCGGCTAGCGAGTCGAGATGGGGTCCGCTCGGGACTTGACGTTGTTGACTTCAAAATTCAATGTTGGTCAGTATGTGTCTGGCGTGGAAGACATGCTGAACGGTGTGTGCGCCAGTTCCCAAAAGGACCTTCGATGATACGTGGGGCCACACCCGAGACGACGATGTCGCCCCCCAGCCCACTTGTTTATACGATCGTTCTCAATTGGAACGGATCAAACGATACGGTCCGGTGTGTGGATTCTCTCTTGCGAGTCAGTTATCCAAATCACAAGATTCTCATCGTAGATAATGGCTCGGTCGATGGTTCGGTCATAGCGTTCAAAGATAGGTTTCCTCAGGTTGAGTGTCTTGAAAACGGCGGAAACCTCGGTTACGCGGGAGGCAACAACGAAGGAATCGAGAGGGCCGTCTCTGCTGGTGCCGATTACGTCATCTTGCTTAATAATGACACGGTTGTTGACAGCGGGTTCGTGGGCCGGTTAGTGGAGGCTGCCACGGCCTCCCCCAAGGCGGCGTTTTGGGGGCCAACGATTCTCTATTTGGACAAGCCGACTATCGTCTGGTCGGCGGGCGGACGGATAGAATGGGTCAGAGAGCCAGTCCATATCGGAAAGGATTTAGAGGAGGATACGAGAGACACGAGGCCTCGTGACGTCGATTATGTCACGGGGTGCTGTCTGATGGCCAGGACGCTCGCCATCCGTGAAATCGGTTTGATGGACGCTCGGTTTTTTTTGCTCTTCGAAGAGGCTGATTGGTGTGTGCGCGCTCGAAAGGCAGGGTGGCGGGTTATGTATGTTCCACAAGCTCGAATCTGGCACGCCGTCTCGCAATCGTTTGGGGGTCAGTCTTCCGGTGTATATCGATACTACTATTCCCGTAACCAGCTCCTTTTTCTCTCCAAACACCTGCAGGGCCTGACGCGTTTTAAAGCGTTGTTTTATGCACATTATCGCGAACTACGGTTGGTGATCTGGTACTCGTTGGCTCTGCGTCGAGTCGATGTCGCCCTCGCGTCGCTGCAAGGCGTCGCTGATTTCTGGTTGAACCGATCTGGGCCGCGTCCCGCTTTAACGGGGTGAACGCCGATGCGCGTATTGTGAGACTCCTCGATATTGCACCCACGCCAGTTTTTCCGCCGACCCGAGGGGGTGCCATTGCGATCCATCATGCAAACCTGGCCGTTTCAAAGAACATGTCGGTGTACCTGATCAGCCAGGGACTGCGGTGGGAAGAATGGCGCCGAAGTCTCGGTGGAACGCTGTCGTGGCGGCACGGAGCCGCGTACCGAGAGGAACGTATTGTGTCGCTCCCGGCGCTCCTGTTGGGCTATCTCTCCGTCCAGCGCGCCGGAGGGTCGATGCTTTCTGCCGACTGGACGCTCCGAATAGTGGGGGAGGGCCGCATCCGTGACGCGATGAGAGACGCCGACCTCGTGCAGGTCGAGTACCCTTGGCAAGTTCCCACGCTGGCCGGTTGGAACCGACCCCCTCGGCCGCTCGTGCTCGTCGCCCATAACGTCGAAAGTGCCGTGGCGGAACAGGCGGGCCGCTCGCCACGAGCGATCGAGGCGATTCGAAGCCGGGAGTACGAAGCGGTCGCTTCCAGCGCCGCAGTCATTGTGTTTACCAGCGAAGACCGGCTGGGGTTGATCGATCGAGCTGGCGCAAGGCCCGATCACGTGCACGTCATTCCGCTCGGCGTTGACGTCCAGCGGACGAAGCCGGCGCATCCTTCCGCCAAAGCTCGGGCCAAAGCCGCGTTAGGCCTAGAAGGCAAGTGTGTCGCCCTGTTTGTAGGATCGCTCTATGAGCCCAATGTTGAAGCCGCTGCCACGCTCTTCGACATCGCGGCTCAAGGCACGTGGAAGGATTTGGTCTTTTTGGTGGTCGGAAGGGTAGGAGAGCGGCTTCGGTCCAACGGCCGCGTATGGATCACGGGCGGGGTGTCCGATAGTACCCCGTACTTCGATGCCGCCGATCTCGCCGTCAATCCGATGCGATCCGGGGGAGGCATGCAAGTCAAGTTGCTCGAATTTCTCGCAGCCGGCCTTCCGACCGTGACCACGCCGATCGGCGCCCGAGGCCTCGATGCACTATCAGGGCGTGATCTTATCGTTGCTGAGTTGCCCGACTTTGCTGGTGCAATCCAGTCCTTGGTAGACGACCCCGTACGAGCCGCTGAGATCGGCGGGACTGGGCGGCGTTTGGTCGAAGAGCGATATAGCTGGGAGGCGATTGCCCACCAGCGAGTCGCCCTCTATAAATCCCTTCTCAGGGCTGCGTAGGTTCGCGTTGGCAGGTCTCGATTACTAAAGTGGTTGGATCATCCTTGTAGAAATCATGTCGAAGCTGGTGCCTGCCGCGGGGGATGACGCTTACGTGTCGATCGATTTCGGCGGCAGGACGTATACCGTGGATCAGCGGGATACTGTGTTTATTACGTCGTGGTTATCAAGCCTCGATCCTTCTGACCCTGCGGTCGGATGCTGGGTTGAGCATGGCCTCGGTCGAATTGAGGCCTGTCGCCAGCTCGTTTTCCGAATTAGTCGCTATCTTGACCTCCCTGGGGCTCGCGCGCTCGATGTGGGCTGTCAAACGGGTGCACTGCTGATTGCCCTCGGCGCAATGGAAGCCCATGCGTGTGGCGTCGAACCAACTGTTCATGCCTTGGAAGCGGCCCGTCGACGCACGCGGGATTGGGGCCTTCCGGCGTCGCTTACGGCATCGGTCGGCGAAGCCTTGCCTTTCCGTGAAGAGGCCTTCGATCTTGTTACACTCATTGACGTCCTTGAGCACGTCTCAGACATCCAAGAGACGCTTCGTGAGGCCGTTCGCGTGCTGCGCCCCGGAGGAGCGCTCGTGATACAGGCCCCTAATCGGTTTTCTCCTCAGTGGTTCCTCCGCGATCCACACTATGGGTTATTCGGTGTCAGCATATTCCGGGGCTCGATGGTCCGGCGCTACGTCGAGTGGCGCCGGGGCCGCCCAGGCTACGACGTAGGTGTGTTCCCAGTCGGAATCCGCATCGTCGCAGAACTCGAACGGCTAGGATGTCAATCTCAGGTACTCACCGGGCGCTTGGTGGCGTCGCTTATTAAAGGAAAAGCCAATAATGCGGCAGTCGCGGTACTTAAATATATGCAACTGACGATCGGTTCGCTCTTTACTATCGTCGCCACTAAAACGTAGACGGCGGAGGGAACTGGGGTCACCTATGAAAAAGCTTGTGCCTGGTCCGTGTCAGACTTGCGTTCCTTGCGTATCCCCGTTGCGACGGGATGATGCCGCCGAGAGAGGCCCCGCGGACGGGGGGATGCAGGTCAAGCTGCCGGAGTTTCTCGCGGCGGGGCTGCCGACGGTGGCGACGGCGATCGGCGCGCGGGCGGGGGTATACGAGAAGTTGGTTGCAGCTCGCAACTCATGGCACAAGATCGCTCCCACTTTATGAGGGCGATTGCTGGGGGCGCTGGGGTGCCTTTGCCTGGTCCGTGTCAGACTTGAGTTCTTTGCGTATCCCCCCGCGATGAGTTGACGCCTACAGTGAGTGTGGTGACGTAGGCAGCGGGTTGAAGCGCTGTTGGTGTCTCGCGAGTCGACTCGATATGGGGCCAAGGTTCCGCGGTTTGTGGTCGGGTTGCCTCAGGCTTTGAGGAAGTCGATGCTGTAGGGGGGCAGGCCTTGCGGATGGAGAGACGCGTGCTTGGCAATGGCCCGGGCCACGATCTGAAAGCGGTCGCCTGGCATGGAGGAAGGAATGATGAGCACGCCGGCGTGCGGTCGATGGTCATTGAAGAACTGGACCGTCAGTGTAATAAAGTCGTTCCGATTGCGTGTGACAAGGCATCGCCCGGCGGCGGCCGCATAGGCTAAGTGCGCCTGGTCCGAGACCTGGAGCCTCCCGGCCTCGTGCGCGCTGACCGTATCCACGCGGCGCTTCCGAAGGATCGCGGCGATTTTTGGGCTCAGATCCTCATCGAGGTAGTATTTCACCGTTTCGCGTCGGGCAGGACGGGATGGCGTGTGTGGACCTGTTCCGGTGTCCACGCTTCATTGGCGGTGATCAGTCGATCGATTTCCTCGGGGTACGCCTTGTAGTAACCGAGCGCGGATTGAAGCTGTTGGTCGGTCAGCCAATGATACATCCGTCGGAGACGGGTGGTGTTCTTCCCGATGCCGTGATAGGCGGCGATGATTTCCCAGACTTCGATGCCGGTCCCGGCCACCCTGGCCCTTCGGCCTTTGACCCCTTCCGTAAAGATGATCCCGGGGCAGCGGTGGGTTTTCACGGCTTCTTCGAGGAGCGCGTTGGCCACTCGCGAAAAATCCTGGTGCGTTTCCTCCGCGATGCGCTCGATCTCCTTCAGAGTGTCTTTTTGAATGCGAAGACTTTTTTGGACGACGGCCATGATCGGCTCTCCCTGTATGCTTCTGTATGACAGAAGACTACATTGTCTGTCAAGTCTGCCGGTTCCTCACCAAGCACGGCGTCCCGAACATCGCCGCGATCTCCCCGTACCGGGCCATCCGCGAGAACGTCAGAAAAATGGTGGGGTGTTTTGTCGAGGTCTATGTGAACTGTCCCGTGGAGATATGCGAGCAGCGGGATACGAAGGGCCTGTATCGCAAGGCGCGGCTCGGCGAGCTGTAGCCGTTCACCGGGGTCGACGATCCTTACAAAAAGCCCCTCAACCCCGAGGTGATCGTGTCCACGGATCGGGAAACGGTGGAGGAGAGCGCGGGGAAGGTGATCGGAAACTGGACGAGCTGGGCTGGCGATCGCGATAGAGCCGCCCGCCGGCTATCAACTCTTCCGCACCACACCATGAAGCCGGTGTCAGACTTGCCTTATTTCCCTATGGTGCCGATGCTCCATGGCGTGCGAAGCGGTGAGCCCCGTGAAATTTGTCGAGTGTATGATTGACAGGTATGGATACATATGATATGAATCCATACACACGTTTGAGGATTCGCGATGAAGGCGACTGTCGCTGAACGAGGACAAGTGACCATTCCCAAAGCCATTCGGGAGCGACTCGGCATCAAGCCGGGCACTACGCTCGAGTTCCGAGAAGAAGCCGGAAAATTGGTGGCGACGAAGGTCCCATCCGCCGACCCGGTGGAGCGGGTATACGGCTGTCTGGGCAAGGGCCTCGTGACCGACAAGATCATGGCCGCCTTGCGCGGCGGTCGGTGATCACGGCCGTCGATACCAACGTTCTTCTGGACATCTTTGGGGCCGACCCGCTGTTCGGCCATCGCTCGGCCGGGCTCCTCAAACAGTGCTTGGCCGAAGGGGCCGTCTACGCCTGCGATGTCGTCTGGGCCGAGACGGCCACGGCATTCTCGACTCTGCGGCAGTTCGAGGAAGCCATGGTCACGCTGGGGTTGGAGTTTTCTCCCTTAATGAAGCCCGCGGCACTGGTGGCCGCTCAGGCTTGGCGCCGATTTCGATCCAAAGGCGGCAAGCGGGATCGCGTCGTTGCCGATTTTCTGATCGGCGCGCATGCTGCGGAGCAATGCGACCGGCTGCTCACCCGAGATCGCGGTTTCTATCGGACGTATTTCGACCGGTTGATCATCGCCGATCCGAGCGCGGTTCGATAAGGACTGGGCCGACGTCCAGGGGACAGGCTACTTTTCTCGGCGACTCATCGGGTAAGTGAGTGGGATGAAGCCTCCGAAGGCCGTGGCAGCATCACGGAAACGTAGCCTGTCCTCTTTTCCTTTTCCGTGCCGTTCGACGTGGGCCGATATATCTCAAGCCCGGTCAAGGCTGCCAGACTCAAAGCGGGATGGTCTCAAGAAGACTCGCGCTCCAGATGGGCGTGAGCCATGCCTATATTTCAAAGCTCGAAAAGGCTGGGAGAATTTCGCCAAAGGTTCTCCGACAGGTCGCGGCGGGGTTGGCCATATCGCGGCGACCTCGACGGATTCTTCGGGAAACCGGGACATCCGTGGTGGATGGGCTGGAACTGGACTTCTGGGGTGCCCTCGATAAAGACGCGTAAGTGCGCCACCGTGTGAAGCTGAGCGTCGTTCATGTCGATCACCATGGGGGTAATGATCGACCCAACCGTCAGGCTTGAGACGCACCCCTCGTTGGAAATACGGCCCCATGTTCAGACTCATGCCATATTGGAAGAGACTCGCTCTTGACATTCTCCGTCCGCTTCCCAACAATGATGGGCCGTTCGATCTTCAACCCCACATTGGGCTGCGATGAAGGTCCTGATCGTTTCGATGGCGTTCCCGTTTCCCTTGAAGTCGGGGGGGCGGATCCGGGTCTATCAACTCATCAAGCGTCTCGCTGGCCATCACCGTATCACGTTGCTCTGCTTGGCCGATTCTTTGGCCGATGTCCAGCGCTACTCGGCGCACCTCGCGCCGTACTGCGAGCGGGTGGAGGCGGTGCCGTGGCGGCCCGGGCTGCTGGGACTGTTCGGCCGCGTGCTGGCGGCGTGGCCGCAAGTGGTCTTTGGCGTCCCGCTGGTGGTGCTCAACAAGCGAAGTCCCGAGTTGGCGTGGCGGCTCCGGACGCTGCTCCGCGAGGAACACTTCGACCTCGTCCAGATCGAGTGGATCCAGATGGCCCAGCACGTCGACCAGGCGGATTGGCCGCTGATGGCGAAGCGAGGGGTGCTGGTGGAGCACGACGTGGCGTGGCTGCCGCTCCAGCGCCTGGCGGAGGTGAGCCGTGGCGTGCGGCGGTGGTTCTGGCGGGGCGAGGCGCGCCGGATGCGGGCCTACGAAAACGCGATGGGCCAGCGGTTCGCGCGCGTGGTGGCCGTTTCCTCCGACGATGCGGCGAAACTCCAGGCGGCGGGGATGAAGACGGTGGACGTCGTGCCCAACGGGGTCGACGTTGCGTATTACGAGGAAGCGCCGCGGCCCGAGAAGGCGCCGCGCACGCTGATCTTCATCGGCTGGTTCCGCCACGGCCCCAACGTTGACGCGATCCTCTATTTCCTGAACGAGATCTATCCCCTGATCGTGCGCGAACTGTCCGACGCGCGGTTGGTGATCGTGGGTTCGCCGGTTTCGTCGGCGGTGCGGCGGGCGGCGGCGCACCGGCCGTCGGTGGAGTTGGCGGGGTACGTCCCGGATGTGCGGCCCCTCCTGCGCGCCGCGACGGCGAGCGTGGTGCCGTTGCGGGTGGGCGGGGGGACGCGGCTGAAAATTCTCGAATCGATGGCCGCGGGCACGGCGGTCGTCTCCACGTCGATCGGCTGCGAGGGGCTCGAGGTGCAGCCGGACCGCCACCTCTTGGTGGGAGACGGCCCCGAGGCGTTCGCGAAGGGCGTCGTTCGCCTGCTGCGCGATCCCGACCTGCGCGCGGGCCTGGAGCGCGAGGCCCTCGCCCTGGTTCGCGCGCGCTACAACTGGTCGTCGATCGCGGCCACGATGGACCAGGTGTACCGCACGATCGAAAAGGGGTGAGCGGGATCTTGGGTTGATTTTCCCCGGCTGATCGTCTAGCCTGCTTCCACGATGCCCGATCGACCGACCCCGCCCCGCGTCACCGTCATCATCCCGGCGCACAACGAGGCGATGAACATCGCCGAACTGGTCAAGAAGACGCAGGCCGTGCTCTCGCCGGGGGATGAAATCCTCGTCATCGACGACGCCTCGGACGATGGGACCGGCGAGCTCGCGCGGCAGTCGGGCGCGACCGTGCTGACCCGTCCCTACCGCATGGGCAACGGCGCGGCGATCAAACACGGGATCCGCCACGCGCGGGGGCGCATCCTGGTGATGATGGACGGGGACGGCCAGCACAACCCCGACGACATCCCGCGGCTGATCGAACCGCTCGACCGCGTCGACATGGTGGTGGGAGCCCGGACCGGGGCCTCGCAGAGCGACGTGCACCGCTGGCTTGGCAACCGCGCGTACAACGTCTTCGCCACGTACCTCACCGGCCGGCCCATCATGGATACCACATCGGGGTTCCGCGCGCTCAAGGCGGGGCTGGCGAGGAAATTCGTCTACCTTCTGCCCAACGCGTTCTCCTACCCCACGACGCTCACGATGGCCACGATCCGGTCGGGGCACAGCGTCGGGTTCGTTCCGATCGTGACGTTTCGGCGCGGCGGGCGCAGCAAGCTCCACCCCCTCCGCGACGGCGTCCGATTTCTGATCATCATGTTCAAGATCGCCACGCTCTACGCGCCGATCAAGGTCTTCGTGCCGGTGAGCGGCGCGTTCTTCCTGGTGGGTCTGGGCTACTACGTCTACACCTACCTGGCGTTTCACCGGTTCACCAACATGACGGCGCTGCTCTTCATCAACGCCGTCATCATCTTCCTGATGGGCCTGGTCTCCGAGCAGATCGCCCAGATGCGCTTCGAACGGAGCGAATCGCCCGATCGCGACGACGAGACTCCGTAGGGGCGTCTTGCGATACGCCCCTCTGTGGATGGCTCGACTCCGCGGCGGACGATGACCGCCGACCGGCCCCTACGCGTCTGCTACTTCGGCACCTACTCGGTCGGCGAGGGCTATCCGGTCAACCGGGTGTTGATCGAGGGACTTCGGCGGGCCGGGGTGAGCGTGTGGGAATGCCGGGCCGGTCTGTGGGACGATCCGGGCGACGCCGGGTCCTCGAAATGGCAGGCGCCGCGCGGCGCGCTCGGCCGGCTCGTCCTTGCCGTGTGTTGGGCGGTCGCGTGGGGCCGCCTGATCGCGCGATGGCTGAGCGGACCGCCGACCGACGTGGTGATCGTCGGCTACCTGGGCCAGGTCGATCTCTTTCTCGCGCGGGCGCTCGCGCGCCGGCCGGTCGTCCTTAACGCCCTCTTCTCGGTCTACGACACCGTGGTAAACGACCGGCGGCTGCTCGCCCCGCGTTCACCCCTGGCCGGACTGCTCCGGCGTCTCGACCGCTGGTCCTGCCGCGCGGCCGATCTGGTGTTCCTCGACACCGAGGCCCACATCCGCTATTTCTCGTCGGAATTCGGCCTGCCTCCCGACCTCTTCCGCCGGGTGTTCGTGGGCTCGGATCGCGCGCCCGCTCCGTTGCCACGTCACGCTCCCGGCGAGCCCTGCCGCGTCCTCTTCGTCGGGACCTTCATCCCCCTGCACGGGGTCGACACGATCGTGGCCGCCGCCGAGCGGCTGAAGGAGGCCGAGCCGCGAATCGACCTGCGGCTGATCGGACGGGGGCAGGGCTTCGCGGCGGCCGCTCGAGAGATCGAGCGCCTGGGCCTGTCGCGGGTGGAATTGGTCGGACGATGGATGGGGGGAGCGGAACTCGCGGCCGCGTTCGCCGACGCCGACGTGTGCCTCGGGATCTTCGGCGCGACGGAGAAGGCGCGGCGGGTGATTCCGTCCAAGGTGTTCGACGCGCTGGCCGCCGCGAGGCCGGTGGTCACGGCCGACACCCCGGCGGCGCGCGAGCTGCTGACCCACGGCGTGGACGCCTGGCTGTGCCAGGCCGCCGACCCCGGCGCGCTGGCCGAGGCGTTGCTCACCCTCGCGCGCGACCCCGCCCTCCGCGCGCGGCTGGCCGCAGGCGCGCGCCGGACGTTCGAGACGAGGTGCTCGCCCGAGGTGATCGGTCGGGAGGCGGCGGCGATCCTGGAAGGGGTGGTCGGTTCCCGTGAACCGAGGTTTCCACGCGCATGACCAAATCCCCCCATCCCCCCTTTGTCAAAGGGGGGTCAGGGGGGATTTGCTCAACTACCTGCTGATCGCTTTGATGTCCTTCAGGACTTGATAGTGGTGGTCGTCGACCTTGACCTTGGGGTAGATTTTCGCGATCTTGCCGTGCTGGTTGATGAGGAAGGTCGTGCGCTCGATGCCCCAGTACTCTCGCCCATACATCTGCTTGAGGGTGTAGACGCCGTACGCGTCCGCGACCTCGTGCCGCTCGTCGCTCAACAGGGGAAAGGGGAGCGAGAATTTGTCGATGAACTTCATGTGGGAGTTCAGATTATCCAGGCTCACGCCCAACACCGCGGCGCCCGCCCGCTGGTAATCGCCGATCGTATCCCGAAACCCGCAGGCCTCGATGGTGCATCCCGGCGTGTCGTCCTTGGGGTAGAAGTACAGCACCACGCTCTGCTTGCCGCGATAGTCCGCCAGCGAGATCGACTGGCCGGTGCTCGACGGCAACGTGAAGCTCGGAGCGGGATCTCCCTCGGAGAGCTTGCGGGCGGGTGCGGGGTTCTCGGCTGGCTTGGCCATGGCTATTTCTTCTCCTCTTTCACGACGGTGATTTTCTTGGTCGCCTCCCACGCGGCCGCGTGATTCGGCTGTTCCAGCGCGCGCAGCGTGGTCGAGTCGTCCAATGCGATGGTGAAGGTCACGCTCGGACGGGTGACCACCGGGGTGAGCGTCACCCGCGCCAACTCGACCTCGTCGGCGAACAGCGCGATCCACTGGACCGCGTGGTCGACCAGCGAGGGGTGAGGGGTCTTGCCCACGGTCACCGTCACCTTGAACGGTTCGCCGGCCTTGACCGAGTCAGGGGCCTCGATCACCGGGGTGTGGGCGTCGTTGGCGGCTCGGTTGAGTTGGCTGAAGGGGCCCGCCGCGGAGGCCGGGGCGGTGCTGATCGCGAGAAACAATCCTGCTGCCAGGGCGAGCAGGGTGCGGACGGTCCAAGTCATGGGTGGTTCTCCTATCCCCGCAAAGCGGGCTACGCAACGCAGGCCCGGTTTCCCGGGCCGAGGCTGCGAGATGAATCGGACTTGGTTGCTTTTTCGACTGATAGTCGTGGTCATTGTGCCCACCGTGCGTGCCAAACGTTTACGAGCCGACGTTCTTGGTTGGGGCGGGTTTGCGCGCGGGGCTTTCCACGGCGAAGCGCAACAGGTCCACCAGGCGTCTCGCCTGCTGGATGGGATCGGCGGCTTCCAACAGCAACTGCTTCTCGACCACGGTGAACGGCAGCTCGGAGCAGCAGACGTTGACGAAGGCGCGCTCTTCGACCACCCGTTTGACGAACAGCTCGATCTGCTGGCCCCGCCCGATCATCCGCCCGAATGCCTTCAAGAGGGCGTGCAGCTCGGTCTTGAGATCGGCCGGCAGCGGGGCGGATGGCTGCGCGTGGTCGTGAAAGGGCTCCGCCCAGCCTTGACGGTACGGTCTGTCGCAGAACTGGTCGCGGATGGCGAAGCGGGTGAGCCCGAAGAGCGTGATGTTGAACCGCCCGCCGTCCATGCTCTGCACCGCCGTGATGCGCCCCGCGCAGCCCGTCAAATGGATCGGGGCGGTGTTGTCGTAGTACCGCTCTTCCCAGCCGTCCCGGAGCAGGGTCATCCCGATGATGCGGTCGCCTTCGAGGGCCTCGCGGACCATCGCGCGGTAACGGGGTTCGAAGATGTGGAGCGGGAGATAGGCGTGGGGGAAGAAGACCAGATCGGGAAGCGGGAAGAGCGGGAGTATTTTTGGAATGCGGAGCGCCATAACCACTGTTCGGCCAACGCGGATGGCGGTACTGTACCGGCCGACCCGCCAAAAAGTCAAGGTTGCGCGCGATGCCGAGACGCGGCGTGCCGCGCCGCCGCGGTTGAATTTTGCGGGGCGTTTGCCTATACTCGCTCCGCCCGCGGCCGGAGTCGTCCCCGATGAACTCAACCCTTTCATGGAACGCGATGTGGAGGAAGATCACCGTGAAAACCCTCCCGGTGTACGCGCTGGCTATCGCGTTGATCTGGTTGGCCCGACCGGCCTTCGGCTCGTTCATGGCGGGGCTGATCGTTGTGCTGGCGGGTGAGGCGATCCGGATCTGGGCCGCGGGCCACCTCTATAAGAACGAACGGGTCACGACCAGCGGACCATACGCCTACGTGAAGAACCCCCTCTACCTGGGAACCCTCCTGATCATGACCGGCCTTTGCGTCATGGCGAGCAATTACGTCTTGCTCGTGATCGGCCTGGCCGTGTTCGCCGCCTACTACGCCCCCTTCAAGCAGCGCCGCGAGTCCGACCGGCTGCGCGAACGCTTCGGCGAGAGCTGGGTGCGGTATGACCGCGAGGTGCCGGGGTACCTGCCCCGGTTCACGCCGTACCCCGGACGCCAGGCCCAGCCCTGGCGGTGGGACGCGTTGATCCGAAACGACGAGCATGGGACGGCGATGGCGGTCGGCTTCGGCATCGCGGTCCTCGCGTGGAAGTTGTGGAGCTGATCCAACGGGCGACCAGTCCCGGCCGCTCCAACGGATCGGCGGCGGCGTTGACGCGCGAGGCGATCGCCCGCGGCCGTCCGCGCTACATCCGTCACGGGCGTCCCTGGCAGCCCGACATCCTCCTGCTCGAGCACGACGGGCGCGAGGTCATCGTGAAGGATTACGCGCCGCGCAAGTGGCCCTACCGGGTAGGGGTGGGGCTCTTCTCGGTGTGGCGGGAGGCGCTGATTTACCGGGAGCTGGCGGGCATCCCTGGCGTGCCGGGGTTCGTGGGCCGAATCGATTGGTACGCGCTGGCGACCGAATACATTCCGGGTAAGGCGGCGGGGGAGGCGAAGCCCGGCGACGTCGACGACGCGTTCTTTTCGCGGCTGGCCCACACGGTCGAGGCGATTCACGCGCGGGGCGTGGTGCTCTGCGATCTCCGCAATATGAACAACGTGTTGATCAGCGAGTGCGGTGATCCATTCGTGATCGATTTCGCGGCGGGTTTCCGGCGGGGGGCGCCCTGGAACCTGCCGCTCAACGCGATCTTCCGGCTCTTCGCCCAGGACGATCGGCTGGGCGTGATCAAGCTCAAGCGGCGCCTGTCCCCGCACCTCGTGACCCCGGAGGAGTCGCGCCGGTATGGCAAGGGCGTGTTCATGCAGGCCCAGGCGATCGCGGTCCGAAATTGGGGCAAGCGATGGCTGAAGAAGCTGATAGCCCATAGCTGACAGCTCACAGCTCACAGGAAGACCTGTCTGGGTCGTAGCGTTTGATTTTCCTATGAGCTGTGAGCTTCACTGCTATGAGCTTCATTGAGGAGAGAACCATGCGACGGGCGTTAGTCAGTGTGTCGAACAAGGAGGGGATCGACGAGTTGGCCAAGGGACTGGTCGGTCTGGGGTTTGATCTGATCTCGACGGGCGGCACCGCCAAGCTGCTCCGAGAACGGGGAATTGCCGTCCGGGATATCTCCGAGATCACCGGCTTTCCGGAAATGCTGGACGGGCGGGTCAAGACGCTCCATCCCAAGATCCACGGCGGGCTCTTGGGGCGTCGCCGGCTGCCCGAGCACGTCGAGCAGATGAGACGCCACGGCATCGACCCGATCGACGTGGTGGTGGTCAACCTCTATCCGTTCGAGGCGACGATCGCCAAGCCCGGCTGCACCTTCGAGGAGGCGATCGAGAACATCGATATCGGGGGGCCCTCGATGTTGCGATCCGCGGCCAAGAACTTCGAGGAGGTCGCGGTGGTGGTCGATCCCGCCGATTACCCGCGGCTGCTGCAGGAGCTGGCCCGCCCGGAGGGCGTCAGCCATGAGACCAGGCTGGGGTTTGCCCGCAAGGTCTTCGCCCACACGGCGAAGTACGACGGGCTGATCGCGTCGTACCTGGAGCGGCGGAGCCCGGCCGGCGAGGCGGCGACCCGCTTTCCGCAAACGCTTGTTCTCCATTACGAGAAAGCCCAGAACCTGCGGTACGGCGAGAACCCTCATCAGCAGGCCGCGTTCTACCGCGATCCCTCCGTGACCGAGGCGTGCCTCGCTCACGCCCGCCAGCTCCATGGCAAGGAGATGTCGTACAACAATTTCTTGGACGCGCACGCGGCGCTCGAGCTGGTGAAAGAGTTCGACACCACCGCGGTCGTGATCGTCAAGCACAGCAACCCCTGCGGGGTGGCGCTGGGGGCGACGCCCGCCGAAGCCTACCGCAAGGCTCGGGAAGGCGATCCCGTGTCGGCGTTCGGCGGCGTCGCCGCGTTCAACCGTCCGGTGGATGCCGACACGGCGCGGGAGATCGGCGGCACGTTCATGGAGGTGATCGTCGCGCCGGGATTCGAGGCCGCGGCGGTCGATGAACTGGGCCGGAAAAAAGCGCTGCGGTTGCTGGACGTGGGGCCGCTGGGCGCCGGATCGATCGAACCGATGGACTGCCGCAAGGTCGTCGGCGGACTGCTCTATCAGGACCGCGATCTGGGCCGTATAGCCGACGTGCGGACGCTGCGGGTCGTCTCGCGTCGCACGCCCACCGCCGAGGAGTACGAGGCGCTCGCGTTCGCGTGGAAGGTGGCCAAGCACACGAAATCCAACGCGATCGTCTACGGCCGGGCGGATCGGACGATCGGCGTGGGCGCGGGCCAGATGAGCCGCGTCGATTCGGTGAAGCTCGGGGCCATGAAGGCGGTGCTCCCGCTCGCGGGCACGGTGATCGCATCGGACGCGTTCTTCCCGTTCCGGGACGGGATCGACGAGGCGGCGAAGGCGGGCGTGACCGCGGTGATCCAGCCCGGAGGTTCGGTGAAGGACGACGAGGTGACGGCGGCCGCGAACGAGCATGGGATGGCGATGATCCTCACGGGCATGCGCCACTTCCGCCACTAGGGGAGCCCGTCCATGAAGGGCCATCTGCTGCGTTGTCAGTCGGCCTTGCGTGCTCACGTACGACCCAGTACGCTCCGCGCGCAAGGCCTCCCTCCGCCTTGCATCTGGCCCTTCCTGAACGGGCTCCGGTTCCGGGGATGAAGCAGCTTCGATGAAGATTTTAGTGATTGGCGGAGGGGGGCGCGAACATGCGCTGGTGTGGAAGTTGGCGCAGAGCGCGCGCGTCTCGAAGATGTTCTGCGCGCCTGGGAACGGCGGGATCGCGGCTCACGCGACCTGTTTGCCGATCGCCGTCGACGACGTGGAGGGGTTGCTGGCGGCGGTCGAGCGCGAGGGGATCGACCTGACGATGGTGGGCCCCGAGGCGGCGCTGGCGGCCGGGGTCGTCGATCGCTTCCGCGAGGCGGGGCGCCGGATCGTGGGGCCGACCCGGGCGGCCGCGCGGCTGGAAACGAGCAAGGTCTTCGCCAAGGCGTTCATGCAGCGCCACCGCATCCCGACCGCCCGCGCCGTGGCCGTGCGGTCGGCCGCCGAGGCGCTGGCGGTCCTCGACCTGCACCCGTTGCCGGTGGTGATCAAGGCCGACGGGCTGGCGGCGGGCAAGGGCGTGGTCGTCGCGCGCGAGCGCGAGGACGCCCGCGAGGCGGTGCGCGCGATGATGGAACAGCGCGTGTTCGGAGCGGCCGGGGACGTGGTGCTGATCGAGGAATGCCTCGAAGGGATGGAGGCGACCTGCATGGCGTTCACCGATGGCCGCGCCGTCGTGATGATGCCGGCGGCCCAGGACCACAAGCGCGCCGAAGACGGCGACCGCGGCCCGAACACCGGCGGCATGGGCGCGTACGCGCCGACCCCCTTCGTGACCGAGGAGATTTCGGCAGCGGTGCGGGATCAGGTCCTGGCGCCGACCCTGGCCGGGATGGCCGAGGAGGGAACGCCCTACAGCGGGATTCTCTACGCCGGGATCATGCTGACCGCGTCCGGTCCGAAGGTCTTGGAGTTCAACTGCCGGTTCGGCGATCCTGAAACCCAAGCCGTGCTTCCCCTGCTGGAGAGCGATCTGGTCGCGGTTCTCGATGCCGTCGCGTCCGGCCGCTTGGCGGACGCCGAGGTCCGCTGGAAACGCGGCGCGGCGGTCTGCGTGGTGATGACCGCCAAGGGATATCCCGGGGAGTACCACCGGGGCGATCCCATCGCGGGCCTCGATGCGTTCGACGGGGCGAACGGCGCCTCACCCGCGGTCGTGTTTCACGCCGGGACCGCGCGCGAGGGGACGCGGTTGGTCACGTCGGGCGGCCGAGTGCTCGGGGTGACCGGCGTGGGCGACACGCTGTCGGCGGCGCGGGACCGGGCGTACGGCGCGGTGGGGGCGATCTCGTTTCCCGGGGCCTTCTCCCGATCCGATATCGCCTTGCGCGCGGTGGTTACCGCGTCCGAGCGCGCCACCTAGGTGCGCGCCTTCTCCGGTCGTTTCGGTTCGAGTCCCTTGCTCCTCGTCATCGGGGCCGCGGCGCTCCTGGTGCTCACGGCGCTGTGGTGGCTCACCCAGTTCGACCCCCTCATCCGTGACGCGATCCGTCCGTGGCGGACGGCCTGGATGCTCGCGGTGATGTCGGGGGTGACCTTCTTCGGTCAGGGATGGGTGCTGGGCGCGATCGGCGCGCTGGTGGCGGCGAGCGGCTATCGGTTCCGTCGATCGCCGCTTGTGCGTCCGGGGCTGGTTTCCGTCGCGGCGCTCATCGTGTCGGGGCTGGTGAATTGGGTCCTGAAAGTCGGCCTCGGGCGGCCCAGGCCACGGTTCGTCGACGATGGCATGCTCGAGTGGAGCATCTCGCTGGTTTCCGGCCACCATTCGTTCCCGTCCGGTCACACCGTGTCCGCCTTTGCCTTTGCGGTCGTCTTCGCCGCCTGGCGACCGTCATGGCGTCCGGCTCTCTTCGCCGGGGCGACGGCGATCGCGATCTCCCGGGTGGTGCTGGACGCGCATTTTTTCTCCGACGTGGTGGCGGGCGCGCTGGTCGGGGCGGCGGTGGGGTGGGGATCGGTGGTTGTGGCGGCGCGACGGTGGCCGGAATCCGGCGACGCGGCGACGAGAACCACGCGGTGAAGCGCGAGGTCTTGGCCGCCTGCGGGCTGCTCGCGCTGTGCGGGGCGCTGTTCTTTGTGGGGCTGGGCGATCTGCCGTTGTTCGATGTCGACGAAGCGGTGTTCGCCGAAACGACCCGCGAGATGATCGAAACCGGGGACTGGATCACGCCGCGCTACAACGGAGCCGACCGGTTCGATAAACCCGTTCTCTTCTACTGGCTCATGGCGGGGGCATTTACCGTCTTCGGCGTCGGCGAATGGAGCGCGCGGTTCTGGTCGGCGGCGCTCGGCATGGGGCTGGTCGCGGTCCTGGCGCTGTTCGCGCGGAGCCGTCTGGGCTCTCGCGCGGGCCTGCTCTCCGGTCTGGTCGCGGCGACGTCGATCGAGGTGATCGTGTTGGCGCATTCGGCGATCACGGACATGACCCTGATCTTCTTCATCACGGGCGGCTTGCTCGCCGGGTATACGGCGGTGCAGGCGGACGACGCGGTGAAGCGGACTCGCTGGGCGGTGCTCGGCGCCGCGAGCCTGGGCCTCGCGGTGCTGACCAAGGGGCCGGTGGGCATCGTCATCCCGGGTCTGATCGTGGTGCTGTTTCTCGCGGTCCGCGGCGGAGCATGGGGCACGCTCTCGCGGTTGCCGTGGTGGCGAATGGCCGCGGTGTTTCTGGTCATCGTCGCCCCGTGGTATCTCTTGGAGCTCCAGGCGCGGGGGTGGGCCTTCGTCGAGGGATTCTTCCTTAAGCACAACGTGCGGCGGTTCACCGGGGTGATCTCCGGCCACGCGGGGCCCTTCTATTACTACGTGCCGGTGGTCGCGGTCGGGTTCTTCCCGTGGACCGCGTTGCTGATGCCGGCGATGCGGTGGGCGTGGCCCTCGGGCTGGCGGGGACTGCGAAGGCCGACCGACCGCGAGGCGCTCGGCCTCTTCCTCTTGATCTGGGTCGGGACGGTGTTCGTGTTTTTCTCGCTGGCGGGGACCAAGCTCCCCAACTACGTAGCCGCGCTCTTTCCGCCGCTGGCGCTGTTGGTGGGGGCGTGGGCCGACCGCTTCGTCGCCCGGGCCGCGGGCTCGGATCGCTGGGTCACCGCGGGGATCGGCGTGTCGGTCGTCGTGGCGGTTGCGCTCGCGGTCGCGCTCGGCGGTCTTCCGTGGTGGGTGGAGTGGGCCCGTATCCGTTTTCCCAAGGCGGCCTACCTGTACCAACCGATCGACGTGGGCTCGGGCCCCGCGTGGTTGGCCGTCGCGGCGGTCGGGGGCGCTCTCGCCATTGCCGGATTGATGGCCACCGGGCGCCGGGCCGCGGCGCTGGCGGGGATCGCGCTCACGACGGCGGCGATGACCGTCCTGCTCGTGACCCGCGTCGCGCCCGTGGCCGCCGACGTGATGCAGATCCCGTTGCGAGATTTGGCGATCCGCGCGGGCCGGGACGCGGGCGCCGACGGCGCGGTCGCGGTCTACGGGCTGAACAAACCCAGCGTGGTGTTCTACGCGCGACGTCTCGTCACGGTGGTCGGGGAGAGTCGGCCGGAGGAGCTGGCCGCGCTGCTCGCCCAGGATCGCGTGTGGTACGTGATCACCAAGGCGGCGTGGATGGACCGGCTCGGTCGGATCGCGTCGTTGCATACGCTCGATGCCCGTGGGGGCTACGTGCTCGCGTCGAATCGACCGCCCGCGACGCGGGACGTCGATTCCGCCGTCCGCTGAGGAGGAGAGAATGACGATCCCCATGACCCCCGGCCCCGACCGCCCGACGCTGTCGATCGTGATTCCGCTGTACAACGAGGCGGAGAGCCTCGACGCGCTGACGGGACGCGTGTTCGACGCGATCACGCGCTTTCATCTCTCCGCCGAGGTGCTCTACGTCGACGACGGCAGCAGCGACGGGAGCGCGGCGATTTTTCCCCGGCTCTGCGCGGCTCACCCCGAGCTGCGGGTGATCCGCCTGCGCAGAAACTTCGGTCAGACCGCGGCGATGGCGGCCGGGTTCGATCACGCCCGGGGCGCGGTCATCGTCGCCATGGACGGCGATCTCCAGAACGACCCCGACGACATCCCGCGCCTGTTGGAGAAGTTGGATGAGGGGTACGACGTGGTGAGCGGCTGGCGCCGCGATCGCCGGGATCGCTGGACCCGTGTGCTGCCGTCCCGTTTCGCGAATTGGCTGATCGGCCGGGTGACCGGCGTGGTCTTGCACGACTACGGGTGTTCGCTCAAAGCCTACCGGGCCGAGCTGATCCGGAACATCCCGCTCTACGGCGACCTCCACCGCTTCATCCCGGCGCTGGCCAGCATCTACGGCGCGAAGATCGGCGAGCTGCCGGTCCGGCACCACCCCCGCGCGCGCGGGAAGAGCAAGTACACCCTGGCGCGGACGTTTCGGGTCATCATGGATCTGGTCATCGTCAGTTTTCTCAAAAGCTACGCGCAACGCCCCATGCACGCCTTCGGCTGGGCCGGCGTCGTCATGATGATCGTGGGGTTCGGGATCGACGGGTATTTGGCGCTCCAGAAACTCTTCTTCGGCGCCGAACTGGCCAATCGGCCGCTGCTGCTGTTCGGCGCGGTGCTGATGTTGGCCGGTCTGCAGATCGCCAGCCTTGGGATTCTGGCCGAGCTGCAGATCCGCACGTACCACGAGTCCCAAGGCAAACCGATCTACACGGTCCGGGAGATCATCGGCTCGCCGAGTGAGCGATCCGGACCATGAAGAAGGCCGGGCTGCTTGCCCTGAAGTTCTCGGTCACGGTCGGCCTTCTTGCGTACCTGTTTTTGCGCGTGGACGTCGGGTCGGTGGCGCGGATCGTGGGCGACGCGTCGTGGGGGTGGATCGCGGCCGGGTTCGCGCTGTACCTGGCCATCCAGGGCCTCTGCGCGTGGCGCTGGCTCTGGCTCGCGCGGGTGCTGGATCTGAACGGGACGTGGATCGCGTTCGTTCGGTACTACTACGTCGGGATGTTCTTTAACCTGTTTCTCCCCACCGGCGTGGGCGGCGACGTCTACCGGTGCTATTATCTTGCCCGGTCGGCCACGGATTGGAAACGCGCGATCGTCTCGGTGTTGGCCGATCGGGGCGTGGGATTCGCGACGATGTGCGCGATCGCGGCCGTGGCGACCCTCGCCTTCGGGCGCGTGACGCTCCCGCCGTGGCTGGGCTGGGCCTTGGGGGTCGGTGTGGTCGGCGTGCTGGTCTTGCTGGCGGTGGGATGGGCGGCCCGGGGCCCGCTCGCGTGGATCCGCGGCGCGATGCCGCTCGTGTTTGAGTTTGCCCGACGTCCGGGGATCATGGCGGCCGTCGCCGGCGTGTCGCTGCTGTTGCAGACGCTCGTGATCGTCGTGAACATCTTCTGCGCCTGGGCCCTGCACCTGGACGTGCCGGTGGTGTTCTACTTCATCCTGATCCCGCTGATCGCGGTGGCGACGATGATCCCGGTCAGCCTCAACGGTCTGGGGGTTCGGGAGGGCGCGTTCGTGTTCTTCCTGGCCCAGGTGGGCGTGCCCGAGGCCCAGGCGCTCTCGCTCGCCCTGGTGTGGCTGGCGGTGATCCTGGCCTCGAGCGCGATCGGCGGCGTGGTGTGGTGGTTCACGCCGGTGCCGGCCAAGCCGGCGGGAACGTGACGGCGGTTAGGTTAGAGCCGTTCCTACGGTTCGCGTGGCTCCAGGAGCAGGAGGAGCCCGCCGATGATCTGTCGAACTCGGGCGGGGGAAAGCGTTCCGATCTTTTCGATCAGGTCGCGTTTGTCAACGGTGATGACCTGAGAGACATTGACGACGCTGGCCTTTTTGAGATTGGCCTCACCCTTGGGAAACCGGATATTTCCCGGCGCGGCCGCACGCGCGAGATTGGAAGTCAGCGCACAGAGCACGACCGTGTTGATGCGGCTTTGGTTGAACAGGTTATTTTGGACGACAACGTGCGGGTGCCGGTACCCCGGGGCGGAACCGGAGGGCGAACCAAAGTCAACCCAGAAGACATCGCCCTGTCTAATGGCCATCGCGGTTCGTCACCATCGGCCCCGCTCCGCCTTCAACCATTTGGCGTACCCTCGTTTTCCCAGTTCTCTGAGCTCGATCTCGTCTTTCGTCTCAGGCCCGGCATAGACGCGGTTGAGCGTGTCCAGCATCCTGCGGGTGCGGCGCCTCTCGATGTATTCCTTGACGGCCTCGACGAAAATCTGACTACGGGACCATCCCGATTTGGCCGCCAACTCGTCGACGGACTTGAAGAGCTCATCCGGAATTGAAATGGCCGTTTTCATGTCGGTAGTATGTTCGATAGTATAACTCATGTCAATACCATCAGGATGCTCGATGGTCTCCACGTCCCACCTCTTCATTGCGCGTCTGCTACGGGTTGCTGCGCCACCCGAACGGACGGAGCGGTTTAGATGTTGCGCCCTCGGCGCAATGCGGGTTGACCGTGCCCGGCGAGCCGTGGTAGGGTGCCTGGAACTCGTGAGGGACTGGTGAGCGAGACGAAGCAGCCGCGTGTCGGCATCGTGATGGGCAGCGACTCGGATTTGGCCGTGATGGAACAGGCCGGAGCCGCGTTGGATGAGCTCGGTGTGGGATATACCATCACGATTGCCTCCGCCCACCGTGCCCCGGATCTGCTGCGGGCGTGGATTCGAAAGGCCGAAACGCAGGGTATTCGCGTGATCATCGCGGGGGCCGGAGGCGCGGCGCACCTCGCGGGGGTCGTGGCGTCCGAGACCCTGCTTCCCGTGATCGGCGTGCCGCTGGATTCGTCGGCGTTGCACGGGTGGGACGCCCTGCTGGCGACCGTTCAGATGCCGGCGGGTGTCCCGGTTGCGACGATGGCGATCGGAAAGGCCGGCGCCAAAAACGCCGGCGTGTTGGCCGCGAGGATCTTGGCGCTCCAGGATGAGGGGTTGGCCAAACGCCTGGTCGAGTATCGGGCGAAGATGGCGCAAGACGTTGAGAAGAAAGCGAAAGAACTCCAAGACCGGGGCGGCGCCAAACGCACCCCAGGTTTTCGTCCCGCTTCGAATCCCTCCTCATAACCACCGATCGCCAGTGAAATTTCCCCTTGACTTCATCTTACGATGGTTGCTATATTAAATCCGATAAAAAGAGTCGCAGATTGAATTTATCGGGGATGTATTCGGTCGGACTGAAAAGGGGCGAATCGTGCTGAAGTTATCGAAACGGATCGATTACGGTTTGATCGCGATGAACTACATCGCCCACGCCAATGACCACGCGGCGGTCAACACCAAGCGGATCGCCGATGAATATCACATCCCCGTGGAGCTGCTGGCGAAGGTCCTACAGCGGTTGGCGAAGAAGGGGCTCATCGTATCGCAAAACGGTCCCAAGGGCGGTTATGTGCTGGCGCGACCGTCGGTGGAGATCACGGTTTCCGAAATCATCGAGGCGATCGAGGGGCCGGTGATGTTGACGTCGTGTTCGTTCAGCGGGAAGGGCGAGGACACGTGCGATCAGTGGGGGTGGTGCAACGTTCGTTCTCCGCTCCATAAGATCCAGGATGGGATCAGGAAGCTGTTGCAGGGCATGACGTTGGCGGAGATGTCGCAGTTGAGCCATTCAGAGGAGAGTTCGTATGGCCTTGAAATTTCCAATCTATCTCGACAGCCACTCCACCACGCCGGTTGATCCCCGCGTCCTGGAGCTGATGCTGCCGTATTTCACCGAGAAATTCGGGAACGCGGCGAGTCGGAATCACGCCTTCGGCTGGGCGGCCGAAGAGGCGGTGGAGACCGCGCGCGGACAGATCGCCGCGTTGATCCACTGCGATCCCAAGGAGTTGGTGTTTACCAGCGGCGCCACCGAATCCAATAATCTGGCGTTGAAGGGCGTGGCCGAGATGTACCGGGAAAAGGGCGACCACGTCATCACCGTGACGACCGAACATCGGGCGGTGTTGGATACGGCCAAGCGCCTTGAGAAACAGGGATTGAAGGTGACGTACCTGCCGGTGGGAGCCGACGGCGTGGTCGATCCCGAGACGGTGAGAAGCGCGATCACCGACCGAACGATCTTGATCTCGGTCATGCTGGCGAACAACGAGATCGGCACCATCAACCCGGTGGCCGAGATCGGGAAAATCGCCAAGGAACGCGGTGTCCTCTTCCATTGCGATGCCACGCAGGGCGTGGGCAAGATTCCCGTCGACGTCCAGGCGATGGGGATCGACCTGATGTCGTTCACCGCACACAAGATGTACGGCCCCAAGGGCGTGGGCGCCCTGTATGTGAGGCGGCGTAACCCCCGCGTCCGGCTCGCCCCGCAGATCGACGGCGGCGGGCACGAGCGCGGGATGCGGTCCGGGACGTTGCCGGTGCCGTTGATCGCGGGCTTTGGGGAGGCGTGTCGAATCGCGGCCGAGGTGATGCCGACGGAATCGGCTCGGTTGGCGGCCCTACGCGATCGCCTGAAAGAAGGCATCTTTAAAGCGTTGGATGAGGTCTACCTCAACGGCCATCCGGTCCACCGCCTGCCCCACAACCTCAACGTCAGCTTCGCGTACGTCGAAGGGGAAGCGCTGTTGATGGGGCTCAAAGACATCGCCCTCTCGTCGGGTTCGGCGTGCACCTCGGCGACGTTGGAGCCGTCGTACGTGCTGCGGTCGCTTGGCGTCGGGTCGGATCTGGCGCACTCGTCGATCCGATTCGGGTTGGGGCGGTTCAACACCGAGGAAGAGATCGAGTACACGATCCAGCGAGTCGTGGAAGCGGTGAGCCGTCTGCGCGAGATGTCGCCGTTGTACGAAATGGCGAAAGAAGGTGTCGACCTCAAAACGGTGGAATGGACGCGTGACTAGTCAAACCATCTCGCAGCCTTGGGCCGGGACACCGGCCCTGCGTTGCGCTTAGCAAGCTCGGGAGGAACAAGCCATGGCGTATAGTGAAAAGGTCGTCGATCATTACAACAATCCCCGGAACGTGGGGAGTTTCGATAAGAAGGACCCGTCGGTGGGAACCGGCATCGTGGGCGCGCCGGAATGCGGCGACGTGATGAAGCTGCAGATCAAGGTCAGCCCGCAAGGGGTGATCGAAGACGCGAAGTTCAAAACCTTCGGGTGCGGGAGCGCGATCGCCAGTTCGAGCTTGGCGACCGAATGGTTGAAGGGCAAGACCCTGGACGAAGCGGCGGAGATCAAGAACACCGACATCGTCCAAGAGCTGGCGTTACCCCCGGTGAAGATTCACTGCTCGGTGTTGGCGGAGGACGCCATCAAGGCCGCGCTGGCCGATGTCAAGAAGAAGCAGTCGACGACGGTCAGGGAGGCGGCGAGCGCCTCGTAAGACGAGCCGTCCCCGAAGCGACCGGACACCACGAAGGAGAGAGAAGGAGAGATATGGATAAACTGCTCAATATGATGGAAGAGCCGAAGGTTGAGGACGCCGCCCTGAAGGTGACGCCGAACGCGGTCAAAGAGGCGAAGCGGTTGATGGCGGTGCAAGGGACGCCGGGTGTAGTCGTGCGGATCGGAGTCCAGGGCGGCGGGTGTTCGGGGCTCTCGTACAACCTGAACTTCGACACCAAAACGTCGGAATACGATGAGGTGATCGAGGCGGATGGCGTCAAGTTCGTGGTCGATGCCAAGAGCGCGATCTTTCTTAAGGGCACGACCTTGGATTACGTCACGGCGCTGATGGGTGGCGGGTTTAAGTTCATCAACCCCAACGCGACCAGCACGTGCGGTTGCGGGGAATCATTCTCGGCCTGATAGCTCATCTCCTCGGGAGGTCCGATGGTTCCGGGCGAGGCATCCGTTTCGTGGATGGGGCGGCGATCCGGTTGGAGCGGAAGGAGCAATGAGCGATTCGACACACCGCGGCGTGTGCCGTTACTGCGGCGCGCCCGCCGAGTCCAACGGTCTGTGCGGCCGTTGCCGTGCGGGAGAGCGATCGGACTTCTTCTCTGTGATGGGGTTGCCGCGCCGCCTCGACATCGACCTGCAGGCCCTTGAGTCGATCTATCACCGTTTGAGTCGGGACGTTCATCCCGACTTCCACTACCACAAACCAGCCGACGAGCGGGAAGAATGGCTGAAGCGTTCCGCCTCGGTCAACCAGGCTTACCGGACGCTCCGCGACTTCCACGCGCGTGTCGCGTACCTGGTCGAACTCGAAGGCGGGGGCGCGGTGAAGCCCCAGGCCCCGCCGGAACTCTTGGAGGACGTCATCGAGGTGCAGGACCTCTTGGAGGAGAGTCGGAGGGGCGGCGCAGAGGGGCGGGCGCTGGCCGACCGGCTGCAAGCGGAGCGGGAGCGGCTGCTCGATCAATTGGCTCGACTGGAGTCGGATCTGAAACGACGGGCGCAGGAATGGGACGGCTTGCTGGGGGCCGAGACCGAGCGGTCGCCCTCGCAACGGCAGATCCTTCGCGCCCTCCAAGACCTGCTGTCGCAACGGGTATACCTCCTGAATCTCATTCGGGATCTCGAAGCGGTCCCTTCGTCGGTCGCGTAAATGGCTCGCATCGTCGGGATCGACCTCGGCACCACGAATAGTCTCATCGCCTACATGGACAGCACCGAGCCCCGCGTGATCGCCGACCCGGCGGGGGGGCGGTTGGTGCCGTCAGTCGTGTCGATCTCCAACGACGGGCGGATCGAGGTGGGCGAGGCTGCCAAGCGGAAGCTCGTCACCGATCCCGAGCACACGATCTATTCCATCAAACGCTTCATGGGTAAGGGGTGGGACGACGTGCGTCACGAAGCCGCCCTGTTCCCGTACCGGATTGCTTCGCCACCCGAGAACCGAGTTTCTTCCGAGCACACCGACGTGGTGCGCGTGCTGGCGGGCGGGAAGGGGTGGACGCCACCCGAAATTTCCGCGCTGATCTTACAAGAACTCAAGCGCCGCGCCGACGCGTTCTTCGGCGAACCGATCACGCAGGCCGTGATCACGGTGCCGGCGTATTTCAACGACACCCAGCGCCAGGCCACGAAGGACGCGGGGCGCTTGGCGGGGCTCGACGTGCTGCGCATCGTCAACGAACCCACCGCGGCGTCGCTCGCGTATGGCCTTCAGAAGAGCAAGCAGGGCGTGATCGCGGTGTACGACCTGGGCGGGGGGACCTTCGATATCTCGATCCTAAAACTCAAGGACGGGATTTTCGAAGTCCTGGCCACGAACGGGAATACTCATCTTGGGGGTGATGATTTCGATCGGCGCCTCGTGGCGCTGATTTTTGAAGAGATCAAGCAACAATTCGGGGTGGACCTCCACGACGTGCCCGAGGTGATGCAGCGTGTCCGCATCGCCGCCGAAGCGGCGAAGTGTCATTTGTCTGCGGTCGAGCTGGCGGGCATCGAGGTGCGGCTCGACGCGGATCGCTGCTATACGCGCACGATCACGCGGATGGAGTTTGAAGATCTCATCCGCGACCTGGTCGAGACCAGCCTGGGCCCGTGCCGGCAGGCGCAGGCCGACGCCGGCCTCCAAGGTGGTCAGGTCGATGAGATCGTCTTGGTCGGCGGCTCGACCCGAATTCCCCTCGTGCGACGGATGGTGGAGCGTCACTTCGGTCGAACCCCGCACGGCGAGGTCAATCCCGAAGAAGTCGTGGCGTTGGGCGCGGCGATCCAAGCCGATATTCTGGCCGGCGGGATCCGCGATATGCTGCTCTTGGACGTGAACCCCTTGTCGTTGGGCATCGAGACCGTCGGAGGGATCATGAGCGTGTTGATTCCCCGCAACACCACGATCCCCACCAGCGCCAAGGAAACGTTCACCACGTCGGTCGACGGTCAGAGCGCCGTGGTCATCCACGTGTTGCAGGGCGAACGCGAGTTGGTGAAGGACAACCGCAGCCTCGCGCGGTTCGAGCTGCGCGGGGTCGATCCCATGCCGGCCGGCCTGCCGCGCGTGGAGGTCACGTTTCTGATCGACGCCAACGGGATTCTCAAGGTCAGCGCCTCCGAACTGCGGAGCGGCAAATCGCAGTCGATCGAGGTGAAGCCGTCGTACGGGCTGACCGAGAGTCAGATCGAGCAGATGCTGGCCGACTCGTTCAAGCACGCCAAGAGCGATCTGGAGCAACGGGCGCTGATCGAGGCCAAGAACGAGGCCGCCGAAATTCTGCACGCGACCGACAAGGCGCTGCAGCGCGGGCGGCAGTTATTGGAGCCCCACGAAATCGAACGCATCGAGGCGGCGGTCGGGGAGTTGCGCGCGGCGATGGAGGGCACGGACCGCCAGGCCGTGCGCCGGAAGAAAGCGCAGTTGGATGAGGCGACGCGGCATCTGGCGGAAGCGTTGATGGACGCGAGCCTTCACGAGGCGATGCAGGACAAGCACGTGTCGAAATTTCTTCCCCAGGACTAGCGCGGTCCGAATGCCAGGGGCCGCACCGACCCACGTGCGGGGATCGCGTGGGAATCTCGACTCATGACGAAGCACCGGGTGACGTTCCTGCCCGCCGATATCACGGTGGAGGTCGACGACGGGACGTCCATCTTGGACGCCGCGCTGACCCATCAGATCGACTTGGAGCACAATTGCGGCGGCAACTGCGCCTGTTCGACCTGTCACGTCATCGTGCAGGCAGGCATGGAGTATTTGACCGAACGGTCCGAGGAGGAGGAGGATCAACTGGAGGACGCCGACGGGCCCACGAAGACATCCCGGTTGGGCTGTCAGGCCAAGATTTCGGGGCCCATCGTGGTCTTGATCCCCTGAGCGGGAGGATAGGCTCAAAGACATCTCGCTCCTCGGCCCGGCCCAGCGAGGCGGGCCTGCGGAGCGCCACGTAAGCGGGAGAGGGAGGGCATTGTGAAACTGACCTGGCAAGACGCCGAAGACATCGCGATCCAACTTGCCGACCGATTCCACGGGATCGATCCGTTGACGGTTCGGTTCACCGATCTGTACAAATGGGTGGTGGCGCTTCCCGATTTTGCCGATGACCCCGCCAAATCGAATGAAGGCGTCCTCGAGGCCATTCAGATGGCGTGGCACGAGGAGTTCAAGCACGGCTGAGCGGGAACGTCGCGGTTGCCACGCGACCCGGAAAGAAAGGGTGGCTCATTTTGATTCAGCGCCCGCGGCGCGGTGCGGGGCGGGTTGCTTCGCCACCTGGAAGGAGGGGGAGAGTTTACATTCCGCGCCCTTGGCGCGGTTCAGGTTTGACAAGACTCAAGACGCTATGACAGAATCCGCCCGCCTTCAGCCATCCATGTCGTCAGAACGCCTTCAAAAATTGATCGCCCGAGCCGGTGTCGCGTCGCGCCGGGCGGCCGAGCAACTCATCCTCGACGGCGAGGTGACCGTCAACGGTCGCGTCGTGCGCGAGCTGGGCAGCAAGGCCGACCCGTCTTCCGACCATATCAAGGTCCGGGGGAAGCTCCTCCTGTTCACCGCGCCGCCCATGTACGTCATGCTGAATAAACCCAGCGGCTACGTCACGACGGCGAAGGATCCCCAAGGGCGGCCCACCGTCATGGATTTACTCCGCGGAGTCCGTGGCCGGGTGTTTCCCGTCGGCCGCCTCGACTTCGACAGCGAAGGCCTGCTCCTGCTCACCAATGATGGCGCATTGGCGCAGGCGCTGATGCACCCCAGCCACGGGGTCCCGAAGACCTACACGGTGAAGATCAACGGGAAGGTTGAGGACGCCGACATCGCGAAGCTGGAGGCCGGGGGCATGGTCCTCGACACGGGGCGAACGGCGCCGTGCAAGGTGCGGCGCGTACGCGAGGGAGAGGCGAACGCGTGGCTCGAGGTCACGCTGCGCGAGGGCAAGAAGCGACAGGTTCGGCTCATGCTGGAGCGGATCGGCCACCCGGTGTCGAAGTTGATCCGAACGCGCTACGCCAACCTGTCGCTCGGCGAGCTGCCGCTCAGTCACACGCGGTTCTTGACGCCGGAGGAGGTTCGCGGGCTTCGCACGGCCGCGACCGGAGCCATGGCCCCGCGGAGCGCCACGGTCCCGCGAAGTGCCACAGCCCCGCGAGGCGCCACGGTCCCGCGAGGCGCCTCGACTCCGCGAAGTGCCACGGTCCCGCGAGGCGCCACGACTCCGCGAGGCGCCACGACTCCGCGAGGCGCCACGACTCCGCGAAGTGCCACGGCCCCGCGAAGCGCCGCGACTCCGCGAGGCGCCACGACTCCGCGAAGTGCCACGGTCCCGCGAAGTGCCACGGCCCCGCGAAGCGCCGCGACTCCACGAAGTACAAAGGCTCCGCGAGGCGCCAGACCTCCCCGAACTCGCAATGGTCGCACGCGGGTTGCGTCGAGGGGCTAACGCGTGAAGCGGACCCATTATTGCAGCGCGCTGCGCCCCGAACACATCGACACCGAGGTCACGCTCGTTGGCTGGGTGCACCGGCGGCGAGACCACGGAGGTCTCGTGTTCATCGATCTCCGGGATCGCACCGGTCTGGTCCAGATCGTCGTGTCTCCGGAGACCGAAGGCGGGACGGCAGGGGCGCACGAGGTGCGGAGCGAGTTCGTTCTTGAAGTTACGGGTGCCGTGACCAAGCGCCCTGCGGGTTCTGAAAACCCGAACCTTGCGACGGGGGCGGTGGAGGTCCGGGTCAAGCGCCTTACGGTCCTGAACGAATCGAAGACGCCGCCGTTCCAAATTGATGAGCCGGGCGACGTGACGGAGTCAACTCGCCTCAAGTACCGCTATCTCGACCTTCGGCGTCCCGAGATCCAGCAGCACTTCCTGCTCCGTCATCGTCTGACCACCGCCGTGCGGTCGTTCCTCAATGCACACGGGTTTCTGCACATCGAGACGCCGGTGCTGACGAAGAGCACGCCGGAGGGCGCGCGCGACTACCTCGTCCCGAGCCGCGTCAACCCCGGGCAATTTTTCGCGCTTCCGCAGTCCCCGCAACTCTTCAAGCAGCTCCTGATGGTTGCGGGGTTCGACCGCTACTACCAGATCGTTCGCTGTTTTCGCGACGAGGACCTGCGCGCCGACCGCCAGCCCGAGTTCACGCAGATCGACATCGAGATGTCGTTCATCGAGCGCGAGGACGTCCTCGTGTTGATGGAAGAGATGATCGCGGCGCTGTTCAGAGAGATCAAAGGCGTCGAGCTGCCGCGGCCGTTCCCGCGCCTCTCGTACGCCGACGCGATAGCGCGCTACGGCGTGGACAAGCCGGATACCCGTTTCGGGATGGAGCTGCGCGATGTCTCGGCGATCGTGAAGGGGACGTCGTTTCAGGTCTTCCGCCAGACGCTGGACAAGGGTGGAATGGTCAAAGGCCTCAATGCTTCCGGCCAGGCTGGTTGGTCGCGCAAGGACCTCGACGACATCACCAGCGAGGCCAAGATGCTGGGCGCCAAGGGCCTTGCGTGGTTGAAGGTCGCGGCATCGGGCGTCGAGTCGCCGATCGCGAAGTTCTTCGATGAGGCCACGCTCGCGTCGGTCGTCCGTGCGCTCGACGGGAGGCCCGGCGATCTGCTGCTCTTCGTGGCCGACCTTCCCGCCACCACGAACGCCGTCCTCGGCGCCCTGCGGCTCGCGCTCGGCAAACGCCTGGGCCTGATCGACAAGACGCGCTTCAACGTCCTCTGGGTGCTCGACTTCCCGATGTTGGAGTACGACGCCGAGGCGAAGCGCTGGGTGGCCATGCACCACCCGTTCACGGCGCCGATGGACGAGGATCTCGGCAAGCTGGAGTCCGACCCGGGGAGTGTCCGCGCGAAGGCCTACGACATGGTTCTCAATGGTGAAGAGATCGGCGGCGGCAGTATCCGAATCCACCGCCAGGATGTGCAGTCCCGCGTGTTCTCCCTTCTTGGAATCAGCAAGGAGGAGGCGGAGGCCAAGTTCGGCTTCCTGCTGGAGGCGTTGCAGTACGGCGCGCCGCCGCACGGCGGGATCGCGTTCGGCCTTGACCGGCTGGTGATGCTCCTGGTCGGCGCCGAATCGATCCGCGACGTGATCGCGTTTCCCAAGACGCAGAGGGCGATCTGCCAGATGACGAACGCGCCCTCGCCGGTGGACGCCAAGCAGTTGCAGGAGCTCTCGATTCGCGTGGCGCTCCCCCCGAAACAGAACCCGGAGAAGAATCATGGCTGACGACGGCAAGGCAGTCCTGCTCAAGACCGCTGCGGACGTGGGTAAGTACTACGCCTTCATTGGTCAAGCCCTTCGCGCGATCTACGACCCAGCGGCGGCGGCCCAACTTCCGACAGAGCTCCTGGACGCGCAGATCGACCAGCTCCGCAAGTCGCTCGCGCCTGTGCTGGACACAAACCACGTCGTGAAGCAGAACTTCGCCCAGGTCGACGAAGAACTCGCCCGCATCCGGAATGCGTCGTCGAACGGGGACCGGCAGAAGGCGGCCGACGAGGCGCAACGCTTCGGCGCGCAGATCCAAGAGCGGGCCAAGGTCGTCAGCGACCTGGTCGCGTTGTTCCGGCGTTTGTAGGGGCGCGTTGCTGCGCCACGCCGACACCGCGTTGTAAACCCGTCCTCCCACGATCGACCAATGGCGTGGACGCCGAAACGATTGGAGACGCCTCGTCTCATCCTCCAACCGACCGGCGAAGACGAGCGGCCGAGTGCAGAGGGCGTCGGGCCGCAGGAGCGCGTCGGCTTGCCGAATCAGTGGCGGATTATCCCGAAGGACATTGATCGCGTCGTGGGGATCGTCGGGTTCATTCGGTGGGCGCCCGAGCAGCGGTGCGGTGAGATCGGTTTTGGCGTCGTTCAGGCCGCGTCGGGGCAGGGAGTGATGACCGAGGCATGCCGCGCCGTGATCGAGTATGGGTTCGGCGAGATGGGGTTGACACGCATCGAAGCCCGTTGCCAGCTCGCCAATCTCGCGTCGGCGAGGGTGCTGGAGAAAATCGGCATGAGGCGCGAGGGCATGGTCCGCGGGCGCGTGCACTCCAAGGCGCCCGAAGAAGACTTCTGGTTTTACGCGATCGAACGGGGAGGTGACGCGCGATGACGCTTCGTCCGATCGCTGAGCAGCGTCCCCTGGCCGAGATCCTGTCAGCCCACCTGGGGCACCCAGGCGTGCTCTGCCACGCCGCGTACTGTAGTTTCGGCGTCTGGCGGGTCGCCGAGCAGGCCGGCGGCGACGTGCCCGTCATGCTCGGCGCCGAGCGCGATCCCTCGCGCCACCGCGTCCACTTTTTCGCCAAGTCCTACGCTGCCACGCCGCTGGACCGGGCGCAGCATGGGGCCGTCGCCCGTGAATTCGGTGTCGAACCGTTCGCGAAGACGTACGGTCTCGAGCCCGCGGGCACCGGCATCGGCCTCGGGTCCGTGAGCCGCTACGACGCCTACCTCTGCGTGTACGAATGCGACGACCTCGCGCAGATCGGCCTGACGGAACAGGCCACATCCGATCCCGAAGCCGCCGAGGTCGATGCAGCGCTCGAGGTGTTCGCGCAGTCCGACGGCGCCCGGGTCTGCCTGACGATCCCGCACGGCTATGTCGTCGGCGTGCTGCGCGTGGATCGCGCCCGGCGACGAGCCGTCGTCACCGAGGGCGACATCGATACGCCATCCTACACCGTCCTCCGCCCCGGCCTCGCCATCAAACCCACGCCCTCCCGCGTGATTCCCAAAACGATCGCGGCGGAATTCGGCTCAGGCCCAACGGCTGTGTACGACCTACACCGCTATTGCGGATGGAAGGAGCGGATCGAGGAGGTGGGCCGGATGTATGTCTTTGAGTGACGATAGATAACCGACCAACTTGCAGGGCCGTGTTTTCTATTGACTCCAAGAGCCTAACCCGACTACGGTTGGGCCGTGGGGAGGGAGAGGTGTTGGTGCGGGGCCTTGAGCAGGGAGGTGAACGATGGTGGAACGGTCGGACGTGGTGGCGTTTCCCAACGGGGTGAAGCTCGTGAAGTGGGGGCGGAAGGAGGACCCCACGGCGGAGTCCGTTGCCCAGGAGATGCAGAGCTTTGGTTACTCGGTGTACGATCTGCAGACGGTGGCCCCGTGGTTTGAGCGCAGCCGCCATGCGCACGACGAGCCGGAGATCCGCGGCGCCGTCTCGGGCGTGATTACGTTTCACTTCGACGACCTGCCCATCACGATCGAGGCGGGTGACGTCCTGCTCATTCCCGGCGGTCTCGCGCACGAGGTCAAAGGCCATAACTCGCGCCCGTTCTCGGCGTACAAGGGGTCGGCGAGCGGGCAGCGGAAGGTGACGGAACACGCGGACGCGCGCGGGAGCGTCGAGGAGCTGGCGCGTGGGACGTCGACATCCGGCGGCCGTCGCGCTTGATCGGTCTCGATCTCGACGGCACGCTCGAGGACAGCCGCAGCGACATGGTGGCGGTCGTCCATCGCGTCCGCGCGGCGCTCGGTTTGGCGCCCCGTCCCGATGAGGCTGTCCGGCCCTGGGTCAACCGTGGGATGGATCAGCTCTACCGGGCGTGTTTCGACGACTACCTCCAGGGCCGCGACGCCCGCCTGGCCGACGTCCGCGGCCGGTACGAGGCCGACTACCTGGTCAACGTCGCGTATGAGACGCGCCTGTACCCCGGCATCGCCTCCGCGCTGGAACGCCTGGCCGAGCTCGGTCCCTTGGTGGTCGTGACGAACAAGCCCGAGCGGATTTCGCGGCGGTTGATCGAGACGTTGCGGGTTGACGGCTTCTTCTCCGCGGTGATCGGGGGTGACACGTGTGCGAAGTCCAAGCCCGACCCGGTGGTCCTCGCTGAGGCCGCGAGGCGCTGCGGTTTCACCCCCGCAAACGGACGTGCCGTGATGATCGGGGATAGCGCGGCAGACGTGACGCTGGGTCGGGCCTTCGGCGCGGTGACGATCTGGTGCGCGTGGGGCTATGCCGATGTCCCCGGCGAGGAGCCCGACTTCGTGGCTCAGACCCCCGACGAGTTGCCTGGGCTCGTTCAGGCGGCGCGAGGAGCGGTCGGAACAAGGTCGTGAGCGGGGCGCCCGCCCATCGCCTCACCCCTGGTTCGCGATGAAGAGCTTGATCTTGGTGCGGTCTTCGTCCTTTAACTGAGCGAAATCGATACCCATCCCGACCGTTTCTTGGCGCCACACCACGGTGCCTTCCCCGGCGATCGGTTTCTCCCAGGGCGTATTCCCCAACAGAAAGCTGAACGTGACGCGGGAGCCGACCGGCAAGGGGGTTGGAGCATCCACGAAGATCCCGCGCTCACTGATATCAGTGAGTCGGGCCGTCATCGGTGGGCTGTCGCTCTGGAAGTGAATTTCAACAATGCGCGTGATGCGTGGGGCGCGGCGCCGCTCGGACTGTCCCATGTCGACTCTCCTTGCCGGATCGTAGTAGTCGGGATGGAGCGCCGACAAGTGTACCACATGAGATCGGGATAGACTGGGAAGCGAACGAAGTCCCTTTACCCCCGCGACAGGGCGAGGAATCGCCGACGCGCCTCGCCCGAGTCGATGGCGCGTCGCGCGAGGTCCGCGCTCTCGGTGAGCGATGCCGCCCGACCCACCTGCCGCAGGATGACCGCCGCCGCGAGGACGAGACTGTCGCGGGTCGGTCCCGCCTTGCCGCGTAGCGCGTCGATGCCCGCCTCTGCGGCGCGGGCCGCCAAGCTCGACAGGTCGCGCTCCTGCGAGGCCTCGTCGAAGGATTCGTCGGCGGCCGCTTGATCGGGTGCTGACGCGAGCGGCGCCGCGCGCAGCTCAGACTCGATGCCCGCCTCGCGCGGGGAAAGCTTCCACGATTCGTCGGCTTCGCCCGGTCGGTACGAGATGACGCGTGTCTGGGCATTCAGCGGCGGGATCACACCGCCTTCCACGCCGCGGATCACGAGCGCCGACGCATAGCCCGCCTCGCGGGCCACCAGCGGCAGGAGGCGCTCGTAGGCTGAGTGAACGTATCCCACGACGACGTGAGTCCGTCCCGAAGCTCTCACGGGGCCGCACAGTTTCTCCAACGTCGAGAGGCACGGGCGCTTCACGATCAAGCGCCGAAGCTCGATCAGGCCGTGCAACTCGGGGTGGAACGCCGCCTGGTCGATGTAGGCCCAGCCGAGCAGGGGATTGATGATATGGGCGTTGGCCTCCTCGGGGGCGAGATCGACCCGTACGCCGGCGACGTTCAGGATCTGGTGGTGCGTCAGGCCGAACTTGGGCCCCATCGCGCGGCAGCCGTGGGAAATCGTCGGCACCCCGCAGGCCGCGAGGACGGCGGGCAGGAACGGCGCAGCGGGGAGGTGGCGCAGGAATCCGTCATACGGATCGGCGAGGTCGACGAGGTCCGGGACATCGGCAATTGCGGTGTGCGTCGTTTCGCGCAACGCGTCCAACACACCCAGGTTTTCGTCGTCCGACTCGCGCTTCATCCGTAGCGCGATCAGGAAGACGGCGGCCTGGGCAGGGTCGACGCGGCCGGTGAGAATCAGTGTCATGCCGTCGCGAGCTTCGTCGCGCGTTAAATTGGTACTCATCTCAGGCCCGGTGGCGATGCGCTTCAAATACGAGGCCATGCGGGCTTCCGCGCCGTTGGTCATCGGCGGTCTCCTCAGAGGTAGATGAAGTCCTTCCCAGGATAGTGCAGCGATAGGAACAGCAGTAGATAGTCGCGTAAGTGGCGCGTGAGCAGAAAGTGTTCGCACACGTGCTCGCGACCGTTCTCCCCGAGCCGGCGGGCGTAGTCGGGTTCGTTGATCAGTTGTTTGATCCAGTACGCCGTTCCCTCGATCGAGTGCGTGAGAATCCCCGTATGCCGGTGGATGATCTGGAGCGGGATCCCGCCGACGGCGCTCCCGATCACGGGCTTGCCCTTCCAGAGGGCTTCCGAGACGGTCAGGCCGAATCCTTCCTTCAGGGATTTTTGTAGAACGACGGTCGAGGCCCGTTGGATCGCGTTGATTTCAACGTGACTCGTGGGCGGGAGTTCGAGCACGAGGACGTCGTCCGCGCCCGCGACGCGCTCGCGCACCTCGGCCAGGACCTGTTTCCCTTCGGGGTCGTCATCGGCGGAGCCGCCGACCAGCAGGAGGCGGCCGTCGACGTAGGCTCGGGCCAGACGGAATGCCTCGATGACCCCGATGGGATCCTTGAGCCGATCGAACCGCGAGACTTGGGTAATCAAGGGTTTGTCCCTGGGAATCTGGAGTCGAGTCAGGACTGCGTCGATCGTTTCCGGTGGAAGGTCCCGGTTTTTGTCGCTCAAGGGATCGATCGAGGGGGCGATCAGGACTTGCCGAACGCCGAGTCGGCGCGCGAACGCAGGCGCCGAGAAGACCGTCGCATCGTACCGTTCGATCAGCGGTTCAAGGAACGTCCAGACCCGTGGGTCGGGGTCGGACAGGTCGATGTGGCATCGCCAGATCCAGTGGTTGCCGAGCGCCGCCTTCCGGGCGATGAGGCCGGCCGGCTGCGGGTCGTGCACGAAGACGATATCGTTGTCCAGGTTCAGTTGGGTGAGATTGTCTTCCTGGGTCGAACGGTAGACGACGAAATCGTCGTCGGTGATCTCCTGCGAGACGCCGTGGAGGGCGTTGTGGAATTTCTTGGTCACGGCGAAGAATCGGTCCCCGCCCTTGATCACGTGCCACTCGGTCGGGACGCCCAACTGGTTGAGCAGCGGCACCATCTGGGTGAGGATTTCGGCGACGCCGCCGCCCACGGGTGTGGAGTTGACGTGGCAGACCGTGGTGCCGCGCAACCGGTCCGCCAGCAGGCGCAGCTCGTCGGTCACTGCCTCGCCCACGATAGGCACGTAGTCTTCGAACCGGATCATGGAGCCGGCTCCCTGAGCCGCAGCGCCACTAGCCCCGCCACCCGCCGCCGCAAGCCCTCCAGCGTCTGTGTGTAGGGATCGAGCCGGGCGATGGCGCGAGCCAGCGCCGTCTCGCCCAGCGAGTGCGCGAGCCACGCCGAAAAGTCGTTTTGCTCGCGCTCCAGGCGCAACCGCGCCTCGAACATGTGGTGATACAGCGAGTGGATCGACACCTTCTTGAGACCGTGAAGGAAATCCTCCAGCGTCGTGGCCTGGTAGGGGGTGGGCAGGATGAAGCTGACCGCCTTCATGAGGTGCAGCTCGCTCCCTTCCGGCGCGCACCGGACCGCCCCCGCGCTGGACAGATACCGATCGAGAATGGCGATCATCGCGGCCCGCAGATCCTCCAGTGAGCGGAACCGCACGATGTCCACGGCGGCAAACTGCTCGCCGAGCTGGCGAGCCCCGAGCATCTCGGTCACCCAGTAGGCGAAGTCGTTGGGAGGTTCGGGCGACAGAAATTGGTGGTCGCTGACGAACCGGTGCGTATGCTGGTGGATGACGCTCGGCGGCACCACGCGCAGGTGTTCGAGGAGTTCCTCCACGGTTCGTGCCTTGAGCCCGGTCAGCTCAATCTGCACGACCTGGGTCACGAAGCGGAACGGCTCGCGAGCGATCGTCGTCATCGCCGGCGTCCTGGTGATCGGTTTATGTCCGCTGACCTGTCGCGGGTTGTCTGCCAGTGGGCAAGCAGCCGACGGACCTCGGCGGGGCCGCTGAGCCGATACCGCGCCGCGCTCCGACGGGGCGGGCCGACCAGGATACCGATGCCGTTCTCGCGCACGACGCGGAAGGCGTCCTCGTCCGTCGTGTCGTCTCCGAGGTATACGGGCGTGCGATCCGTCATCCCGGGGCGCGAGATCAGCCACCGAACCGCCGCGCCCTTGTTCCAGTCCAACGGCGGGCGCAGCTCATACACCGCCTTGCCCCGCACGAGGCACAGCCGGCCCCCTGTCGCCCATGTCGCCAGCCGTCTTCGGAGCGTGGGCAACCACCGGGACCGGTCTTCGATCGACACCAGGCGATAGTGCAGGCTGGCGGTGACTCCCTTTCGCTCGATGACGAGTCCGGAGGGCGCGTCGGCCTCGATCGCGCCGAGGAAGGTGTCGAGATCCCGCCGCCACCCTGCGGAGACGGCGACATTGAGTCGAACCCTCGGACCGGAGATCTCGAGGCCGTGATTGCCGACGTAATACAGCGACGGGACGCCGACCAAGCTCCGCACGATGGCCCGCGCGCGCCCGCTGACGATCGCCACGGGTAACATCCCCCCCAGGGCGCGGAGGAGCGCGCGCCCGTCGTCGTCAAAGGTCGCCTGGGCCGGCCGCGGGGCGATCGGCACCAACGTACCGTCATAATCCAGGAAGAGAAAGGCGGGAAAGCCTCTCAACCGCCGGGCCAACGCGGCGGGATCGAACAGGCGGGGCCGACCGGTTGGCCGCTTGGGGTCGTCGGGCGGGATCCGCGCCATCGCCACAGCCCTCGTCAGGGGGAGGCCGGTTCGGCGGATGTCACCCGGACTTGGCTGAGATCATCCACGAGGGCGGCGGCCCAGCGGTAGACGTTGTAGGCTCGGATCTGTTCTCGCATTGCCAGCATCCGCCGGCGCTGCTCATCCGGCGGCATCGCGAGGGCGTACCGGATGGCGTCGGCGAGTTGCTCCGTGTCGTAGGGGTTGACGATGAGGGCGTCGGTCATCTCGCGCGACGCGCCGGTGAAGACGCTGAGAATGAGCGCGCCGAGCCCGTCCTGTCTGGCGCTGACGTACTCCTTGGCCACAAGGTTCATGCCGTCATGCAGGGACGTGACCAGGCACACCTCGGCGGCCCGATACCAGCGAAGAATCTCGCGGTGGGAGTGGTGCTGCTTGAGGAACAGGATCGGCGACCACGTCTTGGTCCTGAAGCGCCAGTTGATGCGTTCGACTTCGGCGTCGATCTCGCTGACCAAGTCGTGATATCTGGGGATGTGGGTGCGGCTGGGCGCGCCCAACTCGACGAACACGAAGCGCTCGCGGAACGCGGGGTACTTCTCGAACAACCGCTCGATCCCCCGGAATCGTTCCAGGAGGCCCTTGGTGTAATCGATCCGGTCGACCCCGACGCCGATCCGCACCGCGGGCAGGCCCGCTTCTCTGAGCAGCGCGTCGCGGTCCCGTGGGCCGGGGTCGGGGGTTTCCCATGGGGCGACGCTGATCGGGTACGGCCGGATGAGCGTGGTGTGGGACTCGCGGGTGACCGCGAACCGTTCGCGGTCGAGGCGGCACTCGAGCGCCCGGTCGACGGTGTCCAAGAAGTTGTTGCAATGGAACTGAATGTGGAATCCGATCAAATCGGCGCCGAGCATCCCGTCCAGGATCTCGCGCTGCCACGGGCAGATGGCGACCGCCTCGGCGTTGGGCCAGGGGATGTGCCAGAACAGGCCCACGCGGGCGTCGGGCCGGGCCGCCTTGATGAGGCGCGGCAACAGGGCGAAATGATAGTCCTGGACCAGGACCAACGGCTCGACGCTGTCCGTGATCTCGCTGAGCACGGCGGCGGCGAACTTGGCGTTGACGGCCTGGTAGGCCGCCCAGTCGCCGCTGCGAAAGACGGGGCGGGTGTGGGCGATGTGACAGAGCGGCCAGAGTCCTTCGTTGGCGAACCCGTAGTAATACCCTTCCTCCTCCTCTTTGGTCAGCCACACGCGCTTGAGCGTGTAGGCGGGTTCGTCGGGCGGCACGCGCACACGGTCGTGCTCGTCCACGGTCGAGGCGTCGGCGTCGCCGCTGCCGTGCGCCACCCACAACCCTTCGCACGCCCGCATGACGGGCTCCAGGGCCGTGACCAGCCCGCTCGCGGGGACGACGCACTCGATCGCCTTGCCGCGGCGCGTATGCACGTACGGCTCGCGGTTCGACACCAGGACGAAGGCCCGTCCTTGCAGCTTGCCGCGGATGAATTCTTTGAGCCGCTCGGCCGTCCAGAGCGATTCCGACGACTGGCGCAGCCGGGCTTCTTGTTCGGCCGAGGCCCTCGCTTGGGCGAGGCTGGTCACCATCCGCGCGGCTTCGGACGCCAAGGGACGAAAGAGCGGTTCGTGCAAAGGAGGTCTTCCCGGCGTGTCGTGACCCAGGCGGAGCTGCTGCATCCACTCCGCCATCCGGGCGATCGGTCCTTCGATGCTCCAGCGGACGACGATCAAGGTCGTCACCGCGATCGCGAAGGCGTACGTGAGTAAGCGAAAGAAGTTGTCGGTCCAGATTTGTCTGATTCTCGCGCGGATATAGTCGGCGTCGTGCACCACGGCCAGCGCGCCGAGGACACGCTCGCCGTCGACCAGAGGGAGGGCGTACACGTGGAGCGAACGGTCGTCGCGGTCGACCAGTTCGGCTCGATCCTCCCCTGACGCCAGCACCGCCGGCACATCGAGCAGCGAGGCGGTGTTCTTGAGGTCCGAGGTCGCGGCGAGCAGGACGCCGGCCGGATCGAACACCGCGATCCCGGTCAGCCGCTCCCGGTTGCCGAACTTGTCGACGATCCGTTTCAGCGCACTGGGGTTCTGGGCCGCCAACACGGGCGCCGTCGCCTCTTGCAGGCTTTCCGCGAGGAGTTGGGCGCGCCGCGAGAGATCGTTGGTCAACCGGTCGTATTCGCGCCGCGTTTGATTCAGCGTGAAGAGAGCAATCGCCGCCGTGAGGACGACGACCAGGGAGACGATCAACCGGAGCGAGATCTTCATGTGCCTTCCTTTGCCGGGATCGGGTAGGGAACGTTGACCCAGCGTACGGGTTTTTGAACGGCCGCGTCAACGGGCGGCTTGTCCCGCGTCTCCGGGAATGCTACGCTCCCGCCTCGACCGCGGGAGGATCGTCGTGAGACGTCGAAAGAGGCTCTGTTCCTTATCCGTGATGGGAATCGGCTTGGCCCTCGCGTCTTGGGCCCAGCCGGTCGCCGTGGACGCCGCCGAGCGGAGCCTCCCCCCTGGGCCGGCTCCGCTCGGCGTGCCGATCGAGTTCCTGGGTTTCGCGCTGATCCTCCTCGGCGTTGCCGTGTTTCATCGTCGCAGCTTCGAGGTGGCGGTCTGGGGATTCCTCGCGCTTTTCGCCTTTAAGACGAGTCTGTTCGGCCTGGATGCGGCGGTCCACGTGGGCCGCGAGTGGCGGCTCGTGCTCAACCTGCTCGGCCTCCTGCTCGGGTTCGCGGTCCTCGCCAGGCACTTCGAAGAGTCGAGGTTCCCGGAATGGATTCCTCGCTGGCTGCCCGACGATTGGACCGGCGGCTTCGCGTTGTTGGCGCTGGTGGCCGTCCTGTCGACGTTTCTCGACAACATCGCCGCCGCGGTGATCGGCGGCGTGATGGCCAAGAAGCTCTACCAGGGGAAGGTCGGCGTCGGGTTCCTCGCGGCCATCGTGGCGGCCAGCAACGCGGGCGGAGCGGGATCGGTGCTCGGGGACACGACGACCACGATGATGTGGGTCGCCGGCGTGCCCGCGCTGGAGGTCGCCAAAGCGTTCATCGGCGCGGCGGTGGCCGTCGCCGTGTCCGGCGTGGTGGCAAGTCGCGCCCAGCACCGGCTGCACCCGATTCTCAAGGACGCTCGACCGGGCCTCGTCATCGATCGGGTCCGGCTGCTCATCGTCGCGCTCATGATTGCGGGCGTGGTGGCGGCCAACGTCCTGATCGCGTTTCCGGCTGCCGGACTGTGGGTGGCCATTCTTGCGGGCGGCCTGCTGCGGCCGATTCCGTGGAAGGATCTGGCGGCGGCGTTCAAGGGCAGTTTGTTCCTCGTCTCCCTGGTATTGGCGGCGAGTCTGATGCCGGTCGAGCGGCTCCCGCCTCCGTCGTGGCCTTCGACGTTCGGTCTGGGGTTCGTGAGCGCCGTGTTCGACAACATCCCGCTGACGGCGCTCGCGCTCTTTCAGGGCGGGTACGACTGGGATTTCGTCGCGTACGCGGTCGGCTACGGAGGCTCGATGATCTGGTTCGGCTCATCGGCCGGGGTGGCGATCAGCAACGCGTTCCCCGAGGCGAAGGACACGCGCCGCTGGCTCGTCGAGGGCTGGCACGTGCCGGTCGCCTATGTGCTGGGGTTTTTTGCGATGTTGGCGCTCGTCGGCTGGAGCCCTAAAGTCCCGTAAGGTGTCTCGACGGGGCGGCCGCCCAGGATGACGCGAACCGCGGCCGCCGTCTCCGGGTCGAGCCTGTCGGAGATCCACCGTTCGCCGCCTTGGCGCATCCCGACGCAGACGCCGCCAGCGACGATGACGACGTTCCCGGGGTGAGCGCGGACGCGCGGTCCCGGGATGAGGAAGCCGCTGAGGTTCAACGGGTCCACGGCCGAAAGACGGATGGGTGCGTGGTGCGGTTGATCCCGGAGTTGGCGCAGCCGCTCGACCGCTTCGGGCAGCGCGTACTGTTCGCCGCCGACGTTCGCGACGAATCGCCCCCCGCGGAGTTCTCCTCGGGCTTCCATGGCCCGCAGTGCCGGCAAGATTCGGTGCCAAGGCGGCGCGGCGTGTTCTCTCGCCAGAAGATCCCGGAACACGATGCCGTAGCGAGCCAGGAGTTGCCGGGCCCAGCCGTCGATCGTCTCGTCCGGCGAGGAGGAGGGCGACGACAGCATCGTCCACCGCCCCTCGCCACGGGGCGCCGCCAGAGATCGGTGACGCCGGTGGCGGTGCCCACGGATCGGCGAGACCAGCGACCGCACGGCGCCGAACCCATCCTGGCTGACCATTCCCGCCGCGACCAGCTCGCGCAACGCGCTGTGAAGTTCCGCGGGCAGGAGGTGGCCGAGGCCCGCAAGATCCGAGAAGAACGAGGCGCCGCGCCCGACGAGCACGTCCAACACCCGTCGCGCGCGGGGCGAGAGCGGCGGAGGCTCCGCCTTCGCCGCGTATCGCCAGCGAAGCCATGGCAGATCTTCCCGCACCATCAAGGTGATCGGCACGTGACGAGTCGCGGACCGAACGGGCCCCGCCGGCTCGGCCTCCGTCCCGGCGGCCTGCGGCGTGATGCGTCCCCAGACGATCTCGCCGGTCAGGCAGAGTTCGTCCAACCAGCGCGGATCGTACGACTCGATTCGGGCGGG
>Ga0180094_1000007_pt1 | contig 46721 bp, 43 predicted proteins | sample EasRivT47_16_1Da_FD_121786 | JGI IMG/M metagenome (GOLD analysis project Ga0180094, IMG submission 121786) | Soil microbial communities from meander-bound floodplain in the East River, Colorado, USA - East River metaG ERMLIBT47_16_1Da | ecosystem: Environmental > Terrestrial > Soil > Floodplain ... | reverse complement strand
CTGGGTGTACTCGTAGGTCTCGCCTTCGATGGCCGACTTGAGATTTTTGTCGGTATCCCCGACCGGCACACCGGTGACGGGATCGCCGATCGCCGCCATGAAATCAAAGTGACCGAACGCGTGCCCGGTCTCGCCCTCCGCGGTGTCGCGGAACACGCCCGCGATGTCCGGATAGCCTTCGATGTCGGCCTTCCGCGCGAAATAGAGATACCGCCGATTGGCCTGCGATTCGCCGGCAAACCCTTCCTTCAGATTGTGCAACGTCTTGGTATTCTGGAGACTCTTGGCCATGATTTCTCCTTCTCCTCCCTCTGTGGTGAATGGTGAAGGGCGCGCGTCACCCGTTGCGGCGGGAGAACCCGCCCTCAACCGGTGGCGCCCCTTACTCCTCCCGCTTTTGGCAGGCCCCGCAATAGCCGTAAAACTCCACGCTGTGCTTGATCAACCGATATGACCGCCGAATCGACGCGGGCGGCTGCACCCGATCCAACGTCGTATCGCCGAAGTCTTCGATCTTGCGGCATCCCAGACAGATCACGTGGTGATGGGCGTCCACGTTCGCGTCGTACCGAGCGGTATTATCGAGGAAACGCATCTCCTGGATCAAGCCGAGCGTTTTCAACGTGTCGAGGGTCATGTACACGGTGTTGAGCGACAGCATCGGGTACGCCTCCTTGACCCGCCCGTAGATCTCCTCCGCGGTAGGATGCGTGACGGTGGCCGCCAACATCTCGTAGATCGCCAATCGTTGATGCGTGAATTTCAGCCCCGCGTCTTTCAGGCGTTTGGCGACCACGTCGCGATCGTGGTGGTGTGCTTTATCCATGCCAGAATCCTTATTAGTAAATATTACTATGAAGTTTATATCACCACTTAAGAACGATGTCAAGAGTCGGGACCTTGGATATCCTTGACCCACGATCTGCCAACCATCCGTTTGACCCCACAGATCGCGTTATGGTAGGAAAGCAACCGTGGACACGCTGACGCCGACTCGTCCGGACGTCGAGGATCGCACCGATCTATCGGCGATCCCCCCGTACAAAGTGATCTTGCTCGACGACCCGTTCACGACGATGGACTTCGTCATCCGCATCTTAGTCGGGGTCTTTGGGAAAGACCCCACCACCGCAGCTCGACTCATGTGGGAAGTGCATTCCCAAGGAGCCTCGCACGTGGCCACCCTCCCGCTGGAACAGGCCGAGCTGAAGCAGGAGCAGGTCCATCGCGCCGCCCGAACCGAGGGATTCCCGTTCCGGTGCGTCATTGAAACCGCGTAAAGAGGAAGGCGACCTGCTGCGCCGCTGTCGCGGCGCACTGGCCCACGCCGAGAGCCTCCAACGCCTCCGAACCCTGCGGCCCGTCGCCACCGGGGCCGGCGCGCACCTCACGATCGAGGGACGGTCACTCGTCAATTTGGGATCCAACAACTACCTGGGGCTCGCCGAGCATCCCCGCGTGAAGGCCGCCGCCGAGGCCGCCATTGAGCGCGACGGCGTGGGCGCCGGCGCGTCCCGCTTGCTGACCGGCCACCGCTCCGAGCACGAGACATTGGAAGCGGCGATCGCCCGCCTCAAGGGCACCGAGTCCGCGTTGGTGTTTAGTTCGGGCTACCTGGCGAACATCGGCGTCATCCCGGCTCTCGTGGGCCGAGGGGACGTCATCTTCGCCGACCGAGACGACCACGCCAGCCTGATCGAGGGCTGCCGCGCGAGCGGCGCCCGACTGCGCGTCTACCGAAGAGACCGCCTGGATCGACTCCAGGCGCTTCTCGCCAAGCGCCCCCGCTCCGGCGCCATCTTGATCGTGACCGAAAGCATCTTCAGCATGGAGGGCGATCTCGCGCCGCTGCCCGATCTCGTGGACCTCGCCGAGCGCTACGGGGCGTCGGTGATGGTCGACGACGCGCACGCCACCGGCGTCCTCGGTGCGCGCGGTAGCGGGTCCTCCGAACACTGGAACCTCCGGGACCGCCCGATCATCCAGATGGGCACGCTCAGCAAGGCGCTCGGCGCTCTGGGCGGATTTGTGGCGGGTCCCAAGATCTTGATCGATCACCTGGTCAACCGCGCCAAGTCCTTTATCTACACGACGGCCCTCCCCACCGCGATCGCGGCCGCCGCCCTCGAAGCCATCCGCGTCCTGGAAGACGACCCCGAACCCCGACGTCGACTCTGGGCCAATCGCCGGTTCTGGCACGACGGCGTGCGGGCCCTCGGGTTCGACACATTCAACAGCGCGTCGCCGATCATCCCGCTCCGGATCGGTTCCGACGCCCTCGCCGTCGAGATGGCGTCGGCGCTGGCCGCGGAGGGCGTCTACGCGCCGGCGATCCGGCCGCCGACGGTTCCCGCTGGCTCGGCGCGGATCCGCACCTCGATCCTCGCGACCCACACCGTCGAGGACCTCGCGCTGGCGCTCTCGGCCGTCGAACGGGTCGGCAAGCGTCTCGGTCTCGTGTGACGGGCGCCATGCCCGTGGTCGTGGTGACCGGCGCGTCGCGGGGCCTGGGACGCGCGGTGGCCCTCCGATGCGGCGCGGCGCGATGGCGAGTCGCCGTTCACTACCACGTGCGACGTGACGCGGCCGACTCGGTGGTCGCCGCAATCGCCGAAGCCGGGGGAGAGGCCATCGCCTGCCAGGCGGACGTCACCAGCGCCCAATCGATCAAGGACGTTGTCGACCGGGTGATGAGCCACTGGGGCCGCATCGACGCCTGGATCAACAACGCGGGCATGATCGACGACCGGCTGGCGGTCGCGACGCCGGACGCCGCGTGGGATCGCGTGATCGCCACCAACCTCTCGTCCGCGTGGTACGCCCTGCGCGCGATCGCACCGGTGATGATCGAACAACGCGAGGGGGTCATCCTGAACGTGGCATCGCTCGCCGCCTTGCAGGGTCGGCAAGGGCAGAGCGCCTACGCCGCCTCCAAGGCGGGCCTGATCGCGCTCACCCGGACCGCCGCCCGTGAACTGGCCCCCCACGGCATTCGCGTCAACGCCGTGTGCCCGCCCGTCCTGGAGACCGAATCCGTCGCCTCGCGCGCGCCCGCGCTGCGCGCCCAACAACTCCTCCCCGAGCCGATCGAGCCGCGTCAGGTGGCCGACACCGTGTTCGCCGTCCTCGGCCTGCCCTGGATCTCGGGGCACACGTTCATGTTGGATAATCGAATTCCCGCGGGCAACCTGTGACCCGGAAAGACGCCTCGCCCCGGCCGCACGGCGTGTTCGTCGTCGGAACCGATACGGGAGTGGGTAAAACCGTGGTCGCGGCAGGTCTCGCGTGGGCGTTGCGTCAACGCGGAATCGACGTGGGGGTCATGAAACCGGTCGAGACTGGCTTCTCCTCGCGTGGACCATCGGATGCGGCAACCCTCCGCCGCGCAGCCGGCGCGCCCGATCCCATCGAAGACGTGGCCCCCTACCGACTCAAGGCCCCGCTCGCCCCGCTCGTGGCGGCGGACAAGGAAGGCATCCGTATCTCGCCTCAGCGCCTCGTTCGCGATGTCAAACGACTGGCCGCACGGCGAGCGTTCGTGGTGGTCGAAGGTGTCGGGGGTTTGATGGTGCCGCTCACGCCGACGCACACGACGCTGGCCCTGGCCGAGGCTCTCCAACTCCCGATCCTCCTCGTGATCGCCAACCGCCTCGGAGCGATCAACCACACGCTACTGACCCTCCACGCCGCCGAATGCCGCGGGCTGACGGTCCGCGGCCTCGTCCTCAACCATCCTCGACACGCGCGGAGTCTCGTCGAACGCACGAATCGCGAGGTACTCGCCGGGTTGAGACCTCACCTCCCGTGGGCGGAGGTACCCTACTTCAGAGGGAATGGACACGTCTGGGAAGCCGCGGGACGACGGCTTGAACGGGATGGGCTCGTGACAAACCTGTTAGTTCATCTCGGGCCGATCAAATCCCCGATCTGAAAAGGGGGGTGGATGATGGAGCCTGTCCAGGAATGGCTGGATGCAAGGCCGCAGGGAACGAAGCAACCGGAGCGTACTGCGGCGTACGTGAGGATTGCTGAGCGACCGAGAACGCGGCAGACGGCCATTCCTGGACAGGCTCCTAGAAGTTCACCCTTATCCCGGCATAGTAACAACAGTTGTGATCGTCGAGGTTATTGATGAACGACCGCTCCTGGCCGTCGGCGAACACGATACGCACGAAGCACATCCCCCCAGCAGTCATAGCGGACCGCTCCTCCACCACCTCGCCATCCCCCCATTGGGGATACCGCCGATGGGTCACCCGATCGCCGAGTTTCAGAAACAATCTCCGCATGGCCATCCGCCGCCGCTCGCGTCACACCATGGGTCTCATGCTAGGGGGAGCCGAATGGGCTTGTCAAGCCTCGCGCACTTCGAGCGCCCGGCGACGCTTTGGTGTTCGCCGCCATCGACGGTGGGCTATCACACCAATCGGTGGGCGTTACCACCGGAGATCGGAATAAGACCCCGTAGCCCTCGATAAAATAGTCGGAGTCGATTCTCTTGGTCTCGTATGAAGCGACCGAAGCAACCCCAACGTTATGATCGATCATGAGTTGGGACAGGTGCTCGCCGTCAATGAGAACGATCTTTGAATCGATTTTCGCCACATAATCTTCTGCATCTTTGGTGAAAGCGGAAGTTGTTATGAAGACTCCCTTCTTGGCGCGGTGCCCTTGCCGGGCACCAGCAAACTTCTGAACTTCTGGGCGCCCAACCGGAGCCTGCCACCGTTTCGCCTAAACAGAGATGACATCCAGACCGAGGCGATCTTCAAGGAATGTTCCTCTCCATCTGCGGCGAAACGAAGCAGCGGAAGCATGATTGACTGGTAATCTGGTATCGGCATGAATGGTTCTTCTTCTGTTAACGGCCAACAGAGTAGATGACCGCAAGAGTGTCGTCTTTTTTCACGACAGCGGTTTAGACATAAACCGCTCCGCCATACGAGTCAACAGTCGGTGGAGTTCGAGCCGACCCCCAGCGCCTCCAAGAACGCTTTGGTCTGCTTCCCGATCCCGGGCATGAGCAACCACGACGCAACGGCTACGCCCTTAGCCCCCGCCGCCAGCACCTCTCCACATCGTTCCACGGTCATGCCACCGATCGCGTAGACGGGAATTCTCACAGCCGCGCAGATTTCGCTCAGCTTCTCGCATCCCAATGGCGGCCGGGCCATCTTCGTCGAAGACAGGAAGATCGGGCCCACGCCCAAGTAGTCGGCGCCGTCCTCCTCGGCCGCTCGCGCCTGGTCGAGCGTGTGCGCCGAGCAGCCGATGATCATCTTGGAGCCGAGGATCTTGCGCGCCGTCGCAACCGGAAAGTCTTCTTGGCCGAGGTGCACGCCGTGGGCTTCGACGGCGAGAGCCATGTCGATGTCGTCGTTGATGAGGAACGTCGCGCCCGCCTCGCGCGCCGCGACGGCCAGGGCCTCGGCCACCGGATAGCGATCGCGCGACGAGAGGACCTTCTCCCGGTACTGGAAAACGCGTAGGCCCGCGGCCAGGGCTTCCCGGGCCAAGACGTCGAGCGGCCGCCCTCCGGCGAGCGACGCGTCGGCGATCCAGTACAGCGGTGAGGTGAACACGGCTAGGCGGCGTCGGGCGTTTCGGCGGCGAGGAAACGGTCGAGGAATCCGGTGGAGAATTTGCCTTTGATGAAGTTGGGATCGTCCATGATCCGGCGGTGGAGCGGAATGGTCGTTTTGATCCCTTCGATCACGAATTCATCGAGCGCGCGCTTCATCCGCGCGATGGCCTCCTCGCGCGTGTCTCCATGCACGATCAATTTCGCGACCAGGGAATCGTAGTGCGGGGGGACGACGTACGAGGCATATGCAGCGGAATCGACCCGCACACCGGGTCCGCCGGGCACCCGATAGGTCGTGATCATGCCGGGACTGGGGGTGAATCGTTCGGGGCACTCCGCGTTGATCCGGCACTCAATGCTGTGACCGCGCAGTTTGACGTCGCGTTGCCGCAACGCGAGCGAGCGCCCCGCCGCGATCAGGATCTGTTCTTTGATCAGGTCCAGGCCCGTCACCATCTCGGTCACGGGGTGTTCGACCTGAATGCGGGTGTTCATCTCGATGAAAAAAAACTTCCCGTGCTTGTCCAACAAAAACTCGATCGTTCCGGCGTTCACGTAGCGCGCCGCTTTGGCCGCCTCGATCGCCGCCCGGATCATCTCACGGCGCAGGTCCTCGCTCACGGCCGGCGACGGCGACTCTTCCAAGAGCTTCTGGTGGCGACGCTGGATGGAGCAATCCCGCTCGCCGAGGGCGATGATGTGGCCTTTCCGATCTGCGAGGATCTGCACCTCAATGTGCCGAGGATCGACGAAGTACTTCTCCACGTACACCGAATCGTCGCCGAACGCCGTTTTGGCCTCAAGCTGGGCGGTCTGCAGCGCCTTGACGAGTTCGCTTTCCTCGTTGACCACCCGCATCCCCCGCCCGCCCCCGCCCGCCGACGCCTTGACGATCACCGGATAGCCGATGCGGCCGGCCGTTTCGCGCGCTTCCTGCTCATCCTTCACGGCTCCAGGGCTTCCCGGGATCACCGGAACCCCGCGCTTCATCATGAGCTCGCGGGCCTTGGCCTTATCCCCCATCAGGGCGATGCTCTCCGGCGAGGGGCCGATGAACGTCAGCCCGGCGGCCTCACAGGCTTCGGCAAACTGGGCGTTCTCGGCCAGGAAGCCATACCCAGGATGGATGGCCTCGGCGCCGCTGATCTCGGCCGCGCTGAGGATGTTCGGAATGTTGCGATAGCTCAGCGCGCTGTCGGCCGGGCCGATGCACACCCGCTCATCGGCGAGCTGAACCGGCAGCGTGGCGGCGTCGGCTTCGGAATAGGCCACGACCGTCTTGATCCCCATTTCACGACAGGACCGCAGCACGCGGAGCGCGATCTCCCCGCGATTGGCCACCAGGATCTTTTTAAACAGGCCCGCCATACGCCTAAGAGTGTGTCCGAGTCATTGGGTATTGGAGCCTGTTCAGGGATGGCCAGATGCAAGGCGCTCCGGTTGGAAAATCACCATTGGCATTGCTTTGTTCGGTAGGGGCGGGTTTAAAACCCGCCCCTACGATGCGTACGTGAGCACGCAAGGCCGACTGACAACGCAGCAGATGGCCATTGCTTCGCGATGCAGAAACCGCATTCATGGACGGGCTCCTAGGAGGGCTCGATCCGGAAGAGCGCCTCGCCATACTCGACCGGCCGGGCGTTTTCGACGCAGACCTCCGCGACGACCCCGTCCACTTCCGACTCGATTTCGTTCATGAGTTTCATCGCTTCCACGATACAGAGAATCTGACCGCGCCGCACCCGATCACCGACCTCGACGTACGGGGGAGCGCCCGGCGACGCCGTGCGATAAAACGTCCCGACGATGGGCGACCGAATCATCACGCCGCTTTCTTGGGGTAGCTCCCCCTCCGCCTCGCGCCGATCGACCGGCGCTCCCTGGACGGCGTCCGAGCCGACCGTCACGGAGCTCTCAGGATGGGCGAGGCGCGCGGCCGGGCTGGCGCCGCGACAAATGCGAACCCTGACGCCCGAGCGCTCCCATTCCAGTTCCGTGAGCTCGCTGCTCTTGACCAGGTCGATGAGTTCTTTCAGTTCTTTGAGTTCCTTCAGGTTCATGGACCCTTGACCCGTTCGACGTAGGCCTTCGTTCGGGTATCGACTTTGATGATGCTGCCTTGGTCGATGTGGAACGGGACCTTCACCACCGCGCCTGACTCCAACGTCGCTGGCTTCGTTCCGCCCGTGGCGGTGTCGCCCCTAATACCGGGCGCGGTGTCGACGATCTTCAACTCCACGAACAGGGGCAGATTCACTCCCAGCGGCTTCCCCTTACAAAACATGATGTCAACCGGCATATTCTCTTTTAAGAACTGCCAACTCTCGCCCAGTTGGGCTTTCGATAAGAAGAGTTGTTCGTAGGAGTTCACATCCATGAAATGATATTCGTCCCCTTGCACGTACAAATACTGCATCTCCCGTTCTTCGACCTGGGCCTCTTCAAACTTCTCGCCGGATCGAAACGTGCGCTCAAGCACGTTGCCCGTCCGAAGGTTGCGCATCTTGGTCCGCACGAAGGCGCCGCCCTTCCCGGGTTTGACGTGTTGATAGTCGATGATTTCCATCGGCACGCCTTCCAGCTCCAGTTTCAATCCATTGCGAAAATCGCTTGTGGAAATCACGCCCCTGTCTCCTCTGGTAACAACCGCCGGGCATGGAAGCCCAATCAGGCGTTGGGCTGGGGACCCACCTTGCGGCCGCGAAGATACTGGACGGCGGCTTGAAGACCCAACACATAACTGTGAGCGCCGAACCCGCTCACTTGACCGATCGCCACCTGGGCGATGTAGGAGAGGTGGCGAAACGGTTCCCGACGGTGGATGTTCGACAGGTGCACGTCAACGGTGGGAATATCGACCCCCGTGATCGCGTCCCGAATCGCGATACTCGTGTGGGTATACGCCCCCGCGTTGATGACGAGCGCATCATACCGCTCGCGGGACGCCTGGATCCACGTCACCAACTCGGCCTCCGCGTTGGATTGGCGAATGTCGACCTCCACGCCCGCCTCCTTGGCCGTCGCTCGAATCATCTCATCCAGCAACGGCAACGTCAGCGACCCATAGACGTCGGGTTCCCGAATTCCCAACAAATTGAGGTTGGGTCCATGTAACACCAGAATTCGCACCATGAAGGATTCCGCCGCCACGCTCCTGAGGGAGCGTCTACGCGCGATGATCACACCTTGATCGCGCCGACCCTGTTCGGCATGCGCTACAACTCCTTCGCCACCTGCGACGCATTGTAGCGAAGGAAAAACCGCCCTCGTCCGGTGTTTCCGTCACCGGCCAACGCCATGGCGAGAAAATACTCCGGAGTGACCCGGCGAAAGAGCAGGACCCGCGCGTCGCTGGCAATCGAGCATTCTTGGGTCGCCCCTAGCGACAGGCCGCCCGACACCCGGTCCATCTCGCGCCACAGGTTACAGTACTCGGCGGCCAGAGAGTGCAGATCCAGGGTGGGCAACCGCTTGGCTTCATCAACGATGATGCCGTCCATGCCGACGAGCGCCACGCCTTCGGCGTCTTCCACCCCGTCCAAAATTATCTGCAATGACGCTGTTAAGCTCATGTTCGCCGTCTCTCCGCAATTCGGGCAAGCCACGATTCGAGGCGTTCAATCGTGGCTGCGTGCTTGGATCGTTTGACGGAAACCCCGACCAGCGACGATTCCGACTCCAGGGCTTCGGCGGGAATGTCGTCGCGAGGCGACTCGTCCACGCCACCGACGACGCGCCGCACCACTTCACTCTTCAGGGCATCCCCCACAGGACGCTGGGAGGTCAACAGCCGGTCGAGCGTCAGCGCGTTCTCGAGTTTGGCCATTGCATCGGTGTTTCCTGGAAACCGATCCAGCACGCGTCGGTAGATCTCGATCCCCTGCTGATAATGTCCCTGAGCGACGTACAGGTCCGCCAGAGATATCGTGGCGAGGTCGTCCTCCGGGAGGTCCGTATTCGTCTCGCCCTCAACCGGTTCTTCCTCGGTCAGCGTCTCAACGATCGGATCAACATCGACGGCCGTATCGGGCTGCGCGGGTCCTCCCGACACAGGAGCCGGTCCCACCACGGTGGGCTCGGCCTCGAACGAATCAACAACCGTGTCAATAACCGTGGGCTCGACGTCGAACGAATCGATCACCGTCGGCTCGACGACCGTGGGTTCGCTTCCGATCGCTTTGAACTCCGGCGAAGGGGCCTCACCCGCGTTGTTCTCAGTGTGCACCGCCTGCGCGGTTGGTTCGGGGAGTCGCTCGGCCTCGCTCTGAATCTTCAGGATCTCGGGGTCCGAAGGGTGAATGGCCAACGCGGCACCGCACGAGGTCAACGCATTGAGCTTTTCCCCGGCCTTCAGGTAGATGGAGGCCAGCCGCTTGTGGGCCATGATGTTGTCGGGGTTTGCGGTGATGACCTGCTCGAATTCCGCCCGCGCCTCGGCCTCGAGTCCCTTGCTCTGCAAGGCTTTCCCCAGCGCGACACGGGCGCTCAGCAATCCCGGATGACTTTGGATGCCGGCGCGCAACAACGGAATGGCATCGTCCACCAGGCCGATCTTGAGGTACTCTTCGGCCAACGGGTAGAACAGTTTACTCGTGGGGTCCTTCCGAAACTTCTCGGCAAGCTTTTGAAGGTCTGGAGACTGACCAGCTTCCTTATTCGGCAAGAAACCCTCCCTGTCCTCGCCCTTGGAACGCATCGCAACCGCCGAACGGACCCGCCCCGCCGAGCGGGAAGCCGATGGGATAGAGAAAAAGCGTCCTCATCTTAACAAATCCCCTAAGAAAGTCAACCAGATCGGATCGTTGGAGCCTCGGCTATTCGCCCATCGATGAGCGACCGGTTGAAGACTCCCTGCAGCTTGCTGCAGGGAGTCTTCAACGTGTAAGGAGAGGACGTACCATTTTACATTCGCTCGCTAAGCACCTTCACGCACCGCGTGGCCAGGGAGCAGGACCTACTTCGAGGAAGGAGACGAGGGACGTTCCTGGGTGCGGATCGCATGAATGTGGTCGAGGATGCGCTCGGCCAACACCCGTTTGGAAAGCCGAGGAAGAGACACCACGGCTCCGGTTCGGTCGATCATCGTGACTTCGTTGTCGTTCGCCCCAAAACCGATTCCGGGCCGCGACACGTCGTTGGCCACGATCAGGTCGAGCCGTTTCCGGTGGAGCTTCTCGGTCGCACGCTCGACGAGCCGATCGATTTCAGCCGCAAATCCGACGACACACGCCTCGGTGCGGCGAGCCGCGACCTCGCTGAGGATGTCGGGGGTGGGCACCAGCTCGATGGTAAGAGCCGACCCGCTTTTCTTGATCTTGCCGGGGGACGACACCTTGGGACGGTAATCCGCAACGGCTGCAGCCATGAGGAGCACCGTCGTCTTGTCGATCCGGTCCACCACCGCGTGCCGCATCTCCTCAGCCGTTTCGACCGCGACGACGTTGACACCGGCGGGGACGGGCAGATCGGTAGGCCCCGTGATGAGCGTCACCATCGCCCCGCGCGCCCTTGCGGCGTCGGCCAGCGCGTAACCCATCTTTCCCGATGACCGGTTGGTGATCGTCCGTACCGCGTCAATCGCTTCGCGGGTCGGACCCGCGGTGACGACAACATGAACCCCGGCCCACGGACCGGATGACGCCAGACGAGCCTCGACGGCGGCGACAATCGCGTCCTCGGCCGCCAGTCGGCCTGGACCAACCACGCCGGACGCGAGCGGGCCCGATTCCGGCGGGATGATCCCCACCCCGATCCCTCGCAGCGTGTCCAGGTTGCGCTGCACCAGCGGGTGCCCCCACATCACCGCATCCATCGCGGGCGCGAGGAGAATCGGACACCGAGCCGACAGCGCCAGGCTCGAGAGCAAGTCGTCGGCTGCGCCGCGCGCCAACCGGGCGAGGGTGTTGGCCGTCGCCGGCGCGATCAGGAGCAGATCGGCCGATTGGGCCAGCGAGAGGTGGAGGATCTCTTCGCGAGGGTCGAAGAGATCGTCGTAGACGGGCCGGCGCGAGAGGACCTGAAACGTCATGGGAGCGACGAACCGTTTGGCCGCGGCGGTCATCACGACCGTCACCTGCGCCCCGCGTTCAGTCAGCCGCCGAAGGAGACCGACCGCTTTGTAGGCGGCGATGCTACCCGTTACCCCCAACACCACCTGTCGGCCAGTCAGCATCCCCGTCCCTATCGGTGCTACCTCAGGCCGATGGATTCCGCCTGGCGCAACGAGTCGTCGACATACACCGACAGATCCTTCTTGATTTCATTGCTGATCTCTTCCTCGCGTTCAAGGAGGGCGCGCTTGCGTTGCATCTCTTCGCGCACTTTCCTCGCCTCCCGCTGGGCGACTCGCGCGTCTTTCCCGGTCACGTACTGCAGCTCACCTTCCAAAAACTCTTCGACCGCCACCGTCGTGGCCTTGAGGTACTTCGTGTCCTCGCTGGCCCGTGCGCCTTCCATCAATTGCCGCGCGCGCTGCGCCCCGATGATGCACAGCCGGTATCGGGAGTCCAACTGATCGCCTTTCAGCTCGATTGGTAGTTCGATAATCTCCACTCAAAACACCTCCCTATTTTTGATGAAGGTCTCCTCGATCCACGTGAAATTCATCCGTTTCATTCGGATCCGCTCGGCCACGATGACGGCCTGCAGCTCCGACCTCGCCCGCTTTACATCATCGTTGATGATCAGGTACGAGTACTCCCGATAACTCCAAATCTCCTCTCGGGCCTTGCGCAGACGACGATTGATCTCCTCGGGGGAGTCCGACCGTCGCTCCATGAGACGTGCCTTTAATACCTCAAATGACGGGGGAAGGATGTAAATAAAGACGCCTTCCACCTCTTTCTTCTTGAGCTGCATCGCGCCTTGGGCATCGATATCGAGAATCAGGTCCACCCCTTGCTCGCTGTGGAGGAGCAACTGATCCCAGGACGTCCCATACAGGTGGCCATGGACTTCGGCCCATTCGATGAACTCCCCTCGCTCCGCCTTCTTGCGAAAGCCGCCTTCATCGAGAAAATAATAATCACGCCCATCCACCTCGGCCGGCCGCGGCTTGCGCGTCGTGTACGACACGGAATGTCGCAACCCCGGAACCTGAGTCACGACCTCCCGGCACAGCGTAGTCTTGCCCGCCCCCGATGGCGCGGAGACCACAAACAGGAGGCCTTTCCCTTGCCTGGGGCTCTCGGCTCCGGTCGTCATTCCCCTCCCCCCGCGGCCTCACCGTTGAAGCTCCCTGCAGCAAGCTGCAGGGAATCTTCGAAGTGCAATGAAGTGAAGAAGCACGGTTTCCATGTTGCTCGCTTACCCCGCAGCAAGCTGCGGGGTAAGCGAGCAATCCACTTTCATGGGCATGCCGGACCGTCCGTGCGGAACGGTTCCCCCACCTCCGACAGGTCCGTCCACACACTCATTCCACGTTCTGGACCTGCTCGCGCAATTTCTCAAGGTCGCTCTTCATCGCCACGACGGCAAGGGCCACCTCGGCGTCGTTGGCTTTGGAGCCGATCGTGTTCATCTCGCGATTCATCTCCTGAAACAAGAAATCCAGGGCGCGGCCCACGGCCCCCCCGGTGTTCAACATCGTCTCGCACTGTGTCACGTGGCTTCGCAGGCGCGTCACTTCCTCGGTGTAATCGCATCGTTCGGCCTGAAGCGCCACTTCCTGCGCCAACCGTGCCGGATCGACGTCGATCCCGTTCGCCAACACCCGAACCCGATTGCGGAGCCGCGAGGCGTAGTCTTCGACAATCAGCGGGGCTCGGCGCGCGACGTCGTCGACCCTCGACGCGATCTCACGTACGCGATGCACCAAATCGTGGGCAATCGCCTCCCCCTCTTGGCGACGCATCGCGTCCAGCTCATCGAGCGCTCGCGCAATCAGCCTCTCCACATGATCGGCCAGTTCGGTGCTCTCGGTTTCCCGCTCAACAAACGTCAGGACGTCGCGGAATGTCGCCACCATGTGAACGGTAATCTCGCCCGCTAACCCAAACTGTTGTTGGAGCGTTTTGAGAGCATCATAGTACTGACGAGCCAATTCGGTATCGAGCGCAAGGGTCCTCGCCTGGTGCTCCCCACCCGCGGCGACAACCAGATCGAGACGTCCGCGGGCCACCCGGCGCTGGATCGCCTTCCGAAAACGCGCTTCGGATCCTGCGAGCGATTTCGGGACGCGCGCGGCCACCTCGCAGAACCGATGATTGACCGACCGGATTTCGACCGCCACCATGAGATCGCCAAGCGGCGCCTCAGCTTTCCCGTATCCGGTCATGCTGATAATCATTGGGCGCTGGGCCGAGTGAAGCGGGATTATAGCGGGTCGGGGTAGGCAAGTCAACGAAGCGACCGGTCGACGCGAGCCCGAGCGACCACGGCCTCGAAGAGGAAATGATAGACCTCCGCGTGTCGTTTGGCCTCCCACAGATCGTCACCCCAGATATAGGCCCCGTGGTCCTTGACCAGCACACACGCGGACTTCCCGAACTCCGGTCGATCGAGCGCGTCGAGAATCCGATCCACCAGTTCGGGCTCGCGGGCAGTGTTCTCGATCACCGGAATGGCATGGTGATCCGCGTTCGCGCAGTCCCGGATTCCCTTGAGCATTTCGAGATCCCGGATCACGATGCGATCCGTGCCCTCGGCCAGATCGGCGGCCAACACGGCGGAAAGCCCATGGCTGTGCATGACGGAACCCGCCTTGCGCCGCTTCACCACCGCGCAGAACACCGCACCGCATTCGGTCAGGCGCAACGTCGGGGTCGTTGGGGGACGCACCACCCGGCCCTCTCGATCAACGACAAACAGATCGCCAGGGCAGACGCGTTCCTTGTGAACACCGGTGGGCGCCATCAACAACGTCCGGTCGTCCATCTCGGCGCAGACCCCTCCGCCGGTTCCCGCCACCCATCCCTTGTCATAAAAGAGGAGGAGAAACTCGCAGATCAGTCTGCGACGCTCGGATTCCACGTCGTCCGAACCCCCACTCACCCTCGCTTCTCCAGTCGAGTCCGCGATGCCGCACGGCGGCCGATGCCCGAGGCCCGCGGCTCGATCGCGCGTCGGAGCTCGACCGGCGCCACGGCACGTTTCTCTTGAGCATCGCACAACGCGTAGAGCGCACATTGCTCGCAGCGCGGACGGCGGGCGACGCAGACATAGCGCCCGTGCAGGAGGAGGTGGTGCGATCCCGTGGTCCAACGCGCCCGGGGAATGGCATCCTGCAGGTCCAATTCGATCCGGACGGGATCGGCCGACCTCGTCAGGCCCAACCGCCGGGCCACGCGCGAGACATGGGTGTCGACGACGATCGCTGGCTGGCCAAAGGCGTTGCCCAAGAGGACGTTGGCGGTTTTTCGACCCACCCCCGGGAGCGTCACCAACTCCTCCAGCGTCCGCGGGACCTGACCGCCGAATCGCTCCACCACCGCTCGCCCGCAGGCGATGAGGTGCCGGGCTTTGGCGCGAAAAAACCCAGTCGGTCTGATCAAGCGTTCCAGTACGTCACGGTCGGCAGACGCAAAATCCACGGGGGTACGGTACACCGCGAAGAGAGGCGGCGTGACCCGATTGACACGATCGTCGGTGCACTGGGCGGAAAGGATCGTCGCCACCAGGAGTTCCCAGGGCCCTGAGGCACCCAACTCGATCGCCCGGCCGTGGAACGCCCGGTCAAGTTCCGCGAGGATCCGCGTCATCCGTCGCCGTTGGGTGGCTCGCGCCGCAGCATCCGAAACCGTGAGGGTGGAACGCGTCACAAGCCGTCATTATAAGCAGCCGCAGAACGAAGATCAATCCCGCGACGGCAGGGACTCGGGGGAGTCGACGGCGCCTGCAGAAACCTCGCAGGCCGTTTCCTGCGGGATGTCCTCAAAACCGAAGCGTCGATCGAATTCCTGGAGTAGGGGCGCCAGCGAAGCCGCGTCAAGCGCCGAAACCGCCACCCCACCATGCCGAGCGAGCAAGGCCCGGGTGACGTCGGGGTCCGTGCGGTCGGTTTTGTTGAACACAAACACGGTGGGAATCGTCCCCAGGCCAAGATCATCGACGATCTGTTCCACCGACTCGATGTGCCGCTCGACCTGTGAGTGCGACGCATCCACCACGTGGAGCAAGAGGTCGGCGTCCCGCAGCTCGTCCAGCGTCGGGCGAAAGGCGCCCAGCAAATCTTTAGGAAGCGCCCGGATGAATCCCACAGTATCCGTAATCAGGATCTCCCGCTCGCGAGGCGTCCGGAGGCGCCGGCTGGTCGTATCCAGGGTGGCGAACAACTGATCCGCCGTGGCCACCCGACTGTCGGTTAAGGTGTTCAGCAGCGTCGACTTCCCTGCGTTGGTATACCCCACAATCGACACGATGGGAATGCGGTTGGACGTCCGCCGGGCGCGCCGCTGCGCTCTGGCCCGACTCAGCCCCGTCAATTCGCGCTCCAGGTGCGCGATCTTATCCCGCACCCGACGCCGATCAACCTCCAACCGCGTCTCGCCGGGCCCCCGCCCGCCGATCCCTCCTGTCAAGCGGGACAGGGCGGTACTGCGATCCGCCAGTCGCGGCAACCGATATTTGAGCTGGGCCAGCTCGACTTGGACCGTGCCATCGCGGCTCTGCGCCCGACGGGCAAAGATGTCGAGAATGAGTTGCGTCCGATCGATCACGCGCATCTCGGTGACTTCCCCGATCGCTTTCACCTGCAAGGGGGTGAGGTCTTGGTCGAAGACCAAGAGGTCGGCGCCGTGCTGCAACGCCTTGATCACCACCTCGCGCAACTTCCCCTGTCCCAGGAGGTACCGAGGATGGATGGCGTGCGGACGCTGCATCACGGTGTCGAGCACCACCAGGTCGGCTGACCGCGCCAACGCGCGCAGTTCCTCGAAGGAGTCTTCCTGGATCGCCCGTGGTTGGGTCGAAACGCTCACCAGAATCGCGCGCGCTCGCCCATCGCGCACGTCGTACGAACTGTCGGCTTTGGCGAGCTGCGCGTCCAAGCCGGCCAAGAACGCGCGAAGATCGCACTCGAGACGATGCACGGGAACCGAGGGATGGACCTCATAGACGCGGCCGTCGGGATTGGGCGGCACAAGGTGGGCCCACGAACAGCGAGCCGGCAAGCCCCCTTCCTGAATCGACAGCGCCAGAATCGCGTCCAAGCGCAAGAGCGCCAGGTCCGCGAGGTCGTCCTGGGTCAGGGCGTCGTCCCCCAGATGGGTATGAACCAGGCGGAGTCCGCGCAAGCGTTTTCGCCCCAGCTTCCAATGAGGAAGGTCTGGCACGACCACCTCGCGTTCCGTGCCCACCATGACGGCCTCGATCGTGCCCGCACGGCTGAGCAACACCCCGAGCTGGCGGCCAATTTCGCCGGAGAGCTCGGTGAGGGCCCTCGCCAATTCCGGGCTGACGAGCAGATCCGGCGGCACTCGGCGACGCGCGAGGCCGGCTATCCGCTTCCGCTGGGCCGGTTTGAGACCAGTTAAACTACCTGAGACTGCGGGAATCGATCCCTCCCCTCGTATTGTGTCGCTCTCCTTTTATAATACGAGAGCCAAAGCCGGGAGAGCAAGATCGCACGCTGATCGATCGTCAGGCCGCTGTGGCGCCCTTCCCCGCGGCATTCACCTTGAATTCAACGACCGTCGTTCCCAGGCGAATCTGGTCGCCGTCGTGGAGGACGTGTTCCCGAACGAGGTGGCCATTGAGCACCGTTCCGTTGGCACTTTGCAGATCCTTGAGAATCGGCACCCCGTCATACACTTCAATCGCGCAGTGTTCCCGCGACGCCTCGGGATCGTGCACCCGAATGTCACATCGTCCGCGCCCGATGACCAGTCGAGCCTTCTTGATCGGATGGTGCCGCGGGGGCTTTCCTTGTTCGGTCACGATCAGCCCGAGCGCACTCCCCGTCAAGCCAGGCCGGTTGGTCGAGCGAAGACGCTGGACGTCGGTGATCCCGGTGTCGCGAAGTTCTCCGTCCGAAGGAAAGAGCATCGTCCTGATCGGGGCGTCTTCGCCTTGGGCCGTCGCTTCCGGCGAGAGCGTGGTCGGCACGATCGCTTCCACTCGGCCCCGAGGCCGATTGACGTGCTCACAACATGGGCACGACGCGTTTGCCCCAAGTTCGTCCGGCACCTCGTAATTGGTATGACAGGCGTCGCACGTCATCTTCATGGTTGCTCCTTTTTTAGCGACTCATGTCCGCCTGATGGGCCCCATCAAGCGGACCGTTCACCGCGCGCCCGTCCCTCGGTTCCGGAATCGGTTCGCCGGGCCGCTTCAGGGGCGCGCGAGCCGGGGGTGGCGGGCCGCTCGGCCTCGCCCCGATTCCGGTCCGTAAAAACAATCGCGCACGCGATGCCAGATCCCCTTCAGGCTGAAGCCCCACGGCTTTCGAGAGTTCTTCGCGCGCTAACGAGGCCAACCCACTCTGAGCGTAGAGAAACCCTAAGTCAAAATGCAGCGCCGCCGAGCGCGGAAATTGATGCGACGCTTCCGAAAACACCCTGAACGCCCGTTCCTCGTCCTTTCGTTCCAAGTAAACGGTCCCCAAAAGGTGATACGCCAGCGGGGAATTGGGCTCTCGCTCGATCGCCGACCGCAACACGTCTTCCACCGCGTCCAGACGTCCTTCGGCGTACAGCCTCTGTGCCTGTCGCAACAGCCGCTTGCCTTCATCGTGACCCGTGAGATTCTGGTGGGTTTCGACGGCAGCGATCGGCGAACCCGCCCCCAGCGGAGGCTCGATCGAAGCGGTGGGAGCCTCGATCAGATCCTCAGACCGCCTATCGGTGGGCGGTTCAGGCGCCGAGACCGCGAGCGATCCCAGTGCCGGGTCACCCCCTTCGACGTTCGCTGATGGGTTGGGCAGCGCAGGCGACAGCGTGTGACTCGGCGCGGCAGAGGCGGGGGACGGAACCAGCCGATGCAATCCCAGCCCTTCAAGTCCTCCTTCGATGCGCTGTCCCAGACGGCTCACCTCGGCGGGCTGGGACCGCATCCACCGCAGGGCGGCTGGGGTCGAAACCACCGTTAAACTTCCCAGCAGAAAGAGCATCAACGCACCGAGCGCGGCCGTTCGAAATCCATGGCGCTGAGGAACGGGTGATGGACGCGAGGATGGTCTCGCCGTCACCGGACATGCCGGCTCCGAACGGCGCGCGGGCGATGTCGCAGACCGGAGCCCCTTCGTGTCGGCGTGGACGGTCTCGTGGTGCGCCGATTGGAACCGTTCGGCATCTACTCGCATCTCGTCCACAAAGACCGTCCCCAGATACTGCGCGAGGTGGAGGCTACTGAAGCCCTGGCCTCGATCCGTCATGATCCGCTCCAACGCCGCCTGAAACTCCGACGCGGTTTGATAGCGCTGCTCGGGTTCTCGGGCCAAGGCTTTCAAGACGACCGCTTCCAGGGCCTCCGGGATTGTCGCATCGAACCGTCGAGGTGGTTCAATTTGTGCCGTCCGAACTTGCTCCAGGGTGCTCAGATCGCTATCGCCCTTGAACAACCGCCGACCGGTCAGCAATTCGTACAGGACGATCCCCAGCGAGAACACGTCGGAACGGCGGTCAATCGACCGCCCACAGGCCTGTTCGGGAGACATGTAGGCGAGCTTTCCCTTGAGGATCCCGGTCCGGGTTTCTTGGCCGGTCCCCGCCGCTTTGGCAATACCGAAATCGACGAGTTTGACCTCACCCTCGTACGACACCAAGATATTCTGCGGGCTCACATCGCGGTGGACGATGTTGAGGTCGCGGCCGCTCAGATCTTTCTTTCGATGGGCATAATCCAGACCGGACGCCACTTGGCTCACGATCAACAACGCGTCATCCACCGGAAGCCGCCCACCTTGCGCGCGGATCTTCCCGACGAGCGATCGCACGTCCTTCCCCATCACATATTCCATGGCGATGTAATACGCGCCGTCGACGTGCCCGAGATCGAACATTTGGACGATATGCTGGTGAGTTAACAGGGCCGCGAGTTTGGCCTCGTTGACGAACATCGACACGAACTCGGGATCCTGCGTCAGATGAGGAAGAATCTTCTTGATCGCGAGGAGTTTTTCAAAACCTTTGAGCCCCGACTGCTTGGCCAGAAACAACTCGGCCATCCCCCCCGTCCCCAATTGATGAACGAGGAGGTATTTCCCAAAATGCGCTGGAATATCCATAGGATGCGTCCCCGTGAAAGGTAGCATCCGCTGGGAGGGGTGTCAAAGTTGGGGGAAAACAGCTGCAATCAGTCGTTGAGTCGTGGAAAGCAGCGGCGAGCGTTGTCGGAAGTTCGGCGAGCCACAACCTCGACCGGCAGGCCGCGCAGCTCGGCAACCTTGTTGGCGACGAGCGCGACGTGGGCTGGTTCGTTCCTCGAGCCGCGGTGGGGCACGGGCGCCAGGTATGGGCAGTCGGTCTCGATCAGCAGGTGGTCCAAATCGATCTTGCGGGCCACGTCTTGGAGACCAAAAGACTTCGGAAAGGTCACGATCCCGGAGAACGAGACGAAGAAACCCCTCGCGATGGCCTTCTCCGCCTGGACGAAATCACCGGTAAAACAGTGGAAGACCCCGCCCGTATGCGATTGGCGATCAAGGATTTCGAAGGTGTCATCCCATGCATCGCGCGTATGAATGACGAGGGGAAGGCCGTGGCGCTCGGCTAATCCGATCTGTTCGCGAAAACGCGCTTGTTGGATCGCCTTGGGCGAATGCAGATAATAATAGTCGAGGCCGATTTCACCGTACGCCACCACCCGCGGGGCACGCGCGAGTCGGTCCAGCGCGTCGTACACCGGGGCATCCAGCGTGATCGCCTCGTGTGGATGAACGCCTACCGCGGCGTAGACTCCATCGAAGCGTTGAGCGGTTTCAACCGCCAACTGACTGGTCGTCAGGTCAGTGCCAATTGCCACACAGACCTCGACCCCGGCCAACCTCGCCCGATCGAGGACGCTTTCGCGATCAGGGTCGTACTCAGAACCATGGATGTGCGTGTGGGTATCGATAAACACGGGGAAGGCGGAAAATCAGAAAGTCGTCAGGAGCAACAAATCTCGCAGCCTCGGCGCGGGACCGAGCGCCTACGTTGCGCAGCCCGCTTTGCGGGGTATGGTGGAGCTGAGGGGGATCGAACCCCTGACCTTCAGACTGCCAGTCTGACGCGCTCCCAACTGCGCTACAGCCCCATCGGCGCGGAGCATATCGAGTCGGTGCGGTGATGTCAAGGGACGCCGCGGAAGGCTTGTCCTCTCCCCGATCAGGGAGTTATTTCAGCGGGAACCTCCCCGGAGAGGGGCTCCAGTCGGTCACCGATTTGAATGGGCTCACTGCTTCGTGTAATCAAAACCGCCGACGAAGCCGGTTCGACCCTGAGCACGCGGGCTTCTCCGATTTTCCGCGGAGGTCCCCCACGGCGACCGCTCTTTCCTTCACGAATAATAGAGAGGAGATGTCCGGGCTCCACTGCGTCGTCCCGCCCCAGATCTGTGTAGACGGTCTGAAATGCGGCGGTGAGGACCACCTCGTCCGGCACCGCGACGATGTATCCGTGATCAGGAGTGCGGGATCGGTCGGATGAATCCGTCTCTGCGGACGCTTCAGACGAAACCACCAGGTCGCCGGATGTCACGAAATCGGTCGAGTGGATGATTCGACCGCTCCAGAATCGGCCGAACGCCTCTTCGAGCCTGACCGTGCCAATGACCTTGGTGAATCGCCCTAAGTTGCGACCGGTCTTCGGATGTTTGACTCGCTGAGCGGACCGGACGAGAGCAAACGTTTGATTGGGTGTCAGATCGATGGACGAATCGATGCGGAGCGAGATCACATCGCCCTCGGCAAGCAGCACTTGCCCCGCCGGACTTCCTATCACCTTCCCAATCGGATCAAGGTCGCGCCGAATTGCGTCAGCCAGCCCGGTGCGCTCCGTGACATCGACGGTGGAGGATGTCACCGGTTTCTCTTCATGACCCGGAACCTCCATATCGCCAGACGCCACCTCATCACCCTGGGAATTCTGGTCGGTGGGCTCGTCCTCTTCAGGCGTCACCGGTTCGGCCAGCCCCCCCGTATCGCCAGACGCCACCTCGCTACTCTGGGGATTCTGGTCGCTGGGTTCGCCCTCTTCAGGCGTCACGGGCTCCGAAGAAACCACGTCCTGCTGCGGAGAGTCGGCGACGAGCAGAGTATCTGGCGGGGCGATCTCTCCCTCGGCGCCGAGGACATCGGCCATTCCGAGGTGACATACGATCCCTACGGCAAACATCGTGGTCACAACGTGTGTGATCTTCATGGGTTTGGTTTCCTCGTCAAGGTGGCGACATGTCAAACATAGCAAACCACCACACCGCGTCAAGAATACTCGAGAGAAGAAACCCGGGGAAAACGATCCTTGGAGGACAAAGAGAGATGAGGAAGAATTGGTGCCGAAGGGGGGATTTGAACCCCCACGGGCGTGAGCCCACTAGACCCTGAACCTAGCGTGTCTGCCAGTTCCACCACTTCGGCCCGAGGCGCATCGTAACAAAGGGCTTCCGATCGTGTCAATTGTTTGTGTGTTTGTGGCGTCCGAATCTCGACCGGCCACCACGAGCGGCCTGCTATGGGATGACGTTGAGCGAAGCTGGGGGCTGAAACTCGAGGCTCTCGACGACTCCCAGATGTTCTTTGACAATGTCGGTGAAGATCTTGATCTGTTGATCCCGGTCGGCGATATTCAACACGTCAATCGATTGTTCCTTGGCCAACCACGGTCCCTTGTCGTTCCAGGTCAGTTCCGTATACCCCTTCGCCTTGAGTCCCTCCCGCATGGTTTGCCAGTCTCCATCGACAAGGACCTGAAAGCGAGTCCGCATAAATGTCGCAGAGGCAAAGGACACACCGTACCAACACTTATGCTCTTTGAACTTAAAATGCCACCCGCGGAAGTGCTTCCAATCTTGGCTCCGCAGGATCGAGATCTTAAAATCGATCGCCAAGTTGGTGAAGATCATACTGAGGAGACGGCCGAGGTTGAGGGAAAGCTGCTCGTAACGCTTCACCAACTCGAGATCATCGCCGGAAAAAACGGAAAAGGGTTCCATCAACGCTCCTTCAGGGATCTGATCGACGGGCTGACTGTACCACAGGCGATTCAGGCAAACAAGCGCCGTAACGCAGGATTCAAGTTCGTGGAAGGCGCACGCACCGCGCAGCGGAGCAATGACCGCTGGAGGCACCCCAGTTGTCGCCTTCTAACATTGCGACGCGGTACTCGTGACCGTCCACGTGGCGGACGCCACGCCGATCGAGGCTTCGACCGACCCCGTTGTCGTCACATCTTCCGTCGAATTGCAGGCAGGGACAGACCACCGCGCGTAAATATCGGTCGGTGAGAGCCCCCGGTCATCCGTGGTGGTTTCGAACAATGTCGCGTCCGTTGAGGTAAGAGCGGTACCGGCTCGATCGCTGAGGGCAAATACCGCCCCACCCGCAAAGAACCGAACCTTCACCCCTGGCGCTGGATTCCCTTTCGAGTCGGAAATCTGGAACTCGAGCGGAGCCGCCGTCCCATCGGCCCCCCCCCCGCTGTTCGTGTAGGTGACGGTGAGATTCCCCGGGGCCACAATCGTCGTCCCATCCGCCGCCGTGTCATCACCGCAACCGGTCAGGGATACAATCGCGAGCAAAAGGCACACGGTAACACGCAGCATCATCCCCATCATCTTCACTCCTGACCTCCTTTGCTCACCCTCAGGGTGCCGTCCTTACGTCGAATGATTCGGCGACGCCCCGGCACGGTGCCGCTCGGTAAGTATACCGTTCAGCCCCTTCTTGGCAACGGTCGCACTCCTCCACGTGGCAAGAATTCGCTCAGAGGCCACCGGCTCGACTTTCACTCGCCCGAAGCCTTGCGGGAGGACAAAGTGGATGCGCCCCTGCCTGACTTTCTTATCGAGGGACATGCTCCGGATCGCTCGCGACGGCGGAATGGGCGGCAACGCCCAGGGCAGACCGAGCCGCTCCAACAACCCGCGCTGGCGGCGTACCAGGTTGCCATCACATATACCAAGGTCCTGGGCCAGTCGCGCGGCGAAATCCATCCCGATGGCCACGGCCTCTCCGTGCCGGTATTTCGAGTACCCGGTGCACGTTTCCACGACGTGTCCCGCCGTATGTCCGTAATTGAGGATTTTCCGCAAACCCGCTTCGCGCTCATCCTGTTTGACGATGTCCGCTTTGATGACAACCGACCGACGCACCACTTCGGTCAAGACATCCGGGACTCCAGCCAAGATGGCTTCGGCATGATCTTCGACGTACGATAAAAATGACGCGTCCGCAATCACACCGTATTTGACGACTTCGGCCAGGCCGGCAACCAACTCTCGCCGCGGCAAGGTGGACAAGGTCGAGACGTCGGAGTACACCAGAATCGGATGGTGAAACGCTCCGATCAGATTCTTGCCCTGGGGATGATCGACACCGGTCTTTCCCCCAACACTCGAATCGACCTGCGCCACGACCGTCGTCGGCACTTGCAAGTACGCCACCCCACGAAGATAGGTCGCCGCGACGAATCCCGCCACGTCGCCGATCACCCCACCCCCGAGCGCCAGAATCGTATCCCCTCGCTCGAATCGCCGCCCAACCAATTCATCATAGACACGGCTCGCCGAGCGTAACGTCTTATATCGTTCGCCGTCAGGAATCGTGATCAGAAAAGATTGGAAGCCAGCGGCGCGCAGATTGCGCATGACGGATCCGGCATAGAGCGCACCGACGCGGGGATTGGTGATCACCCCCACCCTCCCACTGCGCCCCAACGAGGCGAGCCGTTCCCCCAGCCGAGGAAGCGTCTCCCACCCGATTTCGACATCATATTTAACCTGACCCACTGTCACAGACACGGCGGTCGGCGAGGGGTGGAGGCGGCGAAGAATGACGGCCACGACTTCGTTCGCAGTCCGATCGGACGTTTCGACGTGCAGAAGCGCCTCGCGATAGTAGGCGTCCCGTTCACGAAGCAATTTCGCAATGGCCTGGGATCGGTCCCCGTGACCGAGCAGAGGACGGTTCGTCGCACGATCGAGGCGCGCCGCCGCGACATCCGGCCGCGCCTTGATCCAAATCGTGAGTCCCGCGCGATGCAACCGAGCTCGATTGACGGGGTCCAGGATCGCGCCGCCGCCGGTCGAGATCACTTGACGAGCCCCCTTGACCGTGCGGGAGATCACGCGGCGTTCCAGGGCGCGAAACTGTGGTTCTCCTCCAGTGCGGAAAATCTCGGTGATCGACCGATGGGCTGCTCGTTCGACCAGATCGTCGGTATCGACGAACTTCAGGCCGAGCTCCTCCGCCAGGCGACGGCCGATCGTTGTCTTGCCCGCGCCCATCGACCCCACGAGGATGACATTATTCCCAGATCCAGCCACCCAGGACACTCCTAGAGTCTTTTCACAATGGAGGGCGTAATGAAGATGAGCAGCTCACGGTTCTGATCGCTCACGCTCTGCCGTTTGAAGAGCCATCCCAGACCGGGAATCTTGGCCAACCACGGAACGCCGGTTTCGGTTTCAGAGTTCGTGGTTTCGAAGATCCCCCCGATGACCGTGGTCTCTCCGTCCTGGACCATCACTTCGGTGGCCGCCTCACGCTTGCTGATGCTGGGGGCCCCAAGACGAGACCTGAAATCTCCGATCGCATTTTTGGTCGCCTTGATCTTCATGATGACGCTGCCATTCGGCGTGATGTGCGGCGTGACGGTCAGGTTCAGCGTGGCGTCGACAAACTGCGTCTGCGTTCCTTTGTCAGACACCGTCTCGAACGGAACGGAGTCCCCTTGCTGAATCACCGCCTCTCGGTTATCCAAGGTCACAATCCTTGGGCTGGAGATGATCTTGGTCTCACCGGACGCCTCGCCAGCCGACAATCGAAGATCGAGGTTGAAGGGGTTGGTTCCTGTGAGGTGCCCCAGCGTGAATCCCACGTTGCCGACCGGACCGGCGCCGCCGCTCGCGGGAAGATTGATGGCAAAATTCGGAATTTGCCCCGCAAACCCATCGGAGGACGAGGGCCCGGCGTTCAACGTCAACTGGTTCCCCCCAAACGTATCCTTGGCGGAGAGCCCCCATTGGATCCCCAGATCACGCGCGAAATTGGTGTTGGCTTGTACGATCCGAGTCTCGATGAGAACCTGCGGAGTCGGAAGGTCGAGCAATTTGATCAACTGCTGAATATCGGCGATGTTTTGCGGAACATCCTTTGCGATCAGGCTATTCGTCGCGTCGTTGACAGTCAGTTCGCCGCGTGAACTCAAGTTCTTCTTCAGCGTCGTCGACAGATCGGTGGCTTTCGCGTAGTTGATCGGAATGATCAGGGTCTTGAGATCTTCGGCTTTGACCTGAGCCTCCTTGGCCTTCGCCGCTTCGTCTTGTTGCTTGGCAATATTCGCGTTGGTGTCAATCCGGATGATGTTCCCCTCGCGGACCTGACCCAGCCCTTTGGACTTGAGAATAATATCGAGAGACTGATCCCACGGCACGTTAAATAACTTCAACGTTACCTTGCCCTTGACCTCTTCACCGACCACCATATTTAAACCGCTGACATCGGCGATGAGGCGCAAGACATTACTCACCTCGGCATCTTGAAAATCGAGCGAGATTTTCTGGCCCGAATAGCCGTTGGCGCCCAGCGTCTTCGCCCCGGTGGCATCGGAAGACGATGTCACCGCGGGCGGCGCCTCGACCGGCGGCTGAATCACAGGGGCCGGTGCGGCCTTTGGTTCCGCTTCGTCAGCCGGAGGATTGACCGGCGCGGAAGGCACCTGGGGTTCAGCCTGTCCCGTCGCTTGGGGAGCGGGTACGGAAGGCGCCTGGGATTCAGGAGACTCCGTTGCTTTGGGCGCGGAGGGCGCCTGGAGTCCCGATCGCGTCAGCCTCACCATGAGGGCATTGCCGCTTTCTTCGACGCTGTGCTCCACAGCTCGCTTGAGGTCGAGGACCACTCGGACCTTCATTGGATCTCGATGCTGACCGATTCGGGCTTGGCTGACGAGCGTGTTGGTATCCGCTTTGATGACCGCGGATTTCAACGCGCTACGCATATCCGGAAGGTCCACAACCAGCCGATTTTTGCCGACTGAGAAGATTCTCGGCTGGACGATCGGGCCATCGGCTTCGATTCGCACATCCACAAACGTCCGTTGCGGGACGATCTGGACCGCGGTAATCCGGGGCTGGGACGTCGCAGGCGTTGGCGCGCTCTGGACCGGCGGCATCGGCTCGGAGGGAGCCACTTCCTTGGCTGCCGGCGGTTCGGCCACCGCTTCAACAGGCCTTGATTTCGCAAAATCGATCGTCAGGAGGGTTCCATCTTCTTCATGATGAATCAGATAGTCGGCCGCACGGGACAACATGAAGTTGAGTCGCGACGTTCCTCCCGCATCGCCGGCCTGCTCCGGAACGATTTCTTTGACCGGATCGAGTCCCACATCGCGCGGAACGGCCAGCACACCCAGGTCGGCCCCCGAGAGATCGATGATGAGCTCAAGCGGTTCTTCAAGTTTGAACGCCGTGTAATTTAACGGGCCGTTTCCCTTGAGCGCGATCCGCGTGGTTTCAGGCAGATCGGTCACGATCACGTCGGTGATCGCGACCCTGGTCGTGGGCTCCGCGTCCGGCGACTTGATCTCGGCCGACTGCGATGCGCAGCCAACCAACACGACGGCGCCCAAGATTCTCAGGAACACCTTCGGCTTCATTCCAGGCCCTCCTCGCGGGTCCGCAGATCCAGGACGATTTCCCGCATCCTGGTCTCCCCGAAGAAATCGACGTACCGTTCCAACACGGTGAGGTCTTTCGCCGTGATCCGCTTCACCACACCATGGTTCGGTCCCACGCGCGTCCCCACTCTCACCGCATACCCTTTTCCGTCAGGCATCTCGATCATCCCGTAGGTTCCCAGGCTCCCCCACACCACCGCCACGAATTTCAGTTCCGACACCTCGCGCCGCTGCAGCGGCGGAAGAAATTCCACGTTCCGCTTCCCACCCGTCACGATGAGCGACCGAAATGGGTCCCGTCGGCCCGCCGGGTTATACGTATAGGTCTCAGGCTCAGCGGTCGTGGGCAACTGAGCGGCAGCCGCCGCGACTGGTACCGCGGGCGCTGCAGGCACTGCCGGCGCTGCCTGAACCGCCGGACGGGCAGGAACTGGAGTCGCGGGCGGCGCGGGAGGAGAATCCCCGCACCCACCTGCAAGCAGCACGCTCCCGATGGCGGCGATGCAGCCGGCCATGCCGACGGGGAATCGATCTCGGCGGCTACGCGTTCTAGGCACCCGTACCTCCCTTGGCACCCTTGGCTTCCGGTGTTGCCGGCATGGCGGTCCCGGGGGGCACCTGCGAACCACCTTCCGCCGTTGCAAACGCCGTGGCTCGAAATGTCGTCTGGATCATCAAGCGGTTCTTCTCGACTTTGGCGCCCGACATTTTCAGCGCCGAAACGTTGACGATTCGGGGGAGCTTCCCAATCCTATCGAAGAACGCGGCAACGGCGTGGTAGCCGCCCGCGACTTCCACCTCCACGGGAATCTCTGTATACAAACCAGAGGACGCCGGGCGCCGGTCGGTGGGCTTCCAGAGCTTGAAGTCCAGACCGGTCTTGGTGCCCAGATCGGACACCTGTTTAAGAAGACTCGCCACCTCCGATTCCGGCGGGAGCTGTTCTTTCAACACCGCCAATTGTCGCGCCAGTTCGGCATTCTCGCGCTTCAATTCCTCGAAACGGCGCGCTTTGGCTTGGTTCACGTTGATCTGATTGTTGATCTCAGCGACTTTCTGTTCAAGCGCGGCGATTTCGGCATTCTTGGGAATATAGACAAACCAGACGAACGCTCCCGAGGCGGCGATCACCAAGATCGCGACCATCAAGGCCTTCTGATAGGCCGGCAGGGCTTTGATCGAATCGAGTTTGAGGTCGAGGGCCATGGTCTCAGAGCACCATTGTGCACTTCAGTTTGAAGTTGTACACAGGAATCCCTCCTTCGGCGGTCTGCCGGGATTCGATCAACTGGATCTCGGATATGTACCGTGAGGTTTTCAGGTTATTGATGAAATCCACGATCTCGGCATTCGTCACGGCCTTTCCTTCGAGATCGATTTTCCCGCCCTGTTCGGTCAGCGAAGTGAGCCAGACGCGATCGGGCAGACTGCGGCTAATCTCCTCCAACAGATGAACGGGGCCGCTTTGGTTCTTCCGTAACTGCTCAATGATGCCGATTTTCTCCTCAAAGTTTTTCTTGTTCTTTTCGTAATCCTCCACTTCCTTGACTTTAACTTTAAGCGCCGCCAAGTCCTTCTCCAGCGTGACGGTTTGCGTCGTCATGGCTTGAACCCGGTCCGACAAGTACCACCACACATACCCCATGCCCACCACCAGGAGGAGAACCACTCCGAATACCGCCACCGTCTGATACGGAACCTCAGTGGACTTATGCGCGCGTTTGGGACGGCCTCCGCCGAGGAGATTGATCTTGATCATCGATCGTCCGGCCTCCGGATGGCGAGACCAACCACAACGGCAGCCTGAGGACCGACCGCCTTCAGCAAGTCAGGATCGACCAGCTTACTATTGACCTGAATCTTGCGAAACGGATCGATCACGTCGACAGGGACCCCCAATCGTTCGTTCATAAACGACACTAACCCCGGAACCTTCGCCGTCCCTCCGCCCAGCAGCACGCGATCAATGGTCTCCTGCGTGGAGGTCGAACGGAAATAATCAAACGACCGGCCGATCTCCGCGACCAGCTCAGTGTTCATCGTCGCGATGATTCCGTCAAGGGCCTCGGAGCTCACGCCGGCGACGCTTCCCCCCCGCTTGGCCTGTTCGGCAACCTCGTAACTCACGTTGAGGTCGCGCTGGATCATTTCAGTATAGCGGTTCCCCCCGGCCGAGATATCGCGGGTAAAGGAGAAATTCCCTCCCTTGATGATGTGGATATTCATCACGCTGGCCCCGATGTTCACCAGTGCGATGACCTCGGAGGGCGACACGTCGTACCCCATCCCGTACAGGTTCTCGAGCGTAAAGGCATCGACATCCACCACCACGGGATTGAGCCCGGCTTCCATCACCAGTGATGTGTATTCCGCCAACCGATCCTTTTTCACGGCAACCAGGACAACCGACATCGTCTCTTTCCCGTCGCCGGCGGCATCACCCGGCGGCAAAATATGGAAATCGATGTTGACGTCGTTCACGTCGAAGGGAATATATTGTTCCGCTTCCCACTTGATCGACTCTTCCAGTTCGTCTTCGGTCATCGGCGGAAGGCTGATCTTCTTGACGATCACGGAGTGGCCCGAGACGGAAATGACGACATCCTTCACTTTCACCGCCTGCTCGCGCAACAGATCCTTGACCGCATCCACCACCCGTCCGGCATCCATGACCGCCCCGTCCACGATCAACTCCGGGTCAATGGTCTTGATCCCGAACTTCTCCAGGACATAGCCCTTCTTCGAGGGTGTGAGCTGCAGGACCTTGATCGCGCTAGAACCGATGTCGAGCCCAATCACCGGATGCGCTCGTTGAAACAACATGTCGATGTCCCCCGCTTACCGCCGGTCGTTCCGTCGCTTGATCAACCGCTCGATCTCGCGGCGGTTCTTTTCGGTATACAGCCGCCAGTTTCGCCAGTCCCGACCCACGTCGGTGATCAGCCCTTCGCGTTCCCAGCGAAACAGCGTGGCCTTCGAGATATCGAAAGTCTCGCAGATTTCTTTCGCTTTGTAAGAACGCTGCCGCGATTGGCCCATGGTCCTCGATTGCAACCCGATTCGGAATGTCCCGTGAAAACGGTAGTAAGTATACTTAGTATGGTCAGTCTGTCAAGAGGAATTCGGGGAGCCTGACGGGCAGGCCGATTCGGCAAGAACGGCCCAGGAGTCACACCGAGCCGTAACGGGCAAATACCTCGCCCTTATGAAACCGCCGGCGCGGGCAATTCGGTCCCGTGCATCCTGACGAACACCGCCCAGTCGAAGGGCGTGGGTGCCACGGCGTGAAGAGGAATGGCATTGACCGCCCCTTCCCCGGAGGACGCCGTCATGCATCCCACGATCGACGCGGGCTCTTCCACGAGGCGGCGCACCGTTTCGTAGGCGAACAACTGGGCGAGCGCCTTATCCTCGGGAACCGGGGGCGCGCCTCGGAGCGTATGGCCGAGAATCGTGGCCTTCGTCGCGACGCTCAGGGGATACCGATCCGGCCCCGCCTGGAGGTGGGGCCAGGCCGCGATCTCGCGCGCCACATACTCGACCAAGCCATGCACGCCACCTTCGGGATGATGGCGGTGAGGCGTCCGTTCCGCGACCACGAAGAGATGACTCTTATTCGGCACCCCGAGTGTCCGCTTGAGCGTGCCGAGGATCACGCCATCGATGTACGCGTCGGGATCCGGGTGTTCGTTGACCAAGATACCTTCAGCCCGAGCCTGATACGCGCAGGCCAACGCGAGATGACCGGATCCCGCGCCCATCACCTCGACGAAAAATACGCTCCCCATGGCCGCGCTGGTGGCCTTCAACGATTCCAGCGACTGGTTGGCGAGCGCCACCGCGGCATGAAACCCCAGCGAGGTGGTGCCCGCCAAGTTGTTGTCAATCGTCCCCGGAATGCCGACCACCTGCACGCCGAATCCTTCGAACACCGCGCGAGCGCCGCGTAAGCTGCCGTCTCCGCCGATGACCACCAACGCGCCGTCTTTCAGGTACGGGGCGGCGTGCTCCATCGCGGCGCGCTGGACGCGCTCGTCCTTGAAATCCTCGAAGCGGCTGCTCCCGATGGGGCTGCTGGCGTGATTGGCCATCCCGCGCGTGGCCTGCTCGGTCACGCGTTCGATCCAGTTGTTGGCCAGCCCCAGAAATCCGTGGCGGACGAAGTAGACCGCGAGCCCCAACCGATCGCCGGTCACGCGCAGTTCCTTCAGCGCGGCTCCGGCTCCGGCAAAATCGCCGCCCGATACCAGGGCGACCACCTGACGAATCCGCCGGGGCGCGAGCGTCACGCGGTCGCGTCGCTCGCGTTCGACCGCCACCCAGACCTCGCGCGCGGCGCGCTCCCGGGCGGACAACCCCACGGCCGTGGAGTACCCGGACAATTGGTCCTGCTCGTACGCCAACAGAACCACGTTGTCTTGTCCTTCCTTGTATTCGCCGAACTCAGTGAACGCTTCGCGGAAGGGGCGCGGGTCGAGGTAGACCACGAGGGCCCGGAGGGTGGAGCTGTGCGTGTAGAGGCACGCCACCCCACCGCGGTGCGACCGCGCCAGCCGGTGCATGCCGTCGACGACATCGAGGTACAAGTCAAAAAACGAGTGACCGCCTGGATAGCTGTAGAGGGGATGCTTCAGCAAGCGCTTCGCGATGTTCGTGTCGACGCCGAAGGCGCGCGCGGCTTCCTCGGCTTCGACGGTCTTCTCGATCCCCGTCGCCCAGCCGAAGTCCTGTGACTCCAGCGCCGCGTCGACGACCGGAGTCGGGAGACCGGACCGCGGCGCGAGCGCCGCGGTCACGCGCTCGAACAACTGCGTGGTGTTCGGGCTGCGACTGACGTAATGGGCAAACGTCCCAGGGTCGAGGTAATTAGGAAGACGCAAAAAGTCCAGTTGGTGGCCCACCACTCCCACCATCCCGGCGAGCGCCGCGCCGATGGCGTCGGCCTTGGGAATGCCCCGCTCGGCGTCGAGGGTGTTGGCCAGACGCCGACCGACCCTGTGAATCCCACTCTCGACCCGCGACACGCCGTGCCGCAAGGCGAAGAGGAGGGTGCGTCCCGTGAGATCACGCGGCAACAGCCAGAACCGCTCGTCTCCGAGGTCGAGCACGATCCGATCTTCAGCCAACTGCGGCGTGAGATGCGGCCGGGGCACGATCGCCACCGGGCGTCGGCGCGCCGGCTTGACGGCGCGGCCGATCGACGCGCGCAAGAGCGGCACGAGCCCGCCCTCGGCCAGAACCCGGTTCCACGCGGCAAACAAGACCACCGCGTCCCCGCCGCACCCGTCCGTCAACAGGGTGCGACGCTCCGCGTCGTACGTCTCGGCATTGGGACAATCGGCCTGAATCCGCTCGACAAACGCACGGACCCGCGTGGTAGCCTCGCGCGCGCGGCCCATCCGGTCGGATGCCGGCGCCGGCGCCGGCGGACGCGCCACCCCGTCAACCGTCGGGGCCCGGCGCGCCAGCGCTTCACCGTACGCCACCAGTCCCTCGATCGTCACGAACTCCAGATCCTCGGCGCCGCGTTCCATGCCGCGCTCAGACCGTCCGGACCAACGCCACGATCGTGTGCAGCCCCGAGGTCCCCGACGGATACGCCCGCGAAGCGGTCGCCACTTGGCGCACGCCGTCACGGCCTTGAGCGCGCACGACCAGCGTGTACGCGCCGGGCGCAGGCGCCTCCCACTCAACGGTCCACGGCACCCAGGCATCGGGAGGAGACGGCGCACGGGTCGCGTCCCGCCACGTCGCGCCGGCATCCACGCTGAGCTCCACGCGTTGGATGCCGTGTAAGCCTCCGAACGCGAGTCCCCGCGCCGTCTGTTGGCGCCCCCGTAGAAGCTGATAGTGACCGGGGTGATCGATCCTCGAGGTCACGGGAATCACACCGTCGTCCGTCCATCCTCGTTCCTGCCAATAACCTTTGTGGTCGGACTCGACCACCTCGATCCCGGTGAGCCACTTCACGTTCTTGATGCCGAAGATCCCCGGGACAATGGCGCGCAACGGATACCCGTGGTCCCGCGGCAACGCCGCCCCGTTCATTGAATGCGCCAACAGCACATCGCCTCGCATGGTGCGCTCGAGCGTGATGCTGTCATGGTAACCGTCGGCGCCACGCAAGACGACGTCGCGCGCCGTCTCCGACGGGCCGGCCTGTTCCAACAGCCGGGAGAGCGAAAACCCACCCCACACGGCGTTGCTCATCAGGCTCCCACCGGGTTCGTTATCGATGCACTGCAACGTCACCATCCGCTCGGTCACACGCTGTTCGAGCACGTCGGCATACCGAAGACGAGTCGGTCGCTCGACGGCGCCATGGATCGGCAGTGACCACTGGTCAACCCGCAGCGACGCACCCACTTCCAACGAATGGTCGCTGTAGTTCACACGATAGAACTGATCGTTGGGAGTGATGAACGGCGTGTCCCGGGGTGGCACGGAGAACAAGCGGCCCCAAAAAAAGACGCCCGCCTCGGAAGGGCGGGCGACCCCAGCGCCCAGAAGAGCCGCCGCCGCGCCGATGAAGCCTCGGCGGCTCACCAACCGAGGCCTCACGCGGGCTCGAAGGGCGCGCCGCTCAGCGCGCATGCGTCCGGACATCCACGATCTCGATTCGCCCCCGATCGTTGATGAACGCGTTCGCCACGCCGCTGACGAGACTCAGCAGGATCGCGCCGAAGACCGCCGACCAGAACCCGTGCACGGAGAACCCCTTCACCACCGACCCGACCAGGTACAGCATGAACCCGTTCAGGACCAGCGCAAACAGGCCCAACGTCACGATCGTCAGCGGGAGCGTCAGGATTAAGAGGATCGGTCTCAGGACGGCATTGAAAATCCCCAAGACGGCCGCCGCCGCGAGCGCTGCGACCACGCCGTCCACCTCGATCCCGCGAATGACTTGACTGATCAGCAGGAGCGCCACCGCATTGATGACCCACCGAATCACAAAACCGGGCATCGCTCACCTGTGTCCACTAGAGGATTCCGGCCTGCCGTTGCGCCCACCGGATGTAGCCGACGATCCGCGTCATGTCGTCGTCGGGGACATCGGGGATCGGCGGCATATCCCCGAACCGCCAATGATGGGCTGTCACACCTCGCCGGACGGCCATGAGAAAACTCGCGTCCCCGTGGTGGTTCGGTTCGTAGGTCTTCGAGAGGAACGACGGCCCACGCTCGGTCCCCGTCCCCCCCGCTCCGTGACACCGCGCGCAGTGCGTCTCGAAAAGTTGCCGCCCCCCGGCGTGCGCCGCGGGCACTTCCGCGACCGCCGTCGAGGACACGGCGGGTTGCTCGGATCGGGAACACCCGGCGATGCCGAGCCACCCGGCACCCAGAACGGCCAGGACAATGAAAAGCCCAGCCCGTCTCGTCCCTGTCGCGGCATCGTTCCCCTCACTCATCGTGCTCCCCTTCTGGTATCCGTTCCGGCTCGCCACGGTCTCGACGCGATGATAGTGCAGGGCGTCGAGGAAACGCAACGGCTCATTCCTGCAGCGCCATGAGGCTGGCGAACACACGCGACACCTTCCCAAATTCCCGCGCCTGCGACAGGAGGGCCCGCGGGTTGAACCGCAGGTTCACGTGCGTGAACATCGTCGTGAGGACCAACTCCGACGCGGGAAACCGGTGATGAAGTCGCACGCTGTGCGTGTAGGGCAAGACATGGTCGTAGCAGCTATGGAGGAGGATGAGTCGACTCCGGAGGCGGTCCGCCGATTCCCGGACCGACAGCGCCTCACATCGCTCGCGCCCGTCGCGGAGGATCGTGCGCCACAGCTCGGGAGATCGGTCGGGGTGAAACGCTCGCAACCGTTCGAACGCCGCACGCCCCTGCGGGGACAGGCGGCCCGCCAGGGTCTCGATGACCTCGGGCGCCTCGCGTCGCCCGCAGCGCAAGACCAGCGCGCGAATGAGGTCGCCCTCGGCAGCGGGCGGATCAAAATAGTCCACCACCGATCGCAGGACGAGAAATCGACCGTAGGGATCCACCGGCACGTCGGTCTCGTCGAAGCGGTAGGTCTCCCGAAACACGTCCCGCATCAAGAGCGCAAAGTCCTCGTATCCCCCGAAGACCCCGAGGTAGGCGGGAGGGGCAGCGAGATCGGGCCGCAGCGCGGCTTTCAAGCTTAATGTAGCCATGTAACTCAACCCGATCACGGCCAAGGGTCGCCCGGCGCCCAGTTCGGGATCGCGTCCCGCCGCCGCGATCACGTCGCGAACCTGGTCGATCGTCTCCGGCGTGAAGGTCAGCGAGCGGACGGCGGGATAGTCGGGCGTGAGCACCAGAAATCCGGCTTCGGCCAAGGCGGTCGCAAAATTCTTGAGCCGGGAATCGTCGGTCGACTCCTCCACGAACCCGCCGTTCACCACGACGGTCGCGTACGGCCGGCGTGGGCGATAGACCACCACGCGCAACCGTGCGCCGGCCGCCGCCACCTCGCGGTTCTCGATGGTGACGGCTTGCGCCAGCCCCCTCAGCGGCGATGGCGCGTCGGGACGGGCGATGCGCCAGAAGACGTGCCCGGTTTTCAGCCAGCGCAACCAGCGGGGGGCCCGGCCCCCGCCCGAGGGGAGCGTGCTCATCGAGTCTCCATCAGGTTCAGCTCGGCAGCGTACTCAAGGAGGGGGGGAAACACAAGCGTCGGATCTCTTGCGGGGCACACCCGTTTCTTGAAATCCCGTGAAGGCCCATGCTAAGGTGGGCGCGTCGGCGGAATGAACGTGCATTGCGAGCGCATTCCCCGCAGCTTGCTGCGGGGTAAGTGAGCAACATGGAAACCGTGCTCCTTGACCTCCTTGCACTTCGAAGATTCCCTGCAGCGTGTTGCAGGGAGCTTCAATTACGGAGAGGATCTCGATGGCGGACGGCGAAGAAGAGCGTGCGTTTACGGTGAGCGATCGTCGCGGGCGGGCAAGCGAACCCGTGCGCGAGCAGGCGGCCTCTCCCTCTCCGCCGCCCCCGAGGAACGCACCGGAGAGTGGCTCGGCGTCCGCGGCCGGCCCCATCGAGTTCTCCGGATTTCTCCTGTCCCTCGCGTCCACCGCGATGATCCACCTCGGCGAGGCGATGCCGGACGGTCGGACCGCGCCGGTGAACGTGCCACGGGCTCAGGAAATGATCGACTTGCTGGCGTTGCTGGAGGAAAAGACGCGGGGCAACCTCACACCGGCCGAATCGTCGCTGCTCACCGACCTGCTCTACACGCTCCGCCTTCGGTATGTGGACAAAGCCCGGTAGCCCCACGCGACCGACGCTCCGATAACGGAGGTTCGTTTCTCCCCCCATGCGCACAGCCTTCCGCGTCGGGTTGATCGGTGGCCTTCTGCTCGTCATCGTCGCGGGCGTGGTGTACGTCACCCAACGCGAGCGAGTCCTCGCCCGTATGGCCCGGACACTCGAAACCACCATCGAGGAACGGATCGGGAGCCCGGTCAACATCGGACGGCTCCGGCTCAGCGTGGCGCCGCTCGCGCTGATCGCCGAGCACGTCACGGTCCACTCGCCGGAGACCGTGCTCCCTACTCCACCGTTGACGGTCGAGCGAATCACCGTGAGACCGAGCCTCATTTCGTTCTTAACCGAGACCCCGGTGATTCGCTCCTTGCTCATCGAGCATCCGCGTCTGGCCGTTGCCGTGGGCCCCACCGGAGCCTCGAACCTCCCTCTCATGCGACCCGCTGCCGCCCCCGCGTCTCAGCCGCCGCACCCCGTCCTGCTGCAGCGCATCGAAATCAGGAACGCCGACCTGGCGTATCGCTCGCCGCGCGGCGGCGTCACGCTGTCCGATGCCCACATGATCGTGGTCCCGAATCGACCGATGACCCACTTCACGGTGGAACTCGATGCGCCCCGCGGCGCGTTCGACATCGGTGATCGAACGCTGGCCTTCGGGACCACCCGTGTTCGCGGCACGGCGGAAGCCGCGGGCCTCACGCTGACCTCGGTCTCGATCGAAGGGCCGGGCCTCGCCGGCACCGCCAAGGGCCAGATTCCCTTGGGCGAGCGCCCCGGCCTCGACCTCTCCGCGAGCGCGTCCATCGACCTCACCCATTTGAGCACGGTGGTCGCACCGGGCACGACCGTCTCGGGACACGTGGCTCTCGAAACCCGGATCAACGGGTCCGTCTCCGAACCGACTCTGAGGGGACGCGTCGACGCGCACGCGGTCACGTACAACGGCATCCCACTGGGAAATTTATCCGGCAAGCTCGCGTTTGCTCGCGGCCATCTGGAAGGCACCGAACTGGCCGGCGAGGTCTTGGGCGGCACGCTGCGCGGCGCCGCGTCCCTCGACGTGCTCGACGTTCCCGTGGCATGGTCGTTCACGCTCGCCACCGCGAGCCTCCGCCCGCTACCGTTGCTCCGCCACTTCGCCCCAGGAACGACGTTCCTCCCGCCGTTTGAAATCTCCGGGCCGCTCGCCCTCCGCGGCCGTGGGTGGGGGCTTCACACGGTGGACGGAGAGGGAAACCTCACCCTCGTGCAACACGAGCAACCGACAGTCTCGGCCCCGACATCCGGGAACCCGACCGGCCCCAGAGTTCGAGCGCTGCTGGGACTCATCGCGTCGGCCGACCTGCCCTGGACGGTTCGAGGCGGGACATTGCGCATCCACGACGGCGCGGTCGCGAGCGAGACCGGACGATTGACCGTCTCGGGGACGCTCTCCCCCGCCGGCCAGGCCGATCTGACCCTCGTGTTGTCGGACCAAGACGCTTCGGCGGTGGCCGGTGCGCTGCGGGTTCCGTTTGGGATCGAGGGCCGCGCCGGGTTTGCCGGACGGCTGAGCGGACCGCTACGGGCCCCGCTCGTGGAAGGCCGCGCCACGGTGCGCACGCTGTCGCTCCGGGGGCATCGCGCGGGCGATCTGGCCACGTCGCTCCGCTACGCGGACCGGACGCTCGCGTTTCGCGAGACCGATTGGCGCAAGGACGACGCCCGGTACGACGTGTCGGGAAGGTTGGAGTGGACGGCCGACGCCTCGCCGGGATTTGATCTGACCGCGCGGCTCCGCACGGCGCGCGTGGGCGACGTCCTCCCCATCGCGTTCCGGCCCCTGCCGATCGACGCCGTCGTGGACGGCACGTTTACCTTTCGCGGCGCCCCGGCCGATTTCCAGATCGCGGGCGACCTCAACCTGGCCGACGGGTCGATCTACGGCCAGTCGTTCGACCATGGACGCGTCGGCATGACGTTCGACCGCCAGCAGGTGGTCTTCACCCACGCCGTGCTCAGTCGCGGTGAAAGCGAGGTGCGCGGGCGCGGCTCCATCGTGTACCGCGGTGGATTCGACGCCCAGTTCGAGATCCCGCGGCTCCACTTGCAGACGGTCGACCTCTTCCGTCTGAACGCCCTTCCGCTGTCCGGGACCGTGTCAGGCACGCTGACAACCCGCGGGACCTTTGACCGACCCGAGATGCATGCGGCGGTCGCGATTCTGCACCTGGAGGGCGCCGGCCAGATCCTGGGCGCCGGACGCGTCACGCTGGACGTCGCCGACCGCCGGCTGCGGCTCTCAGCCGCGTTGGAGGATCAGCACGCTCGACTCGAAAGCACGCTGAAATGGGAACCGGGCTTTCCGGTCTCGGCCGTGCTGAGCGTGGAGGAGGGCTCGCTCGTCCCGTTGATTCGCCCCTGGCTGCCGGCCGCCCTCTCGCAAATGACCGCGGTGGTGAGCGGGCGCGTCGCGTTGGACGGGCCGCTGCTCGCCCCCCTGAAGTGGCGGGCCGAGAGCCGTCTGACCCGGCTGTCGGCCGACGTGGGCGAGTACGTCGTCGAAAACAACGGCGACCTCGTCCTCCGGCTCGATCAAGGCCGACTGACGATCGACGCATTGCGCCTGCGCGGAACCGACACCACGCTTACGGTCTCGGGGAACGTCGACCTGTTCCGCGAATACCGCCTCCTCATCACCGGGGAAGCGGATCTCCGATTGGCCCGCCTCGTCGTCCCGACGATTTCGTCGGCCAGCGGGAAAACGTATCTCGTCTTGAAGATCTCCGACCGCTGGGACAGTCCCAAGATTCAGGGCGGCGTCACCGTCCAGGACGCGCGTTTGAAGAGCCGGGCGCTCCCGGAACCGATCACGGTCACCTCGCTGGGGTTATTTTTCAACGAGCGCCAGATTTTGCTGGAAGCGCTGGAGGGCGGGTTCGGTCGCGGACGCGTCTCGGCGACCGGTCAGATCCAATTGGAGGGCTTTCGGCCCGCGCGGTTCGGGTACCTGATCGACTTGAGCGGAATTCAGTTCCCCCTGACCCAACGACTCACGCCCACGCTGAGCGGCCAATTGGTCTTTCAAGGCACCCCGGAGAGTCAGAGCCTGCGCGGTGAACTGACCGTCGACCACGCCATGTACGAGGCGCAGATCGACATCCAGGATTGGGTGCTGGATCTCCGTCGGCGGGCCGAGTTCCAGGTCGCTGCCACATCCGGAGCACCGACGCTCGCGCGTCGACTGTCGCTCAACATCCACTTCAGCGGCCGAGACCACATCGGGATACGCAACAACCTCGCCGACATCCCCCTTGACGTCGACCTCTTCCTGCGGGGGACGGCCGACCGTCCCTACCTGATCGGACGGGTCGAAGCGCAGGAGGGCACGATCACGTTTCGTTCCAACGTGTTCCAGGTGCAGTCGGTGACCGTGGACTTCATCGATCCCACGCGCCTCCGGCCCGTCGTCGACCTGCGCGCGACGACGAAGGTGCAGAGCTACCACATCACGCTGCAATTAACCGGAACGGTCGAGCGATTCGACCTCGACCTCACCTCGGATCCCTCATTGAGCGAAACCGACATTCTCGCTCTTCTCACGGTCGGCAGGACGGCCGAACAGATCGCGCAATCGCAAACCAGTGTCGGTCGCGAGGAGGCCACCTCCATGGCTCTCCAGACCCTGCTGGAGGAGGGCGTCCACCGGTTGCCGGGCGCCAGTCGCTTGGTGGACAGCTTCCAAATCGACCCCTATTACGACGAGACGGTGGGCCAAACCGCGCCGCGGCTCTCGGTCGGCAAACAACTCCTGGACAATCGACTGACCGTGCGCTATACGACGACACTGGACGCTACAGGCCGGCAGGGCGTGCGGGTGGAATACGAGATCGCCCGGAGCCTCTTCCTGATCGGTGAGCAGGATAATCGCGGCTTCGGCGGGGACGTGCGGTACCGTTTCGAATTTCGATGAGGCGCGCACGGTCCGCGAAGGGCACCGTCCGCCACGGCCGAACGCTGGCGGCCGCGCTCGCGCTGGTCCTCCTGTGGCCTTTGGCCGCGCGCTCAGCACAACCGGTCGCGCCCGGGCTCTACGACGGCCGGCCGATCGTCGCCGTCGACCTCGTGGGCCCCTCGGCACCGACCCGTGAAGCGTTCGAGGAACTCACGAAGGTCCGACCGAACAAACCATACTCCGCCGCCGCGCTCCGGCGCATGATCAACTCGCTATACCGCCTCGGCGAGTACACCGACATTCGCGTCGACGCCGACCCGCGCGACGGCGGAGTAACGTTGACCATCTCGTTCGTCGCCAAGATCCGCCTGAAACAGGTTGAGCTGCGGGGTCATCACCAATCCACCAACCAACTGAGCGGCGTCACCAACCTGCGCATCGGAGAGGAACTGTCGGACTCCACCGTCCCCGACGCCGTCGATCGCCTCCGGGTGTGGTACGAGCGGCAGGGGTACCTCGTCGACCTCACGTCCTCGATCCAGTTGGAGGATCAAGGCACCAGGGCGCGTGTCATCATCCACATCGACGAGAAAGACCGCGTGCGCATCACGCGCCTCGCGTTGCCCGGCGCGCCCGCGTTCTCGCGCCTGCGGCACCTCGTGGCGCTCCGGATGGCGGATGGCGAGTATTTTTCGCAAGACCACTTGGACCGCGGGCTCGCCCGGTTGCTCGATCTGTACCATGCCGGCGGGTATCTCCACGCCTCCGTCGGCCCGCCTCGAGTGACCCTGGACGGCAGCGGAGTCTCGATCTCGATCCCGATCGAGCAGGGGCCGCACTACCGCGTCGTCATAGAAGGCGCCCCAAGTTGGTGGTGGACCCGGACGCTCCTGGATCAACTCGCCCTCTTCCACGAACGACGCGACGATGAGGATTTTTACGCCGAAGAGGCGGAGCGGTTGACCCGATTCCTGGTCGATCGAGGTTTTCGGCGGGCAACGGTGCGGATCGACCGCCAGCGGGAGGAGAACGGGGACATCTTCGTTCGCGTCGTCGTCGACGCGGGGCTCCGCATGCGGCTCACCCGGGTCACGATCCTCGGAACCGCCGTGGTGTCCGCTCGCGAATTGACTCCGCTGATCCGCACTGCCCCCTCGGGCTGGGTGCGAACACGGTACGCGGAAGAGGATGCCCTGCAAGCGGACCGCGATGCCATTCTGGCCTGGTATCGGACGAAAGGATTTCTCTCGGCCAACGTGACAGTGGAGGTCCAGGAGGACCCCGACCGGCACAGGGCTGGCGTGACGTTCCATATTGACGAGGGACTCCAAACCCGCGTCGGTGTGGTTCGGATCGAGGGCAATCGCGCGTTTGACGCCACCACCCTGCTCGCCCAATTCGATCTTCCGACCGGATCGCCCTATGTGGAGGGCCGATTCCGGGCCGCGCGCGCGGCGCTTCTCGCCTTCTATAACGAGCAGGGCTACATCTACAGCGGGGTGGAGGGGGGCACCGCGTTCAGCCTGGACCGCACGCGCGTGGACCTCGACTTTCGCATTGAGGAGGGAATCCCCGTCGTGATCGGCCCGATCACGCTCAGCGGCAACCAGCGCACGCGCGACACCGTCATCCTCCGCGAGCTGGACGTGAAGCCGGGCGACGTCTACAACGCCCGGCGAATTCTGGACAGCCAGCGCCGCGTCGCGCGACTCGGCTTCGTGCAAGAAGTCCGCTTCGAGCCGGTCGATCCCGAGCGCCGCGAACCCGTCAAGGCGCTCTCTCTGACCGTCAAGGAACGCGATGCCGGAACGGTCGACCTCGGGGTCGGCTACGCCAATTTCGAGGGCGCGCGAGGATTCAGCGAACTCATCTACCGGAACCTCTGGGGCACTGGCCGGCGGATCGGTCTTCGAGTCGACGGCAGCCGGCTCGAGCGGAAGACCGTCCTGAGTTACCGGGAACCGTGGCTCTTCGGCGCGCGCATGAACGGGCGAGCGGCCTTGCTTGGGGAGACCCGAACTGAGAAAAACCGCGGGTACGAGCGCACCACCTTCGGGGGAAGCCTGGGCGTGGACAAGGAGCTGTCTTCCACGCTCAACGCCTCCGTGGCCTATGACTATCAGCGCCACCACTTCTCGGCCCTCGAGGGGCGGACCCTGGCCGACCTCGAAATCACGCGGGAAGATCAGGCCCGGGTGAATATCGGAACCATCACGCCCACCCTCGTCTGGGATACTCGGGACGATCCATTCAACCCCCGATCCGGAACCGCGCACTCCCTGGCGTTTCGTGACGCCGCCCGTATCCTCGCCTCGGAGGTCCAGTTTTGGAAAGTCACCACCTCCAGCAGTTGGTATCGCGCGCTCGGGCCCACGTTCGTCGGCGCCGTGTCGGGCCGGACCGGCGTCGCACACCGCTTCGGGGAAACCCTGTCGGTCCCGCCCACCGAGCGGTTCTATCTCGGCGGCCGGAGTTCGGTCCGGGGCTACGACGAGGACAAACTGGGACCGAGCGAGAACGGCATTCCGACCGGGGGCAACGTCATGGTCGCGGTCAACCTGGAGTTGCGGATCGCGCTACCCAAAGCCCTAGGCGCCGTGCTCTTCGTCGACAGCGGGAACGTCTGGCGGGACTATCACGATATGCAGTGGAGCGGCCTGCACCCCAAGACCACGGTGGGGTCCGGGATCCGCTATAACACGCCCGTCGGGCCACTGCGCCTCGATTACGGGCATAAACTCAATTGGCAGCCCGGCGAGGCGCACGGGACCTTCCACTTCACGCTCGGGCACGCCTTCTAATGACGGATGCAGGTCGTTGATGGTAAGATGCGCCCACACCGCCATGCACGGCAGACCGAGACGACAAGTTGGCGGAGACGCGCGGGGAGCGGTCACGCTCAGCGCGAAGGCCGACCGACGCCGATCGGTCCTGGGCCTCGTCCTGGGCGTGCTGGCCCTACTCGTCGAGCCGCAGGGGACCTTGGCCGGCAGCGAGCAGATCCGTCGTCTCGACTTCGCGTACGAAGGGGGACACATCCTGGTCTCGGCCGCGCTGGATCCCGGCGTCTCCCCTCAGACGGAAGACGAGATCCGGAAAGGCATCTCCAAGGATCTCTACTACTATGTCGTCTTGAAGCAGCGCCAGAAACTCTGGTTCGACGAGGAGAAGGCGGCGGTCACGGTCAAATACAGCATCAAGTACAACCTGCTCAAACAGGAATATGTGGTGACGGCCCGACTCCCCTCCGGCACCACGCAGTCCGTCTTTCCCGATTTTGAGAGCGCTCGGGGGATGGTCTCGCAAATCGACCGCATCCCCGTGGCCGGGATCGACCGACTCCGGCGGCGGAAGACCTACCTCATCAGCGTCAAGGCTGAGATGAAGGCTCCGCAGCTTCCCCTCTACCTGGATTACTTCTTGTTCTTCATTCCGTTTCTGGAAATCGATACCCCCTGGGCCAATACGGCCACCTTTCGGGCCCCCGATGCTCCGTAAGATCCGTTCCACCGGATGGTCCAAGAAAGGCTTCCGCTCCCTGTGGCTGGGCCTGATTCTGATCCTGCTGTCGATCTCGGCAACCACCCTGTATTACAAGGGCCTGCAGACCCCTTCGCCGTTCTCGAACAACATCCTCGTCCTCACCCTCGTCAACGTCAATTTCATCTTGGTGATCTTGCTGACCCTGCTGCTCTCGCGCAATCTCATCAAGCTCTTCTTCGAACGGCGCCACCAACGGCTGGGCACGGGGTTTCGCACCAAACTCACCTTTGCCTTCATCGGGTTGTCGCTGATTCCATCGCTCCTGCTGTTCGCCGTCGCCAGCGGACTCTTGACGACGGCGGTGGAGAGCTGGTTCGGCCTCCAGGTGGAGCGGTCGTTGACGAGCGCGCTCGACGTCGCGCAGGCGGTGTACAAGGAACACCAGGCGTCGGTCTTCACGCAGGGGCAGATGCTGGCGCGTGAGATCGTGCGGCGGGAGTGGTGGCGCCCCGAGGCGCAGGGTGATCTTTCCGCGTTCCTTGCCGGGGAGGCGACCGGAGCCGCGCGGCGCACCATCTGGTTTGTGCCGCCGGTCCCCCCACCCGGGCTGAGGGGCGCCTGGGAGGGCGAGCCGCTCCGGGTCGTCTCCCCGACCGCGCCGCCGCCGTTCGGCCCTCCGCCAGACGACCTGCTCCACGCCCCCGGAGGCGCCGAGCACGCGGTCCTCCGCTCGACCGAGCTGGGAGACGTGGTGTGGGGCGCCGTGCCCGTCGTCGACCGCGACGGCACCGCGCTCGGAACGGTCGTTATCGAGTCACTCGTTCCCCAGGAGTTGGTGGCCAAGCTCGAAGGCATCAGCTCGGCCTTCGAGGACTATAACCAGCTCAAGACCTTCAAGAACCCGATCAAGGGGGGCTACATCCTCTCGTTCCTCATCATCACGCTCCTCATTATCTTCTCGGCGACGTGGTTCGGATTCTACATGGCGCGCGGCGTCACCGTGCCCATCCAGAAGCTCGCCGAGGGCACGCACGCGGTCGCGCAGGGCAACCTCGATTTCACGATCGACGTCGAGGCCAGCGACGAACTCCGGGTCCTGGTCGATTCGTTCAACACCATGACCAAGGATCTCAGGACCAGCAAGGAACAGGTGGAACGGGCCGCGCGCTCGCTGACCGCGTCCAACGTCGAGCTGGAGAGCCGTCGGGCGTATATCGAAACGATCCTGGAGAACATCGCCACCGGCGTCGTGTCGGTCGACGCGGACGGACGCATCACCACGTTCAACCAAGCCGCCGAGCGAATTTTGGGCCTGCGCGCGGCCGAGGCAAAGGGGCGGGGGCTCGCCGACATCTTCGACCCGCGCCGGCTCGGCGTCCTGTCCGCGCTGGTGGAGACCGCCCGGGGATCGGCGGGCCTGATCGAGCGGGAGGTTCAGGTGGACGCCGATGGGCGCTCGCTGTCGCTGCGGGTGATCGTCTCCCCGCTCCTGGGGGAATCCCGGCAGGATCTTGGATGTGTGATGGTCTTCGACGATCTGTCCGACCTGATCAAGGCGCAAAAAGCCGCGGCGTGGCAGGAGGTGGCCCAGCGCATCGCCCACGAGATCAAAAACCCGCTCACGCCCATTCAACTCTCGGCGCAGCGCCTGCGCAAAAAGGCGATCGAGCACGCGCCGGACCTCCGCGCGGTGGTGGACGACGCCACCACCGCGATCATCAACGAAGTCACCGGCCTCAAGACGTTGGTGGACGAGTTCTCCAGCTTCGCCCGCATGCCCCTGCCACAGCCCCGGATGCTCGATCTGCACGAGGTGCTCCGCGAGGTCATCCAGCTCTATCAGACCGCGTACCGCGATGTCCGCATCCACGAGCGCTTCGACGCCGAGCTGCCCCCCGGGTACGCCGACCGCGACCAAATGAAGCGCGTCTTCACCAATCTCTTCGACAACGCGGTCGAGGCGGTCAACAAGCGTGGCGAGGTCTGGGTGGCGACGGCGGTCGCGGGCCATCCACCGAAGATTCGCATCGAGGTCTCCGACGACGGCGCCGGCATCCACCCCGACGATCGGGACAAGCTGTTCGTCCCCTACTTCTCCAAGAAAAAGAGCGGCACCGGCCTCGGCCTCGCCATCGTGCAGCGCATCATTTCGGACCACAACGGCCAGATTCGCGTGATGGAGCGGCGCCCCCACGGCACGACGTTCGTCGTGGAGCTGCCGATCGTCCCCGACGCCCGACCCTCCCCGCGAATCCCAGCCGCGACGTAGGAGGAGACGGCGCGATGGCGGACACGATTCTGTTGGTCGACGACGAAGAGAGCATCCTCCAGGCGCTCTCGGCGATCCTGCTCGACGAAGGGTACCGTGTCGCCAAGACCCAGGGCGGCGCGCAGGCCGTCAAGTCGGTGACCAAGGACCCGCCGTCCGCGGTCCTGCTGGACATCTGGATGCCGGACCAGGACGGCCTCGAAACCCTCCGACAGATCCGCGAGCTCGCGCCCGACGTGCCCGTGATCATGATGTCGGGGCACGGCACGATCGAGACGGCGATCAAGGCGATCAAACTGGGCGCGTACGACTACATCGAAAAACCCCTCTCACTGGATAAGGTGCTCCTCCTAGTGCAGCACGCCGTCGAGACACTACGCCTGAGCGAGGAGAACGTCCGCCTCCGCGCCACGATCACCCGGCGGCTCGCGTTGATCGGCACCAGCCCGGCGATG
>Ga0180094_1000006_pt1 | contig 51545 bp, 41 predicted proteins | sample EasRivT47_16_1Da_FD_121786 | JGI IMG/M metagenome (GOLD analysis project Ga0180094, IMG submission 121786) | Soil microbial communities from meander-bound floodplain in the East River, Colorado, USA - East River metaG ERMLIBT47_16_1Da | ecosystem: Environmental > Terrestrial > Soil > Floodplain ... | reverse complement strand
TTCAAGAATCCGTCGCCCGCGGCGGCCGACCGGTGCAAGTGACGTTCGAGTTCTTTCCACCCAACGATGCCGCCATGGAGCGCACGCTGTGGGAATCGATGCAGCGCCTGGCGCCACTGTGCCCACGCTTCGTGTCCGTGACCTATGGCGCGGACGGTTCGACGCGTGCGCGCACTCACAACGTCGTCATGCGGATTGCGCGTGAAACCTCGCTCACGGGCGCCCCGCACCTCACCTGTATCGGTGCAACGCGAGATGAGATTCTCGAGATTGCACGCAACTACTGGGCGAACGGCGTGCGTCACTTGGTCGCGCTGCGCGGCGATCCACCGCAGGGCAACGGCGGCTACCGCCCGCACCCCGGAGGTTTCGACTACGCGGTTGATCTCGTGCACGGCTTGAAGCGCGTCGCCGATTTCGATATTTCCGTGGCCGCCTATCCGGAAACGCACCCCGCAGCACCCAGCGCGCAGTTCGACCTCGACAACCTCAAGCGCAAGGTCGATGCCGGTGCGGCGCGCGCAATCACTCAGTTCTTCTTCGACACGCAGCTGTTCCTGCGTTTTCGTGACCGCTGCGCGCAGGCCGGAATAGCGGTCAGCATCGTCCCGGGAATCCTCCCGATCACGCGCTTTCCGCAATTGCTCAGGTTCGCGGAGCGCTGTGGCGCTTCCGTTCCCGATTGGCTGAGCCACGAGTTCGACGGCCTCGACGACGATCCCGAGACGCGGCGCATGATCTCCGCGAGCATTGCGATCCGCCAGGTCCGCGAATTGCAGCAGCATGGCGTGGAGGAATTCCACTTCTACACGCTCAATCGCTCCGAGCTGACGTATGCGATTTGCCACGCTCTGGGCCTGCGACCGCATGCAGCGCGCTCCGCCGCGACTTCCTGAGTACTGCCATGCGCCGGACCCGCATCGCCGCCTTACGCGATCTGCTGCAGAAGCGCATCGTCATTCTCGATGGCGCCGTCGGCACGATGATCCAGGCGCACCGGCTCGATGAAGCCGGTTATCGTGGCGAGCGCTTCCGCGACTGGAAGCGCGACGTCAAGGGCAACAACGACCTGCTCACCCTCACCCAGCCCGGGATCATTGCGGGCATCCACCGCGCCTATCTCGAGGCCGGCGCGGATATCATCGAGACCAACACGTTCAATTCCACGGCGCCTTCGCAATCCGACTATGGGATGCAGGCGCTGGTGGGTGAGCTCAATCTCGAGGCCGCGCGCATCGCGCGGCGCGTTGCGGATGCGGTTGCGGCCGAGACGGGCACCGTGCGCTTCGTTGCCGGCGCGCTCGGTCCCACCAATCGAACGGCCTCGATGTCGCCGGACGTCAATGATGCCGCGTTCCGCAACATCAGTTTCGACGATCTGGTCGCCACGTATCAGGAGGCGGCGCGCGCGCTGATCGAGGGCGGCGTGGATCTGTTGCTCCTCGAGACCATATTCGACACGCTCAATGCCAAAGCGGCGCTGTACGCCACGCGTGCCGTCATCGACGAGCTGGACGAGGACATCCCGATCATCGTTTCGGGAACGATCACCGATGCTTCCGGCCGCACGTTGTCGGGACAGACCGCCGAGGCGTTCTGGAACTCGATCCGGCACGCCAATCCGCTGGCGGTCGGGCTCAATTGCGCGCTCGGCGCGCGGCAGCTGCGGCCATACGTCGAGGAATTGGCGCAGCTCGCGGACGTCGCGGTCTGCGCGTATCCGAACGCCGGATTGCCCAACGCTTTCGGTGAATACGAGGAAGCACCCGCGGAGACAGCACAGATCCTGCGCGAGTTTGCGGCGAGCGGATTTCTCAACATCGTCGGCGGTTGCTGTGGGACCACGCCGGAGCACATCCGGCTGATTCGCGCCGCGGTCGAAACGTTTCCGCCGCGCGCTCTGCCGAAGATCGAGATCCAGATGAGGCTGAGCGGGCTCGAGCCCCTCAACATCGGGCCGGGATCGTTGTTCGTGAACGTGGGCGAACGCACCAACGTCACCGGCTCGGCGCGCTTCCGCAAGCTCATCGAAGCCGATGATTACTCGGCAGCGCTCGAGGTCGCGCGCCAGCAGGTGGTCAACGGCGCGCAGATGATTGACGTCAACATGGATGAGGGCATGCTCGATTCCGAGCAGGCCATGACGCGTTTCCTGCGCCTGGTTGCGGCCGAACCCGACATTGCACGTGTGCCGGTGATGATCGACTCCTCGAAGTGGTCGGTCATCGAAGCGGGCTTGAAGTGCGTGCAGGGCAAGGCGGTCGTCAACTCGATCAGCCTCAAGGAGGGCGAGGCCGCTTTCATCGAGCACGCGCGCAAGGTTCGCCAGTACGGTGCCGCGGCAGTGGTGATGGCGTTCGATGAGCGCGGCCAGGCGGACTCTGTTGAACGGCGCGTCGAGATCTGTGCGCGGGCGCATCGCATCCTCACAACGCAGATCGGATTCCCGTCCGAGGATCTCATCTTTGATCCGAACATCTTTGCTGTGGCTACGGGGATCGAGGAACACAATCGTTACGCGCTCGACTTCATCGAGGCCGCGCGGGAGATCAAGCGGCGCTTTCCCGCAGTGCGCGTGAGCGGTGGGGTGAGCAACGTGTCGTTCGCGTTCCGCGGCAACGACGCGGTGCGCGAGGCCATGCACTCGGTTTTTCTCTATCACGCCATCCAGGCCGGGATGGATATGGGAATCGTCAACGCCGGCCAGCTGGCGATCTACGCGGCGATTCCTGCCGAGCTTCGGGAGCGCGTGGAGGACGTGATCCTCAATCGGCGGCCCGACGCCACCGAACGCCTGCTCGAGATCGCGAGTCGCTACAAGTCCGACGGCGGCGTCAGGCGGGCGGATGAGCTCGAATGGCGCAGCTGGCCAGTGCCGCGCCGGCTCGAACATGCGCTCATCAAGGGACTCGACGAGTTCGTCGTGGCGGACACCGAGGAAGCGCGCCTCGAGTTCGGTGCGCCGCTCAAGGTAATCGAAGGGCCGCTGATGGCCGGCATGAACGTGGTCGGCGATCTTTTCGGCGCGGGCAAGATGTTCCTGCCGCAAGTGGTGAAATCCGCCCGGGTGATGAAGAAGGCGGTGGCGCACCTGGTGCCGTTCATGGAAAAGGACAAGCTCGGCGGCAGAAGCTCGAACGGCAAGATCGTGATGGCGACGGTGAAAGGCGACGTGCACGACATCGGCAAGAGCATCGTGGGCGTCGTGCTCCAGTGCAACAACTTCGAAGTGATCGACCTCGGTGTGATGGTGCCGTGCGACAAGATCCTCGAGACGGCACGGCGCGAAGGTGCGAGCCTGATCGGGTTGTCCGGACTGATCACGCCGTCGCTCGATGAGATGGTGCACGTGGCGCGCGAGATGCAACGCCTCGATCTGCGTTTGCCGCTCCTGATCGGCGGCGCCACGACGTCGCCCGCACACACGTCGGTCAAGATCGACCCTCAGTACGAAGGTCCGGTCGTCTACGTCAAGGATGCCTCGCGCTCAGTCGGCGTGTGCCAGTCGCTCATCACCGAGGCGACGCGCGGTGAATTCGTCGCGCGCATCAAGGAAGAGCATGCCCAGCGGCGCGAGCAACATCGCGGCAAGAAGATCAAGGCGCCGCAGCTCACCCTCGGCGAGGCGCGGGCGAATCGCTTCCGTATCGACTGGCACACGTACCAACCGCCGCGGCCAACGCTCCTCGGCATCCGTGCATTCGACGATTACCCGCTGCAGGAACTGCTCCGCTACATCGACTGGATGCCGTTCTTCAATGCCTGGGAATTCTCCGGGAAGTACCCCGATATTCTGACGGATCCGGTGGTGGGAGAGACGGCGGGCAATCTCTATGCCGATGCGCGCCGGATGCTGAAGACCCTGATCGCCGAGCAGTGGGTTCGCGCGCGCGGCGTCATCGGGCTATTGGCCGCCAATTCCGTGGACGACGACGTCGAAGTGTACGCGGACGACTCACGCCAGCGGGTGATCGCACGTCTGCACTTCCTGCGCCAGCAGAAGGGCAAGCCCAGCGGACAATCGCATGATTGTCTCGCGGACTTTGTCGCACCGAAGGCGAGCGGTGTTGCCGACTATATCGGTGCCTTCGCGGTCACGACCGGCCTCGGCATCGAGCAGCATGTCGAACGATTCCAGGCCGCCCACGACGACTACAGTGCCATTCTCCTCAAGGCGCTTACTGACCGGTTGGCCGAGGCGTTCGCGGAGCGGCTGCACGAGCGCGTGCGACGTGAGTTCTGGGGGTATGCTCGCGATGAGCGGCTAATGAATCCTGAACTCGTTCGCGAGGAGTACCGCGGCATCCGCCCCGCGCCCGGCTATCCCGCGTGTCCGGATCACACGGAGAAGGCGACGCTGTGGCGATTGCTCGATGTCGAGCGCAACGCCGGAATCCGGTTGACAGAATCCTTTGCCATGTACCCCGCCGCCGCAGTGAGTGGTTGCTACTTCTCTCACCCCGAGGCACGCTACTTCGCCGTCGGCAAGATCGATCTCGACCAGGTGCAGAATTACGCGAGCCGCAAGGAGATTTCGCTCCAGGAAGCCGAGCGCTGGCTGGCACCGATCGTGGGCTACGGGACCGATAGCGACGCCGACGCGGCCTGACCTGCAACCAAGAGGGGGAGCACCTTGATATCCGGCAAGCAGATCCTGCTGGGCGTGTTGTGTCTGGTGGCGCTCTATTTCATCGCGCGCTGGTGGACGTACTCGCGCTCGGCCGCACAGCGCGCGGACAAGCCGCGCTCGGAAGACTTCGCGCTCGGCTTTGTCACCAACTTCTTCGACACGCTCGGCATCGGCTCGTTTGCGTCGACCACGGCGTACTACAAGTTCCGCAAGCGGATGCCGGACGAGAACATCCCCGGAACGCTCAACGTCGGCCACGCGCTGCCAACCGTCGTGCAAGCGCTCGTGTACATCACAATCGTCGAAGTCGAGTTCACAACTCTGATTGCGATGATCGTCGCAGCGGTGCTGGGCGCGCTGCTCGGTGCCGGCGTAGTCAGCCGCCTGCCTCGACGCGCAATTCAACTCGGAATGGGGATTGCACTGGTTGTTGCCGCGGCGCTGTTCGTGCTCAAGAATCTCAATGTCGAGGCCCAAGCCGGCATGGCCCATACCTTGACAGGAAATCTGCTCATCATCGGTGTCGTCGCCAATTTTGTGCTTGGTGCGCTCATGACATTAGGCATTGGTCTGTACGCGCCCTGTCTCATTCTGGTGAGCCTGCTCGGAATGAACCCCAAAGCCGCCTTCCCGATCATGATGGGTTCATGCGCGTTCCTCATGCCGCCCGCTGGGCTGCGGTTCGTTGCGTGCAATCGGTACAACCTCGGCGCGGCATTCGGATTGGCACTCGGCGGTATTCCGGCGGTGCTGATCGCTGCGCTCATCGTCAAGGAGCTGCCCATCGTTTGGGTGCGCTGGCTGGTGGTGGTCGTCGTGCTCATCGCAGCAACGATGATGCTGCGCTCCGCGATGCAAAGGACGACACCGGGCGGTGCAGTGGCGGAGGCAGAAGCGCGATGAATGTGCGTTGGCGGGGAGTGTTCCCCGCGGTCACGACGCAGATGAAGCGTGATCAGTCGCTCGATCTCGAGGCGACCGCAAGCCATCTCGAGGTGCTGATCGATTCGGGCGTGTCGGGTTTGGTGGTGCTGGGATCGCTGGGCGAGAACCAGCAGCTCCTGCCGGACGAAAAGCGGCGTGTGATGGCAGTGGCGATCGAGACGGCTCGCAGGCGAGTGCCGGTGCTCTCGGGCGTGATCGAGAACAGCACTGCCGCCGCGATCGACTACGCGCGCGACATGGAACGCATGCGCGCCGACGGGTTGCTGTTGCTGCCTGCCATGATCTATCGCGCCGATGCGCGTGAGACCGTGGCTCATTACAGAGCGGTCGCGGCCGCAACGGCACTACCGATCATCTGCTACAACAATCCACTCGCGTACCAGATCGATATCACTCCGGGAATGTTCGCGGAGCTGGCGGACGTCGCCAATTTCGTCGCGATCAAGGAATCTTCGGGGGACGTGCGCCGGATCACCGACCTGCGCAACGCGACCGGCGATCGCTACGGGCTGTTCTGCGGCGTCGATGACCTCGTGCTCGAAAGCGTCGTGCTCGGCGCAACGGGATGGATCGCCGGGATGGGCCTGGCGTTCCCGCGTGAGAATCAATACTTCTGGGATCTGGCCATCGCCGGCGACTACGAAGCTGCGCGACGCCTCTACGCGTGGTTTACGCCGCTCCTGCATCTCGATACGCCGGTCAAGTTCGTGCAGTACATCAAACTCGCGATCCAGGAAGTGGGGCTCGGGTCGGAATGGGTGCGCGCACCGCGCCTGCCACTGGTCGGTGAGGAGCGTGAGCGCATTCTCGCCATCATCCATCGCGGGCTCGAGACGCGGCCGCAGTTTTCGAGCCACACGCGAGCGACATGACGGTTGAACGCATCCGCGTGATCGATTCGCACACCGGCGGCGAACCGACGCGCGTGGTCATCGAGGGCGGCCCGCAGCTGCGCGGCAGCTTTCCCGAGCGGGTGCGGCAATTGCGCGAGAATCACGAGTCGTTTCGTCGTGCGGTCGTCAATGAACCCCGCGGTTCGAATGTGCTCGTGGGCGCGCTGTTGACGGAGCCGACGGAAAAGAAGTGCGTCGCGGGCGTGATCTTTTTCAACAACGTCGGTTATCTCGGCATGTGTGGTCACGGAACGATCGGGCTTATCGCCACGCTCGCCTGGCTCGGGCGCATCGCCGCGGGTGAGCATCACATCGAAACGCCGGTCGGAGTTGTGAGCACGCAGCTGCATACGGATGGGCGTGTTTCCGTCCGCAACGTGTCGGCCTATCGCCATCGCACGGGCGTCGCGGTGCAGGTCGAGGGCCGCGGTCGGGTCACGGGCGATGTCGCGTGGGGCGGCAATTGGTTCTTCCTCGTGGACGATCATGGTCAGCGGCTCGAGCTCGCGAATGTTGAGGCACTGCTTGAGTTCACCTGGCGTGTGCGGCAGGCGCTCGAACGCGCGCACATCACGGGGGAGGGCGGACAACTCATCGATCACGTGGAGCTCTTCGTGCCCACGAGTGGCACGCGCAATCACAGCCGCAATTTCGTGCTGTGTCCCGGCAAGGCCTATGATCGCTCACCGTGCGGAACCGGACTGAGCGCCAAGCTCGCGTGCCTGCACGCTGACGGGAAGCTGAAGCCTGGTCAGGTGTGGCGACAGGAGAGCATCACGGGCAGTGTGTTTGAAGGCTCTTACGAGCTGGAAGACGGCAAGCTCCTGCCGACGATCACTGGTGAAGCGTGGATCACCGCGGACAGCACGCTCATTCTCGACTCGCGCGACCCGTGGCGCGGCCCATCAGTCAGCTGACAGGCAACCCTACGAGGTCTTGCGATCGATCCATTTCTGCACGCAGGGTGGCTGATAGGAAGCCATTCGATCGAGGAGAACGGCCGGCGATTCCGCGGTAATGATCATCGCGCGATGTTCGGTTTTCACGAACCGCTCGGTCACGGCGCGATCGAGAAAGGCCAGGAGCGGATCGAAGTAATTGCAGACGTTCAGCATGCCGCACGGCTTCGCGTGCAGGCCAAGCTGCGCCCAGGTGAGAATCTCGAAGTATTCGTCGAGGGTGCCGAGTCCGCCGGGCAGGGCGACGAAGGCATCCGCAAGATCGGACATGAGCGCCTTGCGCTCGTGCATCGAAGTCACGAGACGAAGATCGGTCAGCCCCTGATGCGCGACTTCTTTGGCGGCCAAGGCTTCGGGGATGACACCAACGACTTTGCCACCGCAAGCCAGCACCGCATCCGCGAGCACCCCCATCAGGCCGACTCTTCCACCCCCATAGACCAGCTCGTGACCGCGTGAGACGAGTTCACGAGCCAGCTGTTGCGTTGCAAGCGTGTATTCAGTGCGCGCGCCCGAATTGGCGCCGGTGAATACACACACTCGCTTGTTTTCAGATGCCGCTCGCATATTGAAGGATCCCTCGATACGTCGCCAGCGCGAACAGAAACACTGTCACCGAATCAGCTGTGAGTTCAAACAAGAACACCACGAGCGGTGAAAGATGACCCTCCATGCCCGCGGCGCGTTCGTAGCGCGCCACCAGCGCACGCACGACGAGCAACAGCGCCTGAAGCCCAAGACCCGTGAGCACCATGTAGAGCAATTGCCGTGGTGGGATTGCCGATGAATCGCCGCCGCCGCGCGCAAGCAGCAGAGTCATCGTACCGATGCCGTAGGCGATGATTGCGCTGCGGATCGTGCCGCTCACCCGCAGATTCTCGTAGGCTGACCGCGCACCCGCATCGCGATCCCGCGACGTGAGCCGCTCCGAGTAGTCGGCCGGCTTCAGCATGTCAAGCGCGGGGTCAGGCTCGGACGGCTGCGCTTGAAATCCTCTGATGAGCTCTAACGCCGCAGCGGTCTGCTCTTCAGGAACCATGATGGCGCGAACATTGAGGGCGTTGACCTGGGGCCCAGGGTACAAGCCACCAAATCCCGCGTTCTGGACGAAGCAGGGAATCTCATGTGCCTCCAGCATCGCCACTACCGCGATGATTTCAGCATCGGACTCGGGCGATAGAACCCGGACGAATGCCACGCTGCACCTGACGCCGGCGCTCAGGGCACGCGCGCCTAGCGCGTCGCCCCTGCAGTGCCGCGTTCAGCGCTGACCGCTCTGCAGATAAGAGGATGCTTGCGCTCTCTGGCATGCCACGTGACTACCTCGGTGACGCGTTTAGCGTCGTCTTCAGAGCCGCGGGACAGCAACATCCCGCCCTTGGTGTGGATTTCCAGCATTTGGAGTCCGATCATCATTAAGTATCTCAACGCCGTGCAGGAAGCCTTGAGGAACGAATCCTTCAACAGTAAGCAAGGACGTTTCAGCGGCGAACACACGCGAAGGCACCGGCTTATATCAACCTGAAGCGTGTTCTATCTGGCGTTGCATTGCTCTCATAGCGCGTGATCCGCCCAACGTCCGCGTAGAGCGGCGCGCCGCTGTGTGATTGACGCCGGCACTTTATCCATTTCGCGTCAGCTCCAACGCGTTGTCAGGCGCCACCCGCCGCTACCTCGCTCATGAGCGCCAACTGGTTGCCATCAGGATCAGCGAACTCCGCCAGCCATAGCTCGGACTTCGCCGTGCGGTTCACGACATGAGGCTCTGCACTGAAAGTGACGCCGCTGCCCTTGAGCGAAGAATATACAGCGCGGATGTCCGGAACCTGGAAGTAAATGGCAGACCCCCGCTGAGCCTTCTGGCCGGGCGGCATGACGCCAACAAGTAACCGAACGCCCCCGCAATTGAAGAATGCCATTTGAGGCGGAGCAGCGAACAGAAACGGCACGCCTAAAATGTCTCGATAGAACGCCACGCCCTTCTCAAAGTCCTCGATTGGGATCAGAAGCTGAGCAACCTTTGCGTTCGCGAGATTCACAACGCTCTCCCCAAGAAATGTATGAGCGCAATCTTTTCGTCCATCCTGCTCCGCCTGCGTTGAATCAACAACCTGTGCTGGTTGCCGGGATAACGCGTGGGAGAAAAGCGAACACATTGCGTCCAAATCTCTCGCTGCCCTTGGAATCAACGCGTAGACCTCGAATTGGGTGGACCCCGGTCGGCTACTTCCAGGTAGTCGCCTTCGTTGCGAAATCCGGCGAGCTCGCGCGTACGACACAGAAGCGTTGCCCGGTTGGCGATTCCATCACCCACCATCGCTTGATCCTCGCGACGCGGCGCGCACCGAGTTCCTCCAGGCGCGCGACTTCCGCTTCGATGTCGTCGGTCTGGATGTCAAGATGGACGCGGCTCGGATGCGTGACACGTTGCACCTCGATATGCAGCCCGTGTTGCGGATCGAGCAGATGGGTGTAGTCGCGCTCCTCTGGATCGTCGAGCTTGCGGAGCTCGAGTCCCAGCGCGCCGCCCCAGAACTTGGCGGCATCGTCCAGATCATCGGTCTGGCAGTCGATGATGAAGCCCGCAAGCATGCTCTTGTGCATCTCTATTTCTCCTTCAATTCGATTCGACCGCAAACAGGTAGGAGCGCCCGCCGAGGCCGCGCATCTGCGAGAGGATCCAGTCCTGCCTGCTGCGCACGTAACGCGAAGGGGCATTGACCTTGAAGCGCAGCGGGTTCGGCAGCACCGCAGCTAAGAGGGCGCTTTGCTCGGCGTTGAGCCGTCTTGCGGGTCGGCCGAAGAAATGGCGGCTCGCTGCCTCGACGCCGTACACGCCGCGCCCGAACTCGGCAACATTGAGATAGACCTCGATGATCCTTCGCTTGGGCCAGAGTGCCTCGATCAGGACGGTGAAATAGGCCTCGAGTCCCTTGCGCACGAAGCTCTTGCGCTTCCAGAGAAACAGGTTCTTCGCCACTTGCTGGCTGATCGTGCTCGCGCCGCGCAGACGTTTGCCGTCGCCATTGCGATGTCGGCGAATGGACTCGTCGATCGCCTTGATGTCGAAGCCCCAGTGCTCGGCGAATCGCTGATCCTCCGCAGCGATCACCGCGAGCGGCGCATAGCGCGAAATCTTCTCGTAATCGACCCACTGATACCGCTGCCTGTAGGTGCGATCGCCGGCCAGGAAAGCCTGGGCGCGTGCGCTTGACATGAAGGCGGTCGTCGGCGGATCTACCCACCGCAGGGTCAGGACTGAAAGCACGGTGACGGCGATCCAGCCGCCGAGCAACCAAAGGAGCCAGCGAGAGAGCCGGCGGATCATCGAGGTGCCAGGTTTGGCCTATTGGCCATTTGAATCCAATCTACTCAACTCAAATGATCAATAAGCCAAACCTGGCACCTCTCCTACAGCTGGCGGGCGGACTCGATCGCGACCGTCTCGAGGGGCGCATCGTCGTGACCCTTGCGCCGGCCGGTCTTGACCTTGGCGATGCGATCGATCACGCCCATGCCGTCGGTGACACGGCCGAAGACCGCGTAGCCGAAGCTCGCGGAGGTGTGATCGAGAAAGCCGTTGTCCTTGAGATTCACGAAGAACTGCGAGGTGGCACTGTCCACCTGATTGGTCCGCGCCATCGATAGCGTCCCGCGGGTGTTCTTAAGCCCGTTCCTCGCCTCATTTGTGATCGGCTCGCGAGTCTGCTTTGCGTCGAATTCCGCGGTGAGCCCGCCGCCCTGGATCATGAAACCCGGGATCACGCGGTGAAAGATCGTGCCGTCGAAGAAGCCGTCGCTGACGTAGCGCAGGAAATTCTCCACCGTTACTGGTGCTTCCTTCTGATACAGCTCGACGGTGAACTCGCCATGCGAAGTCTTGAACTGAACCGTTGGATTCATAGGTGAGGTGCCAGGTTGGGCTGTTGTGACTTATTGCAGCATTGCCCGCCAAAGTTAACAGCGATCAGGGCGTTTGCAACAAGCCAGATGAGCCAAACCTGGCGCCGGTAACGCGGTCGTGACCGGCGAGGTCTTTGAGGGTGCGTATGCTACTCAAACCGGCCTGCAAGAACAGGGCGCTGACCGCCTGTGCCTGCCGGCTGCCATGCTCCAGCGCGAGCCAGCCGCCGGGACGCAGATGTTCCCCGGCCCGTGCGACGATGCGTTCGATTGCCTCGAGACCGGTGGGCCCCGGAACGAGCGCGCCGCGGGGTTCCGCCCGCAATTCGGGACTCGCAAGAGCGGGGTCATTCGCCGCGACGTACGGTGGATTGGACACGATGAGATCAAAATGCATCGCGCCGACTGGTTCATAGAAATCGCCGACGAAAAAGCTCACGTTTCCGAGCTCGAGTCGCTCGGCATTACGGCAAGCCACGATGATCGCCTCGGCCGAGCTGTCAGTGGCGATGATGCGAGCGTTGGGGCGTTCGTGCGCGATCGCAAGCGCCACTGCACCGCTGCCTGTCCCGAGATCCAGGACCTTGGTGTGAACGTCTGGCGTCAACACTTCGAGCGCGAACTCGACCAGCCGCTCCGTTTCGGGGCGCGGTATGAGGACGTGGGGATTCACTTCGAAGTCGAGCGACCAGAACTCCCGGATGCCCAGGATGTAGGCCACGGGATCGCCCTGCCGGCGACGCTCGATGGCGTGTGCGATGCGCTTGCGGGTTTCCGGCAACAGAGCTTCCCGGGCATGTGAAATCAGGAAGCTGCGAGGTCGTTCGAGGGTGCCTGCCAGCAGCAGTTCCGCATCGAGCCGGGCCGTGGGGCTCGATGTCCGCAGCTGATCGACCGCGGATTCGAGCACGTCCGCAATCGTCGCCAGCCCCTCACTCATGGGCGCCCGCGCGCCGTTAACGTACAATCCCGCATCTTTTTTTACCTCGGCTTCGCCGCGCGCGGCGAGCCTGTCGGAAGTCCTGATGCAAGTCTACTCCAGCGTGATCGAGATGATTGGCCGCACACCGCTCCTGCGCGTCAATCGTTTCGATACCGGCGTGTGCGAGCTGTATCTCAAGCTTGAACTCATGAACCCGGCCGGGTCGATCAAAGATCGCATCGGCGTGTCGATGCTCGAAGAGGCGGAGCGGCGCGGTGACATCAAGCCGGGCGACACGCTGGTCGAGGCGACCGCGGGCAACACGGGCCTTGGCGTGGCGCTGGTCGCGGCGCAGAAAGGCTACCGGCTGGTGCTGGTATTGCCCGACAAGATGAGCCAGGAAAAGATCTTCAACCTGCGCGCCATGGGCGCAGAAGTGATCCTCACGCGCTCCGATGTGTCCAAGGGACATCCTGAGTACTACCAGGACCTCGGCGCGCGCTTGGCGCGCGAGCGTGGCGCGTACTACCTGAACCAGTTCGATAACCCGGACAATCCCAAGGCCCATGAGGCCACGACGGCGCCGGAGATCTGGGAGCAGATGCAGGGACGGCTCGATGCGATCGTGGTCGGTGTCGGCAGCAGCGGCACCCTCGCGGGGCTGACTCATTTCTTCAAGCGCACCGCGCCGCACGTCGAGATCGTCGTCGCGGACCCGCAAGGCTCGGTGATCGCGGAATACGTACGCACCGGCAAGCTCGTCCCGAAGGGTTCCTGGCTGGTCGAGGGCATCGGCGAGGACTGCATCCCCAGCATCTGCGACTTCTCGCTCACCAAGCGCGCGTATGCGATCTCGGACACCGAGTCATTCGCCACGGCGCGCGAATTGCTCCGACGTGAAGGCCTGCTCGCGGGCTCATCGACGGGCACGTTGCTGGCCGCCGCGCTGCGATTCTGCCGCGAGCAGAAGCAAGCGAAGCGCGTGGTGACCTTCGCCTGCGACACCGGCAACAAGTACCTCTCCAAGCTCTACAATGATTTCTGGATGGAGGACCAGGGGTTCATCCAGCGCAAGCGGCACGGCGATCTGCGCGACCTGATCGGGCGACTCCACAGCGAGCATGCCACGGTTACCGTGGGCCCCACTGACATTCTCACGACGGCGCACAACCGGCTGCGCAACGCGGGTTTCTCGCAAGTTCCGGTGCTCGACGGCGAGCGTCTCATCGGCGTGCTGACGGAGGAGGACATCATGCGCTTCGTCTTCGGCCATCCCGATCGCATGTCTTCGCCGGTCAGCGAGGCGATGCAGACGGCCTTCATCAGCGTTCCGAAAGAAATGCCGATGAGCAATCTCGTGTCGATCCTTCAAGTGGCGCCGTATGCGGTGGTCACGGACGTCCAGCATTTTCTCGGCCTGATCACGCGGACGGATGTCCTCAACTATCTCCGGCGGGAAATGCAGACCTGAGGGTGCCATGAAGCCGAAGCAGCCACGCAAGACAGGGTTCGCGACACGCGCGATTCACGCCGGTCAGTCTCCGGACCCGACCACAGGGGCGGTGATGCCTCCGATCTACGCGACTTCGACCTATGCGCAGCAAAGCCCGGGGGTGCATCGGGGTTTCGAGTATTCGCGCACGCAGAATCCCACGCGCATGGCCTACGAGCGTTGCATCGCCGATCTCGAAGGCGGCACTCACGGGTTTGCGTTCGCATCGGGAATGGCGGCCACAGCCACGGTGCTTGAACTCCTCGACAGCGGCAATCACATCCTCGCGATGGAGGATCTCTATGGCGGGACGCGGCGCCTGTTCGAGCGCGTACGGCAGCGTTCGGCCGGATTGCAGTCGACGTTCGTCGACCTGAACGATCCCGCAGCGCTGGCGAGTGGCATGCGTCCGAACACGCGACTCATCTGGATCGAGACACCCACTAACCCGACTCTGCGGCTGGTCGATCTGGCGGCGATCGCGCGCTTTGCACGCGATCGCGGCGCGCTCACCGCGGTCGACAACACGTTTGCCACCCCCTGGATCCAGCAACCGCTCGAACTGGGCTGCGATATCGTTGTGCATTCGGCGACCAAGTTCTTGAACGGTCATTCCGACATGGTGGGCGGAATCGTCGTGGTCAAGGATGTCGCGCTCGCCGAGCGCGTCGGGTTCCTGCAGAACGCCGTCGGTGCCATCAGCGGCCCGTTCGACAGCTTTCTCGCGTTGCGCGGCCTCAAGACGCTGCCGTTGCGTATGCGTCAGAGCAGTGAGAGCGCGCTGGCCATCGCGCGCTGGCTCGAGAAACATCCGAAAGTGGAACGGGTGCTGTACCCGGGGCTCGAGAGTCATCCGCAGCATGCCCTCGCGCGCCAGCAGATGCGCAACGGCTTCAGTGGCATCGTCTCCTTCTTCATCCGTGGTGGACTCGAGGCCGCGCGGCGCTGCCTGGAGCGGGTCGAAATCTTTGCCCTCGCCGAGAGTCTCGGCGGCGTCGAGAGCCTGATCGATCACCCGGCGATCATGACGCATGCCTCCGTGCCGGCCGAGCAGCGCAAGGCGCTCGGAATCAGTGACGCCCTCATCCGACTCTCGGTAGGCATAGAGGACGTGGAAGACCTGATCGCCGATCTCGATTACGCTCTCAGCTAGACATTCAAAGGGACCAAATTAGGACAACAACATCGAACGACAACCCAGGGAGACCTTGCATGTACTCCAAGCCCACCAGTCCGCAGAGCATTGGTCAGGTGCTCGATGGCTCTTTCCGGCTGACCGCTGCGGCCTTCGGTCGCTCGTGGATTTTCGCACTGTTCGCCGGAATTTCCGGATATGCCGCGAGTGTCTATCAGTTCACGCGCGGCGACTCGCTCGCGGAAGCCGTGACGGCGCCGCAAGACGCAATGTACTGGACACTGTACTGCGTCGGATTGCTCGCGAGTGTGTTGTTCTACTCGGCAATCTACCTGCGCATTGATTCAGTTGCTGACGGCTCGATCGGCGCCGGTGCCTTGCGGAGCGCACTGCGCAAGCTGCCGCTGCTGATCGCACTGATCATCCTGAACATGCTGGCCTTGATGGTCGGATTCATTCTCTTGATCGTCCCCGGCCTGATCCTGATCGTCAGCCTCGTGCTGGCAATGCCCATTCTGCTGCTCGAGGACAAGGGGCCGATCGACTCTCTGACCTCGAGTCATAAGCTTGTATGGGGCAACTGGTGGCGCACTGCGGCGATCCTCACCGTCGGCGGCATCATCATTTTCGTCCTCTACATGATCCTGGGCCTCCTTGCGGCGGCGGTTGCCCCATTTCTTGCCGGTGGAGAAGCCGCGGTTGCCGCAGTCGTTTCGCTGTTCATCGTGCTCGCGCTGGCCGGCATCTTGATTTCGCCTTACTTCGTCTCTTTGATCCTCAACATCTATTGGGACCTGAAGCTGCGCAGGGAAGGCGGCGATCTCTCGGCGCGCGCCGAGGCTGTGTAGATTGCATTCGACAGCGCTGCGCTGGTCCGCGCTTCTTGGGCTCCTGTCCTGCGCCGTCGCCACGGCTCAGGACCCGGCCATCGAAGCAATCGACGCCTGTCTTGCCAAGCTCGAGGTGAGCGGGCAGAAGGCGGCGCCGGGAGTGGAGGACATCGAAACGCAATGTCCGGAACTCAGGACGATTCTCGAGCACAGCCCATACGCGGCCTGGTTTCCCGAGGAATGGTGGAACCCGCAGCTGTCGACCGGAAGTCTCGCGGAGCTGCGCGATCACGCTGAGCTCGCATCCACAGCTCGTGAAGCGCGCACACTCGACACCAGCGCGGTAGCCGCGGTGCTGGAGAGTCTCGAGGACGATCGGCGCGCGAGCCAGGTGACGTGGTGGGATCGATTGCTCGAGTGGCTGCGCAGTCGCTTCAAACCCGATGCCGAAGAGCCTCCAACCTGGCTTTTCAAGTGGCTCGATGAGCTCAGCCGTCACGAAACGGCGCTTCGGGTCACAGGCTACGTCCTCTTCGGGCTCGTCATCCTGTCGGCAGTCTGGATCGTAATCAATGAGCTCAGAGCGGCCGGCGTGTTCGGTTCTCACGCGCAACGACACGCGCGGTCGATGGGACCGCAAGTGTCAGCGCGCGCGGCGGGCGAGCTTACGCTGGCGGATATCGAGAGCAGTGATCCGTTCAATCGGCCATCCTTGCTGCTCGCGCTGTTGCTGGCGGCGCTCGCGAGGCGCGAGGACCGGGCCGTCGATGCCAGCACCACGCATCGCGAGCTCGCTGCCCGGGTCACACTGGACGACAACGCGCAGCGCATGGCGTTCGGACGGCTGGTGCGATGCGCGGAACGCGTTCGTTACGCCGCAGCACTTCCGGCCCGCAGCGAGATCGATGAGGTGGTCGGCGAAGCTCGCCATCTCCTCGACTCGATCGCCGTTTCAGCAGGGACGTCGCCGGCATGAAGGAGCGGCTGATCACCTTGCTTTGCGCCGTTGGTGCGCTGGCGCTCTTCTATGCGATCTTCTTTTCCTCGCCGCAACCCGTGACCGAGGAGATTTCGAAGCCCACGACGGAAGAGCGCGGCAGCAACGGTTATCTCGCCGTGCTGCGCTGGCTGAAGTCGACCGGCGTCCGCGTCGAAAGCGTTCGCCGGCGTTATGACTGGCTGAAGAACGATGAGGCAGGCCTCGCGCCCACCGGGAATCTTCTGATCACGACTCTCCCGCATCGTTACGGCGCGCGCCAGCGCGAGCTCGAAGACCTGTGGAGCTGGGTCGCTTCCGGTAACACGGTGCTCGCGCTTGCAGCGCTGGCCGACACTCCCGACTGGTCGTTGCCGCTCGCTGGTGGCGACTTGCCCGGCGCCATCGAATCGATCACCGGGGTAAGATTCGAGGTGCCGCCGTCGGAGCCCGACCTTGCAGCGCGGGCTAAACCCGTCGAGCAGACGGCGAGCGATGTCTACAAGCGGCTCACCAAGCCCACGCTGCATCGGATCGTTCCCAATCGTTCGCATCCCTATTTCGAGAGCGTGCGCGAGGTGGTTGCCGAGTCGGAGTACTACGCGTCCGAATGGCGCGCAGTGCCACCACTCCACGGTTTCGTCCTCTCGCTCGCCCACGACGCGGACAATGGGCGCGATGCACTCTGGATTCGCCTCGACGGGGCTGGTCAGTTCCTGATCAGCGGCTATGCCAGCCTGTTCTCCAACGAACAGCTGGGGAGAAAGGACAACGCACGCCTGCTTGCGAACATCGTGGCGCAAACGCTCGGTTCGGGCGGGGCGGTACTGTTCGACGATCAACACCAGGGCCTAAGCACGCTGTACGACGCCGGGGCCTTCTTTGGCGATGCGCGACTGCATGTCACGCTTTGGCTGCTGCTGGCACTCTGGCTGATCTGGGTGCTGGGCAGCGTGCGCCTGCGCGGCGCGGCACCCGAGGCGCCGGCACCGCGCGAAACGGCCCTGGTAAAGGCGACCGGAGGATTTCTCGCGCGCGTGCTGCTTCCGGTGCAGGCCGGGCTGCGGCTCATGGAGCTCTTCTTCAACGATTTCCGCCGGCGACTCAGTCTGGCCGAGGATGGCCGGCCCGTGTGGGAGTGGCTCGAACGTCAGCCCCGAGTGAGTCGCTCCGATCTCGAGTCGCTCAGGGCGCTCGAATCGCGCTTGCGGACCGGAAAGCGCGTCGATCTCGTCCGCCTGCAGAATCTGCTGGTCAAGCTTCAAGGACAGGTATGACCAATCCAGCACAAGCCCTCGATCAACATCTGCAGGTCGAGCTCGGCCGGGTCGTGCTCGGGCTGTCGACTTCGATCCGCATGCTCACCATCGCATTGCTGGCACGCGGTCACGTGCTGATCGAAGGACCGCCAGGACTCGGAAAGACGCTGCTCAGCAAGTCGCTGGCGCGCGCGCTCGGCGGCGACTTCAAGCGCATTCAGGGAACAGCGGACCTGATGCCTACCGATATCACCGGCGTGCACGTCTTCGATTCCGCGCGGCAGACGTTCGTGTTCCGGCCCGGACCGATCTTCGCCGACGTCGTGCTCGCCGACGAGATCAACCGGGCGGGACCCAAGACGCAATCGGCCCTGCTCGAAGCCATGGAAGAACGCCAGGTGACGGTCGAGCGCGATCGATTCCAGCTGCCGGCCGACTTCCTGGTCATCGCAACGCAGAACCCGCACGAATTCGAGGGCACATTCCCGCTACCCGAATCGCAGCTCGATCGCTTCATGCTCCGCATCGAGCTCAGTTACCCGGAACGCAGCGCCGAAACCGAGATCCTGGAACGCTACGGCAGTCCGGCGTCGCCCGAGGATCCGGCTGCAGCGATTCATCCCGTCGAGCGGAGCCTGATCGCGCAGGCCCGCGCTGCCGCAGGGGCGGTGCACGTCTCGGCAGCGTTGGTCCAATACGTCCTCGACATCGCACGCGCCTCGCGCGAGCACGCACAGGTTTCGCTGGGTGTCTCGACCCGTGGAGCGCTCGCGCTCTTGCGGTGCGCGCGGATCGCCGCGGCGCTGCGAGGCGGCGAGTTCGCCACTCCGGACGATGTCAAGCAACTGGCACCGGCGGTGCTTGCACATCGCCTGCTGCTCACGCCGGAGGCGGCGCTCGAGAACGTGACGGCTGCCGCTCTGGTGGCGCAGATCCTCGAGCGCACACCGGTCCCGAAATGAGCTTCACCGCCGCATGAATCTCTCAGCCCGCGCCCTCGTCCTGATCGCGCTTACCGTCGCGCTCGCGATAGTCGGGATCTGGACCGCGGACACCACATTGCGCGGCCTTTGGAAGCTGCCGGCGGCGCTGATCCTGCTCGGACTTGCCGTCGAAGGCGTGTTGCTCCGGCGCCGTCCGTTCTCACTGTTCGTCGATGTCTCCCCGCGTGGATATCTCGGCCGACCGATGAATGCGCGCATGACGCTCGAGAACCCCAATCGTGCGCCGCTGACGCTTGAATACACAGTTGATGCGCCGCGGGGGGTGAAGGCGCCGCACGGCACGCGAATTCTGCGCGCGCCCGGAGAAGCGACCGCAATCGACCCGCTGGTGGTCGTGCCAGGAAGACTCGGCCCGGCGACCTGGCCCGCGATTCGCGCGCGCATTCTAGGTGCGTTCGGCCTCGCGTCCTGGTCGAGGGTGATCGCGCAAAGCGCGCGCATCGCGGTTGCTCCGGATTTGTTGGGCGCTGCTGCGCAGCGCGTTTCGAGCACCGAATCCGGCGCCTTGGCCGGCCGCACGCATGGCTCGGGTGCGGAACTACATCAATTGCGCGAATACCGCCCGGGCGATCCGCTGCATCGGATCGACTGGAAGGCCAGTGCGCGTCGCGCAGGTCTGGTGACGCGCGAGTTCACCGAGGATCAGCATCTCGATGTGCTCATCGCGCTCGATGCCGGCCGCTCGAGCCGGCTGGCCGCCGGTGATCTGGACCGGCTCGGCGCATTTGCGAATGTTGCCGCGCGCTTTGCGGAGCACGCGGTATTACACGACGATCGCGTCGGTCTCGTCGTCTATGCAGAGCGGGTGCAGGGTGTCGTTCCGCCGAGCCGTGGACGCGCGGCGGTCATGAGGATTCGCAGCTGTCTCGAGGGCATCACTGTTGCGGCTTTGGAATCGAGCCCACTCGCGGCAGCATTGCGCATTCGCTCGATCGCCCGCCAGCGGAGCCTCATCGTGATGCTCACCGACCTGGATGATGTCACGACAGGTGGCGAGCTCGCGCGCGCGGTGCGCCTGCTGCAGATGAAACACCTGGTGATCGTCGCTGGCGTCGCGTTGCCGGACGTGGAGGAAGTCGCGCTGGCGCCCGCCGAGGAGTGGGTCGACCCTTATCGCGCGCTCGCCGCACGGGAGTGGCAGACGCGGTCGCGCGCGCACCTGAAATCGCTGCGTAGTGCCGGGACGCCCGTCATTGCCGCACGGCCGGCGGATTTCGAATCCGCGGTCTTGAGCTACTACGCGAGGCTGCGACGCGATCGCCGCGTCTGACTGCTGCCCCCCAGCAGATCGCCACGCAGCAAGGCAACCATGATGAGCCAGTAGCCCACGCCGATGACGACGCGGCTGGCGAGTGGAAACGTGGGATCGGGGGAAACATAGCCCTCGATGAAACCGCAGCCGACGAGCAGCAGGGCGCAGGGCACCAGCAGTTTCCCGATGCGCGCACTTGCCGCCTGGAATGCCTCGCGCCGTGTCTGTTCGCGCGGCCGCACCAGCGCTTCGCCGAGACCGACGCCCGCCGCGCCCGCGATGCAGATCACGCTGATTTCCACCAGACCGTGTGCGACCACGAAGTTGAACAACCTGAGCGCCAGATCATGGTGCGCCGTGAATGCGAAGAGCGCGCCCATCATCAGGCCGTTGATCGAAATCAGGTAAAAGGTTCCGAGCCCGAAGAAAATTCCGGTCGCAAATGCGAACAATGTCACCGTGATGTTGTTGGCCAGGATCCCGACGGACAGCACCGAAGACGGCACGATGTTGAGGAGCTGGTCGGTCCAGAGCTTGCCGTCTTCGACGTTCTCGATCATTTCATCCGATGCCAAGAGTCCGATCAGCTCTGGATAGCTGTTCACAAACCAGGCACCGGCGGCCGCGCTCAGAGCCATGAGCAGAGACACCCACACCAGCTGCGCTCGCAGGCCGTGCATGATTCCGGGAACGTCTTCGCGCAACAGTCGCCGCAGGTCGCTGCGCCAGTGATGCGGCGGGCGATGAAGGCTGGCGTGCAGATTGGCGTAGAGCGACTCGAGCGCGCCGCGCGTGCGCCCCTCTGGCATCACGCGGCGCGCCAGCGCCAGGTCACGGGCCACAGCTCGGTAGCCCTCCGCCATCTCTATAGCCTCCGAAACACCGCTCGCGCGATCGCGCATCAGGCGCGAAGCCAGGGAGGCGAGCCGCTGCCACACGCCGACTCGGCGATCGAGCCAGCTCCGCAGGGCATGATCGGATGCGTTGCTCACTGCGGACGCGTGGTGAGCAGTGACTGCAGCCGCTCCCTCATCGTCGATGCATCCTCGATCTCTCCGGCGGCCGGGTCGACGCGCCGCAGGATCTTGCTCGCGAGCTGCGTCCGAGCAGCGGGCTCGAGCTCCGACCAGCGTCCGAGCAGCTCGTCGATGACTTCAGCCAGACGAGGGTCAACGCCCGAGTGCGCAACGACAAACGATTCGGCGGACGTGCCCTGCTTGCGCTCACGGTCATAAACCAGGAGCGTTCCGGCTGCGAGGTCTCCGATGCGGACATGCTGCGCGGAGATGAGCGTCACCGCGAGCCCCAGGCAATAGAACATCGGCAGGCAGTCCACGAGGCGAAAGACGTTGCGGATCAGAATGGCACCGACACCCGGGGTTGCGCCTTCGCGCGTCACGACGCGTACCCCGGCCATGCGCTTGCCGGGCGTTCGACCGTGCATGGTGAGCTCCAGCACCGGGTGATACAGGAAGTAGATCGCGAGCGTGGGCAGCACCGCGACGAGGAAGTACAGGCTGAAGCCGGAATCCCCGTCGCCATCGTCGCCCGCGACGCCGGCCCCGAACAGAGCAAAGCTGCCGGTGACGATGAAAGTCGCGATCAGCCACCACGCGATGGCAACGAGCAGGCGGATGTGCCAGTCGATGATGAACGCATAGCTGCGCCCGCCCGCGCCGACGATCGGCAGCGAGACGTCGACGCCGGTGACGCTGTCGATCGCCAGTTCACCGCGGCGCGTGATGTCATTCGGCTCCATTGATCACTCCGTCTCTGCCAGTCGCTCCGCCTGATACTCCTGGATCAGTGGCGCGATCAATTCATCGAGCTTACCGTTCATGATCTCGGGGAGGCGGTAGACCGTCAGCTCGATGCGGTGATCAGTCACGCGTCCCTGCGGGAAATTGTAGGTGCGGATGCGCTCCGAGCGATCACCCGAACCGACCTGGAGCTTCCGCGTCTCGGCCTGCTCGCGCTGTTGCTTCTCCTGCTCCGCCGCCAGCAGGCGCGCCCTGAGCAACGACATGGCGCGCGAGCGGTTCTTGTGCTGTGAGCGCTCGTCCTGGCATTCGACCACGATGCCGGTCGGCAGGTGAGTGACGCGCACCGCGGAATCGGTCTTGTTGACGTGCTGGCCGCCGGCTCCCGAGGCGCGATAGGTGTCGACGCGCAATTCCGCCGGGTTGAGGGCGACCGCTTCGACCTCCTCGAGCTCGGGCAGGATCGCCACCGTGCAGGTCGACGTGTGAATCCGACCCTGGGCCTCGGTCTGCGGCACGCGCTGCACGCGATGTGTGCCGGACTCGAACTTGAGCCGCGAAAAAGCCCCCGGGCCGACGACCCGGCTGATGATCTCGCGGTACCCACCATGCTCGCCCGGGCTCTGGCTCAAGGGTTCGACGCGCCAGCCGCGTGACTCGGCGTAACGCGCATACATGCGCAGCAGATCGCCGGCAAATATCGCCGCCTCATCGCCACCGGTGCCCGCGCGGATTTCGAGATAGATGTTGCTGTCGTCGCGCGGATCCTTGGGCACCAGGAGCTTCCTGAGATCGGCCTCCCGCATCTCGAGCTGCTCCGCGAGCGCGCGACCCTCTTCTTCCCCCATTGCGCGGGTCGCCGCGTCGCTGTCGGCGGCGAGCTCCCGCGCCGTCGACAGGTCGCGCTCGAGAGCAACGTAGCCCCGGTACTGGCGCGCCAGTGGCTCCAGGCGCGCGTATTCCATGGAGAGATCGCGGAAGCGGTTCTGGCTGGAGGCCGCGTCCGGCTCGGCGAGCAAGCGGCTGACTTCCTCGTAGCGCTCGGCGAGCTTGTCGAGTTTCTGGCGGATCGAGGCTTTCATCGAGGCGCGCGATTGTGGAGCCTCGAATGGCGCAACTCAAGTGAGCGTGCGGTGCGTTATAGTGCGTCTATGTCGGTCGGATTCCTCCTGCGTCGCGCAACCTCGTGCTGCGCGTTCGTCTTGCTCGTGGCGGGCTGCGCCAGCGACGGCGTCAGCGAGCGGCCGGGGGATACGGGCACACCGGTCGGCGACGCCAGTTCGCACCTGATGATCGCGGAGATTGCCCTGCAGCGGGGTGAATACAATGTCGCGGCAACGGAATACGTCAAAGCCGCGCAGTTGTCGACGGAACCGGCGTTGGCGGAGCAGGCGACACGTGTTGCATTCGAGAACCGCCAGGAGAATGCGGCGGTGGCCGGCGCGCGCCGCTGGCTCGAACTCGAACCGGCAAACGTCGATGCGCACCGCCACCTCGCGGTCGCGACGCTGCGGTTGCACGTCTTGGACCAGTCCGTGGCTCATTTCGAGCCGGTGCTCGAGACCGCGTATGCCAGCCCGGCGGAGGGATTCACCGATCTCAGCTCGACGCTCGCCGAAGAGGACAACGCCTATGGCGTGCTGTGGGTGACGCGCGGGCTCGCGGAGCGATATCCCAAGCTCGCTCAGGCCCACTATGCCGTCGGCGCCGCGGCGCTGCGGGCCTACAACTACGAGCTGGCGGCGACGAGCGCACGCAAGGCGCTTGCGCTGGATCCGGGCACCGAAGATGCGGAACGGCTCCTGGCGCGCGCACTCGTGGTCAGTGGACGGACTGATGCCGGGCTGGAGATCGCGCGCAGGCGCGTGGCGGCATTGAACGACATTCCCTCGCGGCTGGAATTAACGCTGCTGCAGAGCGCTGCCAATGAAGAGGAAGCCGCGCGCGCCGAGCTCAACGCATTACTCGAACTCCCCGATGCGCGTCCCGAAGCGCTGCGCACGCTCGCCAGCCTCGACCTGGCGGCCGGCAAGCTCGATGATGCGGCGGCACGCTTCAACGAGCTGCTCAGCACTGGCCGGTATGTGAGCCTCTCGTTCTATTCGCTCGGCATCATCTACGAGCGGCGACGCGATCCGCAGCGCGCGATCCGCTATTACTCGCACGTTGCGTCCGGCGCGTACGCGACCGATGCGCTACTGCGTTCGGCGCGGCTGCTGGCTGGCACCGGAGAGCGGGACCAGGCGATCCAGTTGCTCGACGCCTACGAGCAGGATCACCCCGAAAGCGAGGTGGAGCTGGCGCTCGGTCGGGCGCGATTGCTGGCTGAAGAGGGCGCAGCCGATTCGGCGCTCGAGATCCTCGATACCCAGGTGACCCGCTATCCCGACAACCTGCCGCTGCGCTTTGCGCGTGGCGTCACGCTCGAGCGCATGGGACGTGTGGACGATGCCGTGAGCTCGTTGCGCGAGCTGCTGGCACTTCGGCCCGGTGATCCTGTGGTGATGAACGCGCTCGGTTACACGCTGACCGAGCACAAGCTCGAGTTGCGCGAGGCGCACAGCCTGATCCGCAAGTCGCTCGAGATGACGCCCGACAGTCCCGCCGTACAGGACAGCATGGGCTGGGTGTTGCACCGAATGGGACAGAACCGCGATGCGCTGGGCTGGCTCACGCGCGCCTATGCCGAGGAGAAGGATGGCGAGATCGCGGCGCATCTCGGCGAGACGCTGTGGGCGCTCGGTCAGCATTCGCAGGCGCGGGCGATCTGGGACCAGGCCATCGCCCAAGAGCCTGATCACCGTTACCTCCTGAATACCTTGCGCCGGTATCCGGATTGATGCGCTGGGCTGCGATATTGCTCGTCGCGCTGCTGCTCGGCGGCTGCGCGACAGCGCCGACCTTGTCGCCGGCGGACTGGAATCGCGCCAAGATCGAGCGTCAGGCGCTCGATCACTGGGAGATGAAAGGCCGCGCGGCAGTTGCAACTGCAACCGACGGTTGGACAGCCAATGTTGCGTGGCGGCAGCAGGCCGCCAATTCGGAGCTGCACCTGCAGGGCGTGCTCGGTGTCGGCGGTGTGCGCGTACGCAGTGATGGTCAATCGTTCGACATCGAGACCAGCAAGGGCGAGAAGATCACGGCGAATGATGCCGCGTCGGCGCTGGAGCAGGCGATCGGTGTGCCCTTGCCCGTGGAGAGCCTGCGCTTCTGGTTGCTCGGTGTGCCCGCGCCCGAATCCGACGCGCTCGAAGAATTGGACGAGAAGGGCCGCCTGAGCAAGCTCGAGCAGAATGGCTGGCAGGCGCGGTACGATCGTTATGTGTACCAGTACGACAGCTGGCTGCCGGGTCGTGTCCGCCTCGAGAAAGGGCCCCTGCGCATGCGCGTCGTCGTCGACGAGTGGAGATTCTGAAAAGGGGGGAAGCGGATGGATCCCTGGCCCGCGCCAGCGAAACTCAATCTGTTTCTGCACATCCTGGGTCGCCGGCCCGACGGCTATCACGAGCTGCAGACCGCGTTTCAGTTCATCGATCTCTGTGACGAGATCTCGTTCGAAACGCGCGACCACGGCCGGATCGTGCGGGTCGAGGGCCCTGCCGAAGTGCCTGAATGGGACGACCTCACGGTGCGGGCCGCCCAGCGGCTCCAGAAGGAGCAGAGAACCGCGCGCCCGCTCGGTGTCGGCATCCACGTGCGCAAGCGCATCCCCATCGGATCGGGTCTGGGCGGCGGCAGCTCCGATGCGGCCACTACGCTCATTGCACTCAACGCCTTGTGGGGATTGGGGTTGAGCATCGACCGGCTGGCGGCTTTGGGCCTCGAGCTGGGTGCCGACGTACCCGTTTTCGTGCGTGGCCGGGCCGGTTGGGCGGAGGGCGTTGGCGATGAAATCACGCCGCTCGACCTGCCCGAACTGACCTATGTCGTGATCTTTCCGGGGTGCGCCGTGAGCACCCGTGAAATCTTTCAGGCCCCTGAATTGACACGAAATTCCGCCCCCATCACAATACGCGCCTTTTTGGAGTCGGACGGGCGCAACGATTGCGAGCCCGTGGTCCGGGCACGCTACCCACAGGTCGGGGCGGCGCTCGAATGGCTCGGTCAATACGCCCCAACGCGGCTCACCGGCACCGGCGCGTGTGTATTTGCTGCCATGGGCAACCTCGATCGAGCGCAGAAGCTCTTGAACGCGGTGCCGTCGAGCTGGCAGGGCTATCTGGTACAAGGACACAACCGCTCGCCCTTGCTCGACCGGCTCGAGCGGGCGGGCAGCTCGGCGTCGGGGCGGACGCGGCTTTAACGCGATTTCGGCTGGGGTGTCGCCAAGAGGTAAGGCAGCGGGTTTTGATCCCGCCATTCGGAGGTTCGAATCCTTCCACCCCAGCCATCATCGGGAGCACCGGTGGAACGATCGTCGATGGCGCTGTTCTCGGGCAATGCCAATCCGGCCTTGGCCCACGAGATCGCGCGGCACCTCACCGTGCCGCTCGGCCGCGCCTTCGTCGGCCGCTTCAGCGACGGTGAGGTGAACATTGAGCTGATGGAGAACGTGCGTGGACGCGACGTCTTCATCGTGCAACCGACCTGCCCACCGGCGAACGACAACCTGATGGAGTTGCTGGTGATGATCGACGCGTGCCGGCGCGCGTCGGCCGCCCGCATCACGGCGGTCGTGCCGTATTTCGGCTACGCGCGCCAGGACCGCCGCCCGCGTGCGACACGCACCGCGATCACGGCGAAGTTGATCGCCAACATGATCGCGAGCGCGGGGACCAACCGATTGTTGACGGTGGACGTGCACGCCGAACAGATCCAGGGATTCTTCGACATCCCGGTCGATAACGTGTACGCGTCGCCGGTGTTGCTGGGCGATGCGTACAAGCAGGGATACAAGGACATGGTGGTCGTATCGCCGGACGTCGGCGGCGTGGTGCGCGCACGGGCGTTGGCGAAACGCCTTGACGATGCGGATCTCGCCATCATCGACAAGCGCCGGCCGCGTCCGAACGAATCGAAGGTGATGAACGTCATCGGCGAGGTCAGGGGCAAGACCTGCGTGATGGTCGACGACATGGTCGATACCGCCGGGACGCTGTGCCAGGCGGCGCAGGCGCTCAAGGATGAAGACGCCGAACGCGTGGTGGCGTACATCACGCACGCGGTGCTCTCGGGCAACGCGGTCGAGCGCATCACCGGTTCGGTGCTGGACGAGATCGTGGTCACGGACACGATCCCGTTGAGTCCGGCGGCGCAGGCGTGCCGCAAGATCCGGCAGCTCAGCGTGGCGGGACTGCTGGCTGAAACGCTGCGCCGGATCCGGGAAGAGGAATCGGTAAGTAGTCTGTACATAGATTAGTAGGTAGGTTGGCGGTTGACAGTTGGCAGTAAGGAACGCAGAAATTGTGCTCTTGCCTGTCAACCGTCAACTCTCAACTCTCAACTCTCAACTTTCTCTTCATGCAGCACCTGGTCGCGGGCCTGCTGGTTTGACGTCAAATTGGAGTGTGTCTTATGAAAACCTCATTCGAACTCGGCGCCGAGTTCCGTGACGACGAAGGCAAAGGTGCGAGCCGCCGCCTGCGTCGCCTCGGCAAGGTGCCGGCCATTCTTTACGGCGGTCATCGGGATCCCCGCGGGCTCTCGCTCGACCACCAGAAACTGTTGCAGCTGCTCGACGACGAGCGCTTCTATTCGACGATCCTCAGCGTGAAAGTGGGCGATCAGGCGCAGGCTGCGATCCTCAAGGACGTACAGCGTCATCCGGCGCGCAACTCCGTGCTGCACATCGACCTGCAACGCGTGGTCGAGAACGAGAAGATCCGCATCCGCATCCCGCTGCACTTCAAGGGCGAGTCGATCGCGATCGGCGTCAAGGAGCAGGGCGGCATCGTGTCGCACCAGAAGACCGACATCGATATCAGCTGTCTGCCGCAGGACCTGCCGGAATTCATCGAAGTGGACGTGTCTGGCCTGGCGCTCAATCAGAGCCTGCACCTGTCGGACCTCAAGATTCCTGCGGCCGTCGAGCTGGTCGAACTCGCCCATGGTCGCGACAGCACGGTGGTGTCGGTCCATATGCCGCGTGCCGAAGAGCCGGAGCCGACTGCAGTTGCCGCCGTTGCGGAAGGCGTGGTGGCACCGGCCGAGGGCGCTGTTCCTGGCGCAGCTCCGGGCGCACCGGGTGCTGCAGCCGCGGGCGCAGAGGGCACGAAGAAGGACGAGGTCAAAAAGGACGAAGGAAAGAAGGACGAGGGCAAGAAAGTCGAGGGCAAGAAGGAGCCCTCCAAGAAGGAGGGCGGCAAGAAGTAACACCGCGGGTGTCGGGTTTAAACCCGACACCATGGCAGGCCGCCCTTCGGGGCGGCCTTTGCTTTTTCTGGCTTCTTTCTCGCTCTGGCCCCACATGGCTGCATTTCCGCTTCGACTCATCGTCGGGCTCGGTAACCCGGGGCCGGAGCACGCGCTCACGCGTCACAATGCGGGCTTCTGGTTTGTCGACGCTCTGGGGCGCGCGCACGAAGGGCGCTTTCGCGAGCATCGCAAGCACCAGGCGGAGCTCGCGCGCATCGAGATCAGCCGGCACGAGATCCTGCTGGTCAAGCCGCTCACCTACGTGAATCGCAGCGGACTGGCGATCCGCAGTGTCGCGGACTATTTCCGCATCACCGCGGAGGAAATGCTGGTGGCCTATGACGAGCTCGATGTGCCCGTCGGCGCCGTGCGCCTGAAGCGCGGCGGCGGGGCGGGCGGACACAATGGCGTCAAGGACACGATTGCCCATATGGGCGAGGACTTCTGGCGATTGCGGCTCGGCATCGGTCACCCGGGCAACAAGGACGAAGTGATCGACTACGTGTTGCGCCGCGCGCCGGCGGAGGAAGAGTCGGCGATCCTCGAATGCGTGGCCGCGGCGGTGGAGATCATGCCGGTGCTGATCAAGGAAGGCCCGGAGAAGGCGATGAACAAGCTGCACGGAAAGAAGGTGACGAGTGAGGAGTGAGGAGTGAGGAGTGAGGAGTGAGCGGAGCCTATCGGGAAGTGTGACCATGTGGATATGCCGTCACTCATCACCCATCGCTCAGCCCTGACCACTTACACCTACACGCCTAGCACCCACTCGTCACCTCTCGCTGTTCACCACTCACTCTTTCCCTCATGCCCATTCAATGCGGAATCGTCGGGCTGCCAAACGTCGGCAAGTCCACGCTGTTCAATGCGCTGACGCGCGCGCAGATCGCGGCCGAGAACTATCCGTTCTGCACCATCGACCCGAACGTCGGCGTCGTGCCGGTACCGGATCCCCGGCTGGCGCAACTCGCGGCGATTGCGCAACCGGAAAAGGTGATCCCGACGACGGTGGAGTTCGTGGACATTGCCGGCCTGGTCGCCGGCGCCTCGAAAGGCGAGGGACTAGGAAACCAGTTCCTCGCGCACATTCGCGAGGTGGATGCGATCGCGCACGTCGTGAGGTGCTTCGTGGATGACGATGTCGTGCACGTGTCGGGACGAATTGACCCGCTCACGGACATCGAAGTGATCAACACCGAGCTGGCGCTTGCGGATCTCGACACCGTCGAGCGTACGTTGCAGCGGGCCGTGAAGGCGGCCAAAGCGGCAAGCGACAAGGATGCGATCGCGCGGCGTGATCTGTTCGAGCGCGTGCGGTCTCATCTGAATTCCGGCAAGCCGGCACGCGCTCTCACGCTCACCGACGCCGAACGCCTCATGTTGCGTGAGCTGCACCTGCTCACCGCCAAGCCCGTAATGTATCTCGCGAACGTGTCGGAGAGCGGCTTCGCCGACAATCCGTATCTGGCGGCGGTCGAGCAGCTCGCTGCTGCCGAGGGTTCGATCGTGGTGCCCATCTGTGCCGCTATCGAGGCGGAGATCGCCCAGCTTGATGAAGCGGACCGGGGGGATTTTCTGCGCGAGCTCAAGCTTGAGGAACCGGGGCTGAATCGCGTCATTCGTGGCGCGTACCGGTTGTTGGGTCTGCAAACCTTCTTCACCGCCGGTCCCAAGGAGGTTCGCGCCTGGACGGTGCGCGCCGGTGCGACGGCGCCGCAGGCAGCGAGTGTCATTCACACGGATTTCGAGCGCGGATTCATTCGCGCCGAAGTCATCGCATTCGACGACTACATCGCGTTCAAAGGGGAGGCCGGCGCGCGCGATTTGGGTAAACTGCGACTGGAAGGGAAGGAATACGTCGTGCGCGAAGGCGACGTGGTGCATTTCCGCTTCAACGTTTGACCTTCCACTCCCTCTCCCGCTTGCGGGAGAGGGCCGGGGTGAGGGTCTCGAGGGTAGCGCATTGCAAGCAAGTGAGTGGCAACGCGTAATCGCGCTGATTGTCACGCTCAATTTCATACTCACGGCGTGCACATCCCTTCAGGGAGTGCCGCTGCCGGGACCCGAACAACCGTCGGCGACGCCGGCGGTCAACGTGGGTGAGACCGTCGAACTCACGACGCGCGCGGGCGAGAAGCTGCGATTCAAAGTGACCTCGGTCGAGACCGACGCACTGGTAGGCGAGGACGTGCGCGTGGCGTACGCGGACATGGCAAGCCTTCAGGTAGAACGCAGCGACGGCGCAAGAACCGGTGTCGCGGCATGGATTGTCGGCGGCGTTTTGCTCACCGCGGCGCTGATCTGGGCGATCGACCATCTCGATGAAGCGGGCGCCGCCGCCGCGTACTAGTCGTCGACTGGACCAGCCGCTTCCGCTTGACACCTCCGGCACGCCCCCCGGAGAATCGCGCTCCCTTCGCGATACCCACAATGGTGAGGTAGCTCAGACGGTTAGAGCGAGGGATTCATAACCCCTAGGTCGCGGGTTCGACTCCCGCCCTCACCAGTCACCTTTTCCCTTTTCTCGCCAGCGACTTTCGTGTGGGTGCCTGTTTGGTCAGGCAGTTTCCGATCAGGCAAAAATCAGGGTCCAGTTCAAGAACGCGGAAGCCAGCATCGGTCTTGGTGTCAGTCAATTCACCGAATTCGTCCACTTGGTTCTGGATAGGAACTCTTCCGCGCGGTCTGGACCCTCGGGAAGTGGCGGATCACGAAGAGCAAGAACACCAGCCAGAGTGCGAACCAGGCAGACCCGACGGCAAGAAGCCCGATCGAGAAGAGGATCAGGCTTGGATCCAGGAACAGCAGGGTGTAACCGACCAGCCAGAAACGATCGCCTCGCCGGGAGTACGTAGCCCGCTCGGCATCATCGATCCGGTCGCCAAGCGAGGAGCAGTAGTAGTAGAAGGACGCGAATACGAGCGATTGACGTTGGCTGCGGCAAGATCGTCTCCCATGGAATGCCTCCTCGCCCGCGCGGAGTTTCAGGGTACCAGTCGAGTCAGTGAGCGGGAATAGAAGCTCCTTGTTCAAAAAATTAAGGGACTCGGGACTCGGGCTTCGGGGTTACGCGTTGACTGGTTGGCGATCCCGAGAGCCTGAGCGCGCTCGATGTATCGCTTCTCGTCCCGTGACGCTTGGTGAAGATGACGCGACGGAAATCATGTTGCGTCATGCATAGCGGTTCTGGACGCTGATACCTCTGATGCTGATGTGCGCTTCCAGATTATGTGATCTGCACTGCTCCGCGTGGATTCGCGGAGGACAAAATTTTTTCCTAACGCACAGGTCGTTGAAAAGTTTGACTCATCGCGACTGCACAAGAAAGCAAGGGAACTATTTGAGCTCACACGTTCGCGATGTGTGAGTCACGTCACACCCGCCAAGGGAAAAGTGGCGAGGATGGTCGCGGATTTAAGACAGGGCAAACCCACCGAAAGGTGGCGACGCAAAGTCTCCGGTCTAAAGAGCCACGGGCTCCATGACAGCGGGACCGCCGAAATCCAGTCCGCCCATTGGGCTGCCTCGGTGTGGAGACGATGCGTCGTACCGCAGGTGGAGGGGAGGGGCGATGACTGGAAATTACAGAATCACGAGCGTGCTCGTACGCTCACTGCGCCATCCGCGATTGGCGCCTCACTGCGCCCACAGCGCCGCAGCGTTCGCTGCACACACGGCGATGTCCGGGTCAATTCTCAAGACGCGAGCGTGAACGATCGGTGAGCGCCGGGCTGAAAGGCCCGCGCACTCCCCGCTCCACAAGTTCTCGACTCGATCTCATGAGGCCGAGATAAGCAGCTGCACGGCAGAGGTACGCGCTCATGTCACACGCGATCCGCAGTTTCCTGTTGAGCATCCTGCTTTGCGTCTGCGTGGCACCCGTTCCTGCGCAGGACGCTAACCGCGAGCAGATGAAAGGCCTCGACGAGCAGGTCCAGGAGGTCAAATCCGACGTCCTGAGCATTGGTGCCGAGCTCAGCCAGCTGGAGGAGAAGCTTCTCTACCCCTCCAACACTCACGTCGCCGTGTTTGTGGCCCTTGCGCAGGGCGAGACATTCCGTCTCGACGCCGTGCAGGTTCACATCGACGGTCAACTAGCGACGCACTACATCTACAGCTTCAAGGAGCTCGAAGCGCTGCAAAAAGGCAGCGTGCAGCGACTCTACACCGGCAACATTGCGACCGGGCAGCACCAGATCGAAGTGTCGCTCAGCGGCAAGCTCGAGAACGGCAAGGACTACAGCCGCACCGAGCGTTTCGCCTTCAGCAAGGGCGTCGGCCCCAAGCTCATCGGGGTCACGCTGGCCGGCCCCGACTCCGGCAAGCCCGCGATCGATCTCGGGGAGTGGCACTAGTGCATCGCGCACCGCACCTGATGTCGGGTCTGGCGTTGGCCACGCTGTTGGCCGCGCGTCCTGCCCCCGCCGCCGAGTTGAGGGATCTCTATTTCGGCGAGGCCTTGTATCACGCCTATCAGGGCCAGTATTTCGAAGCGCTCGAGCGGCTCGATGCGGAACTCGCTCAGCATCGCCGTCTCGATGAGCCACAGCTCGACGCCCTTCACTATCACGTTGGGCAAGCCGAGTTCTCAGTCGGCGACTTCGAGCTCTCCTACCGCATGCACCATCGCGCCGGACGCGCCATCCGCGCTGTTCTGGAAGGCAACGTTGACGAGATAGTGCGCAACGAAGCTGCCTTCCGGCTGGCACGCATCCACTTTCAGAAGGGTCAGATGGACAACGCGCTCGAGGCGCTCGAGCGGATCGACGGCAAGGTGCCAGATGCGATACGGGATGAGATCGAGTTCCTGCGGGCCAACGTCTACATGGCGCTGGGGCGACCGGCGGATGCCGCCGACGTTCTGAAGGGATTGCAGGGTGCCAAAGGCCTGAGTGCATTCGCGGCGTACAACCTCGCCATTGCGGAACTGCAGGCCGGACGCTCGAAGGAAGCTCTGCAGCAGCTGGACAAGGCCGGCCAGTCCAAGGGCGCCGATCGCGCCTCCACGGCCATCGCGGACAAGTCGAACATGGTGCTCGGCCGGCTGATGCTGGAATCGGCTGACTTCGAGCGTGCGCAGCGCTCCTTCGATCACGTGCGCCTGGAAGGTCCCTATTCGAATCAGGCGCTCCTGAGCGCCGGTTGGGCGTACGCATCCGCCAGGAACTACGAGCGCGCGCTCGTTCCCTGGAACCTCCTGATTCAGCGCGACGCCACCGATAGCGCGGTCCAGGAAGCAAAGCTCGCGCTGCCTTACGCCTACGCTCAGTTGAGCGTGTACGGGCGCGCTGCGCTCCTCTATGACCAAGCGCTCAACTCGTTTGGCGAGGAGCTCGGCAAGGTGGATGCCTCCATCAGGAGCATTCGCGAGGGGAAATTCCTCCAGGCGCTGGTGCGCGAAGAGATCAAGCAGGACAAGGAATGGGTGGTGCGCCTGCGTGCGCTGCCGGATGCGCCGGAGACCTACTACCTCACGACGCTCATGGCTTCGCACGATTTCCAGACCGCGCTGCAGAACTACCTGGACATGGAGGACCTGCGCAAGAAGCTCTCGACCTGGCAGAGCAGCTTCGATGCCTTCGAAGACATCATCAGCCTGCGCCGCGCGAACTACGAGCCATTGCTGCCGGCGATCGACGCGCAATTCCGCGAGCTCGACTCGCAGATTCGTCTGCGCATGGAGCAGCGCGACAACCTGGATCGCCGCCTGCAGGCCATCCTGACGGCGCCGCGACCGGATCTGCTCGCCACTGCCGACGAACGCATTGCCCAGGAGCGACTGCGCAAGCTCGAGCTCGCTCTCGCGTCGGTCAACGGTCCGGGAGCGAGTGAATTGCACCAGCGGCTCAGGCGCCTGAAGGGCGTCATCGGCTGGAAGCTCTACACGGAATATCCCGAGCGCCTGACGCAGGCACACAAGCACCTGCGCGCGCTCAACGAGGACATCGCCGTCATGCAGGCGCGTTACGACGCATTCGTGAGGACGCGACAGGCGGCCATGCACAGCTATGCGGGCTATGACTTGGCGATCAACCGGCTGCGCACGCGTGTGCGCGAGGCGCTCGAGCAAGTGAACACGTTGACGGCGCGCCAGGGAGAGCTGATCGAAACGGTCGCGATCGACGAGCTCAAGAAGCGCGGCGAGCGTCTGGAGACGTACCAGACCCAGGCGCGCTACGCGGTCGCAGACAGCTACGACCGCGCGACGAAGACTCAGGGCGCCGGCGGAGGAGGAGGGCGGTAGATGCGCGGCCTCTGTCTCGCCCTGGTTACGACAGCTGCGCTCGCTCTCGGCGGGTGCGCCGAGCATCCGGACAAGGAGACGCTCGCGAGCCTCCACGAGGTTCCGGCCGATACTGCGGACGCGCAGGTCACCGCGGGCCTCGAAAGAGCCATGGAAAGCTACCAGCGGTTCCTCGAAGAGACCCCGGTTGGTGCGCTGAGTCCGGAAGCGATGCGGCGGCTCGCGGATCTCAAGATCGAGAAGGAATACGGACTTCAGGGGGATGGCGAGCTCGTGGAAGTGCCGGCGCCGAGCGCTGCGCCAGGCGGCGACACTCGCGTCGCCCGAAACGAGCCGGTGCGCATGCCGGCTCCGGCAGCCACAACCAGGATCGACGCGCCAGCGGCGCTGACAACGCCGGCGCGAGCGGGCGCCGCAGCCCCGGCAAAGGATCTTGAGCGCGAGCTCGAGCGTCGCGCCAGCAATCAGTCATCCATCGTTTCAGCCGATGAACTGTCGGAGCTCGCGCTGCCCGAGGGTGCGGATCCGAGCCTCGAGCGCGCCGGCCCGGCCGAGGCGATCAGGCTGTACGACGAGCTCCTCGTGAAGTATCCCGCTTACGCCTTCCGCGACCAGGTCCTCTACCAGAAGGCGCGCGCGTGTGACGAGCTCGGCCGTACCGCCGATTCCATGAAGGTCATGGAGCAGCTCATCGCCGAGCATCCGCGCTCGCGCTACCTGGACGAGGTGCAGTTCAGGCGCGCGGAACATTTCTTTACGCGCAGGAAGTATCGCGATGCGGAGCACGCTTACGCGGCCATCGTGAGCATGGGCGTGGGCTCGGAGTACTACGAGCTCGCCCTCTACAAGCTCGGCTGGACGCTCTACAAGCAGGAGTTCTACGAAGAAGCGCTGCACCGCTACTTCACGCTGCTCGATTACAAGGTGGCGAGCGGCTACGAATTCGATGGGACACACGACGAGGAGGAAGAGCGGCGCATCGAGGATACGTTCCAGGTCGTGAGCCTGAGCCTCTCGAACCTGGGCGGCGGTCCGGAAGTTGTCGGCGAGTACTTCGCCACGAACGGTCACCGTCCCTACGAGGATCGCGTCTATCGCTACTTCGGCGAGTTCTACCTGGCGAAGCTCAGATACCAGGACGCCGCGACGGTGTATCGCTCATTCGTCGCGCTCTACCCGCTGCATGCCGAGTCGCCGCGCTTCGGCATGCGCGTCATCGAGATCTACGAGGCGGGCAGCTTTCCCAAGCTGGTGCTCGACTCCAAGAAGGAGTTCGCCACCCGCTATGGTCTGCGGGCCGAATACTGGCGTCACTTCGATGTGAGCACATCGGCGCAGGTGCTGGCGGACCTGAAAAAGAATCTCACCGATCTCGCCAATCACTACCACGCGCAGTACCAGGATGCGGGCCAGGCGCAGGAGAAGCCCGCCAGCTACGCGGAGGCTGCGCGCTGGTACGGCGAGTTTCTCGATTCCTTCCACGGCGATCCTGAAGCCCCGGCCATCAACTACCAGCTAGCCGATCTCCGACGCGAAAACGGCGATCAGGCGGGAGCGGCCAGGGAGTACGAGCGCACCGCTTACGATTATCCGGCCCATCCGCAGGCTGCAGCGGCCGGCTATGCGGCCATATACGCGCACCGCGAGTATCTCAAGGTCGTGAGCGCGGAGGCGAAGGAAGCGGCGAGACGCGACACGGTCTCGAGCTCGCTCAAGTTCGCTGACACCTTTCCGCAGCACGAACACGCGGCCGTCGTGCTGGGTGCCGCCGCGGAAGACCTGTACGACATGAAGGACTTCGTGCTCGCGCGCACCTCGGCTGGCAAGCTCATCGAGGGTTTCCCGGCTGCGGCGCCCGCGATACGGCGCACCGCTTGGGTCGTCGTGGCGCACTCGTCCTTCGATCTGGCGGAGTACCCGCAGGCGGAGCAGGCCTATGCGCACGTGCTCGAGGTGACGGCACTGGAAGACGAATCGCGTATGGCGCTCGTGGAAAACCTCGCGGCCTCGATCTACAAGCAGGGCGAGCAGGCGAACGGGCTGGGCGAGTACCGCGCGGCGGCCGATCACTTCCTGCGCGTCAAACAGGCGGCCCCGGCCTCGAAGGTCGCCGCTGGAGCCGAGTACGACGCCGGTGCCGCGCTCATGCATCTGCAGGATTGGACGGCCGCAGCCGAAGTGCTCGATGACTTCCGGCGCACCTACCCTGAGCACGAGTTGCACAAGGAGGCGACCAAGCAGATTGCCTTCATCCGCCGCGAGGTAGGTCAACTGTCGCAGGCCGCAGCCGAGTACGAGCGCGTCGCGACAGAGTCGGAGGATGCACGGGTACGCGCCGAGGCGCTGCTGCTTGCGGGGAATCTCTACGAGCAGGCGCAAAGCGTGGATCGCGCCCTCGATGTCTATTCGCGCTACGTGGAGCAGTACCCGCAACCGGTGGAAGCCGCCGCCGAGACGCGCCAGAGGATTGCGGAGATTCATCGGGGCCGCAGCGACCAGGCGCGCTATCGCGAGCAACTCGAGGCGATCGTGCGCATCGACGCCGGCGCGGGCGATGCGCGAACGGACCGCACGCGCAATCTCGCGGCCCGCGCAGCGCTGGTTCTTGCAGAACCCCTCTACGAGCACTTTGCTGCGCTGAAACTGGTGCAACCCTTCGATCAGAGCCTGCAGGAGAAGAGGCGGGCGATGGACGTGGCGACCGCGGCATTTGGCAACCTTGTCGCTTACGAGGTTGGCGAAGTCACTGCGGCGGCGACCTTCTACATGGCCGAGGTGTACTCGAACTTCAGCCGCTCGCTCGTCGAATCGGAGCGCCCCGCCGGGCTCAACGCGGCCAAGTTGCAGGACTACGAGCTCGCACTCGAAGAGGAAGCGTTCCCGCTCGAGGAGAAGGGGATCGAAGTTCACGAGAAGAACCTCGAGCTGATGAGTGGCGGGATCTACAACGCCTGGACGGAAAAGAGCCTCGCGCGCCTCGCGGTCCTCAAGCCCGGGCGATATGCCAAGTCCGAGATCAGCAGCGGCTTCCTCGGATCGATCGATCGTTACGTGTATCGACAGCCGGAGCGGCCCGCGATCGCGGTCGAGACCGACACCACGGCGCCGCCGGCCGAGCCGCCTGCGACATCAGCATTGACCGCGCCGACGGCCAGCACGGGCCAGACGATCCTCTTCAAGCAGGCGCCGAACGGGAACTAGCCATGCAGTCGCGCACTGATACTCGATTGCGGATGACCTGCCGTGCACTGACCGCGGTCACGGCGGCAGTGATGCTCATTGCCTGCTCGACCACGACGCCGGAGACCAGGCACAGCGCGCGGCCGACCCAGCACAGTGTGAAGGCGGAACTGCAGCAGGACTCGAGCGGATTCACGATCGCCGAGGAAGTGCGGGTCGCGGTCGACACGCGCAGCAACTATGACAGCGCCACACGGCTGCTCGAGCAGAATCAGTACGAGCAGGGTATCGCGTTGCTGCTCAGGGTCACGGAGAGCGCGCCCAATGTGACCGCGCCTCACATCGATCTCGGCATCGCCTATGGCCGAGTGGGCGAGCTGGACAAGGGTATTGCGAGCCTGAAGACCGCTCTCGAGCTCAATCCGCGGCATCCGGTCGCCTACAACGAGCTCGGTCTGCTCCAGCGCAGGAAAGGCGATTTCGCGGCGGCGCGGGCGAGCTACGAGCAGGCGATCGCGCTCTCTCCGGGCTTTCACTTTGCCAGGCTCAATCTCGCGATTCTCTGCGATCTCTATCTCGCGGATCTCCCCTGCGCCCTGGACAACTACGTCGCCTACCAGCAGACGGTGCCGGATGACCCGAATGCCGCGATGTGGATTGCGGATATGCGCGCGAGGACGAGTCACTAGGAGGACACATGTGGCGCTCAGTCGTTTTCTGCACATCCCTACTCATCGCCGCCACAGTCGCGGCCGACGACACCGTCGAGCGCGATTCCGGTACGCGCGTGGCGGAGGCGAAGGAGCAAGCGGCAGGCGAACGCAACGCGAAGCACGAGCGCAACGCGGAGCAAGAGCAGCCGCCGGCGAACGCGGAGTCGAAACAGCAAGGAAAGGTCGACGGCGACGTGGAGATGTCGGGCATGTCGATCCTGGGCAACGACGAGGCGCCCAAGTCACTCGTGATCGTGCCCTGGAAGAGCTCACAGCTCGGCGACATGCCCGGGCTATCGAAGCTGCTCGATGACGCCACGCAGCCCGTCGACAAGGACGTCTTCATGCGTGAGCTGGCGTATTACCAGATCCGCTCGAATTCAAAGTGAATGGTGAAAGAGGAGGGTGCAACGGTGGACATGTTCTATGGAATTGTGAAGTTCTTCGTGCAGGGCGGCCCGTTCATGCTGCCGATCCTGCTCGTGCTGGCGATCGGCATCGCGATCGCCGTCGAGCGTTACGTGTCGCTCACGCGAATGAGCGTCAAGAACCGTAGCGTGTGGAACCAGGTCGAGCCGGCGCTGACCAGCGGCGACTTCGACAAGGCCCGCGAGCTCACCGGCAAGGACGATTCCGCGATCGCGCGCCTGCTCAACATGGGCCTGGCGCTGCAGGGCGCGGTGCGACGTCGTGATGACGTCAAGACCGCGATGCAGGAACGCATGACCGAGATCATGCCTGGGCTCGAGAAGCGCACGCACTACCTCGCGACGCTCGCCAACATCGCGACGCTGCTGGGGCTGCTCGGCACGGTCAGTGGTCTGATCAGCGCCTTCGCCGCGGTCGCGACCGTGAACCCGGCGGAGAAAGCCAACCTGCTCTCGGCGAGCATCTCGGAGGCGATGAACTGCACGGCGTTCGGCCTCATGACGGCGGTGCCGTTCCTGGTCATGCATGCGTTGCTGCAGACCAAGACCACGCAGCTGATCGAGAGCCTGGAGTCGGTGTCGATCAAGTTCCTGACGGTGCTCACGAGCCGCCAGCCGACCCGCTTTCAGGGCCCCATCGATCTGCCGCGCGCGGTGAACGCGTAGGGACCGCTCATGTACGACACTCACCTGCGTCGCGCGCGCAAACCGGCCGGGCTCCTGCTGGTGCCGATGATCGACATCTTCACCGTGCTGGTCACGTTCCTGCTGATGACCGCGGTGTTTGCACGCATCACGGTCCTCCAGCTCGATCTGCCGAGTGCGGAGAGCAGCAATGTCTCAGAGCCGACCTTCAGGCTCGAGGTGATCGTGCGCAAGGAAGGCCTCGAGCTGACCAATGGCAGCACGCGGATCGCGGCGCTGCCGGCGGTCAACGGCGAGTACGACCTGAAAGCGCTGTCCGAGCTCGCGCTGTCCCTCAAGCGCGAGTATCCGGACGTCGACAGCGCCTCGGTGCTGATGGAGCCCGATGTCAGGTACGACAACCTCATCCAGGTGATGGATGCGATCCGGAGCACGGAGGTGCCGGCTGGTGAGGCTGGAGATCAGCACATCACTGCCATCGACAGTGGCGACGCGAAACCCACGAGAGTGGCGTTGTTCACCCGCATCGCCCTAGGAGACGCGCCATGAGCACGTTGCTCCCGGTTCGCACGCGCATGAAGAACATGATGCATTACGGGGCGGACACTGAGCTCAATCTCATTCCGCTGATCGACATTTTGTCGGTGATGGTGGCGTTCCTGCTCGTCTATTCCACCAACGTGGAAGTGGTGCAGAACGCCAAGGGCGTGGAAATTCCGCAGTCGACCGCGGAGGCGGAGCCCAAGCAGTCCGTGGTGGTGATGATCACCACCGACCAGCTGTTCGTGCAGGGCGAGCTGGTCGCGAGCCTCGCGGAAATCCGCGACTCGCACACGCCGTTCATCGAGCCGCTGCGCGCAGTGCTCGCCCGGCCGGTGCTCGCGGCCAAGGCTGCAGAGGCGGGGAATGCCTGGCTCGCTTCGCACGAGATCACGGTGCTCGCCGACAAGTCGTTGCCGTACGACGTGGTGAAGAAGGTGATGGCCACCTGCACCGCGGCCTCGTACGGAAAGATTTCCCTGGCGGTTATCGAGAAGGACGTGCCGTTCGACGCGGCCGGCCTCGAGAGCGTCTAGAGACGCGACCGTGTCATCCAGCCATTACACCTGGGTACATTCATGGAAGCTGAAACCGCTCAAGAAGCAGTAACCGACCAGGGCGCCGCGACCGCTCAGGATCTGGCGACGCAACTCGCGCAGGCACGCGAGAAACTCGACGCGCTCGTGCGCGATCTGCGCGCCATCGACGCCGAGCTCGAAGCCCTGGCGACCGAGCGCAAGCAGCATCGCTTGCTGCAGGATGCCTGTGTCGCGCTGCAGGAGCTCCGCGAAACGGGTGGGGCAGCGCTCTTCTGGAGCGAGCGTGCGACCGCCGACACCGGTGACGAGCAACTCCGCCGCGCGCGCGACCGCGTGGCGCTTTTCCAGCAGCGCGTAACCGAGATCGAGGAGCGCCGCGGGGCGCTTCTCCAAGAGATCGCGCGGCAAGAGGAGCACGCCTACCTGCTCGAGGACGATGTCTTCGAAGCGCTGGAAGAGGAAGAACGACTCAAGCACGAATGGATCGTTGAGCGCGAGATCGAGGCGATCAGCTCGCGCGAGCCGGTGCCCGCATGGACACGTGGCTGCGAGGACGACCGGCGCTTCCGCAAGTCGCTCGCCATTGCCCTCCTTGCGAGCTTCCTGGTCGCGTTGCTCCTGCCGCTCATCGATCTGCCTCTGCACGTGCTCGAGGAGCCGGCTGACGTACCGGAGCGCGTCGTGACCCTGATGATGGAAGAGCTCCAGCCACCGCCCCTTCCGGCAGTGGTGTTGCCGCAGCCACAGGAGAAGCTCAAGGAGCAGAAGCCGGTCGAGGAGCGCGAGCCGCAACGCGTGGCCAAGGTGTCTGAGCCCGAGCCCACACCCGCGGACGTCCCGGAACCCGAGCAGGGAATTCTCGCCTTCCGCGAGAAGCTCGCTCAGATCAAGGAAGCTGCCGTGGTGGCGCGTCTCGGCTCGCAGGCACGCATCAACAATGCGAACGGGAGCTCGGGGTTGCGGCCCGAGCGCTCGATGTTGACCACCAACGCACCTGGATCGAGCGGCGGTATCAGGCTGGCCGCCCTGAGCCGCGATTTCGGTGCCGATGGTGGCGGCGTGCGCGGTCCGATGCAGGGCGCGGCATTGACGCGCGCCTCGAGCAACATCGACGCGGTCGGACCCGCGGCGCGACCGTCGAGCAATGGTCCTGGCCTCGCTCGCACGGACGAAGAGATCCAGATCGTCTTCGATCGCTACAAGTCGGCGCTCTATCGCCTATACAACCGCGAGCTGCGACGCGATCCGACGTTGCAAGGACAGATGGTCCTGCGCCTGACGATCCAGCCGGACGGCAGCGTCTCGTTCTGCCAGTTGCACGCTACCGACATGAATGCGCCCGAGCTCGTGACACAGATCGTCGACCGTGTGCACACGTTCGACTTCGGCGCGAAAGAGGTGCCGGCCATCACGATCGTCTACCCAATCGACTTCCTGCCGGCGGCATGAGCGTGATGACCTGACCTGCTGACGTCTCGCGCCGCAAAACGCCATGAAGAAATCATTCATCATCCTGAGCGCATTGGTTTCTGCACTGGTCGCTCCGGTTCTGCCAGGGAGCGCGTCGGCAGCTCAGATCACTTACGTATCCGTCATCGGAAACTGGCATGACCCAGTGGACAACCTCCCCGGAAGTCAGCCGGGTGATCCTGTCATCACAAACGGCAATCCGACCTCGATTATCAGGTGGGGCACAACGTCCGGTACGCCGCAAAGCGGCTATGACTTCACCGCTACGCTCCCGCCCCCTCAGACGTTCCCCGGGCCCATCCCCTTCTTTTCTCTTGGGACATTTACGCATCGGAACTTCGAGGTCGGCGATCCTTCTTTAACCTCAACTCAGCTCGATGTTGTCCTCGTGCTCAGCGTGGACGGTGTCTCAACCGGTCCATTGAACTTCACCTTTACGCTCAACCACGAGGAAACCCCGAACAACCAGGTGCCTTGTCCTTATCCGACGCCGCCCGGAGAGGGGTGCACGGACCGAGTGACGATTGTCGCCTCACCCCTGCCCACGACGTTCCAGGTCGATGGAGTGGATTACACGTTGTCGATGAGCTTTCTCGTCGACGGTAATCCGGTGTCCGAATTCATCACGAGAGAAGGCGGCACCACCAACACCTCGGGCCTCGTGGGGCAATTCATACCCGGCACGCCCGCGCTCACGGTCGAGAAGTCGGGCCCGGCGACGATGGACCTGGGAGAGTGGGGTGATTTCGTCCTCGACGTGCGGAACATGGGGATCTCCGCCGCGTTCAACACGACGCTCGTCGATCGACTGCCTGACGGTCCGACCGGGGGGATGTGCGACACGACGCCGGAAGTGTTGAGCGCGCGCGTTTTCGCGGCAGACGGCGTCACGCCGGTACCGGGCAAAGGTCCGCTGGTCCAGGGGACGGACTATTCGCTCGTCTACAGCGGCGCCGCGTGCGAGCTCACGTTCAACACGCTGACCGCCGCTTCGGTGATCGGTGTGGGCGAACGTCTGGTGATCGCGTATCGCACGCAGCTCGACTCCGGTTCTCAGTACGCCATCACGCTGACGAACGTGGCCGGCGCGACCCAGTGGTTCAACGGCGACGACACGAATCCGGTCCGCGACGTCTACACGCGCACTCTGACCGACGGCACCGTGGGCGTCCTGGACCACGAGGACGCGCACACCGTCACGGTCATGCCGCGGCTGTACGCCGAGAAGTCGGCGGCGCTGCAAGTCGACGCCATGTCGCCCGGCCTCGTCGACGCGGGCGATGTGCTCCGCTACACGATCAGGATTCACAACAACGGCGTGGCGCCGATCACGCAGGCCGTGCTGCGCGACTCGGTGCCCGCGAACACGACGTACGTCGCCGACTCGATGACGCTGAACGGCCAGCCCGTGGGCCGGCCCGACGGCGGCATGTCGCCGCTCGTGGCGGGCGTCGACGTGAGCTCGTCGAACTTGACGCCGCCGCTGCCGGGCGCGGGCGCAGGCACGCTTTCGGGCGGCCAGATGGCCGTCGTGCAATTCGATCTGCGCGTGAACGACGGCGTGCCGCCCGGCACCGTGATCGCGAACCAGGCCGTCGTCGATACTGCCGAAGTCCCGGACCTCTTGACCGACGGCGACGGCAATCCAGCGACCGGACCCGAGCCGACCGTCGTCGTCGTCGGCGACCTGCAGACGCTCAGCATCGTGAAGCAGGTCGCCGTCGTCGGCGGCGGCCCGGCGCTCGCGGGCGCGACGCTCGAGTACACGGTCGAAGTCACGAACATCGGCACGGTACCGGCGTTCGCCGTCGTGATCCGGGACGACATCGCCGTGCCGCAGGCCGGCTACCTCGAGTTCGTCCCGGCGTCGTGGACGATGAACGGCGCGGCCGCGGGCGTCACGGTCGTGGACTCGCTGCTGACGGCTGACTACTCGACCGCCAACGGCCCGCTGCAACCGGGCCGCTCGGTGCTGCTGCGCTTCCAGGCGGTGCTGAACGCGAACTTGGCGATCGGCACGCGCGTGACGAACACGGCGACGGTCTACTGGAACGATCCCGTGCAGACCGCGAGTGCGAGCGTATCAATCGACGTCGGCGGTATCGTCGGCGTTGGCATCCTGAATGGCCGAGCCTGGCACGACGCCAACTTCAACAAGGCCGTTGACTTGGGCGAGCGCCTCCTCGAGGGCTGGGCAGTCGAGCTCTACCGCAACGATGGGCTCATTCTCACGGCGCTCACGGACGCCAACGGCGTCTATCAGATCAGCGGTGTGGCGCCGAACTATGCGACAGCCGATCGCTACGAGCTGCGTTTCGTCGCGCCGGCCGCCGGACCCAATACCGCCAAGCTCGGTCGCGCAGACTCGGTGTTCACCAACGACCTGCAACGCATCAGCGACATCGTAGTGCAGGTCAACAGCAACCTGCAGAACCTCAACCTGCCGATCGAGCCGAACGGCGTGGTCTACAACACGATCACGCGCACGCCGATCGCCGGCGCGACCCTGAGATTGCTGCAGGCGGGCAGTCGTGCTGCGCTGCCGGCGAGTTGCTTCTACGATCCGGCGCAGCAGGGTCAGGTCACACTGGCTTCCGGCTACTACCGGTTCGATATCAACTTCTCCGATCCGGCCTGTGCGAGTGGCGGCAACTACCTTCTCGACGTCGCCGCGCCGCCAGCGGGCTACGTCGCCGGCTACTCCGAGCTCATTCCGCCCACTTCGGGCCCAGCGACCGGACCGTTCTCTGTCCCCGCGTGCCCGGGCAGCGCCAACGACGCAATTCCCGCCACCGCGCAGCATTGCGAGGTGCAGGCTTTCGAGTTCGCACCCGCCGCTTCGTTGCCACTGCGCAGTGCCGGCACGAACTATCACGTGCACCTGACACTCGATGACGGTTTCGTGCCGGGCTCGAGCCAGATCTTCAACAACCACATCCCGATCGATCCGCAGCTCCTGGCGGCGCTCGCGATCACCAAGACCACGCCGATGCTCAACGTGACGCGTGGTCAGCTCGTGCCGTACACGATCACCGTGAGGAACACCGGCGAGATGCCGCTGCTCGAGGGCGTGCAGATCGTGGATCGCTTCCCGGCGGGCTTCCGTTACGTCGAAGGCTCGGCGCGCATCGATGGTGTCGCCACCGAGCCGGAACTTGCGGGCCGCGAGCTCACCTGGAGCGATCTTACGATCGACACCGGTCAGGTGCGCACCCTCATGCTGGTCCTCGCGGTCGGCGCCGGCGTCGGCGAAGGCGAATTCGTCAATCGAGCACAGGCCGCCTTTGACATCACGAATGTCGCCCTGTCCGGCGAGGCGACGGCGACCGTGCGCGTAGTGCCAGATCCGACATTCGACTGCACCGATGTCACCGGCAAGGTATTCAACGATCTCAATCGCGATGGCTTCCAGCAGGCGGGTGAAGCAGGCCTGCCCGGCATACGGCTCGTGACCGCGCGTGGTCTCACCGCGGCCACGGACGCGCACGGCCGTTACCACATCACCTGTGCGACCACACCGGTCGAGGGCCGCGGCAGCAACTTCGTCCTCAAGCTGGACGACCGGACCCTGCCGAGCGGCTACCGGCCCTCGACCGACCAAGTGCGAGTGCACCGTGCCACGCGCGGCAAGACGCTGCGCATGAACTTCGGCGCCTCGATCTACCGCGTCGTGAGCATGGATCTTGCGGATGCCGTGTTCGAGCCCGGCAGTATCGAGATCCGGCTGCAGTGGCAGCCGCGAATCGAGCTGCTGCTTGCAGAGCTGCGCAAGGCCCCCTCGCTCCTGCGTCTTTCCTACCTGGCGGAAATCGAGGATGCCGGGCTCGTCGAGCGGCGTCTCAACGCGGTCAAGGAGCAGGTCCTGATCGGCTGGAAGGCGCTCGACGCTTCGTATGAGCTGAAGATCGAACCAGAGGTCTTCTGGCGACTGGGCAGCCCGCCCAAGCAGCGGGGCGAGCGCTCGGGAGTTAGCAGGTGAACGCTATGTGGCAGAAACTCTTCGCGTCGCTGATATGCGGACTGGTGATTTCCGCCGCCGCCGTCGCGCAGACGGTCAATGAGTCGCAACTGGGCGAGGGCGTCGAGCGACACCTGTCGAGCGACGAGCCGGTCAACGAGTGGCTGCGCGATCCTGCAACACTGCACAGCGAAGCGGGCGATGAGTTCGAGTTGCGTGACGTCGCGGGCGAGTCGCTCGAGACCGTGAAGCTCACGAACGTGATCCCGCCGATCCATTTCGAGTCGGGCGTCGCCGACATTCCGTCGGAATACGTCGAGATCCTGCGCAAGGCTCTCGATGAGGTGCGCGACCGTCGCAACGTCCGCCTGCATCTCGTCGGCCACGCGGATACCCAACCGCTGTCGCTGGCGCTGGCACGCGTGTACCAGGACAACGCGGGCCTGTCGCGCGAGCGCGCGGGGCAGGTGGCGGAATTCCTGCAGCGGGCGCTCACGCTGCCACCGGAGGCCATGACATACGAGTGGGCCGGCGATACGCGTCCGATCGCCACCAACGCGACGGAAGAGGGCAGAGCGCTCAATCGGCGCGTCGCAGTCGAGGTGTGGTATGACGAACCGAAGGAGCGCATCGCGCAAGAGGAGGTCCTGGTCGCGCAGGACTTCAAGAAGGTCAAGGTCTGTCGCATGGAGACTCTCTGCAAGCTGCGCTTCATGGAGGGTCACGAGCGGCGCGCGCGTATCAAGAATCTCGTGCCGCCGCTGCACTATGACGATGAGACCACCGACGTCTCGCCCGAATTCATCGAGCACATCCGCAAGGCGCTGCACAACCTTGAAGGCAAGCAGAACGTCGTCGTCAAGTTCATTGGCTACACCGACAACGTACCGCTCGCCGGACGCAACGCACGCATCTACGGCGACCATGTCGCGCTTTCGAAGGCTCGCGCGCATCGCGTCGCGCTCGCCGTGCAGGAAGCGCTCAATCTGCCGAGCGCGGCCCTGGCAAGGGATGGCCGCGGCGCGACCGCGACGCTTGCCAGTAACGATACCGCCCAGGGCCGTGCCCTCAATCGCCGCATCGAGGTGCAGTTCTGGCACGACGATCCCCTGCAGGAGTTGCCGTACGAACCGCAGCTCTGCCCGGCGACCGATGGCACGGAGTGGACCACGAAGGTCTACGACCCGCCCTGGGGCAGCATCGCACCGCTCGAGCTCGAGCAGGGCCGCCCGGTCATTCCGGCGCGCTACACCGAGCAGCTGAGTCGCGCGCTCGCGGACGTGAGTGGCAAGACCAACGCGCGCCTGCGTTTCCTCGGCTACACCGGCAACGAGCGTCTCGACCGGCGCACGGCCGCAATCTACGGCGACGACATTGGTCTTTCCGCTGCGCGGGCGCGCCGCGCCATGGACACGATCCGGGACCAGATGGGTCTCGCCCCCGCGCAAGCCGAGCACGAGGGTCGCGGGTTCGTCCATTCTTCCGACGTGGTGAATGCCGGCTTCACCCAGGACCCGAGCTCGCAGGTCGTCGTGCAGGTGGTCTACGACGAGCTCGCCGCGCTCGACGACTATGAGGGTGTCGACATCACGCGCATGACGCGTGAGCTCAGCCCCAAGAGCGCCTACGGACTCAACATGATGCACATCAGCGTCGATGGTGTGCCGATCGACGATCCCGATCGCAGCTCATCCGACGTGCAGCGCTGCACCGACGTCGCGCTCGATAAGGCCGACATCCAGTTCCAGTTCGACAATCTCACTGCGCGCCCGCGCCTGAACGTCGTGGCATCACCGACCGCGGTGGCGTTTCACCCGATGGAAGACGGGCTCCTCGTGGGCGAGCCGGTGCGCTTCAGCATGTATGCCAACTATTGGCACTTCATCGAGCGGGCCGAGGTGCGCATATTCAGCGCCGAGCAGTCGCCCGACGATGTGCCGCTGGCCGTGCTCGAAATCGATTCCGGTGGATTCGCGGAATGGCAGCCCGTCATGCCACAGTTCGCGGGCTCCGACCGCGCATTCAAGTACGTACTGCGCGCGTACGGCAAGAACGGCCAGTTCGACGACACAAGTGCTCAATCGCTGTCGATGATTCATGCCGACCCCGACCTCGAGAGCTGGCCCTCCGAGGACCTGGTGGCGCAAGCGCTGGCAGCGGAAACGGAACGCGAGCAGCAGCAACGCTCTGCCGCTGACGCCAATGGTGTGACGACCTACTTCGGCACGGGCGATCCGGCTGCGGATCGCGAGCTGCTCGCCGGCGAGAGCGCCATGGGTGTGACGACCTACTTCGGGCTGGCCGAGGAGGAGACCCCGGCGACCGACGCACCTCAACCGCTGCCCGAAGGCGAGCTGCTGGCGGGCTACGGCGAAAGCCAGCTTGCGGTGCAGAACATTCGCCTGAGCAGCGGCACGGTCAAGGTCGCCGGCAGCAATATCCCGCCACTGCACACAGTGTGGGTGGGAGGCCGCCAGATTCCGGTCGACGCGCAGGGCAATTTCATTGCCGAGACGATCCTCCCAACCGGCATGCACACCGTCGAAGTGGCGGTCCAGGACCAGGCGGGGAACGAAACGCTTTACCTGCGCGACATGCAGTTCGCGCCGCACGACCGCTTCTACGTCGGCATCGCGGACCTCACGGTTTCCGAGAGCCGCACCAGTGGTCCCGCGGAGCTGTTGCAGGGTGAGAACGCAGCATACGACTTCGATTCCTCATTCGATGGCCGGCTCGCGTTCTACCTCACCGAGAAACTTCCCGACCACTGGCGCGTGACGGCGAGCGCCGATACGCGCGAAGGCCCGGTGAAGGACCTCTTCAGCAACTTCCTGGACAAGTCACCGGAGTCGCTCTTCCGCCGCATCGATCCCGACTACCACTACCCGACCTTCGGCGACGACGGCATCGTTGAGGAACTCGCGCCGACGCTCGGCAAGCTCTATGTCCAGGTGAGCCACGACGACAGCCACGCGCTCTGGGGCAATTTCAAGGTCGGCTATCTGCAGAACGAGCTCGCGCACGTCGATCGCGGGCTCTACGGCGGCAACGCGCACTGGCAGTCCGATGCCACCACCGACTTCGGCGAGCAGCGCATCGCGCTCGATGCCTTCGCCGCGGAGCCGGGCACGGTGGCGAGCCGCGATGAATTCAGGGGCACGGGCGGCTCGCTCTACTACCTGCGTAACCAGGACATCCTGGCGGGTTCCGAGCGGGCCCGCATCGAGCTGCGCGACAAGGACTCCGGGCTCGTCACGGGAGTCGTCGACCTGCAACCGACGGTCGACTACGACATCGACTATCTCCAGGGACGCATCCTGCTCGCCGAGCCCTTGTCCTCCACCGATGAAGACGGGCTCATGGTTCGCAGTGACGGGCTCAGCGGCCAGCAGGCCCATCTCGTGGTGCGCTACGAGTACACGCCCGGCTTCTCGGACCTCGACGCTCTGACGACAGGTGGGCAGGGTCACTACTGGGTCAACGATCACATCAAGCTCGGCCTGACGGCAAACAGCAGCGACGAAGGAGCGGGCGACAACAGCCTGCGCGGTGCGGACCTGGTCCTGAGGAAGAGCGCGAATTCGTGGCTCAAGTTGCAGACCGGTCAGAGCGAGGGCCTGGTCTCGAGCTCACTCGCGTCGAATGACGGCGGCTTCGGCTTCGCGGGCCAGAACGGAGCCGCATTCACCGACGCGAGCGCCGACGGATACCGCGCTGATCTGAGCGTTGGACTCGGCGACTTCATATCGGGATCGAGAGGCCGCCTGACTCTCTACACACAGGACCTGGGTGCCGGCTATTCGGCGCCAGGTCTCAGCACGCTCACGGACCTGCAGCACTACGGCGGCATGTTCCACCTGCCCGTGGGCGACCGACTCGAGCTGACCGCCAAGTCGGACAAGCGCGTGCAGGAGCTTGGACTCGAGTCCACTGCACACGAGCTCGATGTCGGCTTCCAGCTCAACGAGCAATGGAACGTGAGCACCGGCGTCAGGAAGGATCTGCGCCGCGACAATTCACTCGTCGTGCCGCTGACGCAGGAACAGGGCGAGCGCACGGACGCCGTCGTGCAGGTGGGCTTCGACTCGCTCACTTCGTGGCGCAGCTACGCGTTCGCGCAGGACACGGTGTCGAAGACAGAAGGCCGCGAGGACAACGGCCGCTTCGGCATGGGCGGCTCTTATGAGTTTGGTGAGCGCATGAGCATGAATATGGAGGTCTCGGATGGCGATACCGGAGCAGGTGGAAGGCTGGGCACGAACTACCTGCTGTCCGACCGCACCAGCCTGTACCTCAATTACGCGCTCGAAAACGAACGCACCGACTCCGGATTGAACGTGCGCAAGGGCAACCTGATCTCGGGCGTGAAGCGGCGCTTGTCGGATAGCGGCAGCATGTACGTCGAAGAGCGCTACCAGGAAACGGACCTGGCGTCCGGGCTCACGCACGCGACCGGCGTGACGCTGACCGCGCACGATCGCTGGAACATGGGCGCGAACATGGAGCTCGGCACGTTGACGGACAGCCTGACCGGCGCGGCAACCGAGCGCCAGGCCGCCGGCGTGCGCATCGCCTACGGGTCGGACACGTTCCAGGTCTCGAGCGCCGTCGAATACCGATTCGACGATGTGCAGCAACTCGACGCCTTTACCCGGACGGAACGTGAGACCTGGCTCTTCAGGAACAACTTCAAGTACCAGCTCACACCCGACTGGCGCCTGCTCGGCAAGCTCGACCATTCGCTCAGTGACAGCTCGCAAGGGCAGTTCTATGACGGCGGTTACACCGAGGCCGTGATCGGTTATGCGTACCGACCCGTGATGCACGACCGCTTCAACGCGCTCGCCAAGTACACCTTCTTCTATAACGTGCCCACGACGGATCAGGTGACACCACAGGGCGAGGCGGCGCAATTCATCCAGAAGAGCCACATTGGCTCGGTGGATGTTACGTACGACATCACCGAAAACTGGACCATGGGTGCGAAGTACGCGTACCGCGTTGGCTTGCTGAGCCTCGAACGCGAAGCTCCACAGTTCTTCGACAACAGCGCACAACTCGTCGTGGTACGCGTCGACTGGCGGCTCGGACAGTACTGGGAAGGACTGGCTGAGGGCCGCATGCTCGACCTGCCCGATCTCAATGAGCAGCGCGCCGGCGCACTCGTCGGCATCTATCGCTACCTGGGTGAGCACATCAAGGCGGGCGTCGGTTACAACTTCACGGATTTCTCGGAGGACCTGACGGACCTGAGCTTCAACCACCAGGGCGTGTTCATCAACGTGATCGGGTCAATGTAACGTGGTCCCGCAACCACTCTACGGGGACGCCGCGATGAGCTGGCGCGCGTATCGAGCATGGAATCGCGCGTGCCTGCTGAACGCGTGGCGAGCGACACGCCGCCACTTCGGCGGCGGCTGGCGTAGCGTTATGGAAGTACTCGGGCCGGGCTTCGCGACGACGCTCGTCCTCTACATGGGCGGCGCCGATTATGACCGGGACAATGTCGTGCCGTTT
>Ga0180094_1000004_pt1 | contig 60320 bp, 61 predicted proteins | sample EasRivT47_16_1Da_FD_121786 | JGI IMG/M metagenome (GOLD analysis project Ga0180094, IMG submission 121786) | Soil microbial communities from meander-bound floodplain in the East River, Colorado, USA - East River metaG ERMLIBT47_16_1Da | ecosystem: Environmental > Terrestrial > Soil > Floodplain ... | reverse complement strand
TTCGCGGCGATCTTCGCCACTCCGGCTTTCGGCTGGATGGTGGACCGCTTCGGCCGGCGCGCGCTCTTCTTGATGTTCGGTTCGCTGCTGCTGATGCTGAGCTTCGTCACGCTCGGGATGACCCCATGGGATCTCAGCGTGAGCACGGCGCTGATCGGCATCAGCTTCTCACTCGTTCCGGCAGTGCTATGGCCCGCGGTGTCGATGCTCGTCGAGCAGCGGCGCCTGGGTACCGCCTTCGGATTGATGACGATGCTGCAGAACATCGGGTTGACCGTCTGCAACGTTGCGGTGGGATGGCTCAACGATGCCAACCAGGCGGGCGCCGACAATCCGGACGGCTATCTGCCGATGCTCGCCTTCTTCGGCGTGCTGAGTTTCCTGGCGCTGATCTTCGCGTGGCTGCTGCGGCGGCAGGAGGTCTCTCAGGCTGGACATGGTCTGGAACGCGCGATTCAGAGCTAGTGTGGTGTCCCGCAATCAGCATTGCGTTCGCGGCCGCCGTGGCATCGCGCGGCCTTTTTTCCGCGCCGGTTTCTTCGTTTGCGCCGCTTTCAGCGCCACGGCGCAGGATTTTCGTGCCCAGGCCGCGAGTGATTCCGCATCCTCGAGAATCTCAGCGGGCACCTGGTAGTACGACATCGAGTAGAGCGGACGATCGGCGAACGGGCGGAACGGCTCCATCGATCGCGAGGTGTAGCCGGCGCGATTCGAGTCATCGACCTTCAGGTACAGGACGTCGTCATCGATGAGCCCGAAGAAGAGCTCGTCGTGATAGAGCCCGACGCCGCCGAACATCCGCCGCGAAGTGACGTGCCCGAGCGGCACGAGCTGCCCGAGCAGGTAGTCGAGGTATTCCCGGCTGACAGCGATCTGAGGTCTCCCCGATACGGTGCCAAACCCGGCACCGTCGTATCAATACGCCGCCAGCATCGCCCCCGTGCGGGCCGCCGCCCTGGATCCGGCTGCACCCTTGAACTCGACGGGCAGTGACTCGAGCTTGAGCCCGGTGTTGCGCTGGACGACGAAGTGCAGATGCGGCCCGGTGGTGAAACCCGTGTTGCCCGAATCCGCGATGTACTCGCCACGCTCGACGATCTGACCCGGCCGGACGCGAATCGAATCCCAGTTGAGATGGGCGTAGAGGCTCATGGTGCCGTCGGCATGCAGGACGCGCACGACGTTGGCCCGCGTGACGCGTCCCGGGTCGGTGCTGGCCTCGAAGAACTGGCTCGCCACCTCGATCACCGTACCGCCCCGCGCGGCATAAATCTGCGTGCCTACGGGCATCTCGATATCGATTGCATGAAAGCTTTCCGGATCGGTGTGCGTGAAGCGGGAGGGGTAGGCCTGCGTCACGCGGAATTCGCGCGCGAGTGCAAAGGGGGCGCGATAAGGTTCCCCCGGCGAATGATGCACGCGCGGCTCGCCCAGCACCGCGCGGTACTCATGGCCGAACGACATGGGTTGCCTCGCGTCGGCGGGCCTCAACAGCGCGAGAACCGTCTCGCGACGGGCAGGCGCCACGCGCCGCAAGATCTCGCTCTCGAAGCCGGCGACGTTCGCGGGCTCGAGCAGCCGCACTGCGACCTCCGCCGGGCAAAAACAGGAATTGTCGGCGACCAGTTCCACGTTGAGATCGGCGAGGCGGCGCGAGACCTTGACGACGGGTGGTGTGATCGAATCGGCGACCGCCAACTCCTCGTATTCGCGCACCGCGTCGGGCCGTCGATCGGTATAGACCCAGTTGCCTTCGTCGTCGCGGTACTTGTACAGACCCTGCGCGGCAACCGTTCCCAGCGCGAGCAGTGCGAGCAGTGCCGGAATGGCTCGCGCCTTATTCACGTGGGCTGCCAGCGCGACGGCGGACGGGATGCCACCGGCTTCGGTGGTCGAATGAGATCGATGTCGATCTCATCGAGACTGCGGCAGCCAGCCAGCGCCATCGCGACATCGAATTCGCGCCTCAGGATCTCGAGGACCTGGCGTACACCCTGCTCGCCGGCCACGGCCAGGCCCCACAGAATCGGCCGGCCGACGAGCACGGCGCGCGCGCCGAATGCAAGGGCTTTCATGATGTCCGTGCCCCGCCGGATGCCGCCATCGATCAGCACCTCGATGCGCCCGTCGAGCGCCGCCGCGATGTCCTCGAGCACTTCGATCGTCGCGGGAGATGTATCGAGCTGCCGGCCGCCGTGATTGGAGACCACCACCGCCTGCGCGCCGTGCTCCCGAGCCCGCACGGCATCGTCCGCGCGCACGATGCCCTTCACGACCACCGGGAGTTTCGTCTGTGCCACCAGCCAATCGAGATCGCGCCACGACAGCGCCGGATCGAACATCGCGTTGATGTAGGCAGCGACCCCGCCCGCGCCCACCTCAAGACCCGCAAATGACTTCCCCGCGGGCAGTAGATTTCTCATCACCACCCCTTCAGGCAGCCGAAAGCCATTGCGCGCATCGCGTTCGCGCTGGCCGCCCACTGGCGCGTCGACCGTGAGCACGATCGCGCGGCACCCGGCCGCTTCAGCCCGCGCGACCAACTCGCGCGTCACGCCGCGATCGCGATACACGTACAGCTGGAACCACAGCGGCCCGCGCATGTCGCGGCCGACGTCCTCCATCGCGCAATTGGAGAGCGTGCTTAGGATCATGAGCGTGCCGGCCGCGGTCGCAGCACGCGCGGTGGCGAGCTCACCGTCGGGGTGCGCAAGCTCATGACATGCGGTGGGCGCGACCAGGATCGGCATGCCGACCGGGATTCCGAGCACCTGGGTCGACAGGTCCCGATCGGCGATATCGCGCAACACCCGGTAGTGCAGCGACACCGATTCAAAGGCCGCCCGATTGCGCCTGAGCGTGATCTCATCGTTCGCGCCGCCAAAGTAGTAATCGCGCGTGGGCTTCGGCAACACCGCGAGCGCTGCGGCCTCGAAGTCGAAGACGTTGACCAGTGGGAAATCCGGCATTGCTACTCCGTGCGCATCACTTCCTGGCCGCCTGGATGATCAACACCTTGCGGACGCGCTCGATCAACTCGCCGTGTACGCCGGCGTCGAACTCGGGTGCGCTCGTCCAGTCGTAGGCCCATGGCTGACTGGTACGCAACTCCGCGGGCTCATCGGCGAAGCGCGGAAAGACGTGCGCATGCAGCGCGGGCTCGAGATTGCCGAACACCGCGTAGTTGATACGCGTGGCGCCTGTGACTTCGAACAATGCATCGCCGAGCACTGTCATGTCGGTGAGGAAGCGCGTGCGGTCGCGACGGGTGAGCGCATTGAGGTGCGGCACGACGGGATCCGGAAGCAGCAGCGAGTATCCGCGCAGAATCTGCCGTTCCCCCATTACAGCCCACCCGGATGACATCCGCATGATGAGCGTCGGATCCTCGCCCTTCTGCAACGTAGCCACGCGCCGGTGAATTGCGGTCGACATTGCTTCTCCTTCAGTCGCGGTAGAGGCTAGACGCCGACCCCGAGTCGCGCCAGCGCCTGCACGGTGTCGTCGTAGCCCGAATGCTCGATACCGTACCAGCCCCGCTGGCGCGCCGACTCGACGTTGGCCGGCAGATCGTCGATGAATACGGTGGCCGTTGGATCGAGACCGAAGCGGCGCTCGGCCTCGGCATAAATGCGCGGCTCGGGCTTCATGACGCCGGCGACAAACGACGGCAGGGCGCCGTGGCCGATGCGGTGCAATCCGAACTCGCGCGACAGGTGCGCCCAATGGAGGTCACCTACGTTGCTCAACAGATGCACCTGGTAACGTTCGGCCAGCCGTCGCGCGAGGCCCACCATCGGCACCTTCAACTCGAACATGTCGAGCCAGCGCCTGCGCAAGTCTGCGACGTTCATCGGTTTCCTGCCCAGCCGCGCAAGGTTGCCCAGCAGCTCGTCGCCGGGCACTTCGCCCATTTCATGGCGTTCGAGGTCGATCCGCGCCACCACATCGCGCATGTGCTCCACGTCCGCGCCGTGCTCGCGGAGGTAGCGCGTCAGCGGCGCATAGTCGAGATGGACCAGCACCCAGCCGATGTCGAACACGATGTTCGTGATTGCCTTTCCCACCAGGTTTCCTCGAGTTCGCGGGGAGTAGCGGATTGTACGGTGTCAAGCAGTGCTTCGGCATCCCGCGGCTCTCGCCAGCCTGGCCGTTACAGGTGACAATTTGCACCGTGACACCCAATCAATGGTGGGACGCTCGCGCGTGACGTCGACAGTTCATCGTGTCCGCAAGCAGGTTGCGCGCGCGCTTGCGACACTGGTTCTCGCGATCTGCTGCGGCGGCCCCGCCGGCGCGCAACCGGGCGGTCCTGGTGAGCTGGCAAGTGTTCTACAAACGGTCCTGCTCGACGCTCGACATCCCTACCTGTCGGCTCTCGACGTGGGGCGCCATCGTGCCGACCTCGAGCGCCTGTACCAGCGACGCGGCTTCACGCCACTGTGGAGCCGCAATCGCATCCCGACACGCCAGGCGATCGACGTCACCGCACAACTGCGCGCCGCGGAGAATGTCGGCCTGCGCTCGGCCGACTACGCGGCCAATGCACTCGTTTACCTGCTCGTCGACTTCTCGACCTCGAAATCGGCGGGTGACGAGCAATGGGCACTGTTCGACATCGGCCTAACTACCGCGGTGCTTGCATACGCACACGACGTGCATTTCGGGCGCGTCGATCCACGCGCCGTTGGCCTCGATATCGCGGTCGAGCGTGCGCGCCTCGATCTGCCGCCGCTGGTCGAGGGCTTAAGCCAGAGCGGCGACGTGGCGGCCGTGCTGCGCGATCTTGAACCGCCGTTCACACACTACGAGCTCCTCAAGCCGGCCCTCGCGCTCTACCGCGAGCTCGCGTTCGATCCGGCGCTGACGCGCCTGCCGTCACTGCCAGCCAGGTCGGTCAAACCGGGGCAGGCCTATGCCGGCGCGCCGCAGTTGCGGGCATTGCTCCGCGCAGTGGGTGACCTTCCGCGAGCCACGGCAGCCACGGAAATCGCAAACTCCACGCTCCTCGACCATGAGCTGGTCGAGGGTCTGAAGCGCTTCCAGTCTCGACACGGTCTCGATATCGATGGCGCGCTCGGCCGGAAGACCCTCGCCACGCTCACCACACCCATAAGCATTCGCGTCAAACAGATCGAGAGTACTCTGGAACGCTGGCGCTGGCTGCCGCCGCGCCTCGACAGCCCGCCGATCATCGTCAACATCCCGCAATTTCGTTTGTTCGCATTCCGCACGGTGCAGGACCTCGAGGACCAGATGCTCACGATGGATGTCATCGTCGGCAAGACGTTTCCGTCCAATCGCACGCCGGTGTTCGTCGCCGACATGAAATACATCGTGCTGCGCCCCTATTGGGACGTACCGTACAGCCTGATGATCAAAGAGCTGCTGCCACTGATCCGCAACAACCCCGAATACCTGGGCTCGCAAGATCTCGAGATCGTGAGCGGCGGGGGGGACGCCGTGACGCCGGTGCCGGCAACGCCCGAGAACATCGAAGCGCTGGAGCGCGGCACATTGCGGCTGCGCCAGCTGCCCGGCCCCAACAATGCTCTGGGACTCGCAAAGTTCATGATGCCGAACAGCTACAGCGTTTACGTGCACGGTACTCCGGCGCAGTCACTGTTTGCGCGCAGCACGCGCGCGTTCAGTCACGGCTGCGTGCGCGTGGCGGATCCGGTCGCCCTGGCGGAGTACGCGCTGCGCGATGACCCCGCATGGACGCGCGACAGAATCGTGGCGGTCATGGACGGCGAACTACCCGTGCAGATCAACCTGCGCAACCCGATTCGGGTCTTCATCGTCTATGGAACGGCGATCGCCACCGAGAGCGGCAGCGTGATGTTCTTCGAGGATATCTACGGCCACGACGCGGGCTGGCGCGGGTCATGGATGCGAGTCGCCTGCCGCGTCGCGCGAGTTGACCGGAGCAGACTTCAGCCGAGCCAGCGGCGGACGCGCCCGGTGTCGAGATGCACGAAATCAGACTTGTGGTAAAGGCCCACGCCGCCGCGAGCAAGGTCGAGCGCCACTTCGCTCAGCCGCTCGCATTTCACGCCCTTAAGCCGCACGTCGATCGCCTTGCCGTCCAGATGCAGGCTCCTGCGCGCCACGCCGCCGTTCTGCGTTCGCAACATCTCGTTCGAAGCCGCCGAGCGGAAGCCGGAGATCACCTCGAACTCGGGATCCGCACCCGCCGCCCGCGCAACTTCGTACAGCTGATCGAACAGCCTCGGATCCATCACGCCGACGTCGCCCGTGCGATGATCTCGCAGGATCCGGTTGAGCTGCCGGAGCACGTTTCGCTGGTACTCGCCCGCCCTAGCGAATTCAGCCTCGAGCGACTCGCTGGTGTGCGTGTTGTAGAGGCCGATCCACCGCGATGGCGCGGCAGCCTCGGCCAGCTCGGAATACCGGGCCGCAATGATCGCGGGTGCCGCGATCAGGGCACTCTTGAGCAGGCGCCGGCGCACCATGTTCACTGGCCCTTCGGGGAGCTCGACGTCAGGGTGCAGCGTGTAAATTCTGGCCATAAAACAGGTCCGGTTCGGTGTGGCGGCCGGTTCGATCTCGCAACGATAATAAGGGCGCGAAACCCGGAGGCCAAGCTTATTTCCGGACTGCCATCACAGTCCCGGTGTCCCCGGCGTTCAGGTTTACGCTCACCACGCGGGCCTTCGGAAAGAAATTGAAGTCCGAGGCGCTCGCCCAGGTATAGGCGCCCATCGCGCGGCCGATGACCAGGTCGCCGTTCCTGAGCTCCGGCAACGCGATGTTCTCGTTGATCACGTCGATGCTGTCGCAGGTCGGTCCGGCCACGACCGAAGCGAAACGCGGCTCCCCCTGTCGCAATGATTCGAGCGGATAGCGCGCGTGATCGAAGAGCTGGCCGCTGTACGACCCGTACAGCCCGTCATCCAGGTAGTACCACCGCGTGTCGTCACGCCGTGCGCGACCGATCACGGTGGCGACGCCGATCGCTGCCGGGGCAGCGATGTAGCGGCCCGGCTCGGCGATGATGCGCACGTCTTTCGGAACCGAGCGGAGTGCCGCGCGAATCGGCGCGCAGAACTCTTCGATCGGCTCCACCGGCTTCATGTAGTCGACCGGGAATCCGCCACCGATATCGAGCATGTCGATGTCGGCGATCCGGTCGCGGCGTGCCTGCTCGATGAGGGCCACGCAGGCCGCGGTGGCCTCGACATGCTTCGCTGGATCGGTCGCCTGCGAGCCGACGTGAAACGAAAACCCGCGCACGCGCACGCCGAGGCGACGCGACTCCTTGAGCAAGACTCCCGCATCGCCCGGTTCGCACCCGAACTTGCGCGACAAGTCACACACGGCGTCGGGGCTGCGAAACGAGATCCTGAGCAGGAGCTGTGCCTGGCCGCGGTATCGCGTGAACTTGGCGATTTCGTCGGGATTGTCCGCGACGAAGGTGTCGACGCCGAACTCGAGCGCATCGCGAATGTCGCTGTCGCGCTTGATCGGATGCGTATGCACGCAGCGCGCGGGCGCGATGCCGAGCTCGCGCACGACGCCCACTTCGCCGCTCGACGCCAGATCAAACCCGGCTCCAAGCTGCGCCAGCGCGGCGACGACAGCCGGATGCGGGAGCGGCTTGAGCGCGTAGTGCAGGTCAATGCCGGGCAACGCGGCCTGTAGCCGGAGGTACTGCTGGCGTATGCGCTCGCAATCGATGATCAGCAGCGGTGAGCCGAACTGCGCCACCAGCCGCTTGATCTCGGCCGGCTCAAACGGGTCGATCAGCCTGTTCGCTGCCCGTGCCGGGCTGCGAGCTTTCAGTACCGTAGCCATCGCGATCTCAAGTCTCCTCCAAAACCAAAAGGGCCAGACCCCGCGAGCCTGACCCCATTCAATGGCGCGGATTCTAGGCCAATCGCGCCGCTGCGCAAGAGTCGAAGCACTTGGAGCCGCAGGCCTGGGAGCTGCAGCATCTTCTCTCAAGCATCCGGCTCCGAGTGCCTCTACCCGAAGCGATCGAGCGCGTAGGGCTTGAGGTCAATCGCGGGAGTGCGGCCCATCATCAGGTCGGCAAGGGCGCGGCCGGAACCTGCGGCCATGGTCCAGCCAAGGTGCCCATGACCGGTGTTGAGGAACAGATTCTCGATCGGCGTGCGGCTCACGATCGGCACGCCGTCGGCCGACATCGGGCGCAGACCACTCCAGGGCACGATGCTGTCTCGATCGATCGCGCGGGCGATCAGCGGAAAGGTTCGGCTCAGCAGCCGCATCAGGTTCTCGATGCGCGAGCTCGGAACGGAAAGATCATGTCCGGCGAATTCCGCCGTTCCGGCGATCCGCAGCTTGCCGCCCAGCGGCGCGGCCACTGCATGCAATTCGTCGTCGAGGATCGGAATCGCAGGGGCCGCCACGCGCGCTGGCATCGGGACGGTGATGGAGTAGCCCTTTACCGGTGCGACCGGCAGCCGGAGTCCGAGACCTCGTAGCAAGCGCGGGCTGAAGCTTCCCGCGGCGACGACTACCGCATCTGCAGCGAAAGACTCCGATGACGCCCGCACGCCGCGGACTCGGCGACCGTCGTACTCCAGCGCATCGACGCTCATGGAGTAACGAAACTCCACGCCACGGGCCTCCGCCAGTGCCGCCTGCGCTTCGCAGAAGCGCAGCGCATCTCCGTGCTCGTCATCGGGAAAGTGAATCGAGCCCGTCAGCTCTGCGCCGATGGGTCTCAGCGAGGGCTCGAGGGCGATCGTCTCGCCGCGATCGAGCTCCCGCCACGCCACGCCGTGACTGCCCATCCAGGCCGCCATCGAGCGTGCGGCATCGAATGCGCGGGGATTACGCATCAGCTTGAGCGTGCCGAGCGTGCCCTGGTCATAATCGATCGCGGCACGCGAGCGCAGTTCACGCAGGGTTGCGAGCGAATAGGTCGCGAGGCTCAGGTTGGCAAGGGTGTTGGCGTGAAATCGCCGTTCGCTCGATTCGCGCAGGAATCGCCATCCCCATCCCGCGAGCGCAGGGAGCGCCCGTGGCCTGACCAGCATCGGCGAATCCTCGCGACCGAGCCAGCCCAGCAGGCGCCAGAAAACGCCCGGCGCATTCCACGGGTCGGACATGCTCGGGGTGACCAGCGCACCATTGGCAAAACTCGTTTCACGACCGGGGCCAGCGGCGCGGTCTACGACAGTCACCTGCGCGCCAAGCTCGCGTAGACAGTACGCACTGCAGATGCCGAGGAGCCCGCTGCCGACCACGATGACCTTCATGGTCGGCACAATGCCAAAGATCGGCCCTCACCCCAACCCTCTCCCACAAGTGGGAGAGGGAGTGGAGCCCTCACCCCAACCCTCTCCCGCTTGCGGGAGAGGGAGAAGAGTCAGGAGGCGCGGCGGAGTTCGGTGGTGTTGCGGTGGCGCGCGGCGGCGATGCGTGACAGGGCGATTTCGTCTGCGACTTCGTTGGCAGCGCGCTCTTCCCGCATCGCCTGGATCAGCACCAGCCGTGTCGTCTCGTAAATGCCGTTGACGCGTGACCAGACGTCCTTTTCGGCGTGCCCGCTTTGGTATTCCAGCGCGGCACTCATGATCCCGCCCGCATTCACGACGTAATCTGGCGCATAGAGGACTCCTTGGCGCATCAGTTCCGCGCCGACATCGTCGGTGGCGAGCTGATTGTTGGCTGCGCCGACGATCAATGGGGCCCGAAGCCGCGCCACGGTGTCGCGGCTGAGAACCGCACCCAGGGCACACGGCGCGATTACGTCTACCGACTCGAACAGGACCTCTTCGGGAGCGACGATTCGCGCACTGAACTCGCCGGCAGCGCGTTCGGCGTTCGCCACGTTCACATCCGCAACCACGAGCGCAGCCCCGGCGCTGTAGAGAAGCTTGCACAGGTGATATCCGACCTGCCCGACGCCCTGGACGGCGACCTTCAGGCCTGCGAACGAGCTGCGACCCATCTTGAGCTCGACGGCTGCGCGCATGCCGAGGAACACGCCGAATGCGGTCTTCGGTGCCGGGTTGCCCCCGGCGGAAGCACCGCGCTGCCTGCGTCCTGACACGTAACGGGTTTCCTGGGCCAGGATCTCGATGTCGGCCTCGCTGATGCCGACGTCCTCAGCGGTGATATAGCGACCGCCAAAACTCTCGATGCAGCGTCCGAACGCGCGCAGCAACGGCTCGCTCTTGTCGTGTCGAGAATCACCGAAGATCACGGACTTGCCACCGCCGAACGGCAACCCGGCCATGGCGTTCTTGAAACTCATGCCGCGCGAAAGCCTGAGCACGTCCTCGAGCGCGGCTTCTTCACTGGCGTACGGCCACATGCGACAGCCGCCCGCGGCGGGACCGAGCGCGGTGCTGTGCAAGGCAACGATGGCCTTCAGCCCGCTCTGCTGATCGCGGAAGAACGACACACTTTCGTGATCCAGAAACGCATCGGCCCGGAAAACCATCTTCGTCTCCTGTGGTCAACGACAACGGTGTTGACACGCTATTCCATCCGATCGGCATAATCATTCCAATCTACGCCATTCATACCGGCCCTATTGGAAAACCATTCCTTCAATGCCATAATTTGTAGTAGATTAATCCAAAAGCTATCTTGCGTTGCATCGATGGACCGGACCGACCTTCGCATCCTCAACCTGCTGCAGATCGATGCCGCGCGTTCCAACGCGGACCTCGCTGAAGCGGTCGGTCTGTCGGTCTCGCCTTGCTGGCGGCGGGTGGCCCTACTGGAAGAGCAAGGTGTGATCCGCAAGCGGGTCGCGATCCTCGATCGCGAGAAGCTGGGCCTCGGCGTCACCGTCATCGTCCAGGTCCGCCTGACGACTCACGGCCGCCAGTCCCTGGTCGATTTCGAGGAGCGGGTCCGCGAGCTGCCGGAGGTCACGCAGTGTTTTACGGTGATGGGTGCGATCGATTTCGTGCTGGTGGTGATCACGACCGACATCCGCGCCTACGAGCGCTTCATGCGCGAGCGGCTATCGCAATTGCCCGGCGTACAGGCGATCGAGTCAAACATCGTGATGTCGGCCATCAAGGACACGACCGCGTTGCCGCTCGAACTGGTGAGCCTCGCGGATGACCGCTAGAGTCACCGCGATGCATGCCCCGAACGAGTCCCCGGATGCGGGCCAGGAACTGGCGATCCTCCTGCGATCGCGCATACCGCTGCTCGTCATCGAGAGCCGCGATGAGACACGAGTGCTGAGGCTCCTGGCGGAACTTTCCGTGCGCGTCGCGCGCAGCGCGCACCTGCCGATGTTCCAGTGGACGGTGACGGACGGGCTCAAGCGCATCGACGTCGAGCTGGGTGGCGCCCAGCGCCACAATGCCGAGCCGCTGGAAGTGCTGCGTCACATTCGCGCGACCAACACGGCCGGCGTCTACATCCTGGTGGATTTTCACCCGTTCCTCGGCGAACCCGTGCACGTGCGGCTGCTGAAGGACATCTGCCTGGCGTATGAACAAGTGCCGCGAACCGTGGTGCTGCTGAGCGATGCCGTGAATCTGCCGCGCGAGCTCGAGCACTTCAGCGCGCGTTTCGACGTGAGCGTTCCGGAGCGCGAGGAACGGCGGGCCCTGATCCAGAACGTCGCGCAGGAATGGCTCAAGGCCAATCCCGGTGAACGCGTTCAGGCAGACCAGCGTGCGCTCGATCTCCTGGTCGAGAACCTCGGCGGTCTCACGACCGCCGATACGCGACGTCTGGCCCGCAAGGCGATCTTCGATGATGGTGCGCTGTCACAGACAGACCTGCCGGCGATCATGCAGGCGAAGTACGAGTTGCTGAATCGCAGTGGCGTCCTGAGCTACGAGCATGACGCGGCCAGGTTCGCCGATGTCGGCGGACTCGACCGCCTCAAGACGTGGCTCAAGCAGCGCAAACCGGCCTTCGAGGGCACGGCGACGGGGCTCGAGCCGCCGAAGGGACTCCTGTTGCTCGGCGTACAGGGTTGCGGGAAGAGTCTTGCGGCGCGCGCTGCCGCCGGCATTTTCCAGGTGCCGCTCTTGCGGCTGGACTTCGCGGCGGTCTACAACAAGTGGCACGGTGAATCGGAGCGTAATCTGCGCGATACGCTCAAAACCGCCGAGCTGATGGCGCCGTGCGTACTGTGGATCGACGAGATCGAGAAGGGGGTCGCCACCGGCGACGGCGACAGCGGCACCTCGCGTCGCGCCCTCGGCACGTTTCTCACCTGGCTGGCGGAGAAGAGGACCGCCACGTTCGTCGTGGCGACCGCGAACGACATCGCGGCGCTGCCGCCCGAGTTGATCCGCAAGGGACGTTTCGACGAGATCTTTTTCGTCGATCTGCCGCGCGCCGGGGTGCGCGGCCAGATTCTCGAGATCCACGCACGGCGACGCGGGCTGAAGCTGACCCCGACGGAGCTCAAGCAGTTGATCGTCGCAAGCGACGGGTTTTCCGGCGCCGAGATCGAACAGGCAGTGGTCTCCGCGCTCTACAGCGCACACGCGACCAAGGAAACCCCCGGCGCCACGCATGTCCTGCGGGAGCTCGAGGCAACGCGACCCCTGTCACTGGTGATGGCCGAGCGGATCGCGGCGTTGCGGGCGTGGGCGGCCGAGCGCACCGTTCCGGCCGATTCCGCATAAGAATCGGGACCTACGGCAGGACGCCTGCGCTCGACGCCAGATCGAACGGCGCTTCGCCCACGGTCCTGGTGGTTGCTTTCTGCAGCCGATCGCGGACCGCATCCCAGCGTTCATCGTCGGGCAGCTCCTGCACCAGGATCTTCACGCATCCCGCCTTGTCCAGCGTGCGCAGGTGCGCATAGAGATCGTGCGCGTACTGCTGCGGCCGGCGGCCGGCGTTGATCCACGTGGCGAGCTTGAGCGTCTTGAGCGGCAAGCGCAGCGCCAGCACCGCGACCCGCTCACCGCGATCGTTGAATCCACCCGCGAGCGTCTCGAGCGCGTCACCCTGGACGATCTCCAGGGGCGTCACCGGGGCATAATGCGAAGTGCTGCTGCCTGGAACGCGAGGCGCACCTGCATCCGGACCGATCATCACGTCGCCGGCTACGGCGCGGATCTGACTCAACGTGATCGAACCCGGGCGGAGCAGCTGCACGTGTCCGTCGGCGCAGGCGAGGATCGTAGACTCGACGCCGATCTGGCATTCGCCCCCGTCCAGCACGATCTTCACTGCATCGCCCATCTCGTCGCGTACGTGCTCGGCACGCGTCGGGCTCACATGCCCGTAACGATTGGCAGACGGCGCAGCGATGCCGCCACCAAATGCCGTGAGCAGCTGCTGCGCAATCGGGTGCGAGGGAACGCGGATGGCAACCGTCTGCTGTCCACCCGTGACGACGTCGAGGACATTGGGCGCCTTGTGCAACACCAGCGTCATCGGGCCGGGCCAGAAACGGGCGGCGAGCTTCTCCGCCACCGCCGGCACATCGCGGGCCCAGCGATGCAGGTAGCGGATGCTGTCGAGGTGCACGATCAGTGGATGGCCGGCAGGCCGCCCCTTGACCGCAAAGATCTTGCGGACCGCGACCGGATTCGAGGCATTCGCACCGAGCCCATAGACGGTCTCGGTCGGAAACGCGACCAGGTCGCCGGCCCTCAAGGCCTCGACCGCCGCCTGAATCTCGCGTTGAGTTGCCCGCACCATGTGCAAAATGATACCAAGCTTAGGGAGGCGGCCGTTCCTGACTCCGCAATGCCTGCCGGATCGCATCCTCCGTGTGAGCGAGGAGTGGAGCCAGACGCGCATCGCTGAGTGCTGCCCGCGCTGCAGTGATCTCGGCGAGCGCTGCATGCGGGTTTCCCTGATCGAGCAACGTCTGTGCCAGGTTGTTCCGCGCGATTACGTGCCCTGGATCGATGTCCAGCACCGTGCGATAGACCGATTCGGCATTGCCGAGATCGCCGCGCGCGTAGTTGACGTTGCCGATCCCCAGCAGCGCTGTCGTGTCGTCGGGCCAGCGCTGCAGCGCCGCGCCATACGCGCGGGCTGCCGCATCGTATCGGTGCGCGGCCTCGAGCCCCGCTGCAGCCTCGAGATAGCGGCTGCGCTCGGCGCTGGCCGGTAAGGATTGCGGCTCGAGGACCACGATCGCCCAATGCCCGGCGCGTTCCCACGAAGCCATGAACTTCCGCGCCGACATTTGCGCGCGTTGCTCGGTACCCGATCGCAGGATCAGCCGATCCGAACCGGCGTCGAATCCCACCACGACCGCGTAATGCCACATCGGCATGCTCTCGAACCCGAGATTCTGCAACACCAGCACGGGATGCTGAGCCGCGATTTCACTCAGCAGAGCCGGCAGGTTCGGCGGCAATGGATACGGCAATCGATCGAAGCTCCGGCTGGCCGCCTGCAGCTCGGCCTGCAGGCTCCCCTTGCGGCCGGGTAGGTACACGCGACCCACCAGTTCATCCGCCGTCACGTTGACGCCGGATGCGACCAGCACCGTGGCGAGCGCCGCCGGGCCACATTGAAAATCCCGCTGCGGAAAGAAAGGCGTGTCCACGAGCTCGACAACCGGCTGCGTGGTCGCGGACAGCACGGGAGCAATGAGCTCCGCGCGGTGCGCGCAGCCCGCGGTCAGCAGCGCGCCGAAGACAGCAGCAGCTGCTCTCGCTGTCAAGTCTTCTTGAAGATGTCGATGACGCCGACCAGTTCCAGGACCAGCAACACGATGAAAACGACGCCGATTACGGCGAGCAGATCGCCGCCCGCCGGCAGCTCATCCATTCGATCCGCGAGCTGCGCGATCTCGACATCCGTGAGGGCGGCGAGTCGCGTATCCACCAGCCCGGGATCAACGCCCAGCGCCGTGAATTGCTGACGCACTTCCGCGCGATCGAGTCCTGCGCGGATCGTTGCCAGATCAGCGTCGCGCCGGCTTGCCTCGATCGCTGTCTGCGTGTCGATGATCCCCGCGGTGGCGACAACCGGGGTTCCCAGATTGAGCAAAGAGAGACTGACGGCCACGACGCAGCCACGCTGCAGCGATTTCCTGATCATGTCGACCCCTCTCGGTTCCACTAATATGACGAGTGTAATGGATGCGTGCGCCGGCGGAGAGACACATCTGACGAACGTCGGCAATCTGCGACAGGTCCTATTCCAGTTCGGTGCGGGTCCAGCCGTTGGCACTGCGACGCAACTCATACGCCGGCCAGTAGTGCCGGTCGAGCTTGAGCGTGATGACCTCGACCGCGCTGTTCCAGGTGACGGTCTTCAGGCGCACCGAGGAACGGTCCTCGCGGCCCAGGACCACGCGCATGAAGCTGTCGAGATCGGGCGTGGGCTGACCGTCAACCTCGACGATGCGGCGGCCGGCATAGAGGCCGTAGCGCGTCGCGGGGGACCCATAGTAGAAGTACGCGACGAATACACCCTCCGGCGCGATTCCGCGCTGCGCGGCCATCGCGCGATGCGGCGCCTGCAGCGTCGCGCCGGCCCAGATGAGCAGCCGGTCGATGTCGCGCCCGTCGAGGGGCACGGTGTTGACGTCGAGATCGAGCGGCACGCCGTCGCGCCAGACCGTGAGCCTGATGCTGCCTTTCTGGACCGCCCGCTCGACTTCGCGGAATCGATTGACGGGCTGACCGTCGATCGCCAGCACGAGGTCACCCGGTTGCAGAAGGGATGCCGCCGGCGAACCCGCCACGACTCGCGCCACCGCGAGTGCCTGGCGGCGCTTGGCGTCGTGGGCTTCCAGGCGTTCGATCCATTCCCGCGACAGACCCAGCTTGCTCGCGGCGGCCAACGGAACGACCTGAAACTCGGCTTCGAGGGAATACAGCGGCCGGCTTTCTGTGACCGAGGGAATCATCTCGGTCACGAGCTCCGCCGGCACGCCGCGGTTCTCCTGCTGCAGGTCGCGCCCCGCCTCGTAGGCAAAGCTCGACCACAATGCGACCACATCGCCGGAGTGGTTCACCAGCACGCCATCGTAGTCGCCCGGCGGATTGACCAGGCTTACTGTTTCCAGATTGCTGTCGCGAAACTGAAGCGTGCGGGATAACGGGAACTCGAGCGCATCGACGGCTGCGACCTTCGTCGCCTGTGACATCACCTTGTGATCGGACCGTAACCCGACCACCCACACGTCTTGACCGGCGCGCAGCGGCGTCGGATTGAGTTTGGCGGCGCGCACCGGTGTCTTGCCGATCAGCGCGGGGTCGTAGGACACCACCGCGAGGTTGTGCAGCGGATGGATGAACTCGACCTTGCCCGGAACTTCGATCGTGCCGGCGAAGGTGATGCGAACGTCGCCGACCGCCACGGGCACGGTATTGCGATCGGTGACGATGAGTCCGCGTGCGGCATCGACGATGAGGCCCGTGCCGTGATAGTTGCGCTCGGTCACGCCGGCAACGGAATACGGCATGTCGAAGTTCACCAGCACCAGTGAATGCGTGACTCGATCCACGCGCGCGTCGTCCTGCGACACGAAGCGCGTGGTGGCGGGGAGCAATCCGTCTGTGGCGGGACCATCTGCGACCGGCTGACACGGCCAGATGCCGAGCTCGTCGTCGCGATGGCACGCACGCGCGGGAAACCAGCGCCGATCCATGCGAATCACACGCCATTGCTGCCCGCGCGGATCGTCCAGCGTGAAGTAGCGCACCGTGGCACGCTCCGCATGCGCCAGCCCGGCAAGCATGTTTTCGAAGTCGGCCAGCGTGTTCATGGGCTTGCCGTCGACGCTCTGGATGACCGCGCCACGTGGCACTGCCGACGCACCGAGCACATAGCCCGGGTTGGCGACATATACGCCGCGCACCGGCGTGTTGAAGTGTCGCGCCTGCTGATACGAAAGCTCGTGGACCACGGCTTCACCGAATTCGATATAGCGGGCAGGCGTGATTGCATGCAGATCCTGCACGGCGAGCTGAACGGTGATGGGTTCACCACCGCGCTGCGCCTCGATCTCCACCTTGCCACCGACACTGGCATCGAGCAGCTCATTCAATGGATCGAACTCCGCGACCAGCCGGCGGTTCATGCGCACCAGGATGTCACCCGGCTGCAGGATGCCTTCGGTCGGGGATCCGGGCTGAACCTCGGCGACGACGAGCATGCCGGTGAGCTTTGGGAATGCGGCGCGCACCTCGCCTTCGGTCTTCGCTCTGAGCCCGAGCCGCCGCACCTCGTCGTACGGCGTGTACTCGAACACCGCCTGCAACGTGCCGCGGGATACCGGCTTGCCCTCTTGGATGAGCTTCAGCGCGCGCTGCACGCGCTTCAGGGGCAGATAAAAGCTCGATGCCGCGCCGCTGCTGCCGCCGGCATTGAGTGCGACCACGCGGCCGTTGACGTCGATCACTGGCGACCCGGAGGAGCCGCCCGAAGTGCTCGAAGCCGCCTGAAGGTAGAATGTATTGAAATCGTTGTACTTGCCGATGCCGTAGATGGGTGCCTCGCGGTCGAGCCGCGCGAGAGTGCCGGCCAGAATCGACAGCTGCTCACCGGCGTCATTGCCGACCACGCGGATCTCGCGCCCGACCTGGGCGCCCTCCGGATACAGCGGCAGCTCCGCGGGCTTGATGAAGCGCAGCTTCGCAGGGTCATAGCGGTAGAAACCGAAGTCGTGCACCGGGTCGCGATACACCGGGAAAAGCTGCACTTCCTCGCGATTCAGAAATGTGGCTTGCGCGGTGACAGGTCCGGGCGTGACGACGTGACGATTGGTGAGGATCAGACCGCGCCGAGCATCGACCACGAAGCCGGTGGCCTGTGCGGACGTGTTCCACTCGGTATCAAAGGCGCGCACGCCGTCCACCTGGATCGCGACGACGCCATCCGCGATGCGCTCGAGGGTGCGCGTCCATGCCGGGCTCTCTTCACTCTCGATCGTCTGCAGCGGCACGGCTTGCGGCTGCACCGGCGGAGCGGTCGTTCCGGCCTGGGCAAGTACAGTGCCGGGTATCGCCAGCAGCGTCGCCAGCAAGATTCGATGTGCGTTTCGCATGAAACCTCGTTAGGTTGACAGTTGACAGTTGACGGTTGTCAGCAGAAGAAGCTCCCGGAACCGGATCTTTCTTTCTCTCCACTGCCAACTGTCAACTGGCTATTCATACCATTAACACCAGCACCCATACCGCGCCCAGCAACACAAACGCCGCGAATACTGCCGCCGAGCCGATGTCCTTGGCGAGACCCGAGAGCTCGTGGTGCTCCGGCCCTATGCGGTCGATCGCCGTCTCCACCGCGCTGTTGAGCAGCTCGACGATCAGGATCAGGAGCATCGGTGCGACCAGCAGCGCGCGCTCGATGCCCGTCTGGCCGAGCCAAAACCCTGCGGGGATGACCACCACGGCGAGCGCCAGTTCCTGCCGGAAGGCCGCTTCTTCGCGAAAAGCACCGATGAAACCGCGGACGCTGTTGCCGAACGCCCGAAACAACCGTGTCAGGCCGGTGGGTTTGATGCGCTCCGTCACGCAGCCGGCTTCCACACCAGATCGAGCTGCTTGGCCGCGCGCACGTCGTCGAGACGGCGAACTGGCAGATGGTAGGGCGCACCCTGGACCTTCGCTGGCTCCACCTGCGCCTCCTCCCCGATGGCAATCATCGCGTCGACGAAGGCGTCGAGATCTTCGAGCGCTTCGGATTCGGTCGGTTCGATGAGCAGGCATTCGGGAACCAGGAGCGGAAAGTAGGTGGTGGGCGCGTGAAAGCCATAGTCGAGCAGCCGCTTGGCGAAGTCCATCGCCGAGACCCCCTGCTCGCGAGCCTGGCGTTTGAGCGTGATGATGAACTCGTGACTCGCGCGCCGCTCGGGATACGCGGCGTCGAACCCGGCTGCGATAAGCCGCGCCAGCATGTAGTTGGCGTTGAGCGTCGCGTATTCGGCGACGCGCGTCATGCCCTCGCGTCCGAGCATCCGCATGTAGACGTAGGCGCGCAGCAGTACGCCCGCATTGCCCATGAAGCCCGACAGCCGACCGATTGACTGCGGGAGGTCCGTCTCATCGAGCCACCGATACCGTCCGTCCTCGCGGCCGACGACGGGAACCGGCAGAAACGGCAACAGGCGATTGCCGACGCCGACCGCACCCGATCCTGGCCCGCCGCCACCGTGGGGCGTCGAGAAGGTCTTGTGCAGGTTCATGTGGATCACATCGAAACCCATATCGCCGGGGCGCACTTTGCCGAGAATCGCATTCAGATTCGCGCCGTCGTAGTAGAGGAGCCCACCCGCGTCATGCACCACCGTTGCGACCTCGACGATGCGCCGCTCGAATACCCCGAGGGTCGAGGGATTGGTCAGCATGATCCCGGCGGTCCGCGGACCGACAGCGGCCGTGAGCGCCTCGAGATCGATGTCCCCATCCGCGCCGCAAGGGACCTCGCGCAAGGTGCAGCCGCACATCGTCGCGGTCGCGGGGTTGGTGCCGTGTGCGGCCTGCGGCACGATGATCTCGTTGCGCTCGAGATTTCTGCGCGCGCGGTGATACGCGATGATCATCGCCACACCTGTGAGCTCACCCTGCGCGCCCGCCATCGGCGTCAGCGATACGCCCTGCATTCCGGTGACGTCCTTCAGCATCTCCTGCAGCTCGAACATGCACGCGAGAAGACCCTGTCCGTGCGATTCCGGTGCCAGCGGGTGGCGCGCCAGGAACTCGGGCAGCATCGCCAGGCTGTTGCACGCCCTGGGGTTGTACTTCATCGTGCAGGAGCCCAGGGGATAGAAATGCGTATCGATCGAGAAGTTGAGCTGCGACAGACGGGTGAAGTGCCGCACGGCCTGAAGCTCGGAAACCTCCGGCAGCAACGGTCGATCGGTGCGCAGCAGGTTCTGCGGCAGATCGGTTGGACGCTGAGCCACGGGGAGTTGCGCGCTCGCGGTCCGGCCGCGACGCGAATGCTCGAAGATCACCTTCTCGGGAGCGGCGACTTTCGAACGTCCAGTGCTGCTCACTTGGGCGGCCTCCCTGCTCATGCCGCGCGCGCGGACTTGAGAATGTCCGCCAGCGCGGTCGCATACGTGTTGATGTCGGCCGCCGTCTTGGTCTCCGTGGCGCACACCAGCACCGCATCGCCGAGCTCCACGTGGAGCGCGCCGAGGTCGAGACCGCCCATGATGCCGCGCTCCGCGAGCGCCGCGAGGACGCCTGCGGCAGGACGATCGAGGGCGATCACGGCTTCGTGGAACCGCGGGCCGCTGAACTTGATGCGTACGCCGGGGATGCGTGTGAGTGCGCGCACGAGTTCCTGTGTGCGTTCGTGGCTTGCGCTCGCCACGCGCTTGAGTCCCGCCGGGCCCAGGAGCGTCAGGTAGATCGTCGCAGCGGTCACGAGCAAACCCTGGTTCGTGCAGATGTTCGACGTCGCCTTGCCGCGGCGGATGTGCTGCTCGCGCGCCTGCAATGTCAGCGTGAACCCGGGGCGGCCGTCCAGATCGAGCGTGCGCCCGACGATACGGCCGGGCATCTGCCGCACGTGTGCCATGCGCGTCGTCATGAAACCGAAGTACGGCCCGCCCGATGACAGTGGAACGCCGAGCGGCTGCCCTTCGCCGCACACGATATCGACGCCGTTGTCGCCCCATTTTCCGGGCGGCTTGAGCAGTGCGAGCGAAGTGGGATTGACGACCGCGATAATGAACGTACCGTTTTTGCGTGCCCAGCGCGTCAGTTCATCGACATCCTCCAACACGCCAAAGAAGTTCGGCTGCTGAATGACGAGCGCCGTGATGTCCTGGGCACCGAATGCGGCAAGACTCTCGACGCGGATGTTCCCGGTGGCCGCGTCGTACGGCACCTCGTCAAACGTAAACTCCTGCAAGCCCGCAATGGCGCGTGCAACCTTGCGATAGGTGGGATTGAGGGAGGCCGGCAACAGGATGCGTGCGACCTTCGACTTGCGATGGGCACGCACCGCCATGAGGCACGCTTCCGCGAGCGCAGAAGCCCCGTCATAGAGCGAAGCGTTCGAAACCTCCATGGCCGTAAGGCTCGCCATCATCGTCTGGAATTCGTAGATCGTCTGCAGCGTGCCCTGGCTCGCTTCGGCCTGGTAGGGCGTATAGGCGCTGTAGAATTCGCCGCGCGTCGTCACGGCCCACACTGCTGCGGGAATATGGTGCTCGTAGGCGCCAGCGCCGATGAAGTTGAGCAGCATGCCGTCGCGCGCAGCACGCTCGTGCATGATCCGGGTGATGTCCATCTCGTTGACGGCGGGCGGCACGCCATCGAGCGGTCCGGACTTGAGCTCGGCGGGAATCTCGTCGAACAGGTCGTCGATGCGGCGTGCGCCGATGACGTCGAGCATCGTGCGGACATCGGCGTCGGTATGCGGAATGAATGGCATCAGTGCGACTCGGTTTCGAGATGCTTGGTGTAGGCGGCTGCATCCATGAGCTTGGCGAGCGCTGACTTGTCCGCGGGCTTGAGCTTGAGCAGCCAGCCATTGCCGTAGGGATCCTGGTTCACGAGCTCGGGTGTCGCCACGAGATCCGCGTTGCCGTCGATTACCTCGCCAGCCACCGGGCTGTACACATCGGAGGCCGCCTTGACCGACTCGACCACCGCGCAAGCTTCGCCGGCGGCCAGCGTCCTGCCTGGTTCGGGCACCTCGACGAACACCAGGTCGCCGAGCGCGTCCTGGGCATGGTCGGTGATTCCGATGTCGACGCTGCCATCCGGCAGCGAGCGCACCCACTCGTGGGATTTCGTGTACTTGAGATCGGAGGGAATCTTGCTCATGACACCAGGGGCCTCCCGTAGTGGACAAATGGCGGTTTCACGACGCGGGCACCGAGCAGCTTGCCGCGGATATCGACCTGCACGCGCTCGCGCGTAATCGCGGGTACGCGCGCCAGCCCAATCGATCGTTCGAGCGTTGGCGAGAACGTGCCACTCGTGACTTCACCCTCGCCACCTTCGGGCACGATCACTTTCTGATGCGCGCGGAGCACGCCGCGTTCCTCGAGCAGCAGGCCGACCAGCTTGCGTGGGCTTCCGGCTCTGCGGACGGACTCGAGCGCGCCGCGACCGATGAAATCACGCTCGGCTGGCGTCCACGCCACTGTCCAGCCGAGACCCGACTCGAGCGGATGCTTCGATTCATCCATGTCGGAACCGTACAGGTTCATGCCCGCTTCGAGCCGCAGGGTATCGCGCGCTCCCAGGCCACAGAACGCGATGCCGGCCTCGTGCAGGACGTTCCAGATCTGCTCCCCACGCACGGCCGGCACGATCATCTCCCAGCCGTCCTCGCCGGTGTAGCCGGTGCGCGCGATGAAAAGCCCGGCGATCTCGGCGCCGACGAACGTATCGAGTGCCAGCGCCTGCGCGCGATCGGCCGCCGGCAGAATGGACGCCGCTTTCTCGCGTGCGTGCGGGCCCTGCACGGCGATCATCGCCACGTCCTTGCGTTCGCTCACTTCGACGGAGAATTCCCCCGCGTGCCGGCGGATCCAGGCGATATCCTTGGCGCGCGTCCCGGCGTTGACCACCATCCGGAACCGCGACTCGGTGAGAAAGTAGACGATGAGGTCGTCGAGGATGCCGGCGTCCTCGCGCAGCAGGCAGCTGTAGAGCGCTTTCCCAGGAATCTGCAGCCGGCCGATATCGTTTGCCAACAGGTGGCGCAGAAACGGCCGTACGCGGGCACCATTCAGATCAACCACACCCATGTGCGAGACGTCGAACATGCCGGCATCGCGACGCACCGCGTGGTGCTCCTCGATCTGGGAGCCGTAGTTCACGGGCATGTCCCAGCCGCCGAAATTGACCATGCGCGCGCCGGCGCTCAGGTGTTGTGCGTAGAGAGGTGTGTTCAGGCCCATCAAACCCCCGAATGAAAAAGGGCGGCAAGCCTCGTGCGGCCTGCCGCCCCTCTGTCCTGAAACCTGAGAGATCAGACGCAGTCCATCTGCGCCGCACCCCTTCGGTGGGTTGTGACAACCGCTCTCCAGAGCCCGCCTTGAGCCTGCCGTTCCCGTTGCCTGAGCGTTTCCGGGCGGGTTGCGCCTTCGGCGGCGAGGCACGTGCCCCACTCTCTCCGGACAGGCCTTGCGACGAGTGGCGCGCATGATAGCCAAATGGCCGCCGTGCCGCTATGTTTGCGCACCTCGAAGGCCTCCGCCGGCTGCTAAATTTACGGGTTTGACATGCGTATTCGCCCGCTCCTCGTTCCCTTTCTCGTTCTGCTGACGGCGTACAACGCGCCCGCCGTCGCTGACGCGGTGAGTGAACTGCACGCGCTGTTCGATTCTGCCTGGGAGCGCGACCTGGTGGAGAACCCGGTCGCGGCCACATCATTCGGTGATCCGCGCTACAACGATCGCTGGCCGGATCTGTCTTCTGCCGCGCTCGAGCGCAGCCACGCGCTCGATCGCGAGGTCCTCGCTGACCTCGCGGGAATTCCGCGTGACTCGCTTCCTGCCACGGAGCAGCTCAACTACGACCTGTTCGAGCGCGAGTATCGCAATCGCACGGACGCTTATCCGTTCAAGACGTACCTGTTCTCCTTCACGCACCGCGAAAGCCTGCCGGTCGCCAGCGAGATCTCCGAGCTGATCACATTCGACACGGTGAAGGACTACGAGGACTGGATCGCGCGAATGCAGCGCTTCGGGACTTACGTCGACCAGAACATCGCTCTGTTGCAGCGGGGATTGCGCGAACGACGGACCCAGCCGCTGGCGGTGATGCGGCGTGTGCCATCGCAGATCGCCCAGCAGCTCGTGGAGCGGCCCGAGGACAGTCCCTTCTTCAAGCCCTTGCGCGAATCTCCGGCATCGATTGATGCAGCCGAGCGCGAACGTCTGACAACTCGGGCGCACGCGGCGATCGCGGAGGTCGTGATCCCCGCATTTCGACGTCTCGATCAATTCTTTGCCAAGGACTTCCTGCCGAAATTGCGCCAGACCGACGGCGTCTGGGACACGACCGATGGCGCGAGCTACTACCAGAACCGGATTCGCTACCACACGACCACTTCGCTCACGGCGGACGAGATCCATGAGATCGGGCTCAAGGAAGTCGCGCGCATCCGCGGCGAGATGAACAAGATCATCGCGCAGGTGGGTTTCAAGGGAACGTTCCAGGACTTCGTGACGTACCTGCGCACCGATCCGAAGTTCTATTACAAGACCGGCGACGAGCTGTTCGAGGCCTATCTGGCCGTCTCCAAGCGCATTGATCCCGAGCTGGTGAAACTGTTCGGCAAGATTCCCCGGACTCCGTATGGCGTCCGCGCGATCCCGATGACCAGCGCGCCGAACACGACCACGGCTTACTACCAGCCGCCCTCTCTCGATGGCACGCGCGCGGGCTACTACTACGTGAATCTCTACCGTCCCGAAGTACGGCCGAAGTACGAGATGGAGGTGCTCTCCGTGCACGAAGCCGTACCCGGTCATCATTTCCAGATCGCGCTCGCGCAGGAGCAGAGGGAGCTGCCGCTGTTCCGGCGAAATGCCGGCTACACCGCATACGTCGAGGGCTGGGCGCTGTACACCGAAAGCCTCGGTGAGGACCTGGGACTCTACACCGATCCCTATTCCAAGTTCGGTCAGCTTACGTACGACATGTGGCGCGCGGTACGGTTGGTCGTCGACACCGGCATTCATCACAAGCGCTGGACCCGCCAGCAGGCGATCGACTATTTCAAGGCGAACGCGGCCAAGACCGAGGCCGATATCGTCAATGAGATCGATCGCTACATCTCCTGGCCCGGCCAGGCGCTCGCGTACAAGATCGGCCAGCTCAAGATCAGGGCACTGCGCGCGGAGGCGGAACAACGACTCGGAGCGCGGTTCAATGTCCGCGAGTTCCACGACACCGTGCTCGCGTCCGGCGCAGTGCCGCTCGATGTGCTGGAGAGAACCATGCGCAGCTGGATCGAGAGCAAACTGGCGGCCAGCTGATCCACTCCCTTTCCCGCCTGCGGGCGAGGGTTGGGGTGAGCGTCAACTCCCTCTCCGACTTATGGAAGAGGGCCGTGGTGAGGGTCCACTCCCTCTCCCACTTGTGGGAGAGGGCCGGGGTGAGGGTCTCCATGAGAGCATCGTCAACATCATTCCTATTCGCCACGCTCCTGCTGCTCGGCGCGTGCGCCCATCTCCAGGGCTCGGGCGAAACGCTCGAACAGATCGAGCGGCGGCGTTTCGCGGCGATGGTGGCGCAGGATGTGGCGGCGCTCGAGCCGCTGCTCGCGGAGGAGCTGCGATACGTGCACTCGAACGGACAGCTCGAGAACAAGCCGCAATTCCTCGAAACCGTGCGCACCGGCCGCATCCGCTACGAGTCCATTGAGGTGCGCGAGATCGACGTCAGACTGTATGACGACGTCGGCCTCGCATCCGGACTCATCCTCGTTGGCGGTCGCTTAAGCGGCCAGGCGTTGCAGCTCGAACTGCGCTACACGGATGCCTACGTCAGGCGTGACGGTCGTTGGCAGCTCGTAGCGTGGCAAACGACGCGCGTTCCCAGTCCGCAATAGACTGGATGCGCCATGGCCCAGCCACGTCGTCCCTCGGTTGCCGTCCAGGTCGGTCGCATTCAGGTGGGTGGCGGCGCGCCCATTGTCGTGCAGTCGATGACGAACACCGATACTGCGGACGTTGAATCGACGACACAGCAGGTGAAAGCGCTCTCGCGAGCGGGATCCGAACTGGTCCGCATCACCGTTAATACCTCTGAAGCCGCGGCTGCCGTTCCACACATCCGCGAACGTCTCGATGCCATGGGCGTCGACGTGCCGCTGATCGGCGACTTCCACTTCAACGGCCACAAGCTGCTCAAGGAGCACCCCGCTTGCGCCGAAGCATTGGCCAAGTACCGCATCAATCCCGGAAATGTCGGACGGGGGAGCAAGCGTGATCCGCAATTTGCGGAGATGATCGAAGTGGCCTGTCTTGTCGGCCGGCCGGTGCGCATCGGCGTGAACTGGGGCAGCCTCGACCAGGATCTCCTGACGCGCCTGATGGACGAGAATTCGAAACACGACGAGCCACTCGACGCCAACGACGTGGTGCGTGAAGCGATGGTGCTGTCGGGACTCGACAGCGCACGCCGTGCCGAGGAGCTGGGTCTCGCCCATGACCGCATCATCATCAGCGCCAAGGTGAGCGGCGTGCAGGATCTGATCGCCGTGTATCGCGCGCTCGCCGCGCGTTGCGATTATCCGCTACACCTCGGCCTCACCGAGGCGGGCCTGGGCTCGAAGGGCATCGTCGCCTCGACCGCCGCGATGGGCGTTCTGCTGCAGGAAGGCATCGGCGACACGATCCGCGTGTCCCTCACACCTGAACCCGGCGGCGACCGAACCAATGAAGTGATCGTCGCACAGGAGATCCTGCAGACGATGGGGCTGCGCTCGTTCATGCCGATGGTGATCGCCTGTCCCGGTTGCGGGCGCACGACGAGCACCTACTTCCAGCAACTCGCGCAGGACATACAGTCCCACATCCGTCACCGGATGCCCGAGTGGCGACGAACGTTCTCCGGGGTCGAGGACATGACCGTCGCAGTGATGGGTTGTGTCGTCAATGGCCCTGGCGAGAGCAAGCACGCCAACATCGGCATCAGCCTGCCCGGTACTGGCGAGCGGCCCGTTGCTCCAGTGTACGTCGACGGCGAGAAAAGCGTGACGCTCAAGGGTGAGCGCATCGCCGATGAGTTCAAGCAGCTGGTCGAGAACTACGTTGCGCGCAAGTACGTGCGCAGGGAACTGCCATGAGCGAGCTGAGCGAGAAGAAGTGCGTGCCGTGTGAGGGCGGCGTTCAGCCCCTGTCACGACCTGAAGCGGAGAAATTTCTGCGGCAGCTCGCGGCGGGCTGGATGCTATCGGAAGACGTCAGGCAGATCCGGCGCGAATACCGCTTCAAGGATTTCTATCGCACGATGAACTTCGTCAATGGCATCGCTTACATCGCCAACAGCGAGGATCACCATCCCGACCTCGAAATCGGTTACAATTACTGCAACGTGCGTTTCATGACGCACGCGATCAAGGGGCTCTCCGAGAACGACTTCATCTGCGCGGCGAAGATCGATCGCCTGACGGGCTGACGCCCGCCCCTTCACAAAACCTTTGGATCCCAGCAACGGCGCTGACATACGCCGTCTGTATGCTGCGCTCCGAAAATCAAAGGAGCATTTTATGGACATGTCCAACTTAGCCGCGCCGCTCGATGAACTCGAGCCGCAAGCGTGTATCTCTGCCGCGGCAACCGAACCTCGCTGCGATCTGTTTGAGACGGACGAGTCTCCCGTGAATTCCGACGCGATCGAGGTGCCGATGGGTACGCCGCCGCAAGCGCTTGCACGTCGACGGAAGCGCCGTCGCCTCACACGCTTTCGCGACAACTTCTCGGGCGATTTCGCCGCGTTTCGCATCCGTTGATTCCGGGCGCGATCGGTGAGCCAGCTCGCACTTCGGAAAATCGGCCGGGGAAATTTGCGCTGGTGCACCTTCTTGGCGACAAGCGTGGCGTAGGGTGACCTCGGTTCTTCTGAGGTCGCCATGCACAAGCCAGGTCGGGTTTTACAGAATGTGGGTGGCGAACACCCACCGCCGGAAATGCCGCTGCGACTCCGCGAACCCGAGCGATTGCTGTCGCCATTCGAAGCCGATGCGTTGCTGACGGCCTCGGGGCGGTTTGCTCGGCGCAATCGCGTGTTGCCGGACTTCCAGGATAACTACTCCGGCGACTTTCACCTGTTCCGGATCTATTGATCAGCCGTCGTACGCAGTACTGATTTCTGCGGCAGCGTCGATCTGCGGCAACGGCTGCTCGCCGAATCGCCTCGCCAGCGCGAGCGCATTGTCACTTTTCTCTTCGGCCAGCGACCACTGCGCATGCTCGAGCAACAGCGCGAGCGCAACGCTCCTCCCGACCAACAAGGCAAAGCGCCGTGCGCCGGCCTGCAACTTGCTGCGATCCCGCGTTCTCGCGATCCACTCCTCTGCTCGCCCGAAGAGACTGCGAGCCCGTTGAACGGCTTCTGCAAGCCGCGGTTCACGCACTGTCGCCAGCGCCAGCTCAATCCGTTCTCGCAGCGCTGCCAGACCCAGATCGAGATCGGTGCGCAATAGCGCATCGAGCGACAACACGTTGGTGGTGCCCTCCCATATCGGCAGCACCTGGCTGTCGCGAAGCAACACCGGAAGACCCGTATCCTCGACGTAACCAGCACCGCCGAATGTCTCCAGCACTTCACTCGCGACGGCGACCGACTGCTTGCCGGTGGTGAGCTTGGCGATCGGCAACAGGACCCGCAGCAACTGCCGGCCTTGTTCATCCAGCTCGTCGCACTCCTCGCGACCCAGGAGCGAGATCATCTCGAAGGTGAGGACGAAGGCCCCGGCGAGTTCGGCGTGAAGCAACGCGAGCGTGTCCCAATGCAGCGGTTGATCGATGAGTGGCGCGCCGAATGCCTGCCTGCGGCGCGCGAAATCGGTCGCGAGCACGATTCCGCGACGCATGAATGCACAGGCACACACGCTGTTCCACGCGCGCGTGATCTTCAGCATCGGCTCGATTTGACGCGTACCGTGCGCGGTCTCGGCGACGAGTTCCGCTGGTGTACCGTCGAGGGTCAGCTCGGCGGTCGGGACCTTGCGCGTCCCGAGCTTGTCCTTGAGCCGGTCGACGCGAATCCCCTGCATTTGCCCTGAAGCGTCGCGGGTCTCGACGTAGAAGAGCGCCAGGCCGCTTCCTCCCGGACCATTGCCTTCGGGACGCGCCAGCGTCAGTGCGATCTCGGAGGTTGCGGCGGAGGTGAACCACTTCTTTCCATAGAGACGCCAGCGGCCGTCCGCATCGCGCCGCGCCGTCGTCAGCGATGCACCGACGTCGGAACCGCCACTGGCCTCGGTCATCCACTGCCCGCTGGTCCAGAAGGTTTGCGGATCACGAGCGGTGAGATGGGGAAGCGCACGCGCGATCAAAGCCCGGTTCTTCGACTCGAGCAGTGTCCGGGCGGCACCGTCGGTCATTGCCAGCGGGCAGGTGTAGACGTCGCTCGATGGGTGGAAAAGATAGACGAGCGCAAACTGACGCAGGCGCGAGAAACGGCCCTCATGTCGCTCATACGGAATCGCCGTCAGCCCGTATTCGAGCGCGATCTGCGCGGCGCGGCGCCACAATGGCGTGAGCTCGATCTGGTCGACGCGGTTGCCCCAGGCATCCCACTGCACCAGGCGCGGCTCGTTGAGACGATCAGCGAGCTGCATGTCGTAGAGCTCACCGCCCGCCAGCCGCCCCATCCCACTGAGCTCGCCCTGCAGGCGCTGCATCGTGTCAACCGGCAGCGAGCGTGCGAGGTAGGAGCGCAGCAGCGAATCACCCGAGTACTGGTTGCCGAGCGCGGGCGGGGCCTGTACGAATCCGGACATCAGCGCACTTCGCGATAGCCGCCGGCGACTCCATGCGGTGACAGCACGACGTGCCACAACTGATTGCGTCGCGCGCGGAACGACGCAGCCGATCCCAGCAACCAGAAATGCCACATGCGCCGGAACCGCTCGCCGTATTGCGCGCAGATCTCGTGCCAGCGCAGCTCGAAGTTGTCATACCACGCCATCAGCGTGCGATCGTAATCGACGCCGAAGCCGTGCCAGTCCTCGATCACCCACTGACCCTCGGCCGCATGCGTGATCTGCGCCATCGACGGCAGCATCGAGTTCGGGAAGATGTAGCGTTCGACCCATGGATCGTTCGCGCTGACCGAGGCATTGCAGCCGATCGTGTGCAGCAGAAACAGCCCGTCGTCGGTCAGCAGTCGCCGCACCGTCTCGAAGTACTTGCGGTAGTTGCGCACGCCGACATGTTCGAACATGCCAAGGGAGAAAATGCGGTCGAACCGCCCGCTCATGCTGCGGTAGTCCTCGAGCAGGATGCGGACCGGAAGGCCACGGCACCGGTCGCGTGCCGCCTCGGCCTGGTTCTCGGAGACCGTGATCCCGGTGACTTCGACGCCGTAGCGTTGGGCGGCGAATTGCGCCGCGCCGCCCCATCCACAGCCGATATCGAGAACTTGCATGCCGCTTTCGAGACCGAGCTTGCGGCACACCAGGTCGAGCTTGGCCTCCTGGGCGGCATCGAGATCCTGTGCCTCGCGCCAGTATCCGCAGCTGTAGATCATCCGCGGGTCGAGCATGCGCCGGTAAAGATCGTCACCGATGTCGTAGTGCCGTTCACCGACCTTGAATGCACGGCGCGGGGTCTGCGGATTGAACAACCGGGCGCTCAATCCCGCGAGCACCTGGCGCAGCGAGGGAAGCTCGAAGTCGAGGCGCGCTTCGAACACGCGCCGCATCATTTCGTCGAGGCGCGCACAGTCCCACCAGCCGTCCATGTAAGACTCGCCCGCGCCGAGCGAACCCTGCGCCAGCACGTGGCGGAACATGCGTTGATCGTGCACGCGGATATCCCACGGCGCGGAACCATCGATTGCGATGCCGGCGCGAGCCAGCAATTCGGCCAATGCCCGGCGATAGCTATCCGCCCTGGAGGCGGTCTTCAATTGCGCGTTCATTATTTTTGCTTCAGGCGTCAACGAGTGCCAGTCGTGGCAGGTCGCCGGCGAGGCCAAGCGCCCGCTTCATGAACACAGTTTTCACCGGTTCGGCGCGATTCACAAGAGAAAGGCCTGCGCGGCGCAACGCGCCAATGGTCGAATTATCATTTGAAAACAGCCGGTTGAGTCCATCCAGGGCCGCGAGCATGAGGAGATTCTCGCCCTTCCGCCAGCGCTCGTAGCGGCGCAGAAACTTCATCTCTCCCGGGTCATCGCCGTGGGCGCGTGCCTCCGCGATCACCTCCGCGAGTGCGGCGCAGTCGAGGAGACCGAGATTGACCCCCTGGCCGGCGAGCGGATGAATGGCATGCGCCGCATCGCCGATGAGCGCAAATCGCGACGCAACGTAGTCTTGTGCGTGGCTGCTGCGCAGCGGGAGGTCCGCTCGCGACGCGCACCGCACCACGCGGCCCAGCACCGCATCGGTGGCGCGCTCGATGGCAAGGCAAAACTCGGCCTCCGGCAACGCCATCAGCTCGGCGGCCGACTCCGGCGTAGTGCTCCAGACGATCGACGAGCGCCCATCGTGGAGCGGCAGCAAAGCAATGGGGCCGGTCTTCAGGAACCTCTGCCAGGCCGTGTTCCGGTGTGAGACCGCCGTTTCGACGTGAGTGACCACGGCCTGCTGCTCGTGCGAATGACCGCGCGTTTCGATACCCATCAGGCGGCGGGTCGGAGAGTCGGCGCCATCCGCAGCGACGACGAGTGCGCTCGCGATCCGCGGGCCATTCGCAAGCTCGATCGTCATGGTGCGTTGCCCGCGATCCAGACCGCTGACCTGTCCCTGCACGATGCGCACTCCCAGGCTGCGCGCCTGTTGCAACAACGCCCACTGAATGCGCCGGTTCTCCACGATGTAGCCCAGATTCGCCTCACCGAGGGTCGCGCAGTCGAAGTGGATTGATCCGGGGCCATCGGGTCGTCCCCCTTCATCCCAGACGCACATGCGCTCGAATGCGCACATGCGCTCGGCGCTGAGCGCCGACCAGGCGCGACAGGCGCGCAGCACACGCTCACTCGCGCGCGAAAGGGCGGACACGCGCAGCTCGATCTCGCCCTCGCTCGCTGGACGCGGCGGCAAGTGCGGCTCGACCAACACGACCCGTTCGGCCGGAACGATCGCGCGGCTGGCCAGCAGGGATGCGAGGCAAGCGCCGACCATTCCGCCGCCGACGATGACGATATCGGCAGCGCTGCTCATGCGAGTGGCAGGCCACGCGCTAACCGCGGGAGTCGCCCCGTCACACCCAGGCTGAGCGCGGAGAGCGCGCTCTTTGCGGGAGGCAGCACGTCGAACAGCAGCAGCCCCAGATCGCGTGCGACTTTGACCGAGCCCAGCGGGCTGTTGAAAAGACGGATCAGCCCGTCGGTAAAGGCGATCACGCTGCGACGATCCGTCCGGCGCCATTCGTCGTAGCGCTCAAGCATCGACTCTTCGCCGAGTGTCGCGCTCGACTCGGCGATCACCTCGGCCAGAGTCGCGGCGTCGCGCAGCCCGAGATTGAATCCCTGGCCGGCGATCGGATGCAGGCCCTGAGCGGCATTGCCGATGATGACGAGGCGCCTGCCAATGCGCTCCTCTGCCCGTGTCAGCGCCAGCGGATACGCATGACGGCGGCCAACGCGGGTAAAACGACCGAGGCGGAATCCGAAACGCTCCTGCAGAGCGTGAAGAAATTCCTCGTTCGAGAGCTGCATCGTGGAATCGGCGACGGCCGGCGCGAGTGTCCACACGACGGTGCAACGCCCGTCGGCGAGCGGCAGGATGGCCAGTGGCCCGGTCGGTGTGAAGCGCTCGTAGGCGACATGGTCGTGAAACTTGCGGGTCGCGACGTTGGTGACGATCGCCGTCTGTTCGTAGTCCCAGGTGGTGGCTTCAATTCCGCGTCCAGAACGAATCGACGATTGCGCGCCATCCGCAGCCACGAGCAGTCGGGCGGACAGTTTGAGCACGGTCCCGTCGCCCTTCGTGACCCGCAGCTCGACGCCTTCGGTGTCCGTCGCCACTTCATCGACCTGTGCCGGGCAGAAGATCTCGAGCCCGGAGCCGTTCGCCAGTCGTCCCCACAACGCCGCGCCCATGACGCGATTGGCAACCACGAATCCAAGTGCCGGGACACCCTCTTCCCGCGCGTCGATGCGCGCAAACCCGAAGCGTCCCTGATCGGAAACGTGGATGCGCCGTATCGGGGCCGCTTGAGCCGCGATCGCTTCCCAAACGCCCAGGCTGGTGAAGATGCGCCGGCTGCCGTTCGACAATGCGGTGGTGCGCTCATCGAAGCTCGGCTGCGCGTCTGACTGCAACGGCACAGACTCGACCAGCGCGACGCGCAATCCGAGTGGTTGCAACGCGACTGCCAGGCTCGCGCCGACCATGCCGCCGCCGACGATGGCGATGTCAAACGGATCGGAAATCTTTTGCACCGAGGCAGTCATTGTGACGGTTGACGGTTGACGGTTGACGGTTGACGGTTGACGGTTGACGGTTGACGGCAGGATGGTCGCTCGTCCCATGGTTCTGCCAACTGCCAACTGTCAACCTCCTTCCCTAGGCTGCCTGCATCAGGCGCTCGATCTCGTCGGGATCTTTCGGCAGTTGCCGCGTCAGGACCTCCGCAGAGCCGCGCGTCACGACCACGTCATCCTCGATGCGAACGCCGATGTTCCACCAATGCCGCGGCACTCCCTTGCTGCCCGCCGGGATGTAGATGCCGGGCTCTACCGTCATCGCCATTCCCGGCTCGAGCACTCGCCATTCACCGCCGACCTTGTAGTCGCCGACATCGTGCACGTCCATGCCCAGCCAGTGCCCGGTGCGATGCATGAAGAACTGCCGGTAGGCGCTGTTGCGGATCAGGGCCGGAACCTTGCCCTTGAGCAGGCGCAACTTGACCAGACCCTGAGTGATGGTGCGCACGGCGGCGTCGTGTGGATCGTTCCAGTGATTGCCAGGACGGATCTTTGCCAGTGCCGCGGCCTGTGCCAGCAGCACCAGCTCGTAGATCGCGCGCTGCTCGGGTGTGAAGCGACCGTTCACCGGAAACGTCCGCGTGATGTCGGACGCGTAGGAGTCGTACTCGCAGCCGGCATCGATCAGCAGCAGGTCCCCGTCCTTGAGCTCGCAATTGTTGTTGCGATAGTGCAGGACGCAGGAATTGCGCCCGCCGCCGACGATCGGCAGGTACGAGGTCTCGGCGTTGTGGCGGCGGAATTCATGCAGGATCTCCGCCTCGACCTGGTACTCCATGAGACCCGAGCGGCAGAAGCGCATGGCACGGACATGGGCGCGCGCCGCGATCTGCGCCGCGCGCCGCAACGTATCGAGCTCCGGGTGGCTCTTGTAGAGCCGCATGTCGTGCAGTAGATGATCCAGCGCCACGAACTCGTGCGACGTCGACGTGCCCTGGTGACCCTGCGCGCGCAATGTGTTCACCCATCCGACGACGCGCTGATCGAAATCGTGGTGCACCCCCATCACGTAATGGACGCGGCTGCGGTGCTCGAGCAGCCCTGGGAGAATCTCGTCGATGTCGGAGATCGGAAACGCGTCGTCCGCGCCATATAGGCGGGTGGCTCCGTCCGGACCGGCGCGCGTTCCGTCCCATACCTCGCGGCCGGCATCGCGGTCGCGCACGAACAACACGTACTCCGCCTGCGCGCGCCCCGGAATCAACACCGCGACTGATTCCGGCTCGGGGAAACCAGTCAGGTAATGGAAGTCGCTGTCCTGCCGATAGGCGTATTCGACGTCGCTGTTGCGGTGGCGCACCGGCGCCGCAGGCAGGATCGCGATTGCGTCCTTGCCCATCATGCGCATCAGCTGGCGGCGGCGCCGGGTAAACTCATCTCGATTCATGCGCTCTGCCGTCAGAATCTCAGTGGATGGAGGGCGCGGTGGGACGCGGCGCCGCACGCAATGGCTGCAACTCGTCGTAGATCAATTGCACCCCGACGCGCACGAACTCGACCAGATCCGCGTAGGCATGTTCGTCCGCTTCGGTTGCCTCGTCCTCCCCGGGCGCGGCGCGACCGATCTCGGCAAGGTCATTCACGATCTCACCCACCTCACCTGGCAGTTCCGCGATCGAGTTGAGCCTCCCGGTTCCAAGGCCGTAGAGGAAGCCCTGGCACCATTGCGCCAGGGCGGAGGTTCGCCCGGCCAATGGCTGATCGTCATCGGGCAACAGTGGCGCGAAATCCATGCTCTCACCGCCGAGCGCCTGCGAAGTCTCACCGAACACCGTCTCCAGCACCTCACGACACTGGCCGCAGTGACCGGCCGGATCCTCGAGCAGCTCGTCGAGCCAGTCTTCCAGCGCGAAGCTCGCGCCCGCGCACAGCGCGCCGCAGAGCGTGCCGTGCGCCTCGGCGGCATCGGCGGATGAGCCCGCCTCCGCGAGCGTGTCTTCGAGACGTGGGAATGCGACGCTGAGCATGGGTGCGGCGATTGAAAGGACTGCAACATATCGTAGCACCGTGAATGGGGCTCGAGCGGTCGCTGCTTGATTGACCGACCCCCGATGCGGTTCTATATTGACCGCATGAATGACGCCTCGAACAGACCGGCCGTGGACACGGAGCTCAAGCGGCTGGAGAAGCGCATCGACGACCTGGTTTCGGCCGTGAAAGAGCTCAAGGACGAGAATCGCGCGCTGCGCCAGAGGCAGGATGCGCTCACCGCCGAACGCGCCACGCTGCTGCAGAAGAACGAGCAGGTCCGTGCGCGAGTCGAGGCCATGATCGGGCGATTGAAGGCGATGGAGCACGGTACATGAGTGATCATCCAGCGCGCATCAGCGTGCGCATCCTCGAGAAGGAGTACTTTGTCGCCTGCGGACATGAGGAGCGCGCCGATCTGCTGGACTCGGCGGAGTTCCTCAACAGCAAGATGCGCGAGATCCGCGACAGCGGCAAGGTCGTCGGCCTGGATCGCATTGCGGTGATGGCCGCCCTCAACCTGGCCAACGAATTGCTCAAGTCGCGCGGCCGCGGCGAGTCCGTCGCTGGCGACCTGGGCGTGCGGCTCAAGCGGTTGAATGATCGCCTCGAAGCGGCCCTCGCGAGGGGTTCGCAGCTCGAGATTTGAAGCGCCGGCCGAGCCGGTTGCGGTTTAAAAGTTTGGCGCCGCCTGCGGTGTTCGATGGGGGCCGGGTTACCTCTCGACCCTAATGTTGAAACCCTCGGGGCTATGGCTTGCAGACAGCATTGTGCACGTCCGCCCGGTGCGGAAAGCCTTAAGTGTCCGCAGTTCGCCCCACTTGTTGCTCCGGTTCGAGAGCAACGGTTTCCAACGGCACAGGCGGGTGGCGCCTCCCTCTAGGTCCCTTCTCGGGCTGAACCCCACTTGACGGCATCGGTCCGCGACAACACCCGCCGCGCGATGCGGCGACGGCGACGGGCGCTCAGCGCACAATCGCGTGATCTGGCCGCGCAGTCGGTCTGCAGGCGTCTCGGTTCCGCGCGGCTACTGCGCCCGGGAATGCGCGTCGGAATGTATCTCGCCGTCAATGGCGAGCTCGACACCACACCCATCATCGGGCTCGCCCGGCGTCACGGTTGTCGCGTATTCGTTCCGGTCATCCGATCGCATCGCACCAGGTCAATGTGGTTCGTGCCCCTGAGCGATGCGCTGCGCGACAATCGGTTCGGCACGCCCGAGCCGGCGTCGGGTCGTGGCTTGCGGATCTCGCCCCGCTTTCTCGACCTGGTGCTCGTACCCATCGTTGCCTTCGGAGCATCCGGTGAGCGGTTGGGTTCCGGTGCCGGCTACTATGATCGTGCCTTCGCGTATCTGCGCACGCGTCGCACGTGGCGCAAACCGTTGCTGGTGGGCGTCGCCTACGAATGGCAGCACGTGCCCGATCTCGCCACCGAGCCGTGGGACGTGCCGCTCGCCGCCGTCATCACCGATAGCATGATTCACTCCTTCGCCCCATCGATCCTGCGCTCGCGAGGTCGCTGATGAGTTTCTGGCTGCTCAAGACGGAGCCTGCTTCGTTCAGCATCGACGACCTCGCCCGCGCCCCTGGTCGCAGGACGGCGTGGGACGGCGTGCGCAATTACCAGGCGCGCAACATGCTGCGAGACGAAGTGAAACGCGGCGACCGCGCCTTCTTCTACCATTCGAGCTGCGATGTGCCCGGGATCGCGGGAATCGTCGAGGTCGTGCGCGAAGGTTATCCGGATGCGACGGCGTTCGATCCCAAGGATCATCACTTCGATCCGGACAGCGAGCCGCGCGCGCCTCGCTGGTACACGGTCGATGTGAAACTCGTGCGCAAGTTCGCACGCACCCTCACGCTCGAGGAACTGCGACGACATGGCGGCCGCAAGCTCGAGGATCTGCAGCTTCTCAAGCGCGGCAACCGTCTCTCGGTGATGCCGGTGAGCGCGCAGAGCTGGAAGTTCATCGTCTCGCTGCTCTGACCGCACGCGCGATGCGTGCTCACGTCAGCGTGATCAGCGCAGAAGATTCACACGCGCTCTTGCTTGTCAACATTCATTTCGTGTATATACTCGACCCCGGACTAACCCGACATGGAGACTGACTATGGCAGCGAAAGCAAAGAAGGGTAAGAAGAAGGCCGGCAAGAGAAAGGCGGCGAAGAAAAAGTAACACCCTTCGGATGCGAAACGGCGGTTGGAGCTGAGCAAACGTTCAACCAGCATCCGTTCTCGAATCCATGAAGACTGTGCCCGCGCAAGCGGGCACAGTTGTTTCTGGACTGCGCGATTTACGCTGTAATTCCAGGCTCGCAATGAATCCCGACGATCGCAAGAAACGCGCCGCGCACGCCGCCCTGGATTTCCTGGCGGATGGCATGGTCGTGGGCGTCGGCACTGGCTCGACGGTCAATCACTTCATCGATGCGCTGGCTGGAATGCGGGCGCGCCTCGCGGGCGCCGTGTCGAGTTCGGAAGCGTCGAGCGCGCGACTGCGCGCCGCGGGCATCGAGATTCACGATCTGAACAGTGTCGGCACGCTCGAGCTGTACGTCGACGGCGCCGACGAAGCGACCCGTCACCGCTACCTGATCAAGGGTGGCGGCGGAGCCCTGACCCGGGAAAAGATCGTGGCGCAGGCGGCGCGCCGCTTCGTCTGCATCGTCGATGGATCGAAGCTGGTGGACGTGCTCGGCAAGTTCCCGCTGCCCATCGAGGTGATTCCGATGGCCCGCAGCCTGGTCGCGCGCGAGCTGACGCGCCGTGGCGGACGTCCGGTGTGGCGCGAGAAATGCATCACCGACAACGGCAATTGCATTCTCGACGTGCACGGCCTGCAAATCCTCGATCCGCCGGCGATGGAAACGGATCTCAACCAGATTCCCGGGATCGTGACAGTGGGATTATTCGCACGGCGTCCGGCGGACGTGCTGCTCGTCGGCAGCGCTGCCGGAGTGGAGAGGATCTAAGCGTCGCCACCTGGTTCGGGGATGACTCTCCGCCTATCCGATCCGCACCGCCAACATCGAAATCGCTCCGCCGTCGATGCCTTGCACCGGAAAACTGACCGGCTCGCCCGCGCTCCGTTGCCCGAGCACGTATAGAAACGGCAGGTAGTGATCCGGCGTTGGTACTGCCAGCGCCGCGTCCGGACTGATGGTCCCGTAATCGATCAGCCGTGCATCGGCCCCATTCGCAAGCAGCCTGCGTACTTCCTGGTCGAAGCGCAACGCCCAATCGAGCGGCTCGGCATCGTATCTTCCCCAGGCATACAAGCGCAGGTTGTGAACGATGTTGCCGCTGCCGATGACGAGTATCCCGGCCTCGCGCAGTGGCGCGAGCCTGCGGCCGAGCTCGTAATGAAAGGCTGGCGGCTGTCGTGCATCGATGCTGAGCTGGATGACAGGAACATCGGCTTGCGGAAATACGTGCCGCAGCACGGACCAGGTCCCATGGTCCAGGCCCCACTCATGATCGAGTTCGACCGGCGTCGGCTGCAGCAGGGCGACCACCCGTGCAGCGAGGGCGGGATCGCCCGGCGCGGGATAACTGACCTCGTAGAGCTCGCGCGGGAATCCGCCGAAGTCATGGATCGTGGCGGGTGCGGCCATCGCCGTCACCGCTGTACCGACACCGTACCAGTGGGCCGAAACAGACACGACCGCGCGTGGTTGGGGCAGCGCCTGACCCAGCGCCGCCCAGCCGCGCGTCCATTCATTCAACTGCAGAGCATTGAGCGGACTGCCGTGACCGAAAAACAGCGTCGGCATGCGGACCGGCATGACACCTCAAGCGGCCCGGGGCGACAGCTTCTCTGCGACCAGTCCCAGGACCGCGCCCGCCACCAGGTAAAGCACCAGCGTTTCCGCACTCCACCAGGCCCAGATGCGATCGGGCAGGTTGAACACACCGCTCATGCTGGCGCCAAACACCGCCGACAACAGCGCCAGGACAAACCCGTACTTCAGGCCACGCTGCCAGCCCGACCCCGCGAACGAGGAGCGCACATGATCGTAGATACCGGCCATGACGAACGAGCCGATGAGTCCGGTGGTGATCCAGCGTGGCAGCAATGCCGCCATGTCCGGAGGATCGGACATCAACTCCGGACGCCAGAACTGCGCCGTAGCCTGATAAGTCGGCAGCAGAATGTTGTTGTGCACCACCGGTCCGGTCACGAACGACAACGCGAACAGGACTACGTAGAAGATCAATCCGCCGATCAAAATGATTTTCCAGTTCATTGGCGACCCCCGATGCGGCTTCGTTGTTTATAGTGATTCTTGCAAGCGGGACGAGCGGGCGACAGAAATCTAGCGCAACTGCGATTCGGCCGCTACTTGAAGAGCAAAGCAGAAAGGCCCGTCGAGTGACGGGCCTGGGTGAATTGGCTGGGGGACTAGGATTCGAACCTAGGTTGACGGAGTCAGAGTCCGTAGTCCTACCGCTAGACGATCCCCCAGGAATCGGACTGTCGAAGCCCTCACCCCGCCCTCTCCCGCGCACGGGAGGGGGAGCAGAGAGAAATCACTAGCGCTTCGAGTACTGCGTACCGCGCCGTGCCTTGCGGCGACCGACCTTCTTGCGCTCGACTTCCCGCGCGTCGCGGGTTACGAAGCCCGCCTGCCGCAGCGGCTTGCGCAGCGCCTCGTCGTAGGCGATCAGCGCACGCGTGATGCCGTGCCGGATCGCGCCTGCCTGTCCGGTGATACCGCCGCCCTCAACCTGCACCGAAACGTCGAACTTGTTCGATAGCTGCGCCAGCTCGAGCGGCTGACGCACGATCATGCGCCCGGTCTCGCGACCGAAGAACTCATCGAGAGTGCGGTCGTTGATCGAAAACTTACCGCTGCCAGGCGTGATGTACACGCGGGCCGTGGAGGTCTTGCGGCGTCCGGTGCCGTAGTAAGAAGTGGTTGCCATGCTCTCTCTTCGGTGGATCGGTTGCGTGGATTACAGGCTCAGCGCCTTTGGCTGCTGGGCGGAGTGCGGGTGCTTGTCGCCCGCGAATACATGCAGCTTGCGGAACATTTTCCGGCCCAGCGGATTCTTTGGCAGCATGCCTTTGACGGCGAACTCGATTGCCCGCTCCGGGTGTTCCTGCAACAACTTGCCGAGCGCGATCGACTTGAGGTTGCCGAGGTAGCCCGTGTGGTGGTGATAGAACTTGTCCTCGAGCTTGGCGCCGGTCACGCGTACTTTCTCGGCATTGATGACGATCAGGTGATCACCCATGTCGACGTGCGGCGAGTAGTCGGCCTTGTGCTTGCCCTTCAGGCGGTGGGCAAGTTGTGACGCCAGCCGGCCGAGCGTCCTGCCGGCCGCATCGACGACATACCAGTCGCCGCGGACCAGACCCGGCTTGGCGAAAACCGTGCTCATGACAATCGAACTCCATGAATTGCGCTGCAAGCGCGCTGGTGGTATGCGAAAAAGGCCGGAAGTTTACTGAACGCCCCCCCGGTTTGCAAAGAAGCACGGGGGTCCCGACACACGCTGCGAGCAGTTTGCAGCACGCGCCATATATAATGTGTGCATGGCCCGTAAGTCATTGACTGGATTGGATCTGCTCCTCGCGGCTGTGGACCGCGCGCTGCATACGCTGGCGGCGGTGCCGACTGCGGGCCGCCCGAGTCCCGCGGATGCCGAGGACGCCGCCACCCTTGCGGAAGATGAACGCCGCCATGTCGCCGGGTTGATGCGGGTCAACCATGCTGGCGAGGTGGCGGCGCAGGCGTTGTATCAAGGCCAGGCATTCACTGCGCGCAGCCTGCGCGTCCGCGAGACCATGCGGCAGGCGGCCGACGAGGAAGGTGATCACCTGGCGTGGTGCGATCAACGACTGCGCGAACTCGATAGTCGGCCGAGCCTGCTCAACCCGATCTGGTACGCGGGGTCATTCGCGATCGGCGCGCTGGCCGGCGCTATGGGCGATCGTGTGAGTCTCGGCTTCCTCGCCGAAACCGAACGCCAGGTCGAGGGTCATCTCGACGATCACCTGCGTCGGTTGCCGCGCGATGATGCACGCAGCCGCCGTGTTCTCGAGCAGATGAGGCACGACGAGATTCGCCACGCTGACACGGCGGAGGCCGCGGGTGCGGCGGAACTGTCGGCGCCGATCAAGCTGCTCATGAAGCTGACTTCGAGGGTCATGACGCGCACGGCTTACTGGCTGTGATGCGTCTGTCGCTTGCGGTCGTGAACTCGTTGTAATACAAACGCGGGCTAAGCGATGACTCATCGCCTGGGGGATGCTATGGAAGAAGGCGCCAAGCCGTTAAGCGATATTCCAGCGATCAATCGATTCCTGAGCTATTGCAGGATCCGTACCGTCCCGTCCAAGACCGTCGTGATTCACGCCGGCGACCTTCCCGACATCCTCTACTACATCATCAGCGGCTCGGTCGAAGTCATGATCGAGGACGAGGATGGCAACGAGATGGTGCTCGCCTACCTCAACAAGGGGCAGTTCTTCGGTGAAATGGGCCTGTTCCACGAGCAGCCGACACGCAGCGCCTGGGTGCGCACGAGACAACAGTGCGAGCTGGCCGAAATGACGTATCCGCGTTTCCGCCAGATCGCCGCGGAAAGTCCCGGGTTGATCTTCGAGCTCGCCACGCAGCTGGCCACGCGCCTCGATCGCACCAACCGCAAGCTCGGTGATCTCGCGTTCGTCGACGTCACCGGCCGCGTCGCGCACGCCATCATGGACCTGTGTGGTGAGCCCGATGCGATGACTCATCCGGAAGGAATGCAGATCAAGGTGAGCCGCCAGGAACTCAGCCGGCTCGTCGGCTGCTCGCGCGAGATGGCCGGTCGCGTGCTCAAGGTGCTCGAGGAACAGGGCCTGCTCAAGGCCACCGGCAAGACGATCGTGGTCTACAACGCACGCCCGAAGATGAAAACCAGACCGGTGATCGTGCCGACGAAGCCAATGATGCGCGACAAGGTGGGTGCCCCGGTCGACGACGATGATGATGACGATCTGGACGAAGACGAAGAGTGAGGGGTGAGTAGTGAGTAGTGAATAGTCGGAACGCCGCGCGTGACCTGATCCTGCTGCTCACCACTCACTGCTCACCTGCCCCTCTCTGCCACTCCCCGCGCAATCTCTTCCCTCAGCTTTCTGATCGTCGCCGCGTAATCGCCGCTGCCGAAGATCGCGGAACCAGCCACGAACGTGTCGGCGCCAGCGCGTGCGATGGCGGCGACGTTGTCGATCTTCACGCCACCATCGATCTCGAGACGCACGGCGCGGCCGCTCGCCGCAATCCGCGCGCGCGCGGCGGCGAGTTTCGGCAGCGCCGAGCTGATGAATTGTTGGCCGCCGAAGCCCGGATTGACGGACATGATCAGGACCATGTCGATCTTGTCGAGCACGTGATCGAGCCAGTCGAGCGGCGTGGCGGGGTTGAATACGAGACCCGGCCGGCAGCCGTGCTCGCGGATCAGCCCGATGGTGCGGTCGACGTGGTCGCTTGCCTCCGGATGAAACGTGATGTAGGTGGCCCCGGCCCTGGCGAACTCCGGCACGATTCGATCCACCGGCTTCACCATCAGGTGCACGTCGATCGGTGCGGTGGTGCCGTACTTCCGCAGTGCCTCGCATACCACCGGCCCAATCGTGAGGTTGGGTACGTAGTGGTTGTCCATCACGTCGAAGTGGATCAGGTCCGCACCCGCGGCCAGTACCCGGTCCACTTCCGCGCCGAGACGCGCAAAGTCGGCCGAAAGGATCGATGGTGCAATGAGAAAATCGGCAACCGGCATGGCGTAAGTTTACTTCATCGCGCGCCGCTCGCGGATCAGTTCGTAGGCTTCGCGGATGCGCTGCGTCTTTTCCTTGGCGATCTCCATCATCGATTGCGGCAGTCCGTTGGCGACCAGCTTGTCGGGGTGGTTGCGGCTCATCTGCCGGCGGTAGGCCTTAATGACCTCAGCGTCCGTCGCCGTAGCCTCGATCTCGAGGACCTGATAGGCCTCTGTCAGGCGTTTGGCCGGGCGTTGGGCTGCCTCGGGCCGTTCGGTCGACTGCACCCGCAGTACGGCCTCGAGGTGAGCCAGCTCGAGCGCCGAAATGCCCACCCATTGAGCGGCGCGCTGGATGATCACTCTCGCAGGTCCGTGGAGATTGCTTCCCTGCAACGCCGCGCTCATCTGGATCTCGATGAAGTAGCGCAGCAGGTCGTGCCGTCTGCCGCAGACATTCCTGAGCTCCCGCACCGCGCGCTCGAGCTCGAATTCCGGCTGTTTGCCCTCGGTGAAGAAGCGGATCGCCTCCTGCACCTGGTCGGCTGTGAGGCGCAAGTGCTGCATCACGCCGCGCGCGGCCTGAATCTCGCTGTCGGAGACGCGACCGTCGGCTTTGGCGACGTAACCCATCACCGCAAAAGTGCTGCGGAAGAATACGGCGCTGACGAGCTTTGGATCGCCGCCCGTGGGGCCGGCGTCATCTTGCTCGGTCTGCTTGTCGAACTGATGTCCGAGCAATACACCGATGGCCGCACCAATCGGACCGGCACCGACGATCGCGCCAAGCACGCCACCGATTACTTTGCCTTTCCACTGCATGTATTGGCTGCCAGGCCGGGGGTTTCGGGGCTGTTTCACCTTGCGGTATTGTGAGCCATGCGCGTCTCACTGCGAATAACGCCGAAACCCCCGGCCTGGCAGCCGTGATCGACACCGTCTTCTACTCGACCGTCACCGGGCTGGAGATGATCCACCGCGGCAAGGTGCGCGACATCTACGCGATCGATGCCGGCCACATGCTCATCGTGACCACGGACCGTCTGTCCGCTTTCGATGTGGTGCTGCCCGATCCAATTCCGGACAAGGGCCGCGTGCTCACGCAGATCTCGAATTTCTGGTTCAGCCGCACGCGGCATATCGTGCCCAACCAGCTTGCGGATCTGCCGCTCGAGGGTGTCATTCGGGTGCCGGCGGAACTCGAGCAGCTCCGCAATCGGTCGGCGGTAGTCCGTCGGCTCAAGGCACTGCCGCTGGAGGCGGTCGTCCGCGGATACCTGATCGGATCGGGGTGGAAGGACTATCAGCGCACCGGCGCCGTATGCGGAATCGCGTTGCCGCCGGGACTGCGCATGGCCGACCGGCTGCCGACGCCGATCTTCACGCCCGCCACCAAGGCACCCGGCGGGGAGCACGACGAGAACATCAGCTTCGAGACGGTCTCCGACCTGATCGGCCGCGCACTTGCGGAACAGGTGCGTGACACGGCGATCGCCATCTACCAGTTCGCCGCTGAGCACGCGCGCACGCGCGGCATCATCATCGCGGATACCAAATTCGAGTTCGGCCTCGACCGCCAGGGTCGAGTCGTGTTGATCGACGAAGTGCTGACACCGGACTCTTCACGCTTCTGGCCGGCCGACACCTGGCGGCCGGGATCGAGCCCGCCGAGTTTCGACAAGCAGTTCGTGCGCGACTACCTCGAGACGCTCGACTGGAACAAGAAGGCCCCTGGGCCGCGGTTCCCGCCGGAAATCATCACGAAGACCAGCGAGAAGTATCGCGAAGCGCTGCGCCGCCTGACGACCTGAGCCTGCCCGCGATGATGCGGTTCTTCACCAGCGGCTCGGTGGTCTCTTCGGTCAGGCAGACGATTCGATCCGGGTATTCAGGCGGCATGTCAACGGATTCTTGCCAGCAGCGGCGTGGCCGTGCAAGGCTTCCGATCATGTTCGATCTCGCCGCACGCCTCGAACGGCTGTTGTTCGAAGGCCCGAATCTGCCGGGCAGGACCGCGTGGGTACCGTTCTGGCGCCTGCTTCGCTACCCCTATGCGGTGCTGCGCGACCTGTGGCACGGCGAACTCAACCTCCGCGCGATGGGGCTCGTTTACACCACCCTCCTGTCGATCGTGCCGCTGCTGGCTTTCGCCTTTGCAGTGTTCAAGGGCATGGGAGTCCATCGCAACCTCGAACCGATCCTGTACGAGTTCTTCCGGCCCGTGGGCGAAAATGCCACCGCGCTGACTACGCGCGTGATGGAATTCGTCGAGAACATCAGCAGCGGCGTTCTCGGCTCGCTCGGTCTCGCGTTCCTGCTCTACACCGTGATCTCGACCATCCAGAAGGTAGAGGAGAGTCTCAATTATGTCTGGCGCGTCGCACGGCCCCGCAGCCTTGCGCGCCGCGTGAGCGAGTATCTCAGCCTGATGGTCGTGGGGCCGATAGTGATCGTTGCCGTGCTCGGCGTAATGGCCACGGCTGCCAGCTCCTCGCTGATGCAGAGGCTCGGCCAGATCGAGCCGTTCGGGACGATGCTCGGCTTTTCCGGGAGGTTCCTGTCGTACGCCGTGGTCACGGCGTTCTTCACCTTCCTCTACATCTTCATCCCGAACACACGCGTACGAATGGTGCCGGCGCTAGTCGGCGGTTTGACGGCCGGGGCGTTGTGGGTCGGCGTCGGTGCCGCCTTCACGGCGTTCGTGACCTACGCCACCCGCCTCACCCTCGTCTACACCAGCTTCGCGATTCTCATCACCGCGCTCATCTGGATTTACGTCGCGTGGCTCGTGCTGCTGATCGGCGCACAACTGTCGTTCTACGTGCAGAACCCTCAGTACCTGCGCCGCGGGCAGCGGGAGATTCGCATCACTGGGAGCCTCGCCGAACAGCTGGCGCTCAACGTAATGGTGCTCATCGGCCGCAGCTACCGCGCCGGCGAACCGGGCTGGACCACGAGCCGCATCGCCACGCGGCTCGAAGTTCCGAGCAACCTGTTGGCGACGGTGATTCGCTCGCTCGAATCCGCGGGTCTCATCGTGGCGACGGAGGACGAGCGTCTCATCCCCGGTCGCGACATGTCGGAGATCGATCTCAACCAGATCGTCGATGCGGCCCGCCGCCATCATGCCGGCGAGCCGACACTCTTCGTCCGCGGAACGCCCGAAGCCGAACGGCTCACGACGGTGATCGAGCTGGCGCTGCGCGAGCGGCTCGAGGGCCGGACGCTGCGCGAGGTCGTTGAAGTAGATTCCCCCGCCTAGAGTTGCGTCCCGCTTGAGAATGGCGCCTTGCGCAGCGCGGGGTCCGCGCGACTTGCGAGCCGATTCGAGCAGACATAATGCAGCCAGCGAGCCGTTGCACCGATGCGGCGGGTGATGGCGCTCCCAGATTTCGACAAATGGACCGCTCTGCACGCCGCGGCGGCAATCGAGCATAAGACGCTGTGAATGCCGTCAATCTGTTCAATGCCGATCCCCCGGATGCTACGGATCGGCAGCGACTGAACTCAAGCCATGGCAACTCACGACGCCTTTTCCAGCCTGCGTGGCCCTCGCAACGGCACATTTTTTGAGCCTTACGCGCGGCTGATCCAGATTCTCTGTCCGCGCGCAAGAGCTGTCGCCTTCTATGACGGCGAAGGCGCGACCGTGTGGCAGAAGGACCCGGAGCTGGAGCGCAGCCTGGCGGGTTCCGTCAAGGAATTGATTCGGGATGCATCCGATCCGGAAAAAACCGGCCAGATCGGCTCCGAGCGTCTGCTGAACGACATCACGCCTGCCTATCTACTGTGGTTGCGCGACGAGCGCGCCAACCAGCTGGGAATCGTCGGCATCAGCTGCAAACCCAACGGCAAGGGCCTGCCGTCGCCCCGAATCGAGGAGATCGAGAAAACCCTCCAGCCGGTGCTGCAATGCATCGGGCGTGAACTGTCGACGCTGCGGCGCGTGCCGGGAGCCGGCCACGACCAGCTCAATTCACGCTACGAGCAGGCGGAATGGCTGATCGACAAGGCGCTGCCGCTCATCAATTCGGCGACGCACACAGAGCCGCTCCGCGAGTTGCTCAATATACTGGTCGATCGCACCGATGCCGCGCTCGGCGCAATCATCATTCCGGACAATTCGATGCGTCTGGTGGTCGAGCCGGACGGCTGGAGCGGTGCACCGGCGCGCGAGGCGCTGCGACGTGCACATCGCCAAGTCCTCACGTGGATACAGCTTGAAAAGAGCACGTTCGTGACCAACAAGGTCCGCGAACAGGCGGCCGAAGCTTCGGCTTACCGCGTTCTCGCCGCCCCGATCCTGCAACGACCCGATCATCCGATCGGCTACGTCACGCTATTGCGGTCCGCAATCGCAGCGGAATTCGGCAGCCTCGAGCAGAAACTGCTCGAACGAGTCAGCCCGCTGATCCCGACCCTCATCGACCGCGACTACGATTCGATGACGCAGCTGCGTTCGTCAGCGGGGCTGGACCGGGCGTTCCGCCGTCTGCTCGCCACAGGAACCGTCGGCACAGTTGCGAGCGTCATCTTCATCGACATCGCCGGTTTCAGTGCCGCCAATCGCGAGCTGGGTCCGGCGGTCGCGGATCGCCACATCCGGCGCGTATCCAAATTGTTGCGCCCGCCGATTGTTCCCGCCGACGCGATCACCGCCCGACTCGGTGGCGGTCACTTCGCGTGCTTGCTGCCGCGCACGACCACGGACGAGGCGGAATACATCGCGGGGCAGATCGGTCGCGCCGCGCGCAAGTCTCTGATCGAGCGCCAGAAGAAGGAAGGGGGCGTGAAGGTCAAGACGGGAGTCGCTGAAGTGACTTCGACCGTCGCGGGCCTGCGCTATGCGCTGGTGCACGCACGCGCTGCATCCCGCAAGGAGGATGCTGTCGCAGTCTCGTCGTCACCGGCTGCCGCTGCCACGCCACGGGTTGTGCCGGTCGCTGCCGTCGCCGCGCCTCCGGCAAGCACCTCGGCATACGAGCCGACGCGCCTGATCGTTCCCGTGCGTCTGCGCGAGGCTATTCGCGAAGGCCGACTCAAGCTCTTCGCACAACCCATGCGGCCCGTGCGCGACTTGCAGCTCCCGGTTCGCATCGAGCTCCTGCCGCGCGTGCTGGACGCAAGGGGCAACCTGATAGCGCCGGCGCAGTTCCTGTCGCCCGCCATGGACCCCGAGGAGCTCGCCGAGCTCGATCGTTGGGTCATGAGCACGGCAATCGAAGCTCTGATGGCGCACAAGCGCGACCCCGCTGCACGCACGACGGAGTTCTCGCTCAATATTTCGGGTCGATCGCTACAGACGGCTGAATTCCACGACTGGGTGGTGGAACAGCTGCGCCGACAGGTCGTGCCGCCGGAGCAGTGGCTGTTCGAGATCTCCGAAAGCATCGCGGCCCAGCACCGTCGTGACGTCGCCAAGTTCGCGAAGAAGGTGCTGCGGCTCGGGGCGCGCATTGCAATCGACAACGTGGGCGGCCTGGATGGCGAGATCGGGCGCCTCCAGCCTCACGGTGCGAGTTCAATCAAGCTTGACGGTTCGCTGGTGCGCGATGTCGTGAGCGACCCGCGCGCCCAGCGCCTGGTCGAGGCGCTGGCCCGCTGGGCAGGCTCCAGCCGCATGGACACGGTCGGTGGTCAGGTCGAGAGCGAGCAGGTGCGCGACCAGCTGATCCGGCTCGGCATCGATTACATCCAGGGCTTCATCATCTGCAAGCCCCAGCCGATCGAGCAGGTGCTGAGCGAGTTGCAGCAGCCGGCGACGCCGAACGTCAAGTTCGGCTGCTAGTCACCCGCGATCGTCATTTCAGCGATCAGCACTGAGCCGGTGCGAACGGCGCCGCGCAGATCCACGTCGCCTCCGACGGCAACGACGTTGCGCATCATGTCGCGCAAATTGCCCGCGATGGTGATCTCGTGCACCGGATAGCGGATCTCGCCGCGCTCGACCCAGAATCCTGAAACGCCGCGCGAGTAGTCCCCCGTCACCACGTTCACACCCTGCCCCATCAGCTCCGTAACCAGCAATCCGGTGTCCATGCGACGGAGGAGCGCGGCTTGATCCTCGCCGGCATGCGAAACGATGAGATTGTGCGCCCCGCCCGCGTTGCCCGTAGTCTGCAGCCCGAGCTTGCGTGCGGAATACGCGCTCAGAACGTAGCCCTGCAGCACGCCGTCGCGAACGAGATCGCGATCGCGAGTCGCAACTCCTTCGTTGTCGAATGCACTGCTCGCCAATCCCTTGAGGATGTGAGGCCGTTCCAGGATCTGCAGGAACGGCGGGAATATCTCCTGGCCGGCCGCGCCGAGCAGGAACGAGGACTTGCGGTACTGGCTGCCGCCACGGATGGCAGCCAGGAAATGGCCAAAGAAGCCGCGCGCCAACTCAGGGGCAAACAGCACCGGCGCGCGGCGCGTGGACAGCTTGCGTGAACCGAGGCGCGCCGCCGTTCGCTCGGCACTCCTGCGCCCGACAGCGGCGGTGTCCTCGAGCTCGCGCCAGTCACGAGCCGTCGTGTACCAGTAGTCGCGCTGCATCTCCTCGCCTTCGGAGGCGACTACCGCGCAGCTGAGGCTGTGACCGGTGCTCTCGAATCCGCCCATGAAACCGTGCGAGTTGCCGTAGACACGGGTTCCGCGGTGCGTGTTGAGCGAAGCGCCCTCGGAATTGCGCACGCGTGCATCGACCGCCAGTGCCGCCGCCTCGCATGCGCGTGCGATCTCGATGGCGGATTCCGGCGTCACATCCCACGGGTGTGACAACGATAAATCCGCCACGTCGCGGGCCATCAGCTGGGCATCGGCGAGCCCCGCGCAGTCATCCGCGGCGGTGAAACTGGCGATGCTGCACGCCTTGCGAACGGTCTCGCGAACGGCGTCCGCGCCGAGGTCCGTGGTGCTGGCAGAACCCTTGCGCCGCTCGATGTAGACCGTGATGCCCAGGCCGCGGTCGCGCTGGTACTCGAGAGTTTCCACCTCGCCGAGCCGCACGGTGACACTCAGGCCTGTGTCGACACTGACGCCGACTTCGGCTTGCGTCGCCCGGTTTGCACGTGCTTCTTCGAGCGCGAGCGCAGCGAGGCGCTCGAGATCGAGCCGCGTGGGACCTGCGGGGGATTGCGTGTTCACCGCCGTGAGGCTGCCGTTGTACATAGCAAGACCGAATTCTAGCGTGCACGATTGCCACGACGCACACGCCCTACGGATACTAACTTGCGAATGACCAGTGCACCGAGCACCCTCTCCCTGATCCTCGTGAATGCCGCGACCGTCGCCGTCGCGCTCGGTCTCGATTGGCCCGCCTGGGCGCTCATCTGGCCGTACTGGATCCAGAACATCGTGATCGGTTACTTCAGCCGCAAGAGGATCCTCGCGCTCGGCCGGTTCTCCACGGAGGGGCTCACGATGAACGATCGGCCCGTGGGACTGCCTCGGGCTGGGGGCACTGGCGATCTCGTTCAGCTGGAACCACCGCTTCTCGTTCGAGCAGAATGCCGAGGCCGATCGCCGTGGCACGCCGAACATCCGCACCCTGATGCTCCTGCCAGATGCGCGGATCCTGCCTATGCACCTGACGATCATTCTCGGTGGCGCGCTGGGCGGCGATGGGGCGGGTGTGCTGCTGGTCTTCGGCGCGCTCAAGACCGCAGCAGACGTTTTAATGCATTATGTCGAGCATCGAGTGCTGCAGCGTGGCGCCGCGACAGCGGCGGGCTGACGATGCCAATAGATGACTCCGAACGCCCCAGCAAGAGCGCGCTCAAACGCGACGCCGAGGAACGGCAGGACCTCGGCGAAGCGCTCATCGACCTGCCGGACGCCGTGCTCGACGAGCTGCCGCTGCCGGAAGCGTTGCGAGACGCCGTGCAAAACGCGCGCCGCTTCACGAGCCGTGGTGCACAGCTGAGGCAGAGACAATACATCGGCAAGCTGATGCGCAAGATCAACGTCGCGCCGATCCGCGCGGCAATCGACACGCAACACCGGCAGCAGCGCATCGAAGCACGGCGGTTTCACCGCATCGAAATGTGGCGCGACCGGCTGATCAGCGAGCCTGGCATCGCGGTGTCCGAGCTGCAGGCGGAGCTGCCGCGCGCGGATGGCGAGCGCCTGCGGATTCTTGCGGCCGAGGCGGCAGATGAATTGCGCCGGGGCGTGACACCGCGTGCCTCGCGAGCGCTGTTTGCGTATCTGCGCGAGCTTTTTTCGCTACAATGACAGTATGAAACCGCTGGTCGGGATCATCATGGGCTCCTCCTCGGATTGGGAGACGATGCGTCCTGCGGCGGAAACCCTCGAGCGCCTGGCTATTCCTCACGAGGTGCGCGTCGTATCCGCGCATCGAACTCCAGATCTGCTGTTCGAATACGCGTCTTCGGCGGAGAAGCGCGGTCTCGAGGTGATCATCGCGGGCGCCGGCGGTGCGGCGCATCTTCCCGGCATGACTGCCGCCAAGACGACGCTTCCGGTGCTTGGAGTTCCAGTGCCGTCGAAGTCGCTCAACGGCGTCGATTCTCTGCTCTCGATCGTGCAGATGCCGGCCGGCGTGCCGGTCGCGACGCTCGCGATCGGGGTGGCAGGTGCGATCAACGCAGCGCTGTTCGCGGCGTCCATCCTCGCCAACAAGCATTCCGAGATCGACAAGGCACTCAAGGATCACCGGCGCTCGCAGACACAGGACGTGCTCCAGGCGCCCGATCCGCGTCAGCCCCCCGGCAAATGAAAATCGGCGTCATCGGCGCAGGCCAGCTCGGGCGCATGCTGGCCCTGGCCGGCATTCCGCTCGGACTACGTTTCCTCTTTCTCGACCGCAGTGCGGACGCGCCGGCTGGTCAGATCGCGCCGGTGATCGTGGGTGAGTTCGAGGATAAGGCCAAACTCGCCTATCTGGGACGGCAGGTCGATCTGATCACCTTCGATTGGGAGAACGTTTCGGTCGAGGCGCTGTCGGCCGTCAAAGCGACGATTCCCGTACGGCCACCACCGGCTGCGCTCGCGGCGGCGCAGGATCGCGTCCTGGAGAAGGCGCTCTTTCGCAAACTCCGGATCCCGACGCCCAGATTCGCCATCGTCGATTCACACGCGGAACTCACGCAGGCCGTCACTCGCATCGGGATTCCCGGTGTATTGAAGACCCGGCGCCTCGGTTATGACGGCAAAGGTCAATTCGTCGTGCGGACGGCACAAGACATCGAAGCGGCGTGGGAGTCGCTCGCCGGCAAGCCGCTCATCTATGAGGCCTTCGTCGACTTCAGCCACGAGGTCTCGCTCATCGCCATCCGCAGCACTGCGGGTGCCATCGCCTTCTACCCGCTGTCCGCCAACACGCATGTGGATGGCATTCTGAGTCACACCGTCGCACCCTGGCCGCAACCTTCACTGGAGCGCCAGGCTCAAGGGCACGTCCGCCGCCTGCTGCTGCACTTCGATTACGCGGGCGCTCTCACGGTCGAGTTCTTCGTCGTCGGTCGACGTCTGTATGCGAACGAAATGGCGCCTCGCGTCCACAATTCAGGTCACTGGACCATCGAGGGTGCCGTCACCAGCCAGTTCGAGAATCACCTGCGCGCGATACTCGGTTGGCCGCTCGGCAGCACGGAGGCGCTCGGTCACACGGCGATGATCAATTTCATCGGGTCGCTGCCGCAAAGGGAGAAATGGCTCGGCGAGCGGAATCTGTTTTTCCATGACTATGGAAAGGAGCCTCGCCCGAAGCGGAAAGTGGGCCATTGCACCATTCTCGAGCGCAGCGCCGCACGCCGCGACGCCAGGCTGAAGCGGCTGCTGAAAGAGTATCGCGGACGCTGATTTCTGTTGCCTGCAGGATTCCCTTACACTTGGACAACGGGGGTGCCCATCGGGCAATTGGATGTACCTCGAACTATTCAAACTCCAGGACCTGCCGTTCCGACTGAGCCCGGATCCCGCGTTCCTGTACCTGAGCAAGCACCATGCGCGCGCCAAGGCGTACATGGAATCGACCATCTGGTTCACCGATGGCTTCGTCGTCATTACCGGCGAGATCGGCTCGGGCAAGACCACCCTGATCGAGACCTTCCTGCGCGAGCTCGAGAAGGACGTCGTGGTCGCGCAGATCAACCAGACCCAGCTCTCGACCACCGAATTCCTGCAGGCCGTGCTGGTGCAATTCGGCTTCTCGCCTTTCAAGATGAAGAAGGCGGAAGTGCTGAGCACGCTCAACAACTTCCTCATAGAGCAGTACGCCAACAACCGCAAGGTGCTGTTGATAGTCGACGAGGCGCAGAACCTGGGAAACAGGGTGCTCGAGGAGGTGCGACTGCTGTCCGGCGTCGAGACGACCAAGGAAAAGGTGCTGCGGATCATCCTGGCGGGCCAGCCGCAGCTCAACGAGAAGCTCTCGTCGCCGGAGCTTGTGCAGCTGGCGCAACGTATCCGCCTGCGGTTTCACCTTACGCCGCTTTCAAAAGCCGACACGCGCGCCTACGTGCAACATCGTCTCGAGGTCGCCGGCTCCCAGGGACGGCAGATTTTCAGCGAGGACTGCTTCTCCACCATCTACCGCTATACCGGCGGCACACCACGGCTCATCAATACGCTGTGCGACACCGCGATGATGGCCGCCTATGCCGGCGACAAGAGCAAGGTGCAGCTCGCCGACGTCGAGACCGCGATCCGCGAACTGCAGTGGGTCGAGTTTTCGGCGCGCGCGCATCAAACGTCGATGGTGCCAACGACGGCGGAGGCACCGACCACGCCAACCGTCGCGGGTCCCGTGGCCCGTGTCCTGGTCGCGAGCGAGGGCCAGACTGTGCTGGAGCGCGAATTGCACCCGGGACGGATCATCATCGGCCGCACTCCCGACAACGATCTGCAGATCGACAGCAAGTTCATCAGCCGCCACCACTGCCAGATCATCACCACCGCCGAGAGCTGCGTGATCGAAGACCTCAACAGCACCAACGGGATCTACATCAAGGCCAAGAGGGTGCGCAAACACAATCTGAACGACGGCGACGTGGTGGTGATCGGCAAGCACGAGCTGATGTACGTCGACGAGCGCGTACACAAACATCGCCACTCCGCCGATCCGGTCGAGGCGACGGCCGCTGCAGGCGAACCGGTCTGGGGAGAGTGAGCGCGCCTTATTCGCCGTGCGCGTGAATATCAGCTCAGCGTTCGGTCATCGAGCGACGTGCCCGGATACTCGGCGCGATTGGCACGGTAATCGCGACGCCTGAGTATCACGATGATCCCGCCGAGCACACAGAAGATCCCGAGAACCAGCACCACGTCGGCCCAGATACTGTCCCCGAGAAGATACGAAGCGCCGATGGCGAGCGCGCCGGCCAGCATGTAGATGTACGGCAGCGTCTCGTAGAGCGGCTTCGACAGGCGGACAACGCGGTTCTCCATGAGCGTCATCCTAGTCAAACATCCGCGGTGAATAAACGGCCATGCCTGTCGCGGCGCGTCAGCGAACGGCCCGACGCCGCGCACGCGCTGCGCAATGGCTTGAAAGGACTCCGATTATCGACAGAGGCAGCTGCCACGTGCGGCAGCGACCCGTGCGACATAACGGGGCAGGGGTGCCGATTGCGTCACGGAAGATCGAGACGGCGCCCGGCTCGTGTCGGAGCGGCGCACGGCGTTTCTGGTGGCCGTGGAGACGGTCGTCCTCGGATTGCGGGACATTGCCGGCCTCCTCAGCGACGTCGGCTTCCAGAGCCCGTCATGAGCGCCAGCATGCGCTCGAACAGCGATGGCTTCATGGCTCGCACTTCCATGCCCTTGCCCGGATCCTCGATGGGATTGCGCTTGAGCGCATTGACCAGATCGGCCGGAAGGTTGACCCGAAAGGTGCCGGTCATCGAAGCATTCGAGCTCATTCACGGGCTCCTATCGACGTGACAAATGCGGGCTAAACTTATTGACGTGCGCGCCCGCGCGGTGTGCGTCTCATCACGGGTGAGTGGTCGAGTCAGCCGCGCCGACGCTGCGCTGGGACGTCAATCACGCTAGCGAAACGATATGACAAGTGATCGACCGTCGGCGTTGTGAGACAAGGATCCCGCTCGATCGAAGCCGCCGCCCGGTCGGGTCGCTCAACTGGCAGCGACCCTGGCCGAGCGCGGCGCGGCGTGCGTTCTGCACCTTCGACGGCCATCCCTGGCCTTCCGCGCGACCAGTGTCGACACGTTGCGCAGCGGACGCCACGTAGATTCCTGTCCGCTTCGAAAAGAAATGCAATCACACGATCTAGAGCCCGTGTGGTGTCCCGCAAGAAACCTGTCGTTACGATGAGTAGCACCGTGTCCGGGAGGTTCTTTTAAGACCGCGGTAAATCCGTCCCTGGAGGCTCCGACGAAAACTTGCTGCGCTTCGCGTCCTGCTACGCGCGCAAGACGGGGTTTGCCGTCCGTGGCAAACCCACTCGTCGCATGCGACGAGCTGTGTTTGCGACGGTCTTGAAAGGACCTCCCGGACCCGACGCCCGCGAACGCAGGCTGACTTGCGGGTCACCACATTAGGACGGCGCAGAGGCGAGCAATGAGATGCCGCCCTCTTTCACGTAGAGGACGCAGCCTTCCGTGCTTGACGCGTGATGACTGCTGCCGATGGGGAATCGCAGCCAGGTGCCCGCGGTGTAGCTGCCCTGTTCGTCCGCAAAAGCTCCCTCGACCACGAACAGTTCCGCACCCCCGGGATACAAGCGTGCGCGCCACGTTGGACCCGGCGCCCAGCGCTCCAGTCGAACCGTGTCTGAAAACCCCGCTTGCTCGTAAAGGGACTTCGCCAGAGTTCCGGCGTCCGCGCCAGGTTGCCACGCCATGGCAACAGTGTTGCGGACCACGTGCTCGCGACCGCGTCCCGGGAACTGCCGCAGCTTGACGAAAATCACGCAACCCTGGCGTGAAAACGGCGCGTGGCGAAACCCTTCAGGGTTGAGCAGGTACGTGCCGGTCGGCCAGTCACCATGCTCGTCGGAAAGCGTCCCTTCGAGAACCAGGATCTCCTCGCCGTCCGGATGATCGTGTTGGAGAAACGTGGACTCGGCGTCGTAGCGGACGACGGAGGTGACCTGCCCCGATTCCGCAGGTCCAACGAGGTGCAGCCGCTTGCGCCACACCGTACCGCTCGGGCTCGGCGCCCAGTCCATCGCGCGCGAGTCGACGGCAACGCGCACGGAGAGATCGCCGTTGATCGACTGAGTCATCATGAGTTCCGGCAGCGCGGTGTGCGCGGCGTCGTCGTTGATCCATGCCTGCTGCAAGTAGTTACAGACTACTCACGCCGAACATGAGTTCAAGTCTCGCTGTCTTCGTCACTGTCGGACGTACGCCGACCCCGTTTGGAACGACGCTCTCCGATGGCGGGCCGCCGGGTGATCGGCTCGCCCCGATCGGTCCCGCGCCGCGAACCGCCGCGGCGATCCGAAAAGTGCCGATAGGTGCACTGGCAATGCTCCGGCGACGGGCAGCATTCCAGCGGCAGGCGTGGCGCGTCTTTCGAGAGGAAACGATGGCCCTTGAGGAGGATCGCCGCCTCGCAGGCGTGCCCCGACGCCACGATCACCACCGCATGCCACTCCTGAGTGCCGTTCCCTGAGGCCTGGGCGCGCACGCCGGGCTTGCGCGGCGATTCCGTGCGTTGCTTGGTGGGATGTCGATCCGGCATGGCGCAGCCCCCTTGCAGCCTCCTGCCCGGCGCGATCGGCCTGAGCCCAGGGAAAATCCTACGCCCACCCGGATACGACAGATCGAGAACCGTGTTCAGGCCGGGAGGTCCGAGAGCGAGCCGAGTGTGATGGGCGCCACAATTTCACGTGCGCACGGCAGCCAATCGCAGAGCGCCGTAAGGGCGGCCTTAGGCCGTTCCGCCGACCGTGAGGGCGTCGACCTTCAGGGTGGGTTGACCGACCCCGACCGGCACGCTCTGACCTTCCTTGCCGCAGACACCGACGCCTTCATCGAGCTCGAGATCGTTGCCGACCATGCTCACGCGCGTGAGCACGTCGGGTCCGTTGCCGACGAGCGTGGCGCCTTTGACCGGGGTCGTGACCTTGCCGTCCTCGATGAGATACGCCTCGCTGGCCGAAAACACGAATTTGCCGGAGGTGATATCGACCTGCCCGCCGCCGAAGTTGACGGCGTACAGCCCTTTTCTGACGGAGCGAATGATTTCATCCGGATCGTGCGGGCCGGCCAGCATGTAGGTGTTGGTCATGCGCGGCATGACGATATGCGCGAACGACTCACGGCGCCCGTTGCCCGTCGGCTCCATTCCCATCAGGCGCGCATTCAGCGTGTCCTGCAGGTAGCCTCTGAGCACCCCGCGCTCGATCAACGTTGTGCACCGGGTCGGTGTCCCTTCGTCGTCGATATTGAGCGACCCTCGCCGCCCGGCCAACGTGCCGTCGTCGACCACCGTGCACAGTTCTGAGGCAACGCGCTGACCGATGCGGTTGGTGAACGCGGAGGTGCCCTTGCGGTTGAAATCGCCCTCGAGTCCGTGGCCGATCGCCTCGTGCAGCAACACCCCCGGCCAACCCGGCCCAAGGACCACGGGCATTGTCCCTGCCGGCGCGGGCACCGCCTCGAGATTGACGAGCGCCTGACGCACGGCCTCACGTGCATGCGCGACCGCACGCTCGAACGTGACGGCGTCGAGACCGAAGCGTCCACCGCCGCCGCTGAATCCCAGCTCGCGTCGCCCGTTCTGTTCCGCGATGACCGACACGTTGATCCGCACCAACGGCCGAACATCCGCAGCCATCACGCCATTGCTGTTGACCACGAGCACGACCTCGTGCAAAGCGCTCAACGATGCCATCACCTGCACGATGCGTGGATCCATCCTGCGCGTCTCGGCATCGATGCGCGACAGCAGGCTCACCTTGTCGGCATCGCTCATCGTCACCAGGGGATCGATCGGCAGATACAGCTGGTGACCGGTGCGTGCCGTCCAGGCCTGCACTGCATGCGTCGAGCCCTGGCGCGCGATGGCGCGCGCGGCACGCGACGCCTCTTCGAGCGCCGGCATCACGATTTCATCGGAGTAGGCGAAACCGGTTTTCTCGCCAGCGATGGCGCGCACGCCGACGCCCTGCTCGATGCTGTGGCTGCCTTCCTTGACGATGCCGTCCTCGAGCGACCAGGACTCCTCGCGTGCGAGCTGGAAATAGAGGTCGGCGGTGTCGATCGCATGACCCATGAGCGTGCCAAGCACGCGCGTCAGCCGGCCCTCGTCGAGACCCGATGGAGCCAGCAGGGCCCGTTGCGCGATCAGGAGCGGATTTTCGGTCGATGGGCTCACTGGAACACTCGATGCTCGAGAGTGGGAAAGCTGCGGCGCACTTCGACCTGGCTGTGGAGATCGAAGTCCGCGGTCACCACGCCCGGGCCTTGCGGCAGGCGCGACAGCACGCGTCCCCAGAAGTCCACCACCATCGTATCTCCATAGGTCTCGCGGCCGTTGGCATGCACACCCGTTTGTGCGGGCGCCATCATGAAACACAAGTTCTCGATCGCGCGCGCCCGGATCAGCGTCTCCCAGTGCGCGCGCCCGGTTGGTGCCGTAAATGCGGAGGGCAGACAGAACCATTGCGCGCCCTTGGCGGACAACTGACGAAACAGTTCCGGAAACCGCACGTCGTAGCACACCGCCAGACCCAGGCGGCCCGCCGGAGTGTCGATCACCGACGGCTCGCAACCCGGCATGATCGTCGCGGACTCACGATACTGTTCCGGATTGTCGGGGACTTTGACGTCGAACAGGTGAATCTTGTCGTAGCGCGCCCTTCGCTTTCCCTGGTCGTCGTAAACCAGGCACGCGGCGGCACTGCGGCCGCTCTCGGTCGTGCGCAGCGGAATCGTGCCGCCGATGATCCAGAGCTTGAGGCGCCGCGCGGTGGCGGATAGAAACGACTGGATCGGCCCATCGCCGTCGGCTTCGCTGGCCTTGAGCTTGTCGGCCTCGCTCCATCCCATGATCGCGAAATTCTCCGGCAGGCCGGCGATCACCGCGCCGCGCGAGGCGGCTTCCTCGAGCAGCCGACCGGCACTTTCCAGATTGCCCGCGACCTCGGGGCCCGACGTCATCTGGATGGCCGCAATGATTGTCATGGTGTCGAATCCGTCTTGCGCTCGGCAGTGCGGACCGCGTTCTCCGCCTTCTTCTTCTCCGATCCGTCGACCCGCTGCACGACGGGATTCTCCCACGTGCCGGTGATGTGATAGTACCCGCGCGCCATCCCCTTGAGCGGCTCCTTGAAGATCTGCGAGAACACCAGCAGTGCCGCGCCGACGACCGGGCCGCCCGCGATCGTCCCCGCCACGGGCAGGGATTGGCCGAGACTCCCCGTCACCACGGCGGTCTGATCGTAGTCGCGCCGCTCGAGACCGGTGCGCCCGATGATGCCAATTTCGGCTGCGGGGCCCTTGAGGAGCAGGTTTTCGGTGAACGCATCGCCCGACTTCAAGGTGAAATCCCCGCGAATGGTATCGAAGGCGAGCCCCTTGTCGGTGAAATCGGTGAAGTCGAGCGACAGCCGGCGTGGGAGCGCGGCGACGCTCATCAGGCCGAAGATCCGCCCGGCACCCGGTTGCACCGTGAGCAGCTGCCCGTCGTCAACCTGGATCGTCACGCTGCCATTCAGGCGAGCGAGAAAGTTACGATTCGGCGCGCCCGGCCAGCTTACCGAGGCCGCGACGTTACCGCGCTTGCCCGCGATGCTTTCACCATAGCCCAGGTCGGTCATCGTCTGCAGCACATCGGTACTGGTGAGCTCGAGCTTCAGGCCGCTCACCTCGCCCTGTGGCGTGACCAGCCAGGACCCCGAGCCCTGCATCGCGAAGCTCGAGGATTGGCTCGAGAAGGAATCGAGATGCACGCCGTCAGCCGCGTGACTGATCTCGGCGCGCGTGAACCCAAGGCGCCGGCCCCAGGCGGTGAACTCACCAATTGATGCGCTGACGTCCGGCCACTGTCTCGGATCCGGCTCGCGGTCCCCTTCCTCACCTGCCGTTTCAGCCACCACGAGATTCAGTCGCGACATGTTGACGACGAGTGCCTCGGCGCCCTGCAGTTCATACGGCACCAGGACGATCCCGCGGGCTTGCGGCCCGTCCACACTGATCGACCAGGCGCGCTCGCCGGCGATCAGACTGCCGCTCAGGTTGGAGAAGTCGAAGCCGAAGAGGCGGAACCGCTGCGCGGTGATACTGGCGCTCTTCAGGTAATCGGACAGTCGCCGCTTCCCTGGCTTGTCCGGGCGCAACGCGAGCCACTCCGACAGGTCGAGCTGATCGACTGTGCCGCGTAACTCGAGACCAGCGATCGCGGGCAAGCGCGCGTCCCCCTCGCCGAAGCTCACCGTTCCACGCTCGAATGCCCAGCCATCCGAGCGACGCGCGAATCGCAGCTGCGAACGCACGTTGCTGCCATACGTGGCCTGAACCAGCGCCTCGTCGTCGTCCCGTGGCCATTGCACGTCGACGCGGATCGGCCGGGTCTCGTCCATGCTTTTCGCGAGCGGCAGCGGCAGACCCACGACTGTTCCACGGAGCGATGAATCGACGCGCAGCGTCATAGGCGGCTTTGGGGCTTCCGCAGGCGCCTGCGCATCGAGAG
>Ga0180094_1000003_pt1 | contig 63776 bp, 63 predicted proteins | sample EasRivT47_16_1Da_FD_121786 | JGI IMG/M metagenome (GOLD analysis project Ga0180094, IMG submission 121786) | Soil microbial communities from meander-bound floodplain in the East River, Colorado, USA - East River metaG ERMLIBT47_16_1Da | ecosystem: Environmental > Terrestrial > Soil > Floodplain ... | reverse complement strand
CCTCGCCCCGGATCTGGAACCGTCGTTCGACCCCCGAAAACTGCGCAAGGCCTTCGCGGATCGCGTCGACCGGCAGATCCAATTCCAGGCCCACCAAGATGGCGGCCATCGCGTTCGAAACGTTGTGACCGCCCGGCACCGCGAGGGAAAAGCGCCCCAGGTCGGTTCTGCCCAGCGCAGCGTGGAACTGCGTCCCGTTGGGGCCGAACACGACATCATGCGCGGTGAGATCGGCCTGGGGAGTTCGCCCGTACGTGCGATACCGCTTCTCGATCCGCGGAATCAGCGACTGAAGGTGCGGCTCGTCCAGACACAGCACGACGGTCCCATAAAACGGCACCTTGTTGACGAAATCCAGAAATGCGCGCTTGATCCCGTCCAGATCTCCGTAGTAATCGAGATGCTCGCGATCGATGTTCGTCACCACCGCGATGGTGGGAGAGAGCTTCAGAAAGGAACCGTCGCTTTCGTCGGCTTCCGCCACCAAAAACTCGCCTTGCCCCAACTTGGCCGGCCCGCCGAATCGGTTGAGCTTGCCGCCGATCACCGCGGTGGGGTCGAGGCCGCCGTGCGCCAGGACGGTCGCAATCATCGAGGTGGTGGTCGTCTTGCCATGCGCCCCCGCCACGGCGATCCCGTATTTGAGGCGCATCAGCTCCGCCAACATCTCCGCGCGCGGAATGACCGGAATCATGCGCTCGCGCGCGGCGACCACCTCCACGTTGGTGGACGAGACGGCCGACGAGACGACGACCACCTGCGCGCCTTCAACCTGGGCCGCGCGATGACCGATGAAAACCGTCCCACCCAGCGCTTCCAGGCGCCGGGTCGTCTCCGACGCGGCCAGATCGGATCCGCTGACCCGATAGCCGAGCGTGAGCAGCACTTCCGCGATGCCGCTCATCCCCGAACCCCCGATGCCGACAAAGTGCAGCCGTTGGATCTTCTTAAACACGTCCCCCCTCGACCAATGCCAGACATCGAACCGCGATCGTTTCGCAGGCGTCCGGACGCCCCAGTCGTCGGCTCGCGGCGGCCATCGCGGCCAGGCGCCCGCGGTCTTTGAACAGGCCAACGATGGCTCCACCCAGCCGGTCACCGCCCAGAACCCGATCCTCGATCATGTCCGCCGCGCCCGCAGCAACCAGGGCTCGCGCGTTCCGCTCCTGGTGGCCATGCGCGGAATGGGGATAGGGGATCAGGATGGCGGGGCGCCCGCAGGCGGTGATCTCCGCCACGCTCGTCGCGCCCGCCCGGGCTACGACCAAGGCCGCCCCGGCGTACGCCGACGCCATATCATCCAGGTACGGTTCGACCTTCGCGCGCACGCCGGACGCTGCGTACGCCGCCTGGGTCCCCGCATAGTCATGTGCGCCCGTCTGATGGACGATGCGTAAGTCCGGGAGCGTCTTCAGCGTGTCCAGCGCCTCGACCATCGCACGGTTGATCGTCGCCGCCCCCTGGCTGCCGCCGAACACCAACAGGCTGGCCTCGGTCGGCAACGGAACGCGGCCTGCCTCCACCACCGTCCGCCGAACCGGATTGCCCAGAACCTCGACCCGTCCGCGCATCGCGGTCCGCGACTCTTCGAATGCGGCCACGACAAGAGTCGCAAGGGGCGCCAGCAACCGATTGGTCACGCCGGGCAAGACATTCTGCTCCAGAAGAACGATCGGGTAACGCAAGAGGCGACCGGCGACCACCGTGGGGCCGGCGGCGTATCCCCCCACTCCCACGATCAAATCAGGGCGGAAACGTCGGACGATCGACCACGCCTCCGCCAACGCGAGGGGGAGGGCCGCCAACGCGGCGGTCGCCCGCGCCAGCCCGCGACCCACCAGGCCACGAACCCGGATCGTCTCCAGAGCGAATCCCTCGCGGGGCACCAACCGAGCTTCCAGTCCTCGCGCCGTTCCGACAAAGAGAATCGCCGATCGGGGACGAAGGCGCACCAGCTCATGGGCCAGGGCGATCCCCGGATAGAGGTGCCCTCCGGTTCCACCTCCGGCGAACAGCACTCTCATCGAACTCCCCGCTGCCGCGAGATATTGAAGAGCATGCCCACGGCAAACAGATTGACCACCAGCGACGACCCCCCGTAGCTGACGAAGGGGAGGGGTAATCCCTTGGTGGGCAGCAGGCCGGTGACGACCCCCATGTTGAGAGCGGCGGCCAGCGCGATCGCCCCGGTGAGGCCGAACGCAAGCAGCCGGCCGAAGGGATCGGGAGTGGCCAGCGCCACCCGCCAGCCCCGCCAGAGAAACATCGCGAAGAGGAGGAGGATCGCCCCAGTGCCGGCCAGCCCCAATTCCTCCCCCACGACGGCGTAAATAAAATCGGTATGGGGCTCGGGCAGAAAGAACAGCTTCTGCCGTCCCTCGCCCAGCCCGGACCCCATCGGTCCGGCCCCTCCCAAGGCCAGGAACGACTGAATCATCTGAAACCCGTCGCGGCTCGGGTCGGCCCAGGGATCCAAGAACGCGGTCCATCGTCGCCGCTGGTACGCGGTTCCCATCACCGCGAACGCCACGAGCGGTACCATCAAACCCGCCAGACTCGCGAGGTGAGCCACCCGACAGCCGCCGAGCAGGAAGAGTCCTCCCGCCACCAGACCGATCACCGCCGCGTTGCCCAAATCGGGCTCCAGCCAGATCAAGCCGATCCCCGCCCCCAGCACGATCAGCGCAGGGGCAAGCCCGCGAAACGACGCCACCACCTCGGCGCGTTTGGCGAGGTAATGCGCCAGGTACACGATGAAGACCACCCTCGCCAGCTCGGACGGTTGAATCGACATTGCTCCGACACGAAGCCAGCGCCGGGATCCGTTCACCGTCCACCCCGCGACGAGCACGGTCACGAGCAGGAGCAACACGCCGAGCGTCAGAGGGACGATCGCGCGCCGCCACCGGTGGTAATCGATCCCGGATCCCACGGCAAGGGCGCCCAACCCGAAGACCGCCCACAGGGCCTGCCGCTTCACGAAGTAGGCGGCATCGCCGTGGCGCGATTCGGCCACCGCCGCGCTCGCGCTGTAGATCATCAGCAATCCAAGGGTCAGGAGGATGCCCACCACGATCAGGAGGAACCCGTCCCCCCGCGCCCAGCCACCGCCTCCCCCGAGCGGAGCAGGTCCTTTCATGGTCGGCCTCCCGCGCCACATCACGAGAGCCCCTTCACAATCGCTTTGAATCGGTTTCCGCGGTCCTCAAAATTCTGAAAGAGATCGAAGCTGGCGCACGCCGGCGACAGCAGCACGACATCTCCAGGCATCGCGCTCTCGGCCGCGATTCGGACCGCCTCCTCAAGGCCGTTCGCCTCCGCAATGGTCGTCACGCCATCCAACGCTCGACGCAGCTGGGGGCGAGCCTGGCCGATCAGGATCGCTTTCTTGACGCGCCGGAGCACCACCGGCCGCAACACCTCGAAGTCGGCCCCCTTATCAACCCCGCCCGCAATCAAGATCACGGGGCGGGAAAACCCTTCCAGGGATTTTTGCACCGCGCCCACGTTCGTGCCCTTGGAGTCGTTGATGTAGGTCACTTCTCGAAGTTCGCGAACGAACTCCAATCGGTGTTCCAGGCCCTGGAACTCGGCCAGCACGCGCGCGATGATCGGGGGTTCCACCCCCCGAAGAAGGGCGACCGCGGAGGCGGCGAGGGCGTTTTCCAGGTTGTGGACGCCTCCGATTCGAATTCGCGCCACCGCGCAGATGTCGCCGCGTCGCTCCCCCAGCCGATAGACCATCGTGCCGCCGTCGACCCACACTCCGTCGCCACACGGAGATTTGAGCCGGGAGAATTCGATCCGACGGGCTCGAAGAACGGAAACCAAGGCCGGATCCCCGCACACCGGATCGTCGGCGTTGAGCACGGCCGCATCCTCGACGCCCTGCTGCTCGAAGATCCGAAACTTCGCCGCCGCGTACGCGGCCAGATCGGGATACCGATCCAGGTGATCCGGCGTCACATTGAGGAGGACCGCCACACACGGTCGGAACGTGTGGACGGTCTCCAACTGGAAACTCGACACCTCCACCACCACCTCTCCCCACGCCGATCCCGGCTTCGTCGCCTCGGAAAGCGGCACACCGAAATTCCCGCCGACGAACGTGCGGCGGCCGGCTTCCCGGAACATCGCTCCCACCAGCGCGGTTGTCGTGCTCTTCCCGTTGCTGCCGGTGATCGCCACCATCGGAACGTGGAGATGCCGGGCGGCCAGCTCGATCTCGCTCAAGATCGGGACCCCACGCGAGCGCGCCTCGACAAGCGGCGCGATCGTGGCGGGAACGCCGGGACTGAGCACGATCAGGTCCGCGCCGCGAAACGCCTCATCGGGATGTCCCCCCAAGAACCACCGGACCGCGCCCGGCGCGAAGCGCGCCGTCCACTCGAACATCTCGGCCTCCGGCTTGCAGTCGGTGACGGAGACGATCGCCTGCTCTCGAATCAACAGTTCAGCCGCGGCCGCCCCGCTCCGAGCCAACCCGACCACCGTCACCCGACGCCCCCGAAGATCCATCGTTACCGCAACTTCAACGTGCTCAGACTCAGCAACGCCAAAATGATCGCGATGATCCAGAACCGCACGACCACTTTGGGCTCTTCCCAGCCCTTGAGCTCGAAATGATGATGGATGGGCGCCATCAAAAACACGCGCTTCCCGCGCGACTTGAACGACGCGACTTGGAAAATCACCGACAGCGCCTCAATGACGAAGAGCCCGCCCACCAACAGCAGCAGGAGCTCGTGCTTGGAAATCACGGCCACCACACCCAGCGCCCCACAGAGGGGCAGCGAGCCGACGTCGCCCATGAACACGGTTGCGGGATAGGCATTGAACCAGAGGAATCCCAGGCTCGCGCCGATCATCGCTCCACAGAAGACCGCAAGCTCCCCGGATCCCTCCACGTACGGGATCAGGAGGTAGTCGGCGATCTTGCGATGCCCCGCCACGTAGGCCACGATCATGTACGCGGTCGCCGCCACGATGACCGGACCGATCGCCAGGCCGTCGAGCCCGTCGGTGAGGTTGACGGCGTTGGAGGCCCCCACCACGATCAGGATGACGAACACGGCGTAATACCAGCCCAGATCGACGTGGACGTTTTTCATGAACGGCACCGTGATCTGCGTCGAAAAACCCGGCGCGGCCGCGAGGGCCGCCCCGATCACGGCGGCCACGAGCACCTGCAGGCCGAACTTGTACCGGGCGATCAAACCGCGGGAGTGCCGCTTGACGACCTTCAGATAGTCGTCCCAAAACCCGATCAGGCCGAACCCAACCGTGGCGAGCAGCACCAGCCACACATAGCGGTTCGTCAAGTCCGCCCACAGCACAGTGGATAGCGAGACGGCAATGAGGATCAGGAGGCCGCCCATCGTCGGCGTCCCCGATTTCGCCTGGTGAGATTTCGGACCCTCCTCACGGATCTGCTGCCCGATGTGGAGGCGCTGGAGCCAGCGGATGATCACCGGCCCAAAGAGAAAGCTGATCACCAAGGCCGTGAGGACGGCATAAATCGTGCGGAAGGTGATGTAGCGAAAGACATTGAGGAAGGCGTAGTCCGTGTGCAACGGGTATAGGAGGTTGTAGAACATCGCGTCCTTATCGGTGTGGCGGGTCGGCCGGAATCCCCAAACCCGCGGCGACCCGCTCCAACCCCATTCGCCGTGACCCCTTGATCAGCACCAGATCCTCCGGCCGGCTCCAGGCCGCGATGAGCGGCACGGCGTCAGCGGCCTCGTCGACCGAGATGATCGCGTCGCGGTCCATGCCGGCGCGCGCGGCTTCGTCCGCGATCCATCGCGCCGCGGGCCCCACGGTCACCAATCCATCCAATCGGGCCCGCACCGCCGCACGGCCCACGTCACGGTGGAGGGATTCCGACGCGTCGCCCAGTTCGAGCATATCGCCCAGCACCGCGTACACCCGGCCACCGCCCCGCAGCCGCCCGACGGCGCTCAGCGCCCGCTCCATCGACGAGGGATTGGCGTTGTAGGCATCGTTGAGGACGATCACGCCTGATGGGGACTGGACCAACTCGCTTCGCATCGCCGCCGGCCGAAAGTTCGCCAGTCCCTTGCCGATCGTCTCCAAGTCCACCCCGAGGGCGACACCCACCGCCGCCGCGGCCACTGCATTGGCGGCATTATGGCGGCCGACGACCGACAGGAAACATTCGGCGCGGTCGGCGCCGTACCGGATCTCGACCCGCATCCCGGACCGCGTTCCCTCCTTCATAATCCGCCCGCGAACGTCGCCGGCGGTCATCCCGAAGGTGAGGATCCGGCTCTGTAAACCGGTCACGAGCGCCCCTACGCGGGGATCATCGGCATTCACGAGCCCGATCCCACCAGACCCTAGCGACTGAAACAGCTCGCCCTTGGCGCGCGCCACGCCGTCGATCCCGCCCAATCCCTCCAGATGCGCGTGGCCGACATTCGTGATCACCCCCACAGTGTGACGGGCGATCGCGCACAGCCGGGTCATCTCCCCGGGATGGTTGACGCCCAACTCCACGACCGCCGCGTGGTGCGCGGCCGTGAGCTCGAAGAGCGTGAGCGGCACCCCGATATGATTGTTGAGATTGCCGCGGGTCTTCAGCACCGGCCCCCGGCGCTGAAGAATCGCCGCCGCCATCTCTTTCGTGGTCGTCTTGCCGTTGCTCCCCGTCACCCCCACCACGGGGAGCCGGAACCGAGCGCGATACGCCGACGCGGCATCCTGCAGGGCACGCAACGTCTCCCGAACGGAAATGATGACGATCTCTCGCCCTTGCCGGCGGCAGGCCGGGGACACGGCGTCCTCCGGCAGAACCGCGCCGCAGGCACCCTTCGCCAACGCGTCATCCACAAACGCCGCCGCGTCGTACCGTTCGCCCCGAAGCGCCCAGAACAAGGCGCCCGGCTCCAAACGACGCGTATCGGTCGAGATCGCGTCGATGAGCCGATCCGGGCGGCCCCCGACGAGAGTCCCCCCGATCGCCGTCACGAGTTCGTCCGCGCGAAACATCCAAGACTCCCTATGACCCGTGGCCTCACGCTGACCGCGCTCGAGGCGCGAGTCGCCGCGCGATCGCCTCCACCGCCACCCGACGATCGTCGAACGGAAGGCGTTGCGATCCGATAATTTGATAATCCTCGTGACCTTTCCCTGCGATCACGATCAGATCACCGCGCTCCGCCGTGTGGACGGCACGCTCGATCGCCTCGCGGCGATCCGGCAGCGTCAGATACGGTTGACTGGAGAACGCCGACACCCGGGCCGGTATGCGAACCGTCAATCCTTCCCGGATCCCCTCTTCGACCGCCCCGATGATCGCCATCGGATCTTCGCTGCGGGGGTTATCGGACGTCAGGATGACGAGATCGCTCAACCCCGCCGCCACCCGCCCCATCGGCGCCCGCTTCCCTCGGTCTCGGTCTCCGCCGCAGCCGAACACGGTGATCAACCGTCCGGCGCAGAGATCCCGGGCCACGGTCAGCACCCGCCGTAGCGCGTCCTCGGTATGCGCGTAATCCACCACCACCGTGAAATCCTGGCCCGCCTCCACCTTCTCGAACCGCCCAGGCACCCGGTCCATCCGGGCGATCCCCTCCCGAACGGCATCGAGGGAGAGTTCTTGGCTCACGCCCACCCCCAGCGCCGCGAGGAGGTTGGACAGATTATACGAACCCACCAGCGGCGAGGTGAGGTCGAAGCGACCGCGCGGCGTGACGACGCGACACCGAATCCCGTGCACGCTCAACTCGACCGATTCAGGATAGATGTCCGCCGTCGGGGTGAGCCCGTAGGTCCAGACCGGGACGCGCGAGGCCTGAACCATCGTCGCCCACTGCGGGTCGTCTCGGTTGATCACGGCCATCATGGGCCGGGGTTTCGGGCTCACCTCCCCGAGGCGCTCAAACAGACGCCGTTTGGCGGCCGCATACCCCTCCATCGTGCCGTGGAAATCCAGGTGGTCCTGGGTCAAGTTGGTGAAGACGCCCACATCGAACGCGCACCCCGCCGTCCGGTCTTGAGCGAGCGCGTGGGACGACACCTCCATGACCACATCGGTGACGCCGCAGCCGACCATCTCGGCGAGCAGCGCCTGGAGGCTGACGGCGTCTGGCGTCGTGTGCGACGCCGGCCTGACCTCGTCGCCGACGATGTAGCTGACCGTGCCCACAAGCCCGGTCCGACGTCCCGCGGCTTCGAAGATCGCCCTAATGAGATACGTCGTGGTCGTCTTGCCATTCGTCCCGGTCACCCCCACCACGCCGAGGCGGTGCGAGGGGTCCCCGTACCATCGCGCGGCAACGCGCCCTAACCACGGGCGGGTGTCGGCGACTAGAATTTTCACCAGGCCCGGCGGCCCCTCCACGCGCTCCAGCGCCGTTCGGACGTCGCCCGCGATCGCGACGGCCCCGCGAGCCACCGCATCCTGCAGAAACCGATGACCATCGTCGTGCGCGCCCCGAATCGCCACGAACAACGCCCCCGGGACGACGCCGCGGGAGTCGGCGGTGATGAGGGTGATCTCGGGATCGGCCGCCCCTCGAACTTCCCCCTCGTCCCACCCCGCCAGCAACGCGCGCAGGGCCAAGCGGGGCGTCATCGCGGCACCAGCATGGTGACCGCGGTGGGAGGCGGCCGCACCGAATCAAGAAGGGGAGCCGGCGCATCGAGATGACGGAGCGTCGCCTCCACCACCCGGCGGAAGACCGGCGCCGCGACGCTCCCCCCCCATCCACGTCCGTCGGGATTGTCGAGAACCACTAACACCACCACGGCGGGACGGCGGGACGGCGCAAATCCCACGAACGAACTCACCACCCGATCGGCCGTATACCGTCCTGTCGCCGGATCGATCTGCTGCGCCGTGCCCGTCTTCCCGGCCACCGACACGCCCTCGACGGCGGCCAGCGCACCCGTGCCACGGGGGGAGACCACGCGTTCCAGAATCGTCGTCAACACCACAGCGGTGTGCTCGGACATCACCCGGGTCCGGGCCTCGTCGTGCTCGACCCGGCCGATCGGTTGAGCGCGGCCCTTCTGGTCTCGCACTTCTCCGACCAGGTGGGGCTTCACGAGCCGTCCCCCATTCGCCACCGCCGCGTACGCCGTCACGAGTTGGATCGCGGTCACCCCCACTTCCTGGCCGATCGCCATCGTCGCCAGCGAGCGGCCCGACCACCGTGCGGTCGGTTTGAGCCGTCCCGAAACCTCTCCACCCAAGTCGATCCCGGTTTTCCGACCGAAGCCGAACGCAACCATAGCTCGGGCCAATCGAGCCTCGCCAAGCCGCTGCGCCACTTTGGCGACCCCGATATTGCTGGACTTCGCGATCACGTCCGAAAACGGGACCCGGCCCAACGGCTCGTGGTCGTGGAGCACACCGCCGGCGATGGACCACGCCCCGCGCTCGCAGTCGATCAGATCGTCGGGATGCACCACGCCGGCGTCGAGCGCCGCGGCGGCGACGACGACCTTGAACGTCGACCCCGGCTCAAAGAGATCGGTGATCGCCCGATTGCGCCAGGAGGCCGGCTTTCGCGCATCGACATCATTGGGATTGAAGGCCGGCCGGACGGCCATGGCCAGCACGCCTCCATCCCCGGGATCCATCACGATGATGGTGCCGCCCTCGGCGCCGGATTCGGCGATGGCCGCGTCTAGCTCGCGTTCGCTGATATACTGCACCACCTCGTCGATCGTCAGCGCCAGATCGGCGCCGCGGGAGGGCGCCACGTAGCGGAGATCCTTGGGAAACAAGCGCTGTCCCATCCCGTCCCGTTCATAGATGAGCCAGCCCTTTTCTCCTCGCAGGGTGCGATCGTAGGCGCGCTCAAGGCCCTCGAGCCCTTGGTGATCGATACCGGCAAATCCGAGCGTCTGGCCCAATAAGGCCTTCTTGGGATAGATCCGGCGCCGCTCGGGCATGAGGCGAACGCCTTCCGCGCCCAAGTCCTCGACCGCCTTCGCCACCGCGGGGTCGACGCGTCGCGACAACCAGATGAACTCCCGCGGTTCGGCCAATCGCTTGGCCAACGGCCCCGGGTCGAGCCCCAGGACAACGGCAAGTTCGCGGGCGATGGACCCGGGGTTATCGATCAACGGCGGCACCGCATAGAGCGAGGGGACGGTGAGATCGGCGGCCAACACGTTGCCGTGTCGATCGTAGATTGTTCCGCGCTCGGCCTCCACCGCGATCGCCTTCTCGTGCTGACGCTCGGCGCGATGCACCAAATCCGGACCTCGGATCACCTGGAGATAGACCACCCGCATCCCAAGAACGGCATACACGACGGCCAAGACGGCAAACACCGCCACCGCGCGCGCGCGATTCCGGGACTCGTCGTCTTCAGGGCGCGGCATGGGCTTCTGCGGGGAGCATGCCACGGCCAAGAGCGACCGCAAACGTCTGATCCCGCTCGGCCGGCGACGGATCGATCCGCACCACCACGACGTCGCGGGACGCGAGGTGGACGAGACCGAGGCCAGCCGCAAGATGTTCCACACGATCGAGCGACGCGAGACTTTCACGCTCAAGGACCAACTGCCGATGGATACGCTCCAGCCGCCCCCTGTCGGCCTCGAGCCGCTCGGTCTCATATCCTATTCGAATCATCTGACTATGATGCCACAGCACGACGAGGCTCACGACGACGACCGCCGAGCCGAGGCCCCACACGCCGCCGAACCGCCGATACCACGTCTGACATCGCGCGACCATGGTCTTCTCCTTCGTCTTATACGGTGTCGGCAAGCCGTTCCGCGACCCGCATTTTCGCGCTCCGAGCTCGAGGGTTCTCAGCCACTTCGACGGGAGCCGGCGTGAGTGGTCGCGGAGTGAGGACGTGGGCCACGCGCCGCCGCCCGCATCGGCAGATCGGCAGACCCGGCGGGCACACGCAGGTCCCCTCCCAGCCTCGCATCGTGGTCTTGACGATCCGATCCTCGAGGGAATGGAACGTGATCACGACCAGCCGCCCCCCGCGCGTCAAACACGAGAACGCCGCCTCGAGCGACGGCGCCAGGTCTTCCATCTCGCGGTTGACCGCGATCCGGAGCGCCTGGAACGTCCGCGTCGCCGGGTGAGGATGCGCGGCGCGGGCCCGCGCCGGAATCGCCGACCGAACGACATCGACGAGGTCCCGCGTCTTGACGAGGGACCGTGTGGCTCGCGCCCGAACAATTGCTTTGGCAATCGCCACGGCCCACCGCTCTTCACCGTATGCACGCAGGATCTGAGCCAGTTCGTGTTCGGACCGTTCGTTGACCAGGTGGGCCGCGGTGAGTTCTTGTCGGCGATCCATCCGCATGTCGAGCGGCCCGTCGCTCTGAAACGAAAACCCACGCTCGGGCGTCTCCAACTGTAATGACGAGACTCCGAGATCGAACAACACCCCGTCCACCCGAGACAACCCCTCCCGATCCATGATCTGCGGCAACTCCATCGCGTTGGCCCGATAGAGTCGCACCCTCGAGGGATCCAGGCGGGCCCGCGCCACCGCCAGCGCGTCTTCATCACGATCGAGACCGATCAGGACTCCGTCGGGCGCACAGGCTTCCAGAATGGCCTCGGCGTGGCCGCCAAGGCCCACAGTCACGTCGGCGATCCGCTTGCCCGGCGCGCAGCCCAGCCAGTGCACGGATTCCCGCAGCAAGACCGGCCGATGAACCTTCTCCATTCCGAACCTACTCTGCGCGCCGCCAGCCTGCTCGTCGGAAGGCGGCGGAACGCACATCGGTCTGACGGTGGCGTGATGCCCGTTGAAGCTCCCCGCAGCAAGCTGTGGGGAATGCGCCCTGTGCATCGCGTAGCAATCTTCGAACTGTAAGGAAGGAGCACTGTTGATATTCGCTCGCTTACCCCGCAGCAAGCTGCGGGGAGTTCGCTCGCTAAGCATTTTCAAATCCGACGCAACCGCTTGGAGAACCCTAGACACCAAAACCGGCGACCGCCCCCGCAATCTGGCCAATCTCGCGGGTCATCTGCTCCGTCTTGATCTGCCACCGTTCGAGCCCCCACACCTCAAAGTGGTCATCAAGCCCGACCAGCATGGCGTCGCGCCCGAGACGGGCGAACTCACGCAGCTCAGGCGGAATAAGAATACGGCCCTGCTTATCGAGGGTGCAGTCAACCGCCTCGCCGTGAATAAATCGTTTGTAATCTTTGACGGCCTGCACGGTGCCAGGGATGGCCTTTATCTTCTCGGCCAGTCGTTTCCATTCCTCCATCGGATGGACCACCAGGCAGAGGTCGGGGTCTTTCGTGACCACAAGGATGTCGCTGTCGCCGTAACGCTGGGCGAGGACGTCTCGGTATTTACCGGGGATGCTGAGGCGTCCCTTGGCGTCAATCGTATGGTGGTAACGACTTAAGAACACCGTCCCGAATCCCCCTTTACCCCACCAGGCCCCACTTTGTGGGGAAGATAGGCTTTTCAGGCCCACAAGTCAAGGAAAAACTCGATGTGGAATGGGACGAACGGACATGAAGCTTTGCCTTGACAGGCTTTTCTCGTATTTGCTACAAATGAAGATCTTTCCTCGGCGGCGCCTCGGGTTGGTCGTCGTGAGTCGGGGATGTTGACGCCGTCCCGACCCCGCAACACCGTGTGTCGGTTGGCCATGATTCGTCACGCAGTGAGGATTCGTATGAATGTCAAGCTCAACGGAAAACTCGAACACGTGGACCAAACGACCGTCCTGGACTTACTGAGGGCTCGGAACATCGAACCGCAGATGGTCTCCGTCGAGCACAATCTGAAGATCCTCGACAAAAGCGACTTCGCCAACACGCTCCTCCACGAAGGGGACTCGATCGAGTTCCTCTATTACATGGGTGGAGGCGGGTGAGGGCGGCACCCGATGTGACGGCGCTCATCGGCGGGACCCCCCTCGTGCGGTTGCGGAGCGACGAGGACCGCGATGCCGAGGTCTATGCCAAGGTGGAGGCCGCCAATCCAGGTGGGAGCGTGAAGGACCGGATCTGTCTGAATATGATCCGGGCCGCCGAGCGCGACGGCCGCTTGTCGTCCGGTTCGACACTCGTCGAACCCACGAGTGGCAATACGGGCATCGGCCTGTCGCTGGTCGCGGCGGTGCGCGGGTATCGGTTAATTTTATTGATGCCCGAGAGCATGACGCGGGAACGGATCGACCTACTCAAAGCATACGGAGCGGAGGTCATCTTGACACCGGCACAGTTAGGCATGGTCGGCGCCATTTCCGCAGCGCGTGAGCTCGCGGAAAAACACTCGGATTACTTCATGCCTGACCAATTCGCGAACCCGGCCAACCCGGAGATCCACCGCCTCACGACCGCACCCGAGATCCTCGAATCAACCGGCGGCCATATTGACGCCTTTGTCGCGGGGGTGGGAACGGGCGGAACGATTACCGGGGTGGGTGAGGTGCTGAAGGCTCGCAACCCGGCGGTCCGTATCATCGCGGTCGAACCAGCCGCGTCTGCGGTTCTCTCGGGAAAACCCGCCGGACCGCACAAAATCCAGGGGATTGGAGCGGGTTTTATCCCCAAGGTGTTGAACCGATCGATTCTCGATGAGGTGATAACCGTCACAGACGATGATGCGTACCGAACCAAGAAAAGCTTGGCCGAGCGTGAGGGACTGTTAGTCGGCATTTCCGCCGGCGCCAATGTCTTCGCCGCCCGCCAAGTCGCCCGCCGGCTCGGGAAGGGAAAGCGCGTGATCACGGTCTTACCGGACAGGGGCGAGCGGTACTTCAGCCTCGAAAAATACTTTGGCACCGCGTAGGAGTGTGTCCGAGTATTGGTATGATGGAGCCTGTTCAGGGATGGCCAGATGCAAGGCGCTCCGGTTGGGAAATCGCCATTGGCATTGTCTTGCGCGCGGAGCGTACTGAGTCGTACGTGAGCACGCAAGACCGACTGACAACGCAGCAGATAGCCATTCCTGGACTGGCTCCTACAGGAACATCGGGGATCACCTGAGATGGCAATGAACGACGATCAAATCAAACGATACAGCCGACATATCCTGCTTCCCGAGGTCGGGGGAAAAGGACAGAAGAAAATCGCCAACGCCAAGATCTTCGTGGTCGGTGCAGGAGGCCTGGGGTCCCCCGTCGCCCTGTACCTGGCCGCGGCCGGCGTGGGGACGCTCGGCCTCATCGACGGGGACTTGGTTGACCTGTCCAATCTTCAGCGCCAGGTCATCCACCATACGCCGGACGTCGCGCGGCCCAAGATCGAGTCCGCACGGGAGAAGATCACCGCGTTAAATCCCGACGTCCGGGTCGTTCCGTTTCATGATCGCCTGACCGCCAAAAATGCGTTGGACCTCGTAAAGGACTTCGATCTGATTATCGATGGCACTGACAATTTCCCGACGAAATTTCTGGTGAACGATACGGCGATTTTCGCGCACAAGCCCTTGATCCATGCAGGGATTCTTCGGTTCACCGGGCAGGTCATGACGATCCTACCAGGAACCTCGGCGTGCTACCGCTGCCTCTTTAAGGCGCCGCCACCGGCGGGCATGGTCCCCTCCTGTCAGGAGGCCGGGGTGTTAGGAGCGCTCGCGGGCGTCATTGGCAGCATCCAGGCCACCGAAGCGCTCAAGCTGATCCTGGGCATCGGACGGCCATTGACTGATCGTCTTTTGACATATGACGCGCTCACCACGCGGTTTCGCAACGTCCCCATCCGTCGGAATCCGACGTGCCCCGTGTGCAGCGATCATCCGACGATCACGCACTTGATCGAGTATGAACAGGAGGTCTGCCGAACCGCCTAGGAAACGACGGGTCGGCGACAACCATGAGCAAGGTCAAAGGGTTAAAGTGTCGAGAGTGCGGGAAGGCGTATCCAGCCGAGCCTCTGCACGTCTGCGAGTTCTGCTTCGGGCCGTTGGAGGTTGACTACGACTACGAGGCGATCGCTGCGCGTGTGTCCCGCGAGACCATCAGCCAGGGGCCGAAGAGTCTCTGGAGGTATATCGATTTTCTGCCCGTCGAAAAGGAGGCGACCGTCGGAATCCATGGGGGCTTCACGCCCATGATCCGAGCCCACCGGCTCGGCCAGGTCTTGGGCCTCGACAATCTGTACCTGAAGAACGACACGGTCAACCACCCAACCCTTTCCTTCAAGGATCGCGTCGTGGCCGTGGCGTTGACCCGCGCGAAGGAGTTCGGTTTCGACACCGTGGCGTGCGCGTCCACTGGGAATTTGGCCAATTCGGTGTCAGCCCACGCGGCACAGGCGGGGCTCAAGTGTTTCGTCTTCATCCCTTCCGATCTCGAGTCGGCGAAGGTCCTCGGCAATCTGATCTACCACCCCACGGTGGTGGCGGTCGAGGGAACGTACGACGACGTCAACCGGTTGTGCAGCGAGATCGCGAGCGAATACCGGTGGGCGTTCGTCAACATCAACATCCGCCCGTATTATGCCGAAGGGTCCAAGACGCTGGCGTATGAAACGGCCGAGCAGCTCGGCTGGCGCGCCCCGGATCAAGTCGTCGTCCCAATCGCGTCGGGCTCGCTCTTGACCAAGATCTGGAAGGGACTCAAAGAATTCGAGCGCGTGGGGTTGATCCAAGGGGTGAAAACGAAGGTGAACGGCGCGCAGGCCGCGGGGTGCTCCCCGGTGGCGACGGCGTTCGCGGAAGGCCGGGATTTTATCAAACCGGTCAAGCCCAAGACCCTGGCTAAATCGCTTGCGATCGGCAATCCCGCCGACGGCGTCTACGCCCTGCAAACGGCTCGCGAAACCCATGGCCTCATTGAAATGGTCACCGACGACGAGATCGTCGCGGGCATCCACCTGCTCGCCCAGACCGAAGGCGTGTTCGCCGAAACCGCCGGAGGGGTCACGATCGCGGTGCTCAAGAAACTGGTCTCCCGAGGAACGATCCCACGGGAGGATGTCACCGTGGCCTATATCACGGGGAACGGCCTGAAAACTCAGGAGGCGGTCGCCGGCTCGCTGGGGGAAGCCGTCTACATCGAACCCAGCTTGGAAAAGTTTCAAAGACGATTTCGATTGAAGTAGGCACGGAGACCTGAGCATGCCGATTATGGTTCGCATTCCTTCACCGCTCAGGAAATTGACCGGCGGACGAGGAGAAGTCGAAGCCAAGGCCGACACCGTCGGAGGTCTGATCGATGCCTTGGAGGCAACATACCCGGGTATCAAGGAACGGGTTTGCGATGGCGACGGAGCGGTCAGGCGGTTCGTCAACATTTACGTCAACGAGGAGGACATCCGCTTCCTCACCTTCCAAGACACGCCCCTCAAGGACGGAGACCAGGTGTCGATCGTCCCGGCCATCGCCGGGGGATCCGCCTAGAAGGGAACCACGATGGCGAGCCGTAGGGTCCACATCACGTTCCCGGAGGACCGCATCAAAGACCCGGTCATCTACCAGATTGGACACGAATACAAGGTCGTGACGAATATCAGACGCGCCAATGTCACCGACAAGTCCGGGTGGATGGACGTGGAACTCGTGGGCGATACGGGGGAGATCGAGCGCGCCGTCGCGGGCCTCAAAGCCAAAGGCGTGAAGGTCGATCCGATTGAACGCAATATCATTGAGTAACCAACCGGTGAGCCCGTTCAGGAACGGTCAGATGCAAGGCGGAGGGCGGCCTTACGCGCGGAGCGTACTAAGTCGTACGTGAGCACGCAAGGCCGCCTGACAACGCCGCAGATGGCCGTTCCTGGACGGGCGAATGAGGGACAGATGGCACTGACCGACGCACAGATCGAGCGGTACAGCCGGCACCTGATCTTGAAGGAAGTCGGGGGCAAGGGACAGAAGAAAATCAACGAGGCCAAGGTCTTCTTGGTCGGCGCGGGCGGGCTCGGCTCGCCGTCCGCGCTGTACCTCGCGGCCGCCGGAGTCGGCACGCTGGGCATCATCGACGCCGACACCGTGGACCTCTCCAACCTACAGCGCCAGATCCTCCACACCACCGATCGCGTCGGGGTCCCCAAAGTGGAATCGGCCCGCCAGACCTTATCGGCCCTCAATCCGGAGATCCGGATCAATACCTATCAAGACCGCGTCTCGTCATCGAACATCATGGATCTGATCCGCGACTACGATATCGTGCTCGACGGCTCGGACAACTTTCCGACCCGCTTTCTGGTCAACGATGCGTGTTTCTTCTTAAGAAAGACCTTGGTGTCGGGCAGCATCTTTCGGTTCGAGGGCCAGGTCGCGGTGCTCAAGGCGCACGAGGGGTACCCCTGCTATCGCTGTCTGTACCCGGAACCACCGCCGCCCGGTCTCGTCCCGTCGTGCCAAGAGGCGGGCGTCCTGGGTGTGCTGGCCGGGACGATCGGCATCCTCCAGGCGGCCGAGACGCTCAAAGAAATCCTGGGCGCCGGCGAGTCCTTGGCGAATGGCCTTGTGATGTACGACGCGTTGGACATGACGTTCCGGACGCTGAAGACCCGCAAGAACCCGCAGTGCGCGCTCTGCGGCCCGAACCCCACGATCACCACGCTGCTTGACTACGAGCAGTCCTGTACCCTGCCTTCCGCGGCGGGCAACCCCGCGTGAACATTCCGAAGCCCCTCATCGAGGCCATGCTGGCCCATGCCCAGGAGGCGTATCCCGAGGAATGCTGCGGACTGCTCGCTGGCGCAGATAGCCTCCCCACGCATATTTATCGCGCTCAGAACGTCCACACGACGCCAAAGATCTTTTACGAAATGGCTCCCAAGGAGCAGTTTTACGCGTTCAAAAACATGCGCCACAACGGCTTGACGCTGACGGCCATCTACCACTCCCACCCCGAAAGCCCGGCCCGTCCCTCTCCAAGCGACATCCGCCTCGCCTATGACCCCGACCCCTATTACCTCTTGGTGTCGCTCCAACAACGGGAGGCCCCGGACCTGCGCGCGTACCGCATCGTCGACGGCACCGTGACGGAAGAACCCATCGACGTCGTGTGACGCGGATCGCCCCGAGGCTACAGGTTGACCAACGCCCCTCGGTCGACGGATAAGTAAGTCAAGAGACCGACCACGCAGGACCGGTGGACGGAAAGGATCCGCATGTACCACGCGGGCGTTCGGTCGGCGGCCGCGCCGTCGACCGACCTTAGCATACCACCGACCACGATCAGGAACGCGCGGGGGGCGCGAGAAGCTGACAGCGGGGGCAAAAGAAGCCGGGCTGCGCGTCCGGAGCGGCGGGCAGTTTTTCGATGCGCGCCCCGCAACGGCGTTTGCAGGGTCGCCCCGCGCGCGCATACACCCGGAATCGGGTCTGGAAGCCACCACGCCCGCCGTCGGGCGTGCGGTAGTCGCGGATGGTCGAACCGCCGTACCTGACGCCGCGGCGCAGAATCGATTTGACCGCGCGATACAGCGCCTCACGCTGAACAACCGTCAGATGAGAAATCCGTTGCCGGGGGTGGAGGCGCGCCGCAAAGAGGATCTCGTTCGCATAAATATTCCCGATCCCAGCCAGAATCCGCTGATTCATGAGAAAGGGCCTCACCTGGCCCCGATGCGCGTCGGTAATGTGTCGCCAGACGGCGCGGCGCAGGGCAAGGGCATCCGGCGCGCGCTGGGCTAAGGTGAGCGACGGGACAACACGCCACCTCCCGAATCGCCTCGCGTCACGGTACTGCAGTTCCCACTGTTCCCCGGCAAACGTCAGAACGGCGTGGGTGTGCGGCATGCGAGGTGCGCCACGCGGCGCGAGCACGCATTGTCCGGTCATCCCCAAGCGGATCACCAGCCAGACCGGGGACTCGAACTGGCCGGCCAGACGGTTCCTCCGGCGATTGGTGACTGACTCCCGATCATCACCCGCCGAGTTCCCTCCGGCAGCCGTGTTCGCGAGCTGCAGCAGGATGGATTTGCCATGGCGGGCGACGTGCGCGACGGTCCGCTTCACCACCGCCTCGATCCCGATGTCCCCTTCGAGAATATCTGGGCGCTGAAGGTCCACGCCCTCGATCGTTCGCCCGATCAGTGCCGGGCGCAGTTGCCGCACGATCGACTCCACCTCGGGCAACTCGGGCACGCTACACCTCGACGGCCGCGGCCTCGGCCAGCGGTGTCCGCCGTCCGAACAACTTGGCGCCGAGAATACCGACCTCGTAGAGCAGCGTCAGCGGAACCAGCATGACCGCCATGTTGAACACGTCGGACGTCGGCGTGAGGATGGCCGCGAGCATGGCATTGCTCAGCAACGCGTAGCGTCGGTTCCGCGCCAAGAACGCGGGCGTGACGAGCCCCATCCGGGCCGCCAGGGTCACGGCAACCGGAAGGTCAAACATCAGGCCGAATGCCAGGTAAAACTTGATCGTGAAGTCGACGTACATCTCGGCAGAAATCATGGGTGTGAGGCCTCGTTCGACCCCGAACCCGATCAAGAATTTGAGCGCGAAGGGCAGCGCCACCAAACCACAGAACGCGAGGCCACCGAGGAAAAACAGATAGGACGCGAGGATGAGCACGACGCCGTAGCGACGCTCCGATCGATAGAGGGCCGGGGCGATGAACCGCCAGACCTGATAAAGAATCAGCGGCAGGACGAGCAGCAGGCCGACCGTCAGCGAAATCTTGAGCGAGACCCAGAACGCTTCGGTCGGGGCCAAGAACACGAGATCGGTTCCGAGCGGAGCAATCAGCCACTTCAACAGGGTATCGGAGAACGAGAACGCGCCGGCGGCGGCAGCAAGGACGCCCACCGCGCAGACGATGAGTCGGTGTCGCAACTCGGCCAGATGATCTAGCAAGGGCATCCGCCCGGTCAGCGCCTCGCGCTCAGGGACCATGGTCGGTGGGCGTCTCGGCCGGCGGGCTGGCGCCGGGCACAGCGGGGGAACGCGTTGAGGCCTCCTCCGCCGCGCGGAGTTCGTCGCGCACGTGGGACTGCGCCTCGTCGGCCGTCTGTCTCAACGCCGCAAACGCGCGCCCGAGAGAGCGGGCAAGCTCGGGAAGCCGTTGCGGGCCCAGGACGATCAACGCAAGCAGCAAGATGACCACCAACTCGGGAAAGCCGATGCCGAACATGGACGTGAACCGACCAGAAAGCGGGCCGAGTTAGGGAGGCGCCTCGGCCAGTCTGGATTGACGGAGGATCTCATTCATCCGGTCTTTGGTCGCGAGTTTTTCCTTCTGCAGCGTCTTCTTGCGGACTTCTTCGTCCACCGGCAGAATCCGCCGCTTCAGCAGTTTGGTCAGTTCCTGTTCCAAGCGGTGGTGGCGCTGTTCCAACGCGACGAATTCCTTATTCGCCTTACGAATGTACTCGATCCATTCCTCATCCCCGTCAAACATAGCCGCCTCCTTCTGGATTCAGCCGCTCTCGCGGCCCTCCGTCCTCCGTCGGGGCACGCCAGCGCTCGTCTTCTCCGAGCCATCCCATCACGAGCGCATCTTCCAAGGGGTCCGTGTAGTAGTCGGGGCGCACACCAACCTGGTGAAAGCCGAAGCGCTCGTAGAGCGCAATGGCGGATCGGTTGGACCGCCGCACCTCCAGGCTGGCCGTCGTGATCCGGCCCTCACCACTTCGAAACAGGGAGTCGACGAGTTGTCCCGCCACCCCCCGGCGTCTGGAATCGGGGCGGACCGCCAGGTTGAGCAGATGGAGTTCATCCACGATCACCCAGCCGCCGATGTAGCCGAGGATCGAGTCGTCTCTCGCGGCGACCAGAAAGCGAGCGAACGGGTTCTCCCGAAGCTCGGCCAGAAACATCACGTCCGTCCACGGGTTGGCGAACGACATCCGCTCGATCACCAGCACCTCGTCGAGGTCGCGTTCGGTCATGGGCCTGATGAGTGCGTTCAGGAGCGTACGCCCAGCCGGTGGTCCGACCCGCATCGGACGCGATTCACGATCGATCATGGCCGCCACCCAACACCAGCCGGCGCCGGCTGCCGACGAGCCCAAGCTCCCAATTGACTTCGGCCGTCGCGCGCCTGAGGTATCGCGGCAGCAACTCGGCGACCGGCGTCGTCTCCCCCGCCGCGAGATGACGCGCACCAAGCTCCGCGATGGCCCCCGCCGTCACCCTCGTCGCCCGGCCCGGGAAGCGGCCGCGTGCGCCCAGTGCGGCGGACAATCGCTCCTGATGAAGGATGGCCCCGTCGCCGACGCACCACACCGTCTCGCCATCCCCCAGCGACTCCGCCCACTCCACCGGCGTGGCCACCACCTCGTCGGTCAGGGGATCGGGAATCCCGCCGGTGCCATGCCGAAAAAGCCTGGCGAAGATCTCCCCTCGTTTGGCATCCACGCAGGCGGCGACGAGCCCCTCGACTCCCCACGCAGCCGCCACCGCATCGAGGGTGCCGATCGCCGCGATCGGCACCCCTCGCGCGCCGACCAGCCCTTTCACAAGGCTGACCCCGATCCGCAACCCGGTGAATGAGCCGGGGCCAATCGACAGGGCCAGACCGTCAAGATCCGCCACCCGCCATCCGACGTCCGATAAGAGCCGATCGATCGCGGGAAACAGCTCACGCGAGGTTCGGCCCCGCTCCGAACACTCGGCCTCCCGCAGGTCGCCCGACCGATCGTCCCACACGGCGGCACTCGCGTGGGCGGTCGCGGTATCAATCGCCAAGATCTTCATGCTGTCACGATGCCCAACACCCTGGTGCAGATCACGCGGTCAGCGCGAGGCGACCACGATCTCGTCAAACTCGACGCGCAAGACCCCGGCTCCATTGGACGCGGTGACCGAGAGCGGCCGCCACCCATCACCAATCCGCACATACCGATCGAAGCGGACACGGATACGGCTGGACCCCTCGGCATCGAACCACTCCTCGCTCACCGGGAGAAACTGCGTGCGTTCCAACAGCACCTTCCGATCGAAGCGCGCCCGCCCGTTATCGAGCATGAGGAAATACAGCGCATACCGGTCCTCGCCGCGCTCCAACGCCACCACGTCGAGCGCGTCTACGCGAACGCCGTGACTCGCCCCCAGCACGCGGAGCACATCGGTGAGCGCGATGGGCCCCAACCACGGTGCCAACCCCTCCTCGATCGCCTCGAGGCCCACAACAGGAGTCGGGTGGCCGGGCCCCACCAGCTTCAGATCCTCGCCGTCCGCCGAAAACTCGAACAGATCCCGGCCTAGTGGGTCGATCCCCCGAACGACGAACATCCGTGGTTCGGTGAAGGTCACGGTCCCCCGCACGCTCGCCGAACGGGATCCGCTCTCGACGGAGAGCGTGACGAGCGCTCGATACGACGGAACCCGCTCCCGCTCGGTGAAAAGCCGCTCCAAGTCCTCCAACGTGGCATCGCGGCGCGGGAACGCCTCGTCGGACATCACCGGTCGATGCGCGCCACATCCGGCGAGCAAGACCGCCACCAACCCGACACGGAACGCAGCTCGCGAAGAGCCCCCTCGGATCGTGCGCCGTTCTCCCACGCTACCGCACACCCAGCGCTTCGAGGGCCTCGTGAACATTCTCCACACCCACGATTTCCAGGGGCGGATCGGTGACGCGTTCCGCGCTCCTCTTCGGAAGCACGCAGCGGGTAAAACCGAGGGCCGCCGCCTCGCGCAGCCGACTCTCCGCTTGGGGCACGGCGCGGATCTCTCCGGCTAAGCCGATTTCGCCGAAGACGATCGTGCGCGGGTCGATGGACCGGTCCGTCCAGCTCGACGCCACCGACGCGGCAATGCCCAAATCAGCCGCGGGCTCCTCCAGGCACAACCCGCCCGCGACATTCACAAAGACATCCTGGGCGCCGACTCCCAGCCCCACGCGTTTCTCGAGCACGGCTAAGAGAAGGCCGAGCCGGCCGGCCTCGATTCCGTTGGCCGTCCGGCGTGGAGTCCCCGAGACCGGGTAGGTCACCAGCGCCTGCATCTCCACCAGAATCGGGCGGGTCCCTTCGGCGCTGGCGATGATGACCGATCCGGATGATCCGTGCGATCGTTCGGCTAGAAACAGCTCCGAGGGATTGGCGACCTCGGCCAGGCCGTACCCCTTCATTTCGAAGACTCCGACTTCCTGCGTCGAGCCGAACCGGTTCTTCACCGTGCGGAGGATGCGATACGGGTGCCCTTTTTCTCCTTCAAAGTACAAGACGGTGTCGACGATGTGCTCGAGAACCCGTGGCCCGGCGATCGCGCCGTCCTTGGTGACGTGGCCGACGAGGAACGTCGCCGTGCCAGTTTGTTTGGCTAGCACCATCAGGCGCCCCGCTACATCACGGACCTGGCCCACGCTGCCGGCCGACGACTCGAGGGCCTCGCTGCGTAGCGTCTGGACCGAATCGGCGATCAGCGTCTGCGGCGCGTGGCGTTTCACGGCCTCGATGACCCGGTCCACCGAGGTCTCGGCGAGCAGCCACACGGCGTCGTTGCGAACCCCGAGCCGGTCGGCGCGCAGACGGATTTGATGGATCGACTCCTCGCCCGAGACATACAAGACGGTGTGCCCGACACGGGCCAAGCGGTCAGCCAACTGCAGCAGCAGCGTGGACTTGCCGATCCCGGGATCGCCACCGATCAGCGTGACCGATCCGGCGACCAAGCCACCACCCAAGACCCGATCAAGCTCGCCGATCCCGGTCGCGCATCGTATGTCCGCCGAGTTTGGTGGGACGTCGGTCAGACGGACGGGGTCCGCCCCGCCGCCGTTGAGGGACGCGTCGACGGAGAGCGAGCCGGCGGATTCCTCGACCACGCTGCTCCAGGTCCCGCACTCGGCGCACCGACCGAGCCACTTAGGACTCTGGCTCCCGCACGATTGGCAGACGAAGATCGTCCGGGCTTTCCGCATGACCCGATGATACTGGGCATAGGATCAAAAATCAATGAAACCCAACGCACGCCGGACGGCGTCGAGCGCCGTCGCCGCCGCGTCCCGTCCCCGTGCGATCATGAGGGCGGTTTTCTGTACATCGTAGAGAGGGACTCCCGACGCATCCACGTCGAGCATCACGTCGGCATGCCGTCGTTCGCGGGCGGCGTTTTGTCGGGCGAACAGCGACACGACCTGCACCCCGATCTGAACCATGTTCGTCAACCGGGCCGCCTCAGCCGCTCCACAATTAACGTCGACTCCGACCACGACCGACCCCGGAAACGCCGTCTGGGCGGCGGAGACCGGCAATTGGCTGACGGCGCCGCCATCCACCAGGAGACGCCCCTGAATGGTCGTGGGAGTAAACACGACCGGAAGACTGCAACTGGCCTGCACGGCGCGCGCCACCTCCCCCTCCGCCAGCGCCACGAGCTCTCCCGTGCGCAAATCGCAGGCAATTGCCACGAAGGGGTGTTGGAGATCGGCGAACGTCGCGCTCCCGAGGAAACGGCGGAGCACCGCCCCGATTTTCTCGCTCGACCAGAACCCGCGGCGCGACAGTGATGGCGCAAGCAGCCGCCACCACGTCATTTCGAGGGCGAGGGTCTCGATTTGCGCAATCGTATACCGCCCCGAAGCATGCAGCGCACCGACGAACGCCCCGCCACTCGTCCCGGCGACCCCGTCGATCGGAATCGACGCGCGCGTCAGCGTATCCAAGACCCCGATGTGTCCCGCACATCGCACGGCCCCCCCGCTCAAGGCGAGCGCCACCCCCTTCGTTCGCCGGTCCGTCATCGGCGCGAGTATACCATCCCCGCCGTTGACATCGGGCTTCGCGTTGGCCTATCCTCACGACAGTGCTATGTCGGTCCCTCCCCCGTTAGGGCGCCATCGCCTGTTTCGCCGTTTCATTCTTCCGTACGCCCTCCTGATCGTCGGCACGCTCACGGTCAGCGGCTGGTACTTCTATACGACGGCGCAAGAGGCCCTGGATCGCGAACTCACCAAACGGTTGCTCACGGTCGCTCAGACCGTGCGGTCCGTCATGAACCCTCGCTACCTCATGCAGATGCGGCCCGGGAGCGAGGGCACGACCCTGTATGCGCTGATGTTGGCCGATCTCAAGCGATTGCAGGACGCCTCCAGCGCGAGCCACATTTATTTGGTCGACCGCCAACATCGGATGCTCTTGGATGCCACGGAACAGACCCCGATCGGGCACGAATACCTCTTCCTGAAACTGGACCTTGCGGAGCTGGACGAGGTGTGGCAGGGGCGCTCGATGGCGTCTGTGCTGTATCAGGGGCAAAGCGGCCGTTATTACAAGTCGGGCTATGCCCCGCTGTTGGATCCCGATGGCACGATCGTGGCGGTGGTGGGCGTCGAAGCCGGGGCCGACTTTTTCGACGTCCTGACCGCGACCAAACGGCAGGTCGCCCTCATCGTGCTCATCAGCGTCCTGATCCTACTCCCGATCGGGTTATGGCTGTCTCGGTCGATCATTCGCCCTCTCTCCGCCCTGGTCTCGGCCATCGACCGCGTCGGAAAGGGCGAGGCCTCCCCCAAGGTTGAGATCCCGACCCAGGACGAGATCGGATATCTCGGGCGGCGGTTCAACGAGATGGTCGATGCGCTCGCGGAAAAGGACCGGCTCCTCACTCGTCTGTACGAACAGGAGCGAGAGCGCGCCGATCGCCACCGGGGATACAGCGATTTCCTGCTGCGCAGCATGACGACCGGCGTGATCGGGGTGGACGCCGTCGGTCGCATCACCCGATGCAATCCGGCGGCCCTCGACATTCTCGATCTGCCGCCCGATTGGTCGGCTGACGACGCGCCTCCCACCCCGGTCGGCACCGAGCACCCGATCCTGGACTTGTTGCGCACGACGCTGACCGGCGACGGCTCCCACCTTCGCCAGGAGTTCTGGCTGCAAACCGAATCGGGGCGCCATAAGTGGGTCGGCGTCCACACCGCTCCGCTGCACAACCAGGAGGGGTGTTTAGTCGGCGCGTCGGCCCTCATCACCGATCTGACCGCCGTCCGCAAACTCCAGGAAGAGATCCGGCGGAAGGATCGACTCGCCGCCATTGGACAACTGTCTGCCGGCATCGCGCACGAGATCAGAAACCCTCTGGGCGCGATCGAGGGATTCACCGAACTACTTGCCAGGAAGCTACACGATCACAGCACGCAGCAACTCCTCGGCGAAATTGTGCACGAAGTCAAACACCTTAATCATATCGTCACGAACTTTCTCGCATTCGCCCGTGAACCTCAGCTTCATTACGAGCCCACAGACATCAGCGCACTGATCGACAACACCGTGACGCTGTTGCTGTCCACGCACCCACACCCCGTCACCTTGGCCAGCCGACTGCCGACCGGGCTCCCCCTCGTCCCCGTCGATCCGAATGAGTTCCGACGGGCGCTGTTCAATATCCTCATCAATGCCCTGCAGGCCATGCCGGACGGCGGCGTTCTGCAGGTGGACGCCGCCGTCGCTGACGACTGGCTCACGGTCACGGTCCGAGACAACGGCCCCGGCATCCCGGACGCGGTGAAGGATCGGATTTTCAACCCTTTCTTTACCACGAAGGACGAAGGTACCGGCCTGGGGTTGGCCATCGCGCATAAAATCGTCGACGGACACCGAGGGGTGATCGAAGTCGACAGCGCGCCTGGCATGGGAACTGCCTTTACAATTCGCCTTCCGCTGGAAAGGACACACGATGAAGCGTATCCTCATCGCTGAAGATAAGAGTTCCATGCGTCATATGCTGCGGCAGGTCTTCGAAGAGAATGGCTTTGACGTGGTCGAAGCGGCGGACGGCGAAGAAGCCGTGAACCGAATCCGCGAGGGGGCCCTGGATCTGGTGATCACCGACGTGAAAATGCCCAAAGCCGACGGAATGACCGTGTTGAAGGAATGCCGCGCCGCGCTTCCGCGGACGCCGGTGATCGTGATGACCGCCTTCGGCACGATCGAGAGCGCCGTTGACACCATGCGCCACGGCGCCTTCGATTACATCGTCAAACCGTTTTCCATCAGCGAAATCGAACTCAAGGCGCAGCGCGCCTTTGAGCAGGGGCGACTGGTCTCCGAGAACGAATATCTCAAGGAAGAGCTTTCGCATCAGGTCGGCCAGATCGTCGGGCATGGGGAGAAAATGCAGCACGTCTATCGCCTGATCCGGAAAGTGGCGATCGGCACCCCCCCCGTCTTCATCCTGGGAGAGAGCGGGACGGGCAAGGAGTTGGTCGCCCGTGAAATCCACCGACAAAGCGCCCGGGCGGCTCACCCGTTCGTAGCGGTCAACTGCGCTGCCCTGTCCGAGGGGCTGTTGGAGAGCGAGCTCTTCGGTCACGAGCGGGGAGCCTTCACCGGTGCCCTGTTCCAGAAGAAGGGACGCTTTGAACTGGCCGACGGCGGCACCCTCTTCCTGGATGAGGTGGCCGAGTTGTCCCCGCAGCTCCAGGTGAAGCTCCTCCGCGCGCTCCAGGAAAAGGCGTTCGAACGCGTCGGCGGCACCAAGACCATTACGACGGACGTCCGGATCCTCGCGGCCACCAATCGAGACATCCGCCGGGAGATTGCCGAGCGCCGATTCCGCGAGGATCTGTTCTTCAGACTCAACGTCGTTTCGATCACCCTCCCGCCGCTCCGCGAGCGGCCCGAGGACATCTCGGAGTTGGTCGATCACTTCCTCTCCAAGTACTCCGCTGCCATGCATAAACCCATCTCGTTGGCTCCGGACGTGCTCACGTGTTTGACCGCCTACTCCTGGCCCGGCAATGTCCGAGAGCTGGAGAATCTGATCGAGCGTCTTATCGTCCTGGCAGACGGCGATCGGGTCGACTGCACTGATCTGCCACCTGAAATCACGGGCGGTTCCCCCGCTCCTTCGACATCCCCCGAAGGGTTGACCGGACGGATCGATCAGCTCGAGCGCGAGATGATCCGACGCACCATCGAAGATTGCGGCCACAATCAAACGCGGGCAGCGAAGGTTCTCGGCTTGAAGCGCAGCTCACTGCAGTACAAACTCAAGAAATATGGGTTGCGTCCGTCGTCGGTCTAGTTCCTGGTCCGAGGCTCCGTTCGGCTCGGGCATGCCACGGCGTGGGACTCGCCTCGCGTGGGGTGGCCGCTCCACATGCGCGGTGTTGTTGGGGGTGGGCGTCTGGATCGTCCTGACCGGCCTCGCCGCCTCGGTCGATCAGATCCAGCGCCGTATCGCAGCGCTTGAAGAAACATTGGACCGGCTGAAGCAAGAAGAACACGCGCTGATGACCCGGCAGGATGAGCTCAGCCGCGTCATCAAACAGCTCAAGACCGAATCCCGCAGTCGCTCCGGGCCATTCACCACCAGAAGGATCGAGACCTCTCTTCAGAAATTGCGGGCGTTGCTGATCGATCGGGCCGATCTTGAGCGGCAGGAAGCGGAGACGGTCCGCGCTCTGGAGGCAGCAAGGGCGCGCCTACGCTCCGCGATTCGGGACGAGGTGGCACGACGCGTCGCTGACCCGGCACGTCGTGATCGAGCGGCGCGTCAGACGCTGCGGGCACTCCTCGAGGCGTACCCGACCGCACCGGATCTGCCCCCCATCCCACCGGTTCACCGGTGGCCGCCGATTCCTTTAATCGCCGGGCCGGACATCATCGCGGAACGGGCGACGTTGCTGCGCAATGAGCGGGAGCGCCAGGATGTCGCGCTGCGGCAGGTGGAACTCATCCATCAGCTTATCGAGGAGGAGCTGACGCTGTGCGAGTCGGTTGGCGACCCAGAAGCCAGCGCGCACATCGAGCAGCGGGCATTACACCGACGCATTGAAGAGGCGGCCGCCCAAATCGCCGCATCCAGGCGGGAAATGCGGACCATCGATGAAGCCCTGCAACGCCTTGAGACCAGTCTTCCGAAAACCGGCCAGGCTCCTTAGGGTGTCATCTCCGCCGGCCACTTGACAGATACGCTGGGGATCAGGAGAATGAAACCAATGAGTCGCCTCAGTCGTGCATGGTATGTCTTGTGTTTCGGTCTCGGGGTTCCGCTGTTCGTGCTGGGAGTCCGCGGCTGGTCGGCCGAAACGGCTGGGGACCCGCCGAGCGGGAAAATCGTCTACGAAAAAAATTGCCAAGGCTGCCATGGCAAGACGGGAAGCGGGGTGGGCGGCGCCACCCCCAGCTTGACAGACAAGGCCCGCATGGCGACCAAAACCGATGCCGAGCTCTTTGAGACGGTGACTCACGGTCGACCGGGCACCGGAATGCCCGCGTGGGGGAAAATCCTGAGCGAGCGCGACCGCTGGAATGTCATCGCATACATCAGAGCGCTGGCCGGACGGCAGTAACTTCCGATCCGTGCGATAACCCTTCGCCCTCCGATTGACAAGGTCTTCATCGAGTGTTAGCTTAGGCGTCGTGTTACCCGTGCGTCACACATAACGAATGAACAGCCCCCAACTCCTCGTCATCGATCAGGACGCAGTCGTGCAGCACGCGGTCGAAACCACCTTGAAACCTCAGGGATTCGAGGTGACCTTGGTCGGCGACGGATTATCGGCGCTCGATGTTGCACTGGCGGCCCCCCCCGACGTGATCCTGGCCGATTACCGAATGGACGGGATCAACATCTTCCGTTTTTTCGAGAAACTGAAGCAGAAACATGCCTCAAAGAGCATCGCCCTGCTGTTGCTGGTCAATCCCGGAGAGGTGTACGACGAGTTAACGCTCCGACTCGTTGGCGTCTCCGACTTCCTCCGAAAACCCCTCGATCCACAGGAACTGAGCGAGCGCGTCAGGCGCTACGCGCCACTACCTGCGTCCGTGCCATCCGCGGAGCCGTCCGCTACGAGCTCGGAGGGCGCCGCGGTGAAGATCGAGGATCTATTGGGGTGGTCCCAACCCTCTGGGGCTTCGCCGTTTTCAGAGCTGTCTCAAGAGCAACCGGCGGGGATCGATTTGAGTCTTGAGGTTCCGGCAAACTCCTTCGGCACGACGGAGGATGATTCGTTTCTTGACCGCAACGAAGCCACTCCCACGGACTTTCTCTCTCTCCCGTCCGATCAGGCGGGCGAAGCCGTCGACAGGGAAACGCCGATCGAGGCGGCAGAACCTTCCACAGCCACCGGCACCTCGCCGTTCCCTCCCCCCGCCGATCTTGACGATGTGTTTGGCCCGGTTGGGCGTTCGTTCCCGTCACCGCCGACAGGTCCAACAACCACGACAACTGAACAGTCCACGAACGGTCTCTCCGCACAACCCAGGGAACTCGTCGATCGGCTGGCGAAAGACATCGTGGAGAAAGTAGCGTGGGATCTGATCCCCGGTCTCGCACAACAATCCTTAGAACCCATCATTAAGGCGGTCGTCGAACGTATCGTCTGGGAGACCGTCCCCACCATCGCAGAAACCATCATCAAGCAAGAGATCGAGCGGCTCAAGAACGACAACGGCTAGAGCAGTTCGAGCGCCACCCCAAGCAACAGTCCCACCATCCCCAGAAATACTTCGTGTGGATGATTTCTTGTCTCGTCCTTTACAATCCGTGTGGCCGGATGGTATGATGGCCGCGGATTGACGGCTGTCCCCTCTTCGCTCTGATGCCCAATCTCGATACGGTTTATCGACCCGGTGAGGTCGAAGCGCGATGGTCGAAAACATGGCTCGACCGTGGCCTGTTCCGCGCCGACGCCAATTCCCGCGCTCCCGGCTCCTACTGCATCGTCATTCCTCCGCCGAATATCACCGGCTCGCTCCACGTCGGCCATGCGCTCAACAACACCCTCCAGGACATTCTGATTCGTTGGCACCGGATGCGCGGCGACGCCACGCTGTGGCAGCCGGGAACAGACCACGCCGGGATCGCCACGCAGAACGTTGTGGAACGGCAACTCCTCGCCGAGGGCACGTCCCGAGCCAGGCTAGGTCGCAAGGCGTTCGTGGAGCGCGTGTGGGCGTGGCGCAAGGAATCCGGCGGACGGATCATCGAACAGCTTAAACGCTTGGGAGCGTCGTGCGATTGGAGCCGTGAACGCTTTACATTGGACGAGGGTTTGTCGGCGGCCGTGCGCGAAGTGTTCGTGCGCCTGCACCACGAGGGGCTCATCTACCGTGCCGAGCGATTGATCAACTGGTGCTGGCGCTGCGGCACCGCGCTCTCGGACATCGAAGTCGAACACGAAGAGACCGCCGGGACGATGTATTACATCCGGTACCCCCTTGCCGACAACGACACCCAGTCGCTCACCGTCGCAACGACCCGTCCCGAAACCATGCTCGGGGACACGGCCGTCGCAGTCCACCCTAACGACCCTCGATTCAATCGGTGGATTGGCTCCGCTATCCGCCTCCCACTGACCACGCGAGCGATTCCTGTTGTCGGCGACGCGATTCTGGTCGACCGGGAGTTCGGTACCGGCGCGGTCAAGATTACGCCAGGGCATGACTTCAACGACGAGAAAGCCGGGCATCGGCACGGCTTACCGACCATTTCGCTTTTTAACGCGGAAGGTGCGATCGACGCTTCCGCACTTCTTAATGAAGCAAAGGCAGTGCACGATCTGACCCGGCTCGCCGGTTCTTCGATCAAAAACGCTCGGACGATGGTCGTTCAACGGCTCGAGCAAGACGGGTTCTTGATCAAGACCGAGGCCCATCGTCACGCGATCGGCAAGTGCTACCGTTGCAAGACAGTTGTTGAGCCGTTCTCCTCACCCCAGTGGTTCGTCAAGGTCAACGACCCCGAAAATTCCCTGGCTGCCCCCGCGATCGACGCCGTCAAGAATGGCGACATCCGCCTGATCCCCGAAGGCTGGGTCAATAATTACTTGGGCTGGATGAACAACATCCAGGATTGGTGCGTCTCGCGCCAGATCTGGTGGGGACACCGTATTCCAGTATGGTACTGCAAAGGGTGCGATCCCGCAGTCACGCGCATCGGTCAAGGAGAGCAAGCTACCTTTTATATTGGAAGAGACGCAGTCCCCATTAACCCTCCGCTCGATCATCCCCAGAGCGACGCCCACAACTGCCCGAGGTGCAAGTCGACCGAGTTGATCCAAGATGCAGACGTGCTGGACACGTGGTTTTCCTCCGCGCTTTGGCCGTTCTCGACGTTGGGCTGGCCAAAGGAGACTCCAGAACTCAGGAGGTTCTACCCCACCTCGACGCTCGTCACGAGCTTCGACATTTTGTTCTTCTGGGTCGCACGGATGATCATGATGGGCCTGCACTTCACCAAGCAGGTCCCGTTCAAAGACGTTTATATCCACGCCCTGGTCCGCGACGCCGAAGGCCAAAAGATGAGTAAATCGAAGGGTAACGTGATCGACCCGCTCAGCATCATGGACCAGTACGGCACCGACGCGCTGCGTTTCACGCTCGCCGCGATGGCGTCGCCAGGCCGGGACGTGAAGCTTTCGGAGCAGCGGATCGAGGGTTATCGGAACTTCGCGAACAAACTCTGGAACGCGGCGCGGTTCGTGTTGATGAATCTTGAGGGACGGCCGATGGACATGGCCCCCGAACACTGTTCGCTTGCTGACCGGTGGATCACAGTCCGCCTGAATCAACATATCAACACGGTGGCTGAGGATCTGAAGACTTACCGATTCGATGAAGCCGCAAACCACATATACCAATTCGTTTGGCACGAGTTCTGTGACTGGTACATCGAACTCGCCAAGTCTCGGCTATTGCCCGAGACTCCAACGCATCAAGCTACCGCGACGCGGGCTACCATGGTCTCCACGCTGGAGACGACCCTGCGTTTACTTCATCCTTTCATGCCCTTCATTACGGAAGAAATCTGGCAGAAGGTCCCTCACGTAGGAGATACGATCGTCCTGGCTCCTTATCCCCAACCGGCCGCCATCTCTATTGAGGACCAAGCTCTCACAGGCATCATGGACGAGATCATCACGGTGATCACGGCCACTCGGACGATACGGAGCGAGTTAGACGTTTCCCAAGTGCAAAAACTTCGGGCTGGAGTCAAAACCTCAGCGCTGACGGCCGATCGTATTCTTCGTCACGGTGAAGCCGACATTGTGCGCCTCGCCCGCTTGTCCGCATTTCAAGCGGGCCCAGACCTGGCAAAACCCGCGAACGCCTTCTCCATTGCGACATCAATCGGTGAAGTATTCATCGACTTGGAAGGAGTTGATCTGGAGAAGGAGCGCTCCAGACTCAGGAAAAACCTGCGTGAGGTGCAAGTTGAATTGTTACGCATCGATGCCAAACTGAAGAACCCACAATTCGCGGCAAAGGCCCCAGCGGATGTAGTCGCTGATCACGAGCGTCGTCGTTCCGACCTGATCGACCAGAATCGCATACTCTTCGAACAACTTGCCCAGCTCGGCGGGAGCGACTTGCCGTGATAGCGCCAGCCTCGGTCCTCCGGGAGTTCGTCGAACGAGCCTTGGCTGAAGACATTGGCCACGGCGACACCACGACTCGAGCGCTGTTTGCCGACGCGGTACCCGCTGAAGGCCGAATCGCTGCGAGGACATCCACCATCATGGCCGGCGGTCCGGTCGCGGCGCTGGTGTTTCAGACGTTGGATCCCACCGCTTGGGCCACACTGGATGTGGAGGAGGGCAAGTCCGTGGAGGGGGACACCGCGCTGCTCACCGTCCGTAGCGACGGTCGCACGATTCTGACCGGCGAACGCGTCGCGTTGAACATTCTGCAGCGCTTGTGCGGGATCGCGGCACTGACCCGGCAGTTCGTGGACGCCGTGCGCGGATTTCCGTGCCGGATCACCGACACGCGGAAAACGCCCGCTGGATGGCGGTTGCTGGATAAGTACGCGGTGCGCTGCGGTGGAGGCAGCAACCACCGCATGGGCCTCGATGACGGGATCTTGATCAAGGACACGCATCTGGCACTCATAGGCCCCGCGCAGGCGGGGCGGGTCTCCGAGGCGGTACGTCGGGCGAAGGCGTCGGGCCGACGATTGCTGAAAGTCGAGGTCGAAGTGCAATCGATCGACGAAACCCGCGAAGCGGTGGACGCCGGAGCGGACGCGATCCTGCTCGATAACATGAGTGTGGACGACATCCGCGCTGCGCTCGCGGTGATCAAGCGCCGCGCGCTGGTGGAAGTATCCGGGGGCGTGACGTTGCAGACGATCCGGGATATCGCCGCGCTCGGCGTCGACGTGATCTCGGTCGGCGCGTTGACCCATTCCGTTCCCGCCGCCGATCTCCACCTCGACCTATGGCCGATTCCCTCGCGGTAGAGGCCATTCTGAACCACCTCTCGGTTCCAAGCCACTGGAATCTCCATGTCTTCGACCACCTGGCATCCACCAATACCTTGGCACTCGAATGGGCGGCGAATGACGCCCCCCACGGAACCGTTCTCCTGGCCGAGTCCCAGAGCGCCGGGCGTGGGCGAGGCCATCGCATATGGCGGACCCCGCGCGGAACCGCATTGGCTCTTTCGGTGATCCTTCGCCCCTCCATCGAGCTCGACCGCGTGCCGTGGGTCGGTCTGGCCGCCGCCGTCGCGACGGTTGACGCGATCGAAGCCGTTACCGGGCTCCAATGCCGTGTGAAGTGGCCGAACGACGTGCTGATCGGCCAGAGAAAAGTCGCCGGCATTCTGACCGAATGTCGTTTCAAAACCGAGAACGCACCACCCGCAGTCGTGGTCGGCATCGGGGTCAATGTCAATAATCGTGCCGCTGCGTTTCCCGAAGACATCCGCACATCAGCGACGTCACTCCTCGATGCCACCGGCAGCGAGACCGATCGAAATCAGTTGGCCGCTGCGCTTTTGGACGCTCTGATCCGCTGGGTCGGCACCTTGAGACACGGAGTGGAGGAGGTATCCGGGCGATGGATGATGGCGAGTGCCACGCTGGGACAGCATCTCGCGGTTCTGACGCCCGACGGCGTCGTTGAAGGCGCCGATCGGGGTCTCGATCCAACCGGATGCCTGATGCTCGAACAGCGTGACGGCGTTCGCCGCGCGATTCATTCCGGGGAGGTCTTGCTGTGCCGGACTGCCGTTCCCCCGCTGGTATAGCCGCATGAAGAACCGGCCTCGCCACCCTTTGTTGCTCGCCATCGACATCGGGAACACCAATATCGTGATTGGTGTCTTCCAGCGGCGTGTCCTCGAACACGAGTGGCGGTTGGCCACCCACGTCAACCGAACGACGGACGAATATGGGCTCACGATTTGCGAACTGATCCGCACCGCCGGGTCGGCGTCCCCGACCACCGCGATCATCTCCAGTGTCGTCCCCAGCTTGACCCCTCTCTTTGTCGATCTTCTGGCGAAAGATTTCGGGATCATCCCCCAACTCGTCACCTATCGGTCTCCCCTTGGTCTCTCAATTCGGTACACCAAACCCGAGGAGATCGGGGCAGACCGTCTTGTCAATGCCGCGGCCGCCTATGACTCGTATGGGGGCCCACTCATTATCGTGGACTTTGGGACCGCCACCACGTTCTGTGCCGTCTCGGCTGACGGTGCCTATCTGGGAGGGGTCATCGCTCCGGGAGCCGCGATTTCGGCCGAGGCGTTGACCGCGCGAGCGGCGAAGCTATCAAAGGTCGAGTGGATTCGACCCGACGAGGTGATCGGACGCGACACCGCCTCCAGCATGCAAACGGGAATGATCCAGGGGCACGCGTGTATGGTAGACGGCATCATTCATCTGATGCAAGACGAACTGGGCACACGCTGCCGCGTCGTCGCTACGGGGGGCTTGACCCCCTTAATCGCCCCAGCCACAACAAGCATCGACACCGTGCGTCCCCATCTGACCCTCGAAGGACTGGCGCTCCTGGCCGAGCGGCTGGGCGATACCAGGGACACACGAGCATCGAACCGTCCACAAGCCGTCAGAAAATCACCAAAAACATCAATGCGGAAGGGTTGACCGGCCTTGACAAGTCGCTCGCCCCTTGTTAAATTGCTGTTAGCACTCTCGACCGCTGAGTGCTAAGGCTTGATAGCTATGCGGGGAGGATAGTAACGAATGGGTCTCACCGGCCGGGACCAAGAGATTTTACGTGCCACGATCGTCTGTTATATCAGGACGGCCGCACCGGTCGGGTCACGGACGTTAACCAAGAGCTCCGAGCTGGGATTGAGCCCGGCCACGATCCGCAATGTGATGGCCGACTTGGAGGAGATGGGCTATCTGGCGCAGCCCCATACCTCATCCGGTCGGGTTCCGACCGAAAAGGCCTATCGCTACTACGTTGATTATCTCTTGGGCACGACCCCAGGTTCTTCAGGAAAAGCGGGATTGGTCGCACTCCGATTGACCCCGTCAGACGACGTCAAGGACACGCTGCAAGAGGCCTCTCGTCTCCTGTCGTTGCTATCAAACTACACCGGAGTGGTGGTCACACCCAAATTTTCGAGCCTTCGGTTCAAGCGTGTGGAATTCGCCCGGTTGGGTGGGCGATCTCTCCTCGCGATCTTCGTCTCCGAAGATGGCTTCATTCAGCATCGCAAGGTGGAGATGGATGAGGAGCCTTCGGCGGATCAGCTTCGATTGATCGCCGAGGAACTCAACACACGGTTTCGCGGCCAGGACCTGCGTACGATCCGCTCGATCCTCATCGAGGAGATGCGTGAACACAAACGGCAGTATGATCAGCTGATGGACCAAGTCATCAATGCCGCCCACGGCGCGCAAACTCACCACCCCGACGATTTGTACGTCGAAGGCAAGACGAAGATCCTCGATCTCCCGGAATTCGCCGACGCGTCGAAAATGAAGGCGCTCTTTAAGACGTTCGAAGAGAAATACATGATGATGACGTTGGTCGACAAGAGCCTCGACACCGAAGGCGTCCAGGTCTTCATCGGCTCGGAAAACGCCGCGCTCGGCGTCAACGACCTCAGCTTGGTCCTGGCCAATTATCGGTGCGGAGCGCATTCCTATGGCACCCTCGGCGTGCTCGGACCGACGCGGATGGAGTACGACCTCGTCATTCCCTTAGTGGATCACGTGGCCACATTACTTGGAACGTTCCTGGAGGAACAGTCCCGATCCGTTCGGGCAGAGGGGTGGTGACACCCCCGGCCTTGGGGAGCACCGCAACAAGGATGGACGATGGCGCATGAGCACGAACAGGTGATGCAGGCCGGACACAACGCCGCGGACATCGCTCCGGCGGCCGAAGGAGTCGCCGGCGGCTCGGCCGCGGAATCCGATAGCCCGGACCACGATCTGGCCCGTCGGATCGAGGCAACAGAACGGGACTGCGCCGAATCCAAGGACCGCTATCTTCGCCTGTGTGCGGAATTTGAAAACTATAAGAAGCTGGCGCAGCGGGATCAGACGGATTACGCCAAGTATGCGGCCGAGAAGGTCATCAAGGAATTGTTGCCCGTCGCCGACAACCTGGAGCGAGCCATCGCCCACGCGCGGAGCGCCAACGCCGATCCGGTGATCGTGAATGGGCTCGATCTCATCGCACGACAACTTCAAGACGCGTTGCAGAAAGCCGGCGCTGAGCCGATCGCGGCCTTAGGGAAGCCCTTTGATCCGTCGCTCCATCAGGCGCTTGCCCAGATGGAATCCAGCGAGCACGAGCCCGAGACGGTCATCGAGGAAGCGCAGCGGGGGTATGTCCTGCACGGCCGGATTCTTCGGCCGTCTCTTGTGACAGTCAGCAAAACACCCGCGTCATAAGTGCTTGCGCTGGCCGTGCGGGGCGTGGTAGAAATCAAAAGCTTGATCGGCAATCTACACTCGTCGGGCAGAGAGCGGTGTCTCCGAGCCTCGGCGCAGGATGTGTCGGCGTCGTGTCGTCATCGGTGGACGCGACGGCGAAAACACGCAGGTTCGGCCAAGCAAAGTTCTGAAAGGAGATTCCATGGGTAAAGTCATCGGCATCGATCTCGGCACGACCAACTCCTGCGTCGCCTTTGTGTCGGGAGGGGACCCTGTCGTCATCGCCAACTCCGAAGGCAGTCGAATCACGCCCTCAGTCGTGGCGATCACCGAGAAAGGCGAACGACTGGTCGGCCAGATCGCCAAGCGTCAAGCGATCACCAATCCGGAGAATACGATCTTTTCGATCAAGCGATTGATGGGGCGGAAGTTTGCCGCGGCCCAGGTCCGCGAAGCGACGAAACGCCTCCCGTACAAGGTCGTCGAGGCGAAAAACGGCGACGCCCACGTGGAAATTCGGGGCAAAGCGTATAGCCCGCCCGAAGTCTCGGCGATGATCCTCCAGAAAATGAAGAAAACCGCCGAGGACTACCTGGGCGAGCCCATCACGGAAGCCGTCATCACGGTCCCCGCGTATTTCGACGACAGCCAACGCCAGGCCACGAAGGACGCCGGCGAGGTCGCGGGGCTCAAGGTGCTCCGCATCATCAATGAACCGACCGCCGCCTCCTTGGCGTATGGGTTAGACAAGAAGAAGGATGAGCGCATCGCCGTCTATGACCTCGGGGGCGGCACATTTGACGTTTCGGTCCTCGAAATCGGCGACGGGGTCTTCGAGGTCAAATCCACCAATGGAGACACCTACCTCGGCGGCGACGATTTCGACCTCAAGGTCATGGACTGGTTGATCGAAGAGTTCAAGCGCGACCAGGGCATCGACCTTCGCAAGGACAAGATGGCCCTCCAGCGACTCAAGGAGTCCGCGGAAAAAGCCAAGATCGAACTCTCCTCGTCCCAGGACACCGAGATCAACCTGCCGTTCATCACGGCCGACGCGAGCGGGCCCAAGCACTTGGTCATCAAACTCACGCGGGCCAAGCTCGAACAGCTCGTCGATGACCTCGTCCAGCGGACGATCGGCCCTTGCCGGCGCGCATTATCCGACGCCGGGCTGACCCCACAGCAGATCGACGAGGTCGTGCTCGTCGGAGGGATGACCCGGATGCCGAAAGTCCAGCAGGCTGTTCGCGAGCTCTTCGGCAAGGAGCCTCATAAGGGGGTCAACCCCGACGAGGTGGTCGCCATTGGAGCGGCCATCCAGGGCGCCGTGCTCAAGGGCGAGGTCAAGGATGTGCTGTTGCTGGACGTCACGCCGCTTTCTCTGGGTATCGAGACCCTTGGCGGGGTGTTCACCAAGCTTATCGAACGAAACACCACCGTCCCGACGAAAAAGAGCCAGACATTCTCCACCGCGGCCGATAACCAAACCGCAGTGACGATCCGGGTGGGACAGGGCGAGCGGGAAATGTTCGGCGACAACAAGCTGCTGGGCCAGTTCGACCTCGTCGGGATTCCGTTGGCGCCGCGTGGCGTCCCACAGGTCGAGGTCACGTTCGACATCGATGCCAACGGCATCGTGCACGTGGCGGCCAAGGACCTCGGCACTAATAAGGAACAATCGATCAAGATCACCGCGTCGTCCGGGCTTTCGAAGGACGAAATCGACAAAATGGTCAAGGAGGCCCAGGCCCACGCGGACGAGGACAAGCAGCGCAAAGAATCCGCCGAAGCGCGGAACGAAGCCGATACCGCCATCTACGGCGTGGAAAAGTCGTTGCAGGAGTTCGGGGATAAGCTCTCCGAGAACGAGCGTACCGCGATCAACGAAAAGATCGCCGAAACCAAGAAGGCCGTCGAATCGAACGACCCCGCCGCCATCAGAGCTGCGGTCGCCGCGCTGCAGACCGCCTCGCACAAGCTGGCGGAAGAAATGTATAAGAAGACCGCCGCATCATCCGGTGCGCAGGGTCAGCCCGGCGGGCCGTCAGGCGACGGTTCTGGAGGGACGGAGAAGCCCAAGGACGAGAACGTCGTTGACGCCGTGTACGAAGAAGTCGACAAAGAGAAGAAGTAACGGAATCTCACGCAAGCGCTTCGGAGCCTGGAGTGGCCACAACACCACGCGATTACTACGAACTCTTGGGGGTTCCCCGTACAGCCGGGGAGGAGGAACTCAAGAAAGCCTATAGAAAGCTCGCTCTCAAATACCACCCCGATAAGAATCCGGGGGACAAGGCATCCGAAGCTCACTTCAAAGAGATCAATGAAGCCTATAGCGTGCTCAGCGATTCCGAGAAGCGCCAAGCGTATGACCGCTTCGGTCATGCTGCGTTTTCAGGCGGGGGGGCGGGGGCCGGATTCGGGGGATTCGACGCCGGTAATGTCGGCGACATCTTCGGCGACATCTTTGAAGATTTCTTCGGCGCGTCGACCGGCCGGTCCCGCCAACGCCGAGGAACCTCTGGTGCGGATCTCAAGTACACGCTCGCGATTTCCCTCGATGAGGTCCTCACCGGGAAAGACGCGAAGATCAAGGTTCCCCATTGGGAGGATTGCGCCCCATGCCACGGGACCGGCGCGAAAGACGGCCTGGCGATCGCCACCTGTCCGACATGCAAAGGCGTCGGTCAGATGCGCTTTCAGCAAGGGTTCTTCGCGGTCAGTCGGACCTGCCAACAGTGCCGCGGACAGGGAAAGATTGTCAAGGAGGTGTGTCCCGCGTGCCGCGGTGAACGACGCCTCCAGCAGGAGCACACGCTCTCGTTGTGGATCCCGGCCGGCGTTGAAGACGGCACGAATCTCCGTCTGGCAGGAAAGGGCGGACCGGGAGAAAGCGGAGGCCCCCCAGGCGATTTGTACGTTGTGATCGCCGTCAAGCCCCACACGATCTTCGCGCGAGACGGTGCGAACCTCCTCTGTGAAGCGCCGCTCAGCTTCGCCAAGGCGGCGTTGGGAGGAAAGCTCGACGCCACGACGTTGGAAGGGAAACCCGTCAGCCTCAAGATCCCTCCGGGCACCCCGTATGGCAAGGTCTTCAAGCTCCGAGGGCAGGGACTTCCCGACATGCAGGACGGAGGGCGTGGAGACCTCTTGATCCGTATCAAGGTCGTGGTCCCAACCAAGCTCAGCGCCCGCCAAAAGGAACTCTTGGAAGAATACGCCAAACTCGACGGCAACGAGGTGGACGGCGAGCATTCGGGGCTTTTCGACAAGGTCAAAAACCTCTTCGAATAGCGCCATGCCCCTCTTCTTCCTCGCTCCGGACGCCGTGCGGGGCGACACCGTGACGATCACCGGTCCGCTGGTCCGCCACATCGGCGGCGCGCTCCGCCATCAGATCGGAGATCGGCTCGCCGTGGCGGATGCGGATGGCGAATGCTGCCTCATCGAGTTAACGGCCGTCGGCTCGGCCGCGATTCACGCGGTGATCCGCCGGCGTCTCGGCCCTGCGCCCGAGCCAGCGGTTCATTTGACGCTGGCTCAGGCGGTCCTCAAGAGCCCGAACATCGATCTCGTGTTCCAAAAAGCCACCGAACTTGGCGTTCAGCGCGTCGTGCCCTTGATGACCCGGCGGACGGTCGTCCGTCTCAAACGCGAGCGAGAATCGCGCCAACTCGCGCGCTGGAGTGCGATCGTTTTGGAAGCGGCCCAGCAATCGGAACGAGGACGGGTCCCTCATGTCGACCCGCCGAAAAGCTTGCCCGGCTACCTCGCCGAGAAGGGGGACGCCAACGAAGCGCGCCTCCTCTTATGGGAGGATGAATCCACATTGGGACTACATGATTACCTAAACGCCACCCCGTCACCCAGACGCGCCACGCTGCTCGTCGGACCCGAAGGGGGATTCGACGCCGACGAGGTCCGGGCGGCACGTGCGGCCGGCTTCGTCGCGGTGTCGCTGGGGGACGCGGTGCTACGTGCAGAAACGGCGGCGCCGGCCGCGCTCGCGATCCTTCAATACGCGTGGGGTGGCCTCGGACGTCGCCCCACCCAACGCGCGACATGACCGACGATCCCACCTTCGCCGCCCCTCCGGGAGGGTGGGGCCCATTGTCCCCCGTCCGAGCCGGGTTGCTGCGCGGCCCGCAAGGAACACATGCATCACGATTTTAATGCTGCACCGTCGGCGCAGGCCGGGTTGCTGCGCCACCCGTATGGAACAAATGCATTACAATTCTAATTCTGCGCCCATGGCGCAGGCCGGGTTTTGGCGGCGCGCCATGGCGGCGGCGATCGATCTCTTCCTCGTCAACGCGCTCTATCTCGGTTTTTTCACGGTCGGCCACCTCGGCGTGAGGCTGGGCCTGAAATCCGCGGGGGCGCGATTCCCCTCCACCGATTTAGTGACCGCGCTCATCCTGCCGTATCTCGCGCTCTGGGCGGCGCTCGCCGTCGTGTACATCGCCTTTTTCACACGCGCCGGAGGACAGACGCCGGGGAAAATGCTGATGGGGATTCGGGTCGTCGGCGCGAGCGGCGACGACCCGACGTGGGGTCAGGCCGTGCTTCGTCCCCTGGGCTATCTTCTTGCCGGACTCCCCCTCGGAATCGGATTTCTTTGGGCCGTGATCCCTCCGGAAAAGCGCGCCCTCCACGATCTGTTGACGGGCACCCACGTGGTGAGGAATCAGCGCGAGGAGCTACCCTCGCGGGTCGGATGGGCACGCACTGGCTTCTTTGTCCTTGCCTGTTGGTTCTGCGCGGTCGGAGACGACCCTCTCCCCGCTTCGGCAGCCATGGTCGAACGGATCCTCGCCACGGCAAACGACCACCTCATCACGGCGAGCGACGTCTCGGCCTACCTGGGGTTCTTCGCGGAAACCCAAAGCGAGAGTGACACCATCCACACGCTCGTCGATCGCAGGCTGCTCCTTGACGAAGCGGATCGATTTGCCATCGGGAATCCAGACGAGGCGGTCATCCGCCGACGAGTCGAGGCCGTGGCAAACCGAATGGGCGGGGAGCAGGAACTGGAGCGGGCGCTGGCTCGGCTGGGCTGGAGCCGCGACGACGTACGGGCTTGGATCGCCGAAGATCTCCGGATCGCAGCGTTTCTCGACCAGCGGATCTATTTTTTTGTGATCATCCCCCCGGAAGACATCACCCAATACTACGAAGCCCACCGGGGTGAGTACGCCGCGCTCACCATTGAGGAAGCCCGCGAAGCGATCACGAAGCGGCTCACCCGGGAGCGGGGAGACGAAAAGCGAACACAGTTCATCGCCAAACTCCGCGACAAGGCGACGATCCGCATCAATCCCCCGACCCCGGCCGAGGGATAACGCTCAGAATGACGGCGCGGTGAATCAACGCGCTCGAACGGTCGATCATCAAGCTGAGGACATCAACCTGATGACCCACGCCCCGACGCCTTACTTCGTAGGTCTGCTGGGTGTCCAAATCCCAAACGTCGCCCCGGTCGGATCCACGATCACGCTGTACCAACCATAGCCCGGAACTTCAGCCGGTCCCTTCACAATCGTCGCGCCCAACACGCGCGCCCGATCCGTGGACGCCTTCACGTCATCCACGAAAATAAACGGGATCCACTGCGGAGGCAGGTCTCGCCGTTTCGCCTGCATCAGGCCGCCGCCGGTTCCCTCTCCCACGTCGATCATCGTGTAATCCATACCAGGCACGTCCTCCAGTCGCCAGTCGAACAGGTCCTGGTAAAAACGCCGAGCCTTGCCCGCGTCCTGGGTCTGGAGCTCGACGTGGATAAACGGATTGCCCACAGCGCCCTCCCTTCGACGTTCACCGCCGAGATCGCCAAAACAACGACGAGTCACCACCCAGCCTGTTGAGTAGTGAGCCCCTTCCTATAAATGGGCCTCTGATTTTACCGTCAGGATCAGCTCCAGTTCGATCGCGGCGTTGAGCGGCAGCTCGAATGCCCCGAGCGCCAGCCGCGCGTGGCGGCCGGCTTCGCCGAAGATCGCCACCAACAGGTCCGACGCGCCGTTGACAACCGCAGGTTGTTGCGTGAATCCCTCCGCAGACGCCACGTGGCCGCCCAGTCGCACGATGCGGGCGACGCGGTCTAGGCTTCCGAGCGCGGCCTTGATCACGGCAAGGGCGTTCAGGCACGCGAGGTGAGAGGCTTCCACCCCTTGTTCCACCGTCAGCTCGCGCCCGAGCTTGCCCGTCCAGACGGGCTTGCCGTCGCGCATCGGCAGGATCCCGCTCAAGAAGAGGAACTCGCCGGCCTGCACGGCGGGCACGTACGAGGCCACCGGTTTCGGCGCCGGGGGGAGCTCAAGACCCAAGTGACGGAGTTGCTCTTCGGGCGACATCAGAATCCCTCCCGCGATCGAATCGCATCCAGAAACGAGACGGCCCGCCGATCGACCCAATACGACGCCGACCACGGCCAGCCGCCCTCCACGAATCCGACATGTCCGCCGTAGTCCGGGAACTCGGCCTCAAGATAGGAGGACCGCGTGATGGCATCCCGCGGCAGAGACTCCGACGGCAAGAACGGATCGTCACACGCGCTGATGAGCAGCGTCGGACGTCGAACTTTAGGCAGCCACGGGATCGCGCTCGATCTGGTCCAGTAGTCGCGCGCCCCGGCAAAACCGTGGATCGGCGCGGTCACGCGCTCGTCGAACTCGGCGAAGCTGGAGAGCGACCGCACGACCCGTGGATCGACCAGCCCGGGAAAGCGCCTGGCTTTCGCCAGCGCCTTGGCCTTGAGCGTCCGCAAGAAGACCTGCCCGTACACGAGCCCGAAGCCATGATCGACCCGGTGCGCCGCCACGCCCAAGTCGTACGGCACCGACACAGCCACGGCCGCCCGCACCTGATCGGGGACCTTCTCGCCCCGCTCCCCCAGCCACTTGAGGAGCACGTTGCCCCCAAGCGAGTACCCGACAAGCGCGAGAGGCCGTCCGGGATACCGCGCGACGAGCGACGAGACGACGAGGTCGAGGTCTTCCGTCTCACCCGAGTGATAAAAGCGAGGTCGGCGGTTGAGCTCACCGCTGCACGAGCGAAAGTTCATCGCGACACCGTCCCAGCCTCGTCCGAACGCTTCCCTCAACAGACCGACAACGTACTTCGCGCGCGACGAGCCCTCCAACCCGTGCAGAACGAGCACCAAAGGGCGTTCCCCATCCGGCACGGCTGAGTCCAGCCAATCCAGATCGACGAAATCCCCGTCAGGCGTCTCCCACCGCTCACGGCGATACGGCGGAACACGGTCGCGGCCGATCAGCCGCCGCCACACGGTCTGCGCGTGTCGGTTGCGGAGCCACCAGGCTGGACGGAAGGCCACAGGCCGGGCGTCTGGCCAGACGCCCCTACCCGCCACGTCGCGGGGAAGATGGCGTCATCGGCTCCCAAAGACGCCAGCGGATGATCAACCCTGTTGCCACCACGATCATCACCGCGCTGACCACATGCGGTGCCCGGAACGGCCCCAGCATCAGATCCTCGGCGCGGAATGTGCTCACGAACGAGCGGTCGATCGCATAGAGGATCAGATACAGCAGGAAGAGGAAGCCGTCGCGCGCCGGCCGGGTGCGCAGCCGCCAGAGGAGGAAGAAAATCCCCACGTTGATCACCAGCTCGTAGAGCATCGCGGGATGGACAGGCACTCCTGGATACTGTTGCCCGGCAGGGCTGTTGGGTGGAAAGACGATGCCCCAGGGAAGATTGGTCGGGTTGCCGTGAACCTCGCCGTTCATGAAGTTGCCGAAGCGGCCGAAGGCCTGGCCCAGAATGATCGACGGGGCGCCCGCGTCGGCGAGTTTCCAGAACGGGATCTTGTGTTTGGTGACCCACCACCAGCCGGCGAGCGTGCCGCCGATCAACCCGCCATGGATCGCCAGGCCGCCGTGCCAGATCGCGGGGATCTCGGCGGGGTTGGCGCCGTAGTAACTCCAGTTGAAGAGGACATAGTACACGCGGCCCCCCAGAATCCCTGAGAAGAGAGCGAGGGTGAGGAACGACCAGCGGTCGTCGTCCGAGATCGGCAGGCCCTTACGGCGGATTTCCTTGCCCAAGAGCCAGCCGCCGACCAGGAACGCGGTCAGGTACATCAAGCCATAAAAGCGGATGACGATCGGACCGATTTCGATGAGGTTAGGATGCACCCGGCGGCCTCAGGACACGCCTCGGAGTGTCGCCTGTTTGGCTCGAGTCTTGCTCCGCCGCTGAAACTGATTGACCGCCTTGTTATGCTCGCGCAGGGACCGCGAAAATTGGTGGGTCCCGTCGTTCCGCGACACGAAGAAGAGATACTCGACCGAGGCGGGATACAGCGCGGCTTCCAGCGCGGCGCGGCCCGGATTGGCGATCGGTCCCGGCGGAAGGCCGCGGCGGCGGTAGGTGTTATAGGGAGAATCCCGGACCAGATCGACCTTCCGCAAGTTGCCGTCGAATCCTTTGATGGGGTAGATCACCGTCGGGTCGCTCTGCAGAGGAATCCGCAGCCGTAAGCGGTTGTGAAACACCGCCGAGATAAACGGCCGCTCCGCTTCGTCCCCCGTCTCCTTTTCGATGATCGACGCCAGCGTGACAATTTGGTGGCGGGTCAGACCACGGCTGGCGGCCTGAACGTCCCACTGGGGTGAGTAGACCTGTTGGAACCGGTCGACCATCTGACGGATGACATCCTCGGTCGAGACGCGCCGCGGGAAGGCGTACGTGTCCGGGAAGAGATAGCCCTCCAGGCTCGGCTGGCCCAGCCCCAGGGATTCCACGAATCCAACGTCGTTCGCCAGCCGGATAAACTCGTCCGGATCGCCGAGGCCGGCGGCGCCAACGACCTGCGCGATTTGCCGGATGGTGTACCCTTCCGGGATCGTCACCGGGTGGAGGACGATCGTCCCGCTGCGAAATCGTTCGAGGATGTCGAGCGGGCGCATGGCCAGAGAGAGGGCGTATTCACCGGGCTTCAACGCCCGTTCGCTCCCGGTCAGACGGCCGAACGCGATAAAATAGAACCGGTGACGGATCAGTCCGTCCCGTTCCAGCCGCGCGGCGACGCGAGCGAGGGGCTCCTCGTCGGCGATTTCGAAGATCTTCGTGCCCAGAGCCCGGCCCGGAGCCACGGCGAGAAACATGGCCACGTGGATACCCAACGCCAACGAGCCGAGCAGGAGCAGGAGGCCCAACGCGTGCCGGCGACGGAGAGGAATCGCGACCGCCCTTCCCACGGCTATGCGGCGCCTCCGCTCAGCGAACCACGCGTGTGGCGCGCCGGACAGCTCACGCGGGGTCCTCGGCCGCGTGACGTTTCGTATCTAAGAAGTGCTGGAGAATCACCACCGCGGCCGTTTTGTCAATGACGCTCCGACGACGAGCCCGCGACAGATCGGCTTCGATCAACACGCGCTCGGCCGTGATGGTCGAAAAGCGCTCGTCCCAAGGCACGACGGGCACGCGAACCGTCGCGGCCAGGCGACGCATAAAGGTCTGAACCAACTCGGCGCGAGGGCCCACCGTTCCTTCGAGGGTGAGCGGAAGACCGACCACGACGGTTTCGGCCTGCCAGCCGTCCACCAAGCGGGCCACCTCCCCCAGATCGGCCGCCCACGACCGCCGGTGAATCGTGGTCACGCCCTGGGCGGTCAAGCCGAGTTCGTCGCTGACCGCGACGCCGATCCGCCGGTCGCCGACGTCCAAAGCGAGCACGCGCTTCACGCGGCCCGCCGCCGGGTGATCAGAAGGAGACACCGTGATGGCGGCTCGATCCGTCGTCATCTACGAGGGTGTCCGAGTATTCCGAGAGAGGGCGTCCACTTTCCGGGAAAGTTCCTCGATCTTTCGCTCAAGAGCGTCCATCTCGGCCCGAGTGGGCATCCGAACCGCCTGGGCCACCAAGCCCACGCCCTCCTTCACCGCCGTCTCGACCCTGTGAGCCGATTGCTCGCAGGCCTCGACAACCTCTCGCACCTTGGCCGCCGGCTTGTCCGGCGCGCTCTCCCCCTTCTTCACCAGGTCGTCGACGACGTGGTTGACCATGACACGAACGCCCAACCCCGCCATAACCGCTTTCTTCATAAGGGTATACATGTCCTCCTCCCTTCAGGCAACCGAGGCGTCACGCGGAATCTTTCGCCCCGCCGACCTGGGCCACAATTTCGTAGACCTTTGACAACGCCTCGTCGAGCCGGTCGGGGTGTTTGCCACCGGCTTGCCCCATCTGGGCATTGCCCCCGCCGGTTCCCCCGACCAGTGACGCGATCGTCTTCACAATATCGCCCGCATGGAACCGTCCGGTCAAGTCCGAGGTTGTCGCAGCGACCAGGTTGACCTTGTCGGCCGCCACCGATCCCAACACCACCACGCCGGATTTCACCTCGTCACGGATCCGGTCGGCAGCCGCGCGGAGCTCCTTCATCTCCAACCCATCGATCCGGCGCGAGACGACGTTCACGCCGCCGACCGGCCGCGGCGCCGCGGCCGGCTCCGCCCGCCCCCCGGTCGCCACGCGCAGCTTGAGTTGCTCTAATTCACGCTCCTTCTCCCGCAGCGCTTCGACGAGCTTTCGGGCCTTCGAGACGGCTTCGCCGGGTTGGACCTTCAGCAGCGCGGCGATCTCCGCGAGATCGGTCTCGCCCTTCTTGACCGCGAGGTACGCCGGCTCCCCCGCGAGCGCTTCGATCCGGCGCACACCCGACGCGACGCCCCCTTCTCGGATGATCTTCAACAGCCCCAACTCGCCGGTGTCGCGGGTGTGGGTTCCCCCGCATAATTCCTTGCTGAAGGAACCGATCGTGACCACCCGCACGCGGTCGCCGTACTTATCGCCGAAGAACGCCAGCGCCCCGCTCGCCAGCGCCGCCCGCTGATCCATCCATACTTTTTCGACGTGATAGTCCTGCTGGATGCGTCGATTCACGAGTTCCTCGACCCGCGCCAGTTCTCGACCCGACAGGGGGGAGAAATGATGGAAGTCGAACCGAAGTCGGTCGGGCGCCACCAGCGACCCCGCCTGCTTGACGTGGTCGCCCAACACCTCCCGCAGCGTGGCGTGCAGAAGGTGCGTGCCGGTGTGGTGACTGGACGCCGCTTGGCGCGCAGCCGGGTTCACAGCAGCCCGATATCGCTCGCCCTCCGCCAATCGCCCGCGACGAACCGCCGCGGCGTGAACGGATAGCCCCTTGATGGGGATGACGGTGTCCGTGACGTCCACGTACACGCCCGGCCCCGACACCTCGCCGCGATCGCCACGCTGGCCGCCGCCCTCGCCGTAGAACGGTGTCTGCTCGAACACCAGCTCGACCGCTTCGCCGGCTCGGGCCTCGCGGACCCGGCGACCGTCTTTGAAGATCGCGATCAGACGGACATCCGCCTCCAAGGCTTCCTCGCCGATAAACGTGCTCGACCCCGCCGCCGTCAGGGCCTCTTTATAGATCGCCTGCGTTTCGTGGGCCTCGAACGTCCCGGCGGTGCGGGCCCGTTCGCGTTGTTCCTCCAACGCCGCGGTGAACCCCGTTTCGTCGAGCGACAGCCGGTGTTCTTGCGCGATCTCCGCGATCAAATCGATCGGAAAGCCATACGTATCGTACAGCTTGAAGAGATCGGCCCCGGCCAACACGGACACGCCCGAAGACGCGGCGCGCTCGATCAGGCCCGAAAGAACGGTCATGCCTTGGTGGAGGGTCTGGGCGAACCGCTCCTCCTCCGCGAGCAGCGTGCGCTCGACCACGGCCCGGCGCCCGATCAACTCGGGATACGCGTGCTGCATCGCGTCGACTACCGATCCGACCAGCGTGTGAAGAAACGGCCCGTCCAAGCCCAGGAGCTTGCCGTGCCGCGCGGCCCGGCGGAGGATCCGCCGCACCACGTACCCTCGCCCCTCGTTCGAGGGGAGCACCCCATCCGACACGAGGAACGTGAGCGCGCGGAGATGATCGGCAATCACGCGCATCGAGATGTCGGCTTTGGCTTCGCGGCCGTAGGTTCGACCGCAGGCCCCGCCGACGGCGGCCAGAATCCCGTGGAACAGATCGCTGTCGTAATTGTTCGACACGCCCTGGCAGACCGCCGCCACGCGCTCCAACCCCATTCCGGTGTCGATGCTGGGCTTCGGTAAGGGAGTCAACGCGCCGGAGGCATCGCGGTTGTATTGCATGAACACGAGGTTCCAAATTTCCAGGTACCGGTCGCAGTCGCAACTCACCCCGCACGTCGGCTGACCGCACCCCACGGCCGGCCCCTGGTCAACGTAGATCTCCGAGCACGGCCCGCAGGGCCCGGTCTCTCCCATCTGCCAGAAGTTGTCCTTCTCATCCAGGCGGACGATGCGAGCGGGCGGGATGCCGATCGCCTCGCGCCAGAGCCGCGCGGCGTCGTCGTCTTCCCGAAACACGGTGACCCAGAGGCGATCGGGAGGCAGCTTCAACACGTCCGTCACGAACTCCCACGCCATGCGGATCGCGCCTTCTTTAAAATAATCGCCGAACGAGAAATTCCCCAGCATCTCGAAGAACGTGTGATGGCGCCCCGTGTACCCCACGTGCTCCAAGTCGTTGTGCTTCCCGCCGGCCCGGAGGCACTTCTGAACCGACACCGCCCGAACGTACGGTCGCGGCTCTTCCCCGAGAAACGTCTGCTTGAACTGCACCATCCCCGCGTTGGTAAACAACAGCGTCGGATCCTGGGCGGGAATCAGCGGCGAGCTCGGAACGAGGGTGTGGCCGTGGCGGGTGACGAAAAAGTCGCAAAACGCCTGTCGAATGTCCGCCGCGTTCATTTTCCGAATCGTTCGACTTTAAACGCCTCGTTCGCGGGCTCGGGCTTCTGGGCCTCCCAGGCGAGGTCTCCCGTCGACTGAACGCCCTGCATCTTCAGCGCGAAATCGTCGGGATTGGAGCACCAACGGAGGGCCTCTTCGTACGAGATGAGTTTCTCGCGGCACAGCCCCGCCAAGGACTGATCGAACGTCTGCATCCCATACTGAGACATGCCGGCCGCGACCACGTCGTGGATCCGGCGGGTCTTCTCCGGGTCGATGATGCACTCCTTGATCGTCTGCGTCGCGACCATCACTTCCACCGCCGGGACCCGACCCTGCCCATCCGCCTTCGGCACCAACCGCTGTGAGATCACGCCTTTGAGAATCGCCGCGAGCTGGAGTCGGACCTGTTTCTGCTGGTACGGCGGGAAGACGGAGATAATGCGGTTGATGGTCTCGGTCGCATCGACCGTGTGCAACGTGCTAAGGACCAAGTGACCGGTCTCGGCGGCGATCAACGCCGTCGAAATCGTCTCAAAGTCGCGCATTTCCCCGACCAGGATCACGTCCGGATCCTGCCGGAGGGCCGAGCGCAGGGCCGTGCTGAAGGATTCGGTATCAGCGCCGATCTCGCGTTGACTGACGAGGCACTTGCGGTCGCGGTGGAGAAACTCGATGGGATCTTCGATCGTAATCACGTTCTCGGTGCGGGTCCGATTGATCTGGTCGATGATCGCCGCCAGGGTGGTGGACTTCCCGCTTCCCGTCGTTCCGGTCACCAGGATCATCCCCCGCGTCTCACCCGCCATCTTCTCGATCACCTGCGGCAAATGCAACTCCTGGACCGTCAGAATCTTGGTGGGCACCGCCCGGAACACGAGGTTGACGGTGCCGCGCTGCTGATAGGCGTTGACGCGAAAACGGCCGAGACCCGGCGCGCTGTATGCCAGATCGATCTCGGATCGCTCTTTGAACCGCTGCTTCTGCTGGTTGTTCATGATCGAGAACGCCAGGGCGACCGCGTCCTCCTGGGTGAGCCGAGTGTTCGGATCGAGCGGCTCGAGGTGGCCATCCACGCGAACGGTCGGGGCGTTGCCGACTTTGATGTGGAGGTCAGAGGCCTTCTTCCCGACCATCACTTTCAAGAGCTCGTCGATATTGAGGCTCACGCTTCGGCTCCCTTGTGTGCGGCCTTCTCTCGGGCGGCAAGGCCGTAGGCCTCCCGGATCCGCCCCTCGATTTCCTTCGCGATCACGGCCTGGTCGCGCAAGAACACCTTGACGTTCTCGCGGCCCTGGCCGATCCGGTCTCCTTTATAAGCATACCAGGCGCCGCTTTTTTCGATGATGCCCTTTTCCACACCCAAGTCAACCACCTCGCCAAGCCGCGAAATGCCTTCGTTGAACATGATATCAAAATCGGCTTGCCGGAACGGTGGCGCCATCTTATTCTTGACAACCTTGACCCGAACCCGGCTTCCGATCACCTCCTGGCCGTCCTTCAAGGCGTCGGTCCGTCGGATATCGAGCCGCACCGACGCGTAGAACTTGAGCGCATTACCCCCCGTCGTGGTCTCCGGATTGCCGAACATCACGCCAATCTTCATCCTGATTTGATTGATGAACACAACCGTCGTTTGAGATTTGCTGATTGCGGCGGTGAGCTTTCGCATCGCCTGGGACATCAGGCGGGCCTGGAGCCCCATGTGCGAATCGCCCATCTCGCCTTCCAGCTCCGCGCGGGGAACCAGGGCGGCGACGGAATCCACGACCACGATGTCGAGCGCCCCGCTGCGCACCAACGTTTCGGTGATCTCAAGCGCCTGTTCGCCCGTATCGGGCTGCGACACCAACAGCTCCTCGGCGTTCACGCCGAGTTTTTTCGCGTAGGCCAGGTCCAGCGCGTGCTCGGCGTCGATGAACGCCGCCACGCCTCCCTCGGCCTGCGCGGAGGCCACGGCCTGAAGCGAGAGGGTCGTCTTCCCCGACGACTCGGGGCCGAAGATCTCGACAATCCGGCCCCGCGGCAATCCCCCGACCCCTAGCGCGATGTCCAACCCCAAAGACCCAGACGGGATGATCTGCGTTTCGATCACCGCCCCGTCCGCGCCCAGCCGCATGATGCTGCCCTTCCCGAACTGTTTCTCGATCTGGGCCAACGCAAGATCGAGGGCCTTGTGCCGGTTACCGAGGTTCTCTTTCTCCTTCATGGTGTCGCTCCTCTCTTCCCGTGCTCCTCACACTCCGTGACCACCCGCGTGGCCTCCTCGCCAAACGGCAGATCCTCCACCACTGAATAGACCGAGCCCTCGCGCGTCAACCGGCTTTCCATCAAACGAAGCGCCCGCACCGTCCACGTGCCCTCCACCGCGGGCAGCGGCATCTGGAGCAGCGCCTCGACCCGCGCGGCGGTGAGCGGCTCCCGCCACCGTCCCAGGGTGACGTGGGGAAAGAAGGGCCGACCCTCGGGAGGAAACCCCTCCAGCGCCAGTCCCGCTTCCACCGCGCGTTGGAGCAAGGCCAGGCCTCCGGTGAGATCGCGGATCCCGAGCCACAAAACCGTGGCGCGTCGCGGATGGGGGAAGACCCCCACCCCGTCGAACCCCAACGGGAACGGCGCCTGGCCTCGCGCCGCTTCACCCAACCGCCGGACGAGTCCGGGCAGCCGATCAGCCCCCACCTTCCCCAGAAACGCCAGGGTCAGGTGGGCGCCATCCGTGCGAACCCAACGGATCTTCCCAACCGCCCCCGAGGCGGCCGCCCGGACGACCTCGATCGCCGGGCCAAACTGGTCGGGCACCTCAACGGCGACGAAACTCCGCACGACCGGCGGCTCCCCTACCGTTCGCGACCCTTCACCGGCTCCGGTTCTTCTTCACAAGGTCGGGAGTCGAAAGACAAGGGGGCGCGCCGACCAGAAAACGCCGGAGGGTGTCGAGTCCGTATTGGGAAAAGGCCAGTTTCGTTTCGGACCGAGGTCCGTGAAATCGCCATCGGCCGGTCATCGTCCCGGAGGAAGACGCCAGCCCCACCACGAGGGTGCCGACGGGTTTATCGGGGCTGCCGCCCTCGGGCCCCGCAATACCGGTCAGGGCGAGCCCGAGATCACTTCGCGCGGTCCGTCTCGCGCCTTCGGCCATCATGGCCGCGACCGGTTCGCTCACTGCGCCGTGCGCGGCAAGCGACGAAGGATCCACCCCCAACCATTCCGTCTTCGCCCGATTGTCGTACGTCACCCAACCGCCGAAGAAGTACCGCGAACTCCCCGGCACCTCGGTCAACCGATGCCCGACCAAACCGCCGGTGCAGGACTCGGCCACCGCCAATGTCCAGCCCCGCGCGGACAACAGGTCGCCGACCACGGTTTCCATCGTTCGGCCATCGACCGCGTACACGGCATCGCCCAGCCGGCGACGAATCTCGTCCACGACGCTGTCGAGCCGCTCCCGCGTTCGCTCCTTGCCCATCGCCCGCAACCGGACTTCCACGCCCTTCGGCGAAGCCAGCAGACCCGCTTCACAGCCGGCCGCGTGAACGAGGCCCTCCACATGGTCGTCGACCTCCACCTCGCCGAGGCCGAAGGTGTGCACGGTCCGCCGGGGAAAGGGGGGCGCCCCCCCGGTTCGTTCAGTGAGCCACGGCACGACCGAGGCTTCAAAAATCGCGCGCATCTCCGACGGCACACCCGGCAGGGCGACGATCTCGACGCCCTCGTGGGTCAACCGGAACCCCGGAGCCGTTCCCACCGGATTGGGCAACACCTCGGCGCGAGCCGGCAACAAGGCCTGGCGCTCCGCCGAGGGCGGCACCTCACGACCGCGGCGACGATACGTGTCCCTCAGATCCGCCAGAACCTCGTCGCGCAGCGTGAGTCGTCGTCCCGCCACCTTGGCCACCACGCGGGTCGTCACGTCGTCGTGGGTCGCCCCCATCCCGCCGGTCAGAATCACCAGCGAGGCTCGGGCCATCGCGTCCGACAGGATCCGGGCGAGATCGTTTTCGGTGTCGCCGACAAGGGTCTTGGCCGAGACCTCGATCCCGAGGTCGGCCAGGGCTTGGGAAAGCACCAGCGTGTTGGTGTCGGCACGATCTCCCCAGAGGAGTTCGGTCCCCACCGCGATCAACTCGCCTCTCACTCCGTCCCCAACACCCACAACCCGCCTCGTACGAGCAGGTTCGCGCAGACCCCAGCCGCGAGGTCATCCAGCATGATGCCCCACCCTCCCGGTTGGCGCTCCAACCGGCGGATCGGAAACGGTTTGAAGATGTCCAGCCCCCGGAAGCAGAGAAAGGCGCTGAGAAACACGCCGGCTCGAACGGGCAGGGCGAAGAGAGCCAGCAGCATACCAACCACCTCGTCGATGACCACGTGGGACGGATCCTTGCGGAGGGCGGACCGTTCAACCGCCTGAGCCGCCGCCACCCCCGAAAAAAAGAGCGCCACCACCAGCCCGAGATACCACCACGGATTCATGAACTGCCCGACAGTGGCGGCCACGACCAACCCGACCGCGCTGCCCGCTGTCCCGGGCGCCCACGGGACGAAGCCGACTCCTCCGACCGTAGCCACCAGCCATGCCCACCGCACCCGCACCGCCAGCGCTCATCCCCGAAAAAGGTGGCCCATTCTATCATCGTGACCGGGGAGGGTCAAGAATACAGGGCGGGCCGTCTGGCCGCGGCGCGAGCCCGCTCGCGCCGCGCTCCTCGCGACCGACATACCGACATGGACTCTCCACCCACGAAGAACCGGCCAGTATTCCTCCGCGTGATGCGTCCTCGCGATTTTTTTTCGCGACGCCACACTTTTTTCTTGACTTAGGACTCGGTTCAGTTATAGTACGAAAATAGCAGGCTGAGTGAGGCGCGCCGCCCCTTTCAACGGGAGGTGACTCATCGATAAAAGACCGGGTCGGGATCAACCCCGCCCCAATGCGCCCGGGACGAGGCGCATCAACGAAAGGGGGACAAGAAGGTGCACGGATTAGGGACGCATCTCCTGGTGGAACTCAAGGCGTGCAATACCAAGCTGCTCAACGATCTCAAGAAGGTTGAAGCCATCATGGTCGAGGCCGCCAAAACCGCGAAGGCCACCATCGTCGACGTGCACTTTCACAAATTCTCGCCGTTCGGCATCAGCGGGGTCGTCGTCATCGCCGAGTCCCATCTGTCGATTCACACGTGGCCGGAATACGGCTACGCCGCCGTCGATATCTTCACCTGTGGCGACGTCTTAAAACCGGAGGTCGCCGCCGAATTTCTGATCGACAGGTTCCAGTCCAAACATCCCTCCATCATGGAGGTGCGCCGGGGAATTCTGTCGAAAGGCAACGTCAAGCTGCCCCATAAAGCCGTTTCCCCCATCGGAGAAGTGTCCGTCGATGACCGAGCCAAAGAGCTACAAATGGTTCCTTGACTTCCTCAATCCTGAGGAAGGCCACATGCATGGCATCCGTACCATGCTCTACTCCACCCAGACCAAGTTCCAGCAGATGGAAATCATGGAGACGGGGAGTTATGGGCGCTGCCTGGTCCTGGACGGCAAAATGCAGTCCAGCGAAGCCGACGAATTCATTTATCACGAAGCGCTGGTCCACCCCACGCTGCTGACCCACCCCGATCCCAAGCGGGTGTTCATTGTCGGCGGCGGAGAAGGCGCCACCCTGAGGGAGATCCTCCGCCATCGGTCGGTGGAACGCGTCTTGATGGTCGACATCGATCAGGAAGTGGTGGAACGGTGCAAGCAGTACCTGCCGCAGTGGCACCAGGGAGCCTTCGACGACCCCCGAGTCGACTTAAAATTCCTCGATGCCCGGAAGTACTTGGAGGAAACCAACGACACCTACGACGTCATCATCATCGATATCTCCGAACCGGTGGAGGAGGGGCCGGCCTACCTCTTGTACACGAAGGAGTTCTATCAGATCGTGAACCGGCGGCTCACCCCGCAAGGGATGATCACGCTCCAGGCCGGGTCGACCGCGGTCAATAGCATGTTCTGCTTTGCGTCGGTGTGCCAGACGCTCAAGACCGCGTTTCCGATCGTCGCGCCCTATCAAACCTCGATCCCGTCGTTCGGTCTTCCTTGGGGATTCGCGGTCGCGTCCAAAGGCATCGATCCGCAATCGGTCGCGCCCCGCGAGGTCGACGAACGAATCGCCAAACGCGTCGTCGGAGACCTTCGCTACTACCACGGTGAGATCCACCAGGGCCAGTTCCTCTTGCCAAAACATTTGCGACAACGCCTCACCAGCGAAGAACGCATTATCGAGGATAACCAGCCGCTGTTCACATATCACTAGCCCAACGCCGGCACGGCGGGCTGCGTGTCGGCGCAGTGATTGCGACAGAGCAGGACCGATGACGGAGAGCCGTGCCGTCGACGCGCTGCACGTGTCGCACACCCACGTCCAACATGGATCTTGACGAGCAACTTCGCACCCCGCTGTTCGACGCGATGGTCGGCCTGGCCGAGAGCCGCAAGGTCTCGTTCCACACGCCGGGCCACAAGAGCGGCAAAGGAATTTCGACCCGGTTTCGCAAATTCGTCGGCCCGAAGATCTTCTCCATCGATCTGACGACGCTCGACGAGGTCGATTCGCTCCACAAACCCCGCGGCGTCATTAAAGAAGCCCAGGAACTGGCGGCCAAGGCCTACGGCGCCGACCGGTCGTACTTTTTGGTGAACGGGACGACCGGCGGAAATCAGGCGATGATCCTCGCCGCGTGCAATCCGGGCGACCAGGTCCTTATCGCCCGCAATGCCCACAAATCCGTGCTGGCCGGCTTGATTCTTTCCGGCGCGCAGCCGGTGTTCTACAGCCCCCCGGTCGACGAACGCCTTCGGATCATGCTCAACGTGACCTTTGACGACACGAAGGCGGCGATCGACGCGCACCCCGAGTGCAAGGTCCTCTTTCTCACCAGCCCCAATTACTACGGGATCTGCGCGGACCTGGAACGCATCGTCCCCTACGCGCACGAGAAGGGCCTCGTCGTGCTGGTGGACGAAGCCCATGGTCCGCACCTCAAGTTCCATCCCGAACTCCCCGCCTCGGCACTGGAGGCGGGAGCCGATATGTGCGTGCAAAGCACGCACAAAATCATCGGCGGCATGACCCAGGCGTCGATGCTGCACGCCATGGCCACCCGGGTGAACCTGCCGATGCTGACCAACGTGCTGCGGTTCGTCCAGACGACCAGCCCGTCCTACATCCTGATGGCCTCCCTCGATTTGGCCCGAATGCAGATGGCCACCGAGGGACCGAAACTGCTGGACAAAGCGATTCGTCTGGCCAAGGAGGCCCGCGCGCGGATCAATAAGATTCCCGGCCTCTTCTGCCTGGGCAAAGAGACCGTCACGGGCACACTCTTTTCGCAGATGGGCGATCTCGATGTCACCAAACTCACGATCACGGTCAACGCCCTGGGGCTCTCCGGCTATCAGGTCTCGCAGATCCTCAACGCCCGTTACCACATCCAGGTCGAGATGGCCGATCCGTTCCACATCTTGGTCATCGTCAGCATCGGGGACCGGCAGGACGACCTGCGGCGGCTCGTGGAAGCGCTCCGGGAAATCGCCAAAGAGCACGCCTCTCCCGCCGCGCCATCCGCCCTGGCCTCCGAGCCGCTTCCGGTGTTCGCCCACGAGGCGGTGATCACCCCCCGCGAGGCATTCTTCGCCGACCAGGAGTACATCCCCCTGGATCAGTCGATCGGCAAGGTGTCGTCTGAAATCGTCACCGTGTACCCCCCAGGAATCCCGGTCCTCGTGCCGGGAGAGATCGTGACGGCCGAGGCGGTCGCGTATCTCAAGCGCATGTTGATCCTGGGGGCCACGGTGGACGGCTTGGACGAAACGAATAGCTGGATCGGCGTCGTCAGACGCTAGGAGTCTGTCCATGTATGGCCATCTGCGGCGTTGTCAGTCGGCCTTGCGTGCTCACGTACGACTCAGTACGCTCCGCGCGCAAGGCAATGCCAATGGCGATTTCCCAACCGGAGCGCCTTGCATCTGGCCATTGCTTCGCCACCTGCAGGGAGCCTGCGGCCGGGTTGATACTCGCGCCTTGAGCGCGCTCAGGTTCCTGAACAGGCTCCAACGCATAACTCGAACACCCTCCTAGGTTCTAGCCTCCCGTGACGCCCGACATCGTATCAACCTTGCTCTCCCTGCACGAGGAGCGAGCTTCGGCAGTGCTCTATCGCACGATGGAAGAGGTGGAGCAAGGACCTCGTGCCGAGCTATTCGCCCGGCTGCGTTCGGCCTCCGAGCGACAGGCCGGTTTGTGGGAAGACCGTCTCCGGACCGCAGGTGTCACCGTCCCGGTCTTTCACCCCGGGCCTCGGGTCCGACTCGTCGCGTGGCTCATTCGACGCCTGGGCCCCCGCCACATGCTTCCGGTGCTCGCTGCCATGAAGGTCCGGGGCTTGTCGGTGTATCGCTCCACAACAGATTCTGTGGTGTCGAGCGAGCACGTGGACACAACCCCTCTGCCGCCCGAGGAGAGTTGGCACCACGCCAACCGAGGCGGAGGGACGCTACGCGCGGCGGTCTTCGGAGTGAACGACGGCCTGGTCTCCAACGCCAGTTTGATCGTCGGCGTGTCCGGGGCCGGATCCGACCCTCATACGGTCGTCATCGCCGGCCTGTCGGGGCTGTTGGCCGGGAGTCTCTCCATGGCCACCGGCGAGTACATATCGGTCAGGACCCAGCGCGAACTCCTCGAGCACCAGATCGGCCTCGAACGCCATGAGCTGGCGACGATGCCTGACGAGGAAGTCGACGAGCTCACGCTGATCTACGAAGCCAAGGGTCTGAGCCCCGAGGCGGCCCACGCCTTGGCATCTCATCTCATCGCGGATCCGGAGCGCGGGCTCGACACCCTCGCGCGTGAAGAGCTGGGCCTCGACCCCCACAGCCTGGTGTCCCCGCTCGGCGCGGCGCTCGCGTCATTCGCCAGCTTCGCGGCCGGGGCGACCATCCCCCTCCTTCCCTTCCTCCTCCCCACGCCCTTCTCGCCGTTCGCGGGCACGATCGTGGCGATGGAAATCGGGCTACTGATCGTCGGCGGCCTGATGAGCCTCTTCACGGGACGCGGGGTGGCATGGAGCGCCATCCGCATGGCGATTCTGGGGTCCGCCGCGGCCGGCGCCACCTTCCTCATCGGACGGCTCTTGGGCGTGGCCGTGGCAGGATGACGATCCGCTGGGAGCCTGTCCATGAATGGTCATCTGCTGCGTCGTCGCTTCGGAATCCCTCCTCACGTACGACCCAGTACGCTCCGGCGGGAAGCAGCATTCGTCCATCACGCTAGAGGGGATTCCTCACTCCGCCTTGCATCTGACGCATTCCTGAACAGGCTCCAATCTCGGAATACTTGGGCACCCTCCTAAAGTTTCACCATCCCCGGAATCGTGGCAAGCAGGCGATCGGAACACGCGGGAAAACTTCTCGGGAGCGGAACGCCTGCGAGCAGGCATTCGTCGGCCACGAGCGCCGAGAGGTGGGCGATGACCCCGTTCAGATCCCGAGCCGGCCGTGGACCGCAGAACACCATGCGATCATACCCAGGGATCAACCCGAAGACCCCGTCGAAGATCCCGGCCAGTGACGCGCGAGCGACCTCGGGGAACTCGGTGTCCCAGAGGGACGCAAGACGAGCCCGCTCGGCCGCCGCGATCCGCGCGACCAGCGGAACGATCCCGAGCCGGATAGCCGGGTCCTCGGGACCACCCTCCGGAGCCTTCGTGAGCACCGCGCGGTGCTCACCCGCCGCGCGGAGCGCCCACGCCGGATCGGCGGCGCCCGGCCATTTGAGGTATTCGTCGAGCGACAGCGGGCGGTTGGTCGTCACGATGTCCACGTCGAAGTGGTCCAGGAAGAAATCGCGCAGTTGCCACGCCGGTGAGAACGCGCGGAAGACGTCACGGCCCTCGCGTCTCGGTCCCGCGAGCGCCGTGACCACCATCGCCAGGGGCACGGCGAACGCCACGGCCGGTCCCCCGCTGACCCTCTTCTTGATTTTTCGAACCATCACACCGCGCTGGCGCGCGTGGCACCTTCAGGCCGGGTGAAAGTGCATTGCGAGCGCATTCCCCGCAGCTTGCTGCGGGGTAAGCGAGCAACATGGAAACTGTGCTCCTTCCCCTCCTTGCACTTCGAAGATTGCTTCGCGATGCACAAATCGCATTCCCCGCAGCTAGCTGCGGGGAACTTCAATCCGAACGTCGGCGGCCGTCTTTTCGGTGCGTGAGCCCGTCGACGTTCCGCAGCGGGCGCAGCGATAGTCGTACAGCGCCCCGTCGGGGAGGACCAACAGCAGGTGTTCCCGCGTCGGCGTGGCCTGCCGACAGGTGGGGCAGAAGAGCGCGGACGCCTGCAATCGCTGGAACTGTTGGGGGGGCTGGGCCTTCTGCGCGGGGCGCGTTGAGCCGCTACCCGAAGGACGGCGACTGGGGGGCAAGGACCGCATGGCGGGATTCTAAGAAAGAGCCGGAGGCCTGTCAAGCCGGCGATCAGGCGGTTCGAACGGGGCGACGACCGAAAGAGATCGTGATCGAGGTAAATGAGTCCACTCCACAGGTCACCCACCGCAGGACAGCAGGAGGCCCCGACTTCATCCCCGCCATGAGAAGCCCGACGCACCCCGTGATTGACCCGCCGGGGTCTCGCGATATACAGTGAACCCGTGAGCTCCCGGCAACCCCGGCTGACGCCCGTTGCGGCCATCCTCGTGAGTCTCTTCCTCGTCACAACCGGGTGCGGCCAGAACTCCGACTCGCCCAGAGACCCGACCGCTGCCTCCGGCACGATCCGCGGGTTCGTGACGACGGCCCCGAGTCTGTCTAGCTCGGCCACCGAGGCCAGTCTATCCAGCGTACCCGGGGCGTTCTGTTTCGTGATGGGGGCCGATCGATCCGACACCACCGACCGAAATGGCGTGTTCATCATCACCGACGTTCCCGCCGGGCGCTATCCCTTTTCATGCGAGAAAAGCGACGCCGAAGGAAGGCCCTACGCCCTGCTGGCGATCGTTGAAGTCGAAACCGGTCAGGTGACGGACCTCGGATGGATCACCATCACGCAGACCGGTCGCGTGCAGGGCACCGCAACCCTCGCCGATCGAACGGAGCACACCGGCATCAGAGTGTCTCTTCCACCTCTGGCACTGGAGACAACCACCGATGCCTCGGGCGCTTTTGTGCTCGATCATGCGCCTGCCGCCGACTACGAAATGCGGTTCGAACGCGGCGGATACCCGACCACGGTCATCAACGTGCATATTGGATCGCAGCAGACCACCTTCGTGAGCGGGGTGAGCCTCCCGCCGGAATAGACCGGCGGGCCGCGTCTTGACGCCCCGGCGGGGCTTCCGTACAATGGCCCCCGCGTTGCTCCAGAGCGCCACGATGGAACACCCCAAATCACGGAACCTCTTCGCACACGCCCAAACCCTGATTCCGGGCGGCGTCAACAGCCCGGTGCGCGCCTACCGGGCGGTGAATCGGATCCCGCCGTTTATTTTGCGAGCCAAGGGGTGCCGGATTTACGACGTGGACGGTCACTCGTACATCGATTACGTCGGATCGTGGGGCCCGATGATCGTGGGGCACGCCCATCCGCAGGTGGTCAACGCGCTGAAACGCGCGGTCAACCACGGCACGAGCTACGGGGCGCCGACGCCCCTGGAGGTTCGCCTCGCCGAAGTCCTGGTCCGTGCGGTGCCTTCGATGGCCATGGTGCGGCTCGTGAGTTCCGGCACCGAAGCCGTCATGAGCGCGATCCGTTTAGCGCGGGCGGCGACCAAGCGCGATCTGCTCGTCAAATACGACGGGGGCTATCACGGACACGCCGATAGTTTATTGGTGAAGGCCGGGTCCGGCGCCGCGACGTTCGGGCTCCCGGACAGCCCGGGAGTGCCGGCCGACCTCGCCAAGCAGACGCTGACCGTTTCTTATAACGATCTCGCGGCCACCCGGCGGTTGATCGAATCCCACCCAGGCGCGGTGGCGGCCGTCATCGTCGAGCCCATCGCAGGCAACATGGGCGTCGTTCCACCCGAACCGGGATTTTTGCAGGGCTTGCGCGCCCTCACCGCCGAACATGGCGCCCTGCTCATCTTCGACGAGGTGATCACCGGGTTCCGAGCGTCCTACGGCGGCGCCCAAGCCCTCTATGGCGTCTGCCCCGACCTCACCTGCCTGGGAAAAATCATCGGCGGAGGCCTCCCGGTAGGCGCCTACGGCGGGCGGCGCGACCTCATGGAACAGATCGCGCCATCCGGACCGGTCTACCAAGCCGGCACGCTCTCGGGCAATCCGCTCGCGGTCAGCGCGGGACTGGCCACGCTCAAACTGTTGGCCAAGCCGAAGGTCTATGAGACGCTGGAAGCCAAGGGCGCGATGCTGTCCGCCGGACTCGCCGACGCCGCCAAGGCCGCTGGCGTCCCGGCGCAGATTAACCGGGCGGGGTCGGTCCTGACCGTCTTCTTTACATCGACTCCCGTTCGAGATTATGCCACCGCCAAAACGTCGGACACCGCGCGTTTCGCCCGCTTTTTTTCCTCGATGTTGGACGCGGGTATCTATCTTCCGCCCTCCCAGTACGAAGCCTGGTTTCTTTCGCTCGCGCACACTGAACGGGAGATTCAGCGCACGCTCAAGGCCGCCCGCGCGGCGTTCGGAAACCTGACGTCCTAGCTCCAGACCGCTCCACCCCCACCGCGGCCTCCCCGTTTCTGAGCTCCATTGTTTGACAGTTCGGGATACGCCCGATATCGTTGAATTGTTTATGAATCATTCACCTCCGCACTTGCCCGCCCCCATTCGACAAAGACTGGGCAGGGATGATCGTCCCCGCTGGCACCTCGTCTACTTCGCGCTGGCCGGATTCGATCTGTTGACGGTCTTGTTGGGCCTCTACCTCGGCCACCGGGTCGCAGACATCTACGCTGGTTCGGTCGCCGTCAACCACGAATGGGCGGACCGCCTGGGCCGGTATGACCAGCTTCGCCGTCTGGCAAGCGCCGTCAACGCGCCCGGGAACAACGTGTTCGACTCCCACGACGTGGCGGCCGAATGGGAGACCATGCAACGGGCGCAACACCTGTTCGACGAAGGGATAACCGCAGCGCGGAACGACCTCGCCGAACACGCCGCCCCGGACATCGCCGTCCCCCTGGTCGGAGATCTGGAGACGGTCGGGGCCGCGATGGACGACATGACCGCCGAAGCCCGCTTGATCTTTTCGTACTTCGAAAACAATGAGCCCGCAAGAGCCGGTGAGCGGATGGCCACCATGGATCGTAAGTACGACATCGTCAACACAGCATTCGGACAGCTCAACGAGCACGTCCGGGACATCCAGGCCTCCCATTTCTCCGATCAAATGAACGCCGCACGCAACGTGCAACGCTTCGAGTGGGTCATCGCCGTCTTGATTCTTCTCATGGTGGTCGGCGCCACGGCGTACGGGCACCACCTCTTCAAACAGGCCGGCACTCGGGAACGGGAGCGCGAACGCGAACAACGGCTGCAGGTGATGCTCCAGAGCGAACAACGCTTCCGGGCCTTGGTCGAATACGGGTCGGACATCATCCTGATGG